>Ga0134126_10008481_pt1 | contig 12932 bp, 9 predicted proteins | sample KB31752_FD_96881 | JGI IMG/M metagenome (GOLD analysis project Ga0134126, IMG submission 96881) | Terrestrial soil microbial communities with excess Nitrogen fertilizer from Kellogg Biological Station, Michigan, USA - KB3-175-2 | ecosystem: Environmental > Terrestrial > Soil > Unclassified ...
ACCACTGACCACTGACCACCGCCACTGACCACCGACCACTGACCACTGACCACTGACCACTGACCACCGACCACTGACCACTGACCACTGACCACTGACCACCGGCGCATTACTTCGCTATTATTCGCTTATCTCCTTCACGTCGCGTCACTCTTTCTCGATCCAAATACTCAAGCAGGGGAATCGCATACTTGCGCGAGACGCCGGCGATGTCCTTGAACGCTGAAACGTCGATGCTCGGATCCGTAGTCGCGCGCGCGCGGAGCCTCGCTTTCAAATCCTCGAGCGCCGACGCATGAAAAAACATTTCACCCTCAACGCGCACTAACCTACCGGCATCGATTAATACTTGCAGAACCTTTCGGCCGTGTTGTTGTTGCGAGGCGGCGATGCCCGCCCGCGCCAGGGCTTCACTGATGCTGGGCGCCGTCAGTTTCGCTTCGCGATAAATCTCTTCCAGTCGATCACGCAACGCCGCGTCTTCGCCCGCAACAGCGCGCGCATGTTCGGGCAGTCGCGCAATGTCTTTTTCGACAACCAAAACACCAGTCCGCTGCAAATCCCCAAGAACAGCGCGAAAGAGATCGGCCGAAGTGTGCGCAAAATAACGCCCCCGCAAGATCTCGAGTCCCAGTCCTCGCGATAACGGTTCGGCCGCATGATACGTGCCGATGTCTCTCACAAGGTTCTGTTTCAACGCCGCCAGAGTCGACGTCGCGAACAACTGTGCACCGGCTTCTGCAATTAATTCGCGCGCGCGCGCTGATTCGATCGCTCGTTCCAGAACCTCATCGCGCCAACCCATGTGCGCTACGATTTCAGCTCTGTTCATGCCGTGCGCCAGGCTGCCCGCGAACGTCGCAACCTTTTCTGCGGGTTCTCCATCGAGCAACGTGTGCAGCCGTGCGCGCACATTCGAGAGTTCGCGCGCGCGGTGCTTCGGCGTGAATGGATCGGCGATCGTGCCGCCCGCGATTGTTCTCTGCGGCGAATAAGATCGGAGGATGAAGCGGTCGCCCAGCACGCAGATGATGGGCGCTTCCAGTCGCAACTGAATGAATCCACTCTCTCCGGGTTTGATGGCGCCCGTCTCGTTCAGTACTCGCACGCGAGCCAGCGCCTCAGCCGCGCCGATATGCATGCGCACACGTTGCCGAGACCGCAAGTCGCGCACAGCGTCGGCGAGTAGCGTGATGCGCGCATCGATGATTTGCGTCGGCCGAAACCGATGCGGCGGCGCCAAAACCATGCCGCGTTCCAGCTCGCTGGTTTCGATTCCCGTCAGGTTAACCGCGGTCCGCTGTCCAGCCGTCGCGCGCTTTACCTTCGCGCCGTGCACTTGCAGGCCGCGCACGCGTACTGGCCGCACGGCGGGCAACAATTCCAACTCGTTGCTCTCTTCGATGGCGCCGGCGATCAATGTCCCGGTGACCACCGCGCCAAATCCGCTCATGGTGAAGGCCCGGTCGATAGGCAAACGCGTGATGAACTCTGCCGAACGCGCCGGCACTTGCAAAGCTATTTCACGCAAAGTTGACTTCAACTCTTCGATGCCTGCGCCGGTGCGCGCACTCACTGGGACCACCGGCGCGCCTTTCAGAAATGAGTCGGCGACAAGTTCCTGCGCCTCTGCACGCACCAGTGCGAGCATCTCTTCATCGACCAAATCTTTTTTCGTGATGACGACCAGGCCATATGCCACACCGAGCAGCCGGCAAATTTCAAAGTGTTCGCGCGTCTGGGGCATCACGCTTTCGTCGGCAGCGATCACCAGCGCAACCACGTCGATGCCATGCGCGCCCGCCAGCATGTTCTTGACGAACTTTTCGTGCCCGGGCACATCGACAAATCCCACGCGCGCGTCGCCCAAATCCAAATCGGCAAACCCAATGTCGATGGTGATGCCGCGCCGCTTTTCTTCCGGCAGGCGGTCCGCGTCGATGCCGGTCAACGCCCGCACCAGCGCCGTCTTGCCGTGATCGATGTGACCCGCTGTGCCGACAATTATTGATTTCATCCGAATCAGGAGAAGACAGGTATAATACGCGGCGCTGAGGAGTAACACCTACTTAGCTCTTGGCAGTGCACGCGCCCAATCGAGGCGCGCCGCACGACCTCCACACGCTAATGTTAACTAGCTACAAACTTCCCGTGGTGTTCGACGCGGTTTCACTAAAGAGTGACCTTGAACGGATCCCGGCAAGCGATTGGGTGGCGCACTTTAACCGAGGTCACTACGAGGAGAAAGGATAAGAACGGGAGTATGAGCTGAGTTTCTATGCGATCGGTGTCAACAAATGAGCAAGATGAATCCAAAAGTTGATTTCTTTTTTCGCAAAGGCAAACAGTGGCACGACGAATATGAAAAGTTGCGCAATGTCTGCGTCGAGTGTGAGTTGACCGAAGAATTGAAGTGGGGATGTCCCTGCTACACTTTTGAGAAAAGGAACATAGTCCTCATACACGGGTTCAAGGAATACTGTGCGCTGCTGTTTTTCAAAGGCGCCTTGCTAAAAGATCCCAAAGGTATACTCGTCCAACAAACTGAGAACGTACAGGCGGCGCGCCAGATTCGGTTCGGCAACGTTCGTGAAATCATCAAGTTGAAGCCCACTCTGAAAGCCTATATCAAAGAGGCGATTGAAGTAGAAAAAGCCGGAGTGAAAGTGAATTTGAAAAAGACCGCCGAGTTCAAGATGCCCGCGGAGTTCAAAAACAAGTTGGAGGAAACGCCGCAATTAAAAAAAGCTTTTAATGCCCTGACGCCCGGGCGACAAAGAGGATACCTGCTTTATTTTTCTGCGCCGAAACAATCCAAAACTCGTGAAGCAAGAGTTGAAAAGTCTATGCCGCAGATTCTTAAAGGAAAGGGATTGAATGATTAGCAAGGGGCGCAGTTGAAAATCTCATTCTCACCGCGCTTTAGCGCGGTGGACACCGCGCGCCAGGATGTCTTATTAGCCGTTTTAACGGCTTCTCTTGGAAACCGTTGAAACGGTTTAGCAGAAGTATCGTTGCGCACAGCCACCTGGCTTAAGCCCAGGTGTGAATAAGATTTCGAGGAGACCACATCGATCAAATGATTAGCAAAGCCACCCAACGCACAATCTTTCGCTGGATTCACCTTGTCCTTGCTATTCCGATCCTTGGTTACATCTATAGTCCGTTTAGCGAACTTCCCAACTACGCCCCGCTAACTCGATATGTCTTCGTTCCGATAATTATGCTGGCGGGATATTGGATGTGGAGAGGCTATGTCTTCGCCATGATCGGCGTGGCGTTATGGCTCGCTGCATTTCGTCTGTCTGGACTTGGCGCGGCGATCTTGAGCCAAGTCGCGTTCTTCGTCGCATGGAAGATTTGGTTGCTGGTTGGTGCGCAACGGGCGAGGTAATTCGGCCTATCCAGGCAGCTGTTCAACGGCGCTTCAATGCGCGCCCTATCAACTGAACGGACGAAACATCAACGCCTCCGCGTCAATTTCAAGAGTTAGCAAGAGAGGAAACACATTGAAACGCACATGGACAATCATCGGCGTAAGCGATGTCGCAGCTAGCTTCAAGTGGTACCAGTCGCTCTTTGGCCAGCCTGAAATGGCGCCCGCTCATGACTACTTTGGTCAGATCCTGGATACGGATGGGACCGTCTTGCTTTGTCTTCACGCGTGGGGTGCACATGAGCATCCGACGTTGACGAGCGCGGAACACGCGACGCCCGGCAATGGCCTCATCCTGTTTTTTCGTGTCGACGATTTCGATGCGACTTTGAAAAGAGCCCGAGCACTTGTCACGCAGCTCGAAGAGGAGCCCGACGTGAACCCGGCCACCGGAACAATGGAGTTCGCGCTCAGAGACTTGGACGGCTACTACGTGATGATTAGCGCGCTTGCGGCGTCCTAACCAATTTCGTCGAATGCTGACTAACAGCCTCTTACGGAACCTTTCCGTTGTGCGGGTCGTAGCTTATTAGCGACTTACCGACCACTGAACGTTTTCACCTTAGCGCCTATGAAAAAACTAATCGTTCTTTCGCTCGTTGTTCTGTTATTGAACTCTGCGTCCGTATTTGTCTTCGCCCAAACCTCAAATCCGACAACAGAAAAGGATTTCGTCGCAGCTTACGATGCACAAATCCGCAAGACATTGGCGATGTTTCCCGACCTTCCGGGCATCGCGATCGTCGTGATCAAGGACGATAAGCCGATCTTCGTGCGGGCCTACGGAATGGCGGACAAGGAAGCCGGCATCAAGGCCGATACCGATACGCTTTTCTACACCGGCTCTTCGACCAAATCTTTTACGGCAATGGCGGCCGCCATGCTCGACAAGGAAGGCCAGATCAAGCTTTCTGATCCGGTTACTAAATACACTCCGAACATACACTTCAAAAATGCGATCCCGGATAAGGTCACGATCCGGAATCTCCTGACGCACACGAGCGGGCTGCGGAACAGCGCACTCGTCAACCGTCTCGCTTTTACAGGTCAGATCGACCAGCGTGAGATCGATCACGTCTTTGCCGAAGGGACCACTTTTAATGATGCCAACTTCGGGAAGTACGCATATACCAACCTCGGCTATAACATCTACGGACTCGCGCTGCATTACCATCTGCACAAGAAATGGCAGGACCTGCTGCAGGAGCGCATCTTCACCCCCGCGGGCTTACGACACACGACGGCATATGTTTCAAAGGCGCGCGCCAAAAAGTACAGGATCGCAGCCCCGTATGTCGTCGACAACGATGCGGCTAATGCAGGCAAGATGGTCCGCAGCGTGCTCGAAAAGACCGACGAGAATATGCAGTCGGCAGGGGGAATTTTCATGAGCATTTCGGACTTGGGCCGCTGGCTCAATCTGAATATGAATGGCGGCCGACTCGACCGCAAACAGGTGGTGCCGGCCGAAGTTATCTCCACCGTGCAAACTGGATACACCAAAAGCACACGTAACGAGCCGCCATTTTCCGCCGATGGCGAATACGGGCTCGGCTGGCAGATTGGCAAATTCCGAACTGAAAAGGTGATCTATCATCATGGCGGCTATCCCGGTTATCGCACTCACGTCTCATTCCTGCCTGAGAAAAAGATCGCGGTCGGCGTCATGGTCAATAACGATGCGCTCGGCGGACGAATAGCAGATATGCTCGCAGCGTACGCTTACGACTGGTGGTTGCGAACGGAGAATCTCGAGGCCGATTACGCCAAGCAATTGCAGGATGTTGTTGCGGGTTATCAGCGCATAAGACAGGGGATGGCTGCTGAAGCCGCTCAGCGCGCCAAGAGAGAGTGGCAGCTGACAGAACCGTTTAGCGCCTACGGCGGGAAATATACGAACGATCTGCTGGGTACGATTGAGATCGTCCCCAAAGAAAAAGCGTTGGCAGTCCGAATGGGCTTGCTAAACACAGTCGCAACGCCTTACACACAAAAGGACACGATTCGCGTGGTTATGCTGCCCGGCGGAGACGGTGAGGTGATCGGCTTTGCCAAAGATGGCGAGGGAAAGATCGGCTCGTTGAATTATGGCGGCTTCACTTTCACCAAGATTGTGAAATGATCTATTTTCTTCCGCTAAATATGAAAATAGTTGTGGCAAGAATACGGATTGTATTGTTGCTGACGGTAATCTGCGGCACACCTGTTTTCACTGTCTTCTGTCAGCAAACGAACGCTTCGCAGCCGCGGGATTACCAGGACATACCGCTCAAGATCGAAGCTCCCATTAAGCCTACTCCGGTGAAAGGCGCGGACGGAAAATGGTATCTCGTTTATCATTTGTTCCTGACCAATCTCGCATTCTCAGACTTAACACTCAAGAGCGTTGAGGTTTCGGACGCGACACGTAAAAATGTTTTAGTCCGCTATACGGATAAAGAGCTTGCCGAATATTACCGTTTTAGAACGCTCCTCCCCACTCCGCCGCGCTCAGAAATGCCGAACCAACAATACCCCAGACAGATTTCGAGTGGGCGCACGGGCGTTCTTTTCTTTTGGTTGGCCCTTGATTCTCCGGTTGCGATTCCCGCGAGTTTGACGCATCGCTTCGTTTTTGAGTCGAATCCGCTCATTAGATTGCTGCGCGGTTTTACTTACGACCGAGTGGGCGGCGAGATGGTGTTAGACGATTACAACGTCCTGGTTAGCAACGACGAACCCGTTGTCATAGGCCCGCCGCTGCGAGGAGGCGACTGGCGGTGCAGCAACGGTCCTGCCTATAACACGGCTCATCAGTATTTGGGAATTAGAGGTGGGAAGATCAGCATTGCCCAGCGCTTCGCCTGTGATTTCCAAAAAATTGATAAGGAAGGCCAAATCCTCCCGAATCCTTTTCCCCCCGATATAACGAACAAGTGGTTTTACGGCTACGGCGCGGAAGTTCTGGCGGTAGGTGACGGCAAGATCGTTTTCGTCAAAGACGGCATTCCAGAAAATGTTCCGCAAGCGTCGGGAGAGATAAAGCCCGCGGTGCCGCTAACGCGCGAGACTAATGCCGGTAATTGGATTACGATTGATCTGGGAAGTAATCGGTATGCCTTTTACGCTCATCTGCAACCGAACAGCATTCGTGTTAAAGCCGGCGACAAAGTTGGCAAAGGTCAGGTCATCGCTCTCCTGGGAAATTCCGGCAACGCCGTCGGCCCGCATTTGCATTTTCACGTCGGAAACGAGTACCGGATAAATGGCGGCGATCTTAATGGCAACGAAGGCTTGCCTTTTGTCTTTGAGTCATTTGTAGCAGGTGGACAAAAACATAGAATGGAGATGCCGGTTAACAACACCGTAATGAAATTTCAGTAGAAGTCTTTGCTGCGGAAAACTTTCTATGACGAAAGCCAGGGCTACCAAACAGCAGTTGTCACCACCACAAACCGTGTTCGTCTATCACAACGGTCGGACTCCTACTACGGCGCCAGGGCCTTCTGCGGTTCGCTAAGAGTTTAGAATCGCCGCGACCTCAACTCATCCATCGGCATAAGTTTTTCGTCTCTACTTCTCGCAATGATGCGCCGGAATCATGCGTAAACTAATAACAATCACGCTGGGACTGCTGATACTGGCACAGACTGGTTCCAGCTATCTCTTTGCCCAGTCAGAAAAAGTCACTCGCCAGGAAATGCTGCGAGGTTCAATAACACCGGAGCGCGAATGGTGGGACGTGCAGCATTATTATCTGAAGGTCGAGTTTTTGCCGGACACGAAGAGATTGAAAGGATCGAACGCGATAACCTTCAAAACTCTCAAGGTCGGCAGCAAAATGCAGATCGATTTACAGCCGCCCCTGGCCATTACGAAAGTCACTCATGGGAACTCTCAACTAAAATTCGAGCGTGAAGGAAACGTTTATTGGATAACTTTTGAGAAAGAGATTCCCAAAGGCGTCGAAGATACGATTGAAGTGTTTTATGAAGGCCTGCCGGTGGAAGCCAGAAATCCCCCGTGGACCGGCGGAATATCCTGGGGCAGAGATGACCTGGGAGAGCATTACATTAACACTACCTGCGAGGGAATCGGGGCGAGTATCTGGTGGCCGAACAAAGATATTGGGTATGACGAACCTGATCGCGGAATGAACATCGACGTAACTGTGCCGGAAAACCTGACGGCAGTGTCCAACGGTCGATTGAAAAAAACAGACCACGACGTCGCTGCTAAAACGAACACCTTTCATTGGGAAGTCCGGAACCCGATCAATAACTACGGAGTCAACGTCAACATCGGCAACTACGTGCACTGGTCCGAAAAGTATCGCGGTGAAGGCGGGGTGCTGGATGTGGACTATTGGGTGCTGGCCCATCAGAAAGATGCTGCGCTCAAGCAATTCAAAGAAGTCCCGCGCATGTTAGCGGCCTTCGAACATTGGTTCGGCAAGTACCCCTTCTATGAAGATAGTTACAAGCTGGTGGCTGTTGAATACCCGGGAATGGAACACCAAAGTTCGGTCACATACGGCAACTGGTATCGCAACGGTTATCTCTATCGGGACTTTAGTGGTACCGGCATCGGTTTCAAGTTCGATTTCATCATCGTCCATGAATCCGCGCATGAATGGTTTGGCAACAACATCTCAATGCGAGACGCGGCGGACATGTGGATTCATGAGAGCTTCGCAAATTATGCAGAAAGCCTCTTTGTCGAGTACTACTTCGGCAAACAAGATGCGGACGATTACATGGTTGGCAATCGCCGCAGCATCAGGAACGATCGACCGATCATCGGGACTTACGGCGCAAACCGGGAAGGGTCAGCCGACATGTACCCCAAGGGCGGAAATATGCTGCATACCATCCGCCAGATTATTAATGATGATGCCAAGTGGCTCGCCATTCTGCGCGGACTCAACGCGGATTTTTGGCACCAGACCGTCGCAACCGAACAGATCGAATCATATATTAGTCAGAAGGCGGGTATTAACCTCAGTAAAGTCTTCGACCAATACCTGCGCCGGACCGAGATCCCGTTATTAAAGTATAAGCTGGACGGGAAGACGGTGAGCTTCAGATATGAGCGAGTAGTCAAAGGGTTTGCGATGCCTATTCGCGTCAGCATTAACGGCAAGCAGTTCACCATGACGCCGACCGAGACAATCCAGAGATTCACCTCGCCTGAGGAGATCAAAACATTTGAAGTCGATCGCAACTTCTACATTGAGGTTGCCAAAGATTAGAGGCAGTGCGCGGCTCCTTAACAACACATGATTGTGTCGGTGAGAGCGAATTGGCTTTGGGCACTTATTCTGGCAGGCGCGTCGTACGGCTTCATTGGAATTGCGTTTGCCATTCCTTCATCGCACGCGCATGCCTGGCGTCTAGCGGCGTGGGCAGTCAGCGGCGTGATCTATATTCTTCATATCGCCTACGAACAGTATTGGGTGGGAGCAGCGCGGTTCAGAGCGGCGGCCCACGTCGCGATTGGTGCCGCGATTGGAGGATTTCTGATTGCCGCCGGAGCCTTGGTTCATGCCGTGATCTTTTCGGCGCCGGTTCCTCTCTGGCGGTTCGGTGTCGCGCTCTTTGCTTTTCCGATCATTACTTTTGTTCCGGCTCTTCTGGTCGCGCTTGTATTGGCGTTTGTGCTGTCTAGACTGATCAACGGCACCAGGCGATGAGTTCAGGACTTGGTCGTGTCCCAATCTCAACTCTCTGCGCTTCCTCCGGCGTCCTCTGCGTCTCTGCGGTGAGTGTATTTCAACCTATTCACCGCCGAGACGCAGAGAACACAGAGACTGCGCCGAGGAACGAGTAGATTAGGAAACTTCCCAGGACTTTCTCGCCTTCAGCCTACCGATTGAAACAGCTATAATCTGCCCTTGATTTACGCATCCAGAGTCACCAACTGTGGGAACCCACGTTGTCCAAAATCCGCATCTAAAGCATTGTTTTGCTGGCGTTCTGCCCAAAAGCCGTAATAAAGAAAGAGCAATCATATGGCTGCGAAACCACCCTTTGATCGACTGAAAGCTTACCGGCCAACCGCCATAGTCAACGCGCCTCCGGGCGAGCGGAAGCACATCCTGCGTCGCTTCTGGTTTCCTGCGGTCCTGCTCTTGGCGCTGGCGGCGGGCGGGTTGACAGGTATCATCGCGGCCTATCAGCTCAACTACTCGCAGGCGGCAAATGAAGTTGCGGCGCTCGCGACTTATCGGCCCAGCGTCGTCACGCGCATTTACGCTGATGACGGCAAGACTGTAATCGGCGAGTTCGCGCTCGAGAAACGGATCCCATTGAAGTACGAAGAGATTCCGCCCAATGTGAAGAACGCGATCCTCGCAGTTGAAGACGCGCGCTTCTACGATCACATGGGCATTGATCCAATCCGCATCATCGGCGCGGCATGGAAGAACCTCACCAGCTCCAAGGTTGAAGGTGGCTCGACCCTGACACAACAGCTCGCGAAAAATCTTTTTCTGACCCGCGAACAAACTTACAAGCGCAAGATGAACGAGTGGCTGCTCGCTTTGCAGATCGAGCGTTACTACACCAAGAACCAAATCATGGAGTTGTACGCGAACCACATCTTCGTGGGCGCAAACGCGTATGGCGTCGAGGCCGGCGCGGAAACATATTTTGGCAAGCAAGCCAGGGACTTGACGATCGACGAAGCGGCCTTGCTCGCGGCGATCCCGAAAGCGCCCGGCGAATATTCACCAACTTCAAATCCCGCCAAAGCGAAAGAGCGGCGCGATCTGGTTTTGGATCTGATGGCCAAGAATGGATTTGCATCCGAAGCTGAAGTCGATGCAGCGAAAGCCAAACCGATTCAACTTGCGGACTCGGCTTACTATCAGCCGCCGCAAGCGACTGAGCCGGCGTTCGACTATCCGGTCGAATACATTCGTCAGGATCTGGAAGACAAATTCACGACGCGCGTTGCGCAGACCGGCCTGGCGGTCTATTCGACCATCAACATCGCGTCGCAACGCAAAGCTTACGATGTGGTGCGCGCGGGTTTGCGACGTTATGCGGGAGGTCACGGCGCGTGGCGGAATTCTTACGAAGCCATCGCAACTTCCTCAAACACCGGGACGCCGACGCCACAGGAGTTAGCTTCATACAAATATCCGGACTGGTATCGCAACGATTACGTGCCGGGTCGTTACTTAAAAGGCCTGGTGATGAAGGTCGAATCGAGTCGTGACGAAGCGACGGTGCGTTTTGGCAATTACACCGCCACTGTCAGCGCGACGGACATGGGTGGGAAGCGTTCGCCGCGTAGTGAATTCAAACCGGGTTATCTCGCTGAGTTCATCATTCGCGAAGTTGACAAGAAGAACCATCGATTGCGCGTTGAGCTGCAGCCGATTCCTTCCGTCGAAGGCGCGTTGATGACGATCAATGCCAAGACCGGCGAGATTATGGCGATGCAGGGTGGCTATGATTTTCTCGCCAACAAATTCAATAACGCCGTGCAGGCTTATCGCCAGACTGGTTCCGCGTTCAAGCCTTTTATTTACACGGCAGCGATCGAATGGGGTATGACACCCGATTCTATCGTGAGCGGCGCGCCCATCAGCATCGGCGGCTGGACCCCGCACAATTACGACGGTTCGACGAGTTGCGGCGACATGCCTCTGAAGACAGCGCTGGCGCAATCGATGAATATTCCCGCGGTGCATCTGCTGCAAACTGTAGGCATTCAGACGGGAGCGCAGATGGTGCGTCGTTTTGGAATCAAAGTGCCGATGGCTCCCTATCTGCCCTCGGCGCTGGGTGCGACTGAAGTGCCGCTCGACCAGATGGTTTCGGCCTACTCCGCATTTCCAAACAAAGGTGTACGCGTCGATCCGCATATGGTGCGCCGAGTCCTGGATCGCGACGGCGCGGTTTTAGAAGAGTGGGAGAAGACCACCTACAAAGTCGTAAACGAGTACGTCGCGCTCACGATGGTTTCAATGATGCGCGGTGTAATTCAGGGCGGCACCGCTTCGGCCGCGGGTGTGTTGGGTGTTCCGCTCGCGGGCAAGACGGGCACAGTTAACGATCATACCGACGTCTGGTTCATCGGCTACACGCCGACGTACGTCACGGGTGTGTGGATGGGTTATCCCGGCCGCAAGAAAAATCTTGGCAACGAAATGACGGGCGCGCACGGAGCCTTGCCGTTCTTCATCGACTACATGAAAGATTTTTTGAAGGACAAACCGAAAGAAGACTTTCCGAAAGCGCCGACGATGCCTGAGGACATGCGCGAGATGTTCAAGCAACGCCAGCGCGAACTCGCACTGGAGCGTGCCCAGATGCAACCTGAGGCATCTCCTTCACCGGGCGACGAGAACACGCCGCCGAGCGCGATCACGACTCCAAAGCTGGAAGACACCACCTTGCCGCCCGCGCCGCGAGTAGATGAACCGCGCGAGCCACGGACCGAGACGCCGAAAACGCCGCCAGCGCCGGCAGCTACTCCGGCTCACCAGGAAACACGTCCGCGCGAAGCTGAACCGGCAAAGAAGAAAGGGAAAAAAGGCGACGACGGTCCACCGGGATAAGAGAGGGATGAAGGATGAAGGCGGAAGGATGAACCCAACCCTCATCGGACGCGTTTTGAATTCTTTCGCTTCACTCGTATCGCGATGGTTACAAGAATTGCGATGAGTTCTTCTGTCTCATCATGTAACTGTTGCAATCGACTCAGGGGCAGAATCGCAGCTTCACCAATCAACTCCAGCCAGTAGGCAGTTTCGTCCAATTCCTGCAAGGCACCTTCGATCTTGCTAATGAAATCAGGGTTCGACTTCGCCCGGCACGCTTCGCGGTAGCACTTGTTGTTGTCCGCGCAAGTTGCTGTCTCAACCCTTCATACTATAGCCCTCCGCTTTGAACCTGCCCACGAAGATTGACGTTGGCATCCAAATCACTCCTCGGAGGAGCGGCACCCGCAAGACAAGCACTTGCGCCGCAACCGGCCCTTATAGAGCGCCAGCCATGGCGAGCTGTGTACCTATATATTGCGGCTATTACATGGATTTAGTTGTCTTGCAATGAATTTGCATAATTTTATTGACGGCCGATCCAAAGTGCTGTATTGATTGCGCGGGTCTATCGTGGACACTTTGAGAAAACGGTCGTTGGTCGGCGAGGCGTCCGCCAGGTTCTCTCACAAGTCCTGTTTTCAAGCCAATTCAGAACGTGGAACCTAAGTCGGCGCAGTTTTTCGGATAGGACTCGCACGACGGCGTCGCACTTGCGCCTAGTAACATGTTATGACGACCCCCCCGCGGCTTCCTGAGTTCAAGTCTCTCACTTTCCAGGGACAGCTCGAACATTTATTGCGCACTGAAAAGTTGGATTCCAAGACAATCCGGCTGAAAAAGCATCAGAATCTTTACTTGACCGACGATCGCGCAGAAGCCGTCTATTTCATCCAGCACGGACTTATCAAGTTATTACTAACATCGCCACCAGGGACCGAGGCGATTATCGCGGTCTGCGCCCGG
>Ga0134126_10008482_pt1 | contig 12931 bp, 6 predicted proteins | sample KB31752_FD_96881 | JGI IMG/M metagenome (GOLD analysis project Ga0134126, IMG submission 96881) | Terrestrial soil microbial communities with excess Nitrogen fertilizer from Kellogg Biological Station, Michigan, USA - KB3-175-2 | ecosystem: Environmental > Terrestrial > Soil > Unclassified ...
TCGGACCGAGCCGGAGGTCATCGAGCGCGAGCTGGCCGGGCTCCTGCCGACGAAGCACTGGATCGACTTCAGCCACCGACTGATCGCCCACGGCCGGGGGCCCTGCGACGCCCAGCGTCCCCGGTGCGACGCGTGCGGGTTGCGGGGTCTCTGCCCTCGACGGGGGATGCTCCCGATCGTTGACGCCGGGCGCCGCTCCTGAGCATCCCGAAGTGCCGGTATATACCGTGTTTCCATCATCGTTAAGGCAGGTGGAATCCCAGTTGGTTACGGAAAAGAAGCCGTCGTTGTTCAGCGATCCGTTGGCCGCCATTGTCGAACTGGGGCCGTAATAAATGCCGGCGCCGCCGCGGACGACCATGCGGCTGGCCGGCTGCCAGGTAAAGCCCAGGCGCGGACCGAAATTGCCCAGGTTGGTGGCGAACGACGAACGATTGTGGCTGTTGACGTATATCTCCGCGCCATTGTACGAAGTACCATTCGCGGTGGCGGAGACACTCGGATCGAAGTACTCCAAACGATTGTGCCGCTCGTTGCGTCCGCCAAAAATGTCCCATCGCAAGCCGGCCGTGATGGTAAACGAGGTTGTGGGATGATAAGTGTCCTCGATAAAAGCGGCATAGTAGGGATTGGATTCGGCCACAAACAAATCTTTGGTGAAGTTATAGCTCTCGCTGCCCGGTGTTTCTCCCATGCCGATGAGGAACGAAGCAAAGTCGCTGCCGCCGTTGCCGCTCGCCACGGACTGATCGGTGGCGCTGACGTTAAAGTAGTATGCCCCGGATGGCGCGGGAGGCTGGCCGACATTCAGGAACCGCTTCATGGATTCAAAGCCGGCGCTGATTTCATGCTTGCCCTGCACCCGGGTCACGCTCGCGCTTATGTCGCTGTTCTCACTGGCGTAGATGAACGTGTCATAGTTGGCGGTGCCGCCGATTCCGCCGCCCACATCATCGAAGATCACGTAAGGAAGAGTGAAGTAGTTCTGTTCCGCGGCGAGCGACGACGGGAATCCGAGGCCTGTCAGGCTGTCAGTCCCGTTCTGCCGCGGATCTCCGGTCTGGCTTTCGTAATGGCGCGTGAACGAATAGCGCACTTGGAGCACAGTATTGGGATTGAAGGTGTAGTCGTCGGCCAGCAGAATGTTGCGCGCGTTGGTGATGTTCTGCGCGTAGAACGGGTCCCACATATTGCCGAAGGCATTTACCAGCGAGCTGGAAAGGCGGGCGAAGGAGAAGCGTCCGAAGATGTGCTGCTTTTCACTCATGTCCAGGTCAAGCCGTACATCGAACTTCTGCGCCGAGGATGGATCGACTCCAGGGACGTAAAGATTGTTGACCGCGCCGGTGGTATCGGAGTCGCACGTGGAAGGATTCGGCATATTGCACTTGGGAAAGTTGGAAAGGAACTTAAGCGCAATGGGATTGGGGTTGGTGATGACGTTGTTTGAAAAAGGCTGACGGGTGCCGTCCGGATTGTCCGGAACCGTGGGGTCGTAGATGGTGAAGTCGTCGGCGGAAAAATCCCCCGTGCGCTCGGCGCTGGTGGGGACAGTAAAAATATTCGACCCGTCAAAGAGCGCCTGCTGGGTGGCTTCGTAATCGGCGAAGAAGAACAGCTTATCGCGCAGGATGGGGCCGCCAATCGATCCACCTTCCTGGTAGCGATGGAACGACGGCGGCGTGTTGGGCGTGCCACCGGCAAGCTGGCTCTGCTTGTTGAAGTACTCATTCGCGGCAAGGACGTTGGGACGGAAGACTCCGAAGATACTGCCGTGGAAATCGTTAGTGCCGGCCTTGCTGGCCAGGCTGATCGCACCCGCTCCGCCGCTCTGGAAAGATGCCGGGGTGTTCTGGGTTTCGATGCGGGTCTCCTGCACCGCGTCCTCGGGAATCACCATGGCCGGCAGAATGGCGGCCGAGTTATTTTCCGCCACGCCGAGCGGGCTGCCGTCGAGCATGTAATAAACGGAGCCTACAATCGCGCCGTTGATCGTATAGGACGAGACATCGATTCCCGGCCGTCCGCTGGTGATGCTGGCAATCGACTGAGAGTTGGAGGAGTTTGGCGCACCGTTGGCCGGGGTAACGCCGGGGCTCAACTGCACCAGATCGTAAACGTCCCGCGTGAGCAGTGGCACGCGGTCGATGGTCGCAGCGGAGATCAACTGGCCGACCGTGGAATTGGTGGCCGCCGTCAGTCCGGCCGCTCCCTTCACCGTAACGACCTGGCTCACATTGCCCACCTTCAGCGCCAGGTCCACTGTCGTGGTTTGATCGACCGTAACGGAAACGTCGGTATGGACAACCGTGGCAAAGCCCTGCTGGCTCGCAGTGACCTGGTAGACACCGGGATTAAGCGAGATGAAGGCGAAGTGTCCGGCGGCATTGGAAGTGGTGTGCCTGGCGACACCGGTAGCGGGATCGAGCAGCGTCACGTTGGCTCCCGGAACCACAGCTCCGGTCTGGTCTACAACGGAGCCGCTTATGCTGCCTCGGCCGGCCTGGCCGAAAGCGGCGATGGTGGTGGAGAGGAGAAGAAGAAAGATGCAGGGCAGGAGCAGAGCGCCCGAAATTGACTTCATGTCAGATTTCATAATGGACCCCTGGAAGACTACAAACGTTGACTTCAAACGTTTGAATCGTCTACGAATGTAGGAGCGAATTCCCACGGGTGTCAAGTGGCTCGGGGCAATTTTTCCGGTGTTCAAACCTGGGCATCTGTTGACGAGGTTGTATGCTGAACGGCATACCTAAAGGGAGCGGAGAGTGGGCAGGCACGCATCAGGTCATGTAACGTTGTCGAACGTAGCGCAGGCGTGCCAGCTTTCCGTTTCCACCGTATCAATCGTGCTGAGCGAGGCCCCCCTTTCGCGGCATGTCTCCGAGTCCACACGGAAGCGAATCCAGGCCACGGCCAAGCGACTGGGGTACCACCCTGACGCATATGCGCGCTCTCTGCGCCGCCGCCGCACTCAGACCATTGGCGTGCTGGCCTTCGACATGTCCGACCCGTTCTGCATTCCGGTGGTGAGCGGCATTGATGAAGGGCTGCAACCGGCCCAGTACTTTTCCCTGCTGGTGAATGCCCAGACACAGCGGGAGCTCTTTGATCGATATTTCCGAATGCTGCTGGAGCGGCGTACCGAAGGCGTGATTGTGATTGCGAACTGGATTTTTGAAGAAACCGGCCTGCTCGCCGATATCGAAAAGAACCATGTCCCCATCGTGATTGTGGGGCGCGATTTAACCAAGCGTCGAATCACCTCCGTGCTGGTGAACAATCGCGTGGGTGGCGCGTTGGTAATGCGGCATCTTGCTTCGCTCGGACACCGGCGAATCGCCGTAATCCGCGGCCCGTACGAGATGTTCGACAGCGCGCCGCGATGGGACGGAATTCGGCAAGCTGCCGCAAAAGCGGGAATCCGACTCGATCCCCGGCTCGTTTTTCAGTTGCCGAACCTGTCGGACCCAAAGTCCGGCTTTGACGGCGGAGTGCAATTTGCCAGGGCCATGTTGGCTTCGGGAAGAAAATTCACCGCGGTCCTCGCGTTTGACGACCTCACTGCGCTTGGCGTCGTGCGAGGCTTGAGCGAGGCTGGCCTGCGCGTTCCGCAGGATTGCTCGGTGACCGGGTTTGACGATGTTTTGCCAGCCGATGTGGCCACTCCGGGAATCACAACTGTCCAGCAGCCTTTGCGGGAGATGGGTTTGCTCGCGACTGAATTGATGCTTAAGGCGCTCGACCGCAGTCAGCAGGATGAAGCGCAGGACGCGGGACCGCACATCGTTCAGCCGAGGCTGGTGGTGCGGGCATCCTCAGCCCCGCCGTGCGTAGGGGGAAAACAGTGCTGAGGGGCGGGGCGACGCTATTTGACAAATGTTCTGGCTGGCAAGTTCAATTCAAACGATTGAAATGATTAGTCTCTAATCCGAAAATCTGGCTGTGATGATGAAGATTGTGACCCGAAAAATGGAGGATTCCGCGCTCATGAATCGCTACCTTGTTCCCTGCCTGCTTGCTTCCGCCATGTTCGCGCCTCTGATCGGCGCCGCAACCGTGACCCCTCTGCATGACGGCTGGCGGTTGCAGTCGGCGTGCAAGGTGAACGCCGCTGGGGGTGTGATTTCCGGCGCGGGATTTTCGACCGAGGGATGGATCAAAGCGACGGTGCCGAGCACGGTGCTGGCGGCGCAGGTGGCTGACGGAATCTTTCCCGATCCATATTTCGGCGACAACCTGCGGAAGATTCCGGGGACCTCGTATCCGGTGGGGACGAATTTCGCGAACCTGCCCATGCCCGCTGACAGCCCCTACCATTGCGGCTGGTGGTATCGCGATGAATTCACGCCCACGGTGGAGAAGGGCGGGCACTCCTGGCTGCATTTTGGCGGCATCAACTACCGCGCGGAGATCTGGCTGAACGGGCACAAGATCGCGGACCCGTCGCAGATTGCTGGCGCGTATCGGAAGTACAACCTGGACGTGACGGGCGTGCTGCGGCCCGGCAAGCCCAATGTGCTCGCGGTCGAGACGTTTGCTCCCACCGAGAAAGACCTGGGCATCAATTGGGTGGACTGGAACCCCGCTCCGCCGGACAAGGACATGGGCCTTTGGGGCCCAGTGAACCTTGTGGCCACCGGCCCGGTGGCTCTGCGGTTTCCCACGGCGACGACGCATTTCGCGGATGGGAACCTGAGCGTCGCGGAGCTGACCATTTATGCCGAGGTGCAGAACGCGACGGACCACGAGGTGCGGGGGACCGTTTCCGGCTCGGCGGCGGGAGCGAACTTTGAGCAGGCCGTGCAACTGGCTCCGCACGAAGAGCGAACCGTGGTGTTCTCTCCTGACAAGTTCCCACAACTCGCGGTTCACAATCCGAAGTTGTGGTGGCCGCGGCAAATGGGCGATCCGCATTTGGAAAAGTTGACGATGAGCTTTCGCGTCAATGGGCAGGTTTCGGATGAGCAGAGCGTCAACTTCGGCATTCGCGAAATCACGTCGGAGATGACAGCGCGGGGCGCGCGCCTGTTTCGCGTGAACGGCAAGCCCATTCTGATTCGCGGCGGTGGCTGGTCGCAGGACATGCTGCTGCGCACAAACCCGAAGCGGCTGCGGGAGCAGTTCGCGCTGGTGCGCGGACTCAACCTGAACGGGCTGCGGCTGGAAGGCAAGCTGGAGACCAAGGACTTTTTCGACTTGGCCGACAAGAACGGGATTCTGGTAATGGCCGGCTGGTGCTGCTGCGACCACTGGGAGCACTGGCACGACTGGACGCCGGAAGACCTGACCATTGCCACAGCGTCGCTCCGCTCGCAGATGCTGCGCCTACGTCATCATCCCAGCCTGCTGGTGTGGCTGAACGGCAGCGACAATCCTCCTCCGGCGAATGTGGAGAGCGCGTATCTGAAAGTGGAAACGCAGACGAATTGGCCCAATCCTGTGATTTCGTCCGCTTCCGGTACGCCAACCACCGTAACCGGCGAAAGCGGCGTCAAGATGACCGGGCCCTACGACTATGTTGAGCCGAGTTACTGGTATGTGAATCAGCACGACGGCGGCGACTTCAGCTTCAATACCGAAACCAGTCCCGGGCCGGCGATTCCTTCTTTGGCGAGCCGGAAAAAGTTTTTGCCCGATCCCGAGGCGTGGCCTCCGTCGCCCACATGGCAACTGCATTACGGCGGCGGCGGCTTCAAGAATCTGACGGTCCTGGACAGCGCGATGGCCGCTATCTACGCCAAGCCTGCGACGCTGGCCGATTACCAGCGCATGGCATCGACCATGGAGTACGACTCGGAACGCGCCATGTTCGAGTCTTATAGCTCGAATAAGTTTGTCTCCACCGGCGTGATTCAGTGGATGCTGAACAACGCCTGGCCTTCGATGATCTGGCACCTCTACGACTACTATCTGGATACGGGCGCGGGCTACTATGCGGTGAAGAAAGCCTGCGAGCCGATCCACATTCAGTATGCCTATGACAGCAGTTCGGTCGAGGTGGTGAACAGCACGTATCACCCCGTTGCCGGGTTGCGCGCCAGCATCGAGGTGCATGGCATCAAGTGGAACCAGCTTTATTCCGCGACAGCGGATGTGAATCTGGCGGCGGACAGCGCGCAGCGCGTTTTCAAGCTGCCCGCGAGCCTCTACTCCGGCATGGAGCGGATTTTCCTGATCGACCTGAAGCTAACCGACTCGGCTGGTCACGTCGTGAGCCGGAATTTTTATTGGACACCCTACACGCTCACCACCTTTGACTGGAACGCGACGACCTATACTCACACTCCGGCGGAGCGCTACTCCGACCTGAGAGAGATGACGCAACTGCCTACAGCCACAGTGTCGGCCCAGGCCGACACGGCCGGCACGCCGCAAGGGCGCGAGATTCGGCTGCACTTGAAGAACACTTCGGGCGCGCTGGCGTTCCAGGTGCGCGCGCTGGTGCGTACGCCATCAGGAGACCTGATCGCTCCGGTAATTTGGTCGGATGACTGGATTGAGCTGACGCCCGGCGAATCGAGAACCCTGACCGCGACTCTGCCGGAAGACGCGCCAGCTAACGCAGTCGTGAATCTGGCCGGATGGAACATTGAACCGGCGACGGTGACGCCGGTTCAGACTGCGCAGCCCTAAGCGCGGAGACCGGCGCGATGGCAGAGACCGGTCAGCACGGTTGACAATGTGGCGTCTCGAAGAATTGCAGAACCAGTCATCTCAACGGCGCCGGAGGCGTTCACTGAAGGGAATTCTGGGCTGCCAGCTGCCAGCTTTCAAATACGTGCGCAAGATCGCGGAAATTCGCGCATTTTCTTGACATGTAAGTTACTGACTATAAGAGAAAAGACTAGATGGCGGAGAGAGGGGGATTCGAACCCCCGATAGAGCTTTTGACCCTATAACGGTTTAGCAAATCTCCGATTTGAGGCAACATGACGCGATCCCTAGCACCAACAGTCGCACTGAGGCATGAAGCGTCCCGCAGGGCGACCTGAATAGTCACTTAACGGACACCGATCAGGACACCAGAATTCCATCACGGAGTTCGAGTCGGGTTGTCGCGACTCAAACTGCCGTCGGGCCTGGGAAATGCCTATCTCTCGTAGCAATAGTACGATTCAGTGGAAATGCGCCGGCAGCTCATGCGTCGATTCATCGCGTTTGACTATCTCATTCCGGCAATACTATTGATCCACCCGGAGGCGGTATTGGAACAACCACTCGTCACTGCGGGAAATGGGAATCCGCAGACCGTCACAATCAGATTACGCAAGCCACACAGTTCATACAAAGTTTGGATGTAGCGGAATCTCAAACATCTAATCGTCATTTTGCGAATCCCAAATCGGTACCATCCCGCCGCCACGTTCCGTTTTTGCACATATGGCCAGCAATATTCACAGTTAGGTTACCTTAGTTATGCAATAACCCATCGAAATGGGTTAGCGTTGTCGCTAGTCTTCCCAAAATGGTTTGAACTACCGGCCACTAACGGTTGGCATTGCAGTGCTTTTGTGAATATTTATCTGTCATAAGTTCTTGAGGTGCGAGATGAACGGGTCCGGATCTGCGCGCGGAAAGGTGTGTGCTGGGGTTCCCGCAGCAACCTTTCTGTACAAGCTGTGCGGGAGCAGCCAGCCGTCTATTGTTCAGGGAGAGGACGGCGCCTTCTACGTCGTCAAGTTCCGTGGGTTTCCAGGTCACCAATGCCTGATCAACGAAGTCATAGGCACGGAGTTGATTCGAGGCATGGGATTGCCGGCTCCGAACTGGGTCCCAATCGCGATATCCAACGATTTCATCGAACAGAACCCCGGGTTGTGGTTCCACACTGATGGCAGCTCCATCAGGCCCCTCCCCGGGCTGCATTTCGGGTCCCGGCTCATCGAAGCCGCCGAGGAGCAGCGTACCTATCAGACGATTCCCCACTCCTGGATCGACAGAATCGAGAACCGCGCAGATTTTCTGGGCATGCTAGTCCTGGATTTGTGGGCCAACAGTTGCGACCGCAGGCAGGCGGTTTTCCTCAGCGATGCGCGGAACAGACTCCACGCCACCTTTATTGATAATGATTTCATGTTCGGCGGCAAGTTCGGTTTTGAAGTCACTTGCCCGAGGCGGGCCATGGTTTACGATCTGGACATTTACCGGGGGTTGTGGGACGGTCAGACTGTGGAAAAATGGTCACGTATAATTGACGGAATCGGCGACAATGCGATTCGTCTGATTTTGGACAGCGTGCCAGATGGGTGGGCGAATGGGCAAGTGCGCCGGGACATTGCAGAGCAGTTGCGAGCACGTCGAGCCACCCTTCCCAGCTTGCTCAACGATGCCGAGAACGTGCTGAGGTCAGGCTATTCCGTCGAATACCATAAAACCCGCTATGCTACAGAACCTGGTTCATTCCGTGTTGCTCCGATTCTCGCCGCGCTACCATGAGGACGCCGTCAATATTCTGCTCGTGGATACGGAGGATGGAAACCCTTTACAGATCAGCATTGATTCCGCATGGGACCAGCACGTTGATTCCGCTGATCGGGAATACATTGCCGCCTTGATCGACGACTGGCGAACCACCCCTCCCGAGCGCATCCCCAACCTGATCCAGGAGCTTTGCAGACTATCACGCGGTCCTCTCAGACTCCTTCAAGAGAAACGCGCCCCCTTCGCGCAGAAAACATCTTTCTTCAAATCAAAGAACCAAGAGCACATCCACTAATGATGGAGAGTCTACGGTTCGAATTGTCAGGCCGCAGGAGCATGAGAGAAATCCGCCAGCTTTTCCGCTCGCCCATTCACAGAATGCGTGTCCAGCACAGAATCGCACCGAGGAATATGAGCAGCGAGTTGAACACCATTACAAGCGCCAGGCCACGATAAGCTCCGGATGGGTGCTCTTCGAAGAGGCCACCCTTCGAGGTTGCGTCTTCCATCTGAACAGGAAGAGGGTTGGCGAAATCTTTGAATTCTGCCGTCAGCATATTCACGAGAGTGAGCCTCCACGCTCATGGATAGACTCCATCTACCCTCTGCAGCAAGCGAAAAGTGAGGTTTCGCCGCACTTTAGTAATTGTGTGCTCGCATTCAGGACTTCGGTTCGTAAGGTGTTGGATTTTGGCGATGGACAGCGCGCTCCAACTGACCTGCTCCGGAAAAAACTCAAACAAAGGAAATTGGAGTTTTCTCGTAATTTGAACTGGAGAACAGGATGAAGGAGAGCCGGTACACGGAAGCAGATCATCGGGATACGTTCGTCTTCGCAGGGAACATCAGCCATCCGCGCTTCTCCGCTCTGAATAGAAATTGCACTATCGAAAGTAATGGCGATAACTTTCCGTAATGAACAAGGTCATTAACGGCGAGCTCGGTTGTTGCCGACGAAGCTATCAGCGGGAATGGGCTTTGAGTGATTACGAGTTCCACGGAGATGAGTGAAGAGATGATCAGAAATTGCGAGCATGGCAGAGCTCGATTGCTCCTCTTCGTTCGGTTCCTCCGTCGGCTCTTCCCGGCGTGTGCTGTATCAGCATTGGTGTCCTGCTTTTGCCTGACCATCCATTCGTCGCTATAGCACATGACAATCAGCTTCAGCTCATAATTTTCGGTCGCAACTTCAATCGTCAGGATTTCGTTACCGATACCGGGGCGAAGATACTTCGCGGCGAGGGATGTGTCCAGCGTCGCCGATAGCCCGCCGCGTGGTATTCGCCTGTCAGCAGCCATCTCCACCTAATGCAGCATCGACCGCACTTGCTTGCCGCGTCCGTGCCGATAAACGAGTGCAGCTCATCGATCACCACAAATTGAGCGGCACCGGAGAGCAGGTCAAGCAAAACTTCATGGGCGCGGCCCCTACGACCAAAATGTCACTGCAGGCTCGTGATGACGCCTACTCAATTCCCATTTTGAGATATGTAGTTTGTCGTTTCCGCAGCGCTAGAACTGCTGCGCCTAATGCCGCCTCATCCTTCTTCCGATGAACGCAATAGCCAGCATCTGCGACGGAGGCGGAACTTGTACGAAAACCACAAACAATTTACGCGCTCGGCTTTCTATTGGGGGGCTATACCACGGGCCATTGCAGTATCAGGTTGGCAACTCCAACTGACAGGACACAAATTTCATTTCTACTCTTCCCGTAGGGTCCGGTCTGGATCAACCATTATCGCCTTAGTCCGCCTCGTGTTTTCTATAGCGCTATCTCGACTGTCAATCACTTGTGTGCTCGGAACCGCTTGCTGTCTATTAGCAATTGGCTGCGGTCTTACCCTTGCCATCCCCGCACCTGCTACTTCCATAACATTGGCTGCGGCGACCACCACCTTAAATCCCAACCAACGCATTAGCATTGAGGTCCAGACCAAGGGAGTAGCACGTTCTTCGCTGTCACTACATCTCCAATGCACGTCTTCACAGTGCGGAACCCTGGATGGGTATCAGTACACTGCTCCGCCAACAGTTTCGGCCACTACCGCTGTCACGATCTTGGCCCACAGTGCGTCATCGGTGGCCTCGGCCTCGCTGACCCTTAATGTCGTCCCACCGCCGGTGATACAATCCATCACACCTCAGACTATCCCATCCGGAAATGCTCAGGTTATCACCCTCTCTGGCTCCGGGTTCCTCCCGGGCTCGACAGTTACTGTGGCTTCGTCTCTAAATGGTCCACCTTTAATGCCCACCAACATCGTTGTTGTGAGTAGTAGCTCCATAACGTTCACCATTTCGCCTCCTCCAGGTGCTGCTGGGACCCTAGAAGTTGCTGTACAGAGCCCATTAGCTGGATCGTCACCTTCATCCCCCGTTGACTTATTTGTAAGTCCGTTGCAGTCGTTATCGCCTGGTATTTTTCCTGACTATGATGTCGCTGATTATTTCGCCTCAGGAAGCGCCCAAAGCTACACGTGTTCTGGAGTCGCGGGGAGCACCGTCTTGACCTGTGCTCAACCCACAGCCGATTTCCAACCCAATGAAGGGATTCGTATCATTGGTGGCGGAGGACCTCCTACCACCCCGCCTGTGCTGGTACAACCTACGGTAACGCAGGTCACTCGGAGTGGGCACGACGCGGTCGGCTCTCATACTTTTTGCTATGTCGTTTACGCAGCGGATGCACTCGGAGGTGTAAGCGCCCCGAGCCCAATGGCCTGCCTGTCAGAGGAGCCTCCCCTCTCATTTAAGACAAATTACAACGTTCTCTCTGGCACTTACAGCCTTCCCCTAGCAGCATTTGTGTGGTACGTGTCGGAAGACAATGGTCCTTTTCACCTCGTTACTGTAGAAGGTAGCGAGGCAATGGACGTCGGTCAAGACGTTGGATCTCGAGGGGGGTGGGTTGCTAGTTACCTTGTTGATGGGCATGGAGTGGCTAAGCCGGAGGATCTCTACACTGTTGTGGCGTCAGTCTCTGGCAATATAATCACGCTCCAAAATCCCTTGGTGTCGTCCGTGACGGAAGCGACCGTCGATCACGACGATACGAACGCCGTTCAAAATGCCATGAACGCAGCCATGGCCGCTGGAGGGGGAATCATCCGCTTTGGTAAAGGAACATTTAATCTCCGTAGGCCAACGTTCCAATACTACCCAGCAGGCGCCACAGAGCCGCATTACACAACTAACATAAAGCTCAAGGAAAGCTGGGGTGGGTACGTTAACCTAAATATGCCATACGGCTCGGTTGGGAACATTTACATTGAGGGCGCTGGGCCGGGCACGGTAATTCAGACTCAAAAGGACTTTGGCGGAAACGGTGTACTACTGGGTGTTGGCAGTGAAGGGTCTGGGCCTGCCTACGCACCGAATGTTGCGATCCCAATCCAAGAGGTAGACAAGGGGGCAACAACAGTCACTCTGGCTAGTTCAGACGGGCAGAACACCCTCCATCCGGGCGACGATATTTGGCTTTACAGCGGCTCGTCCTCTGGGTCTATAACTTCCCCCCCGTGCGCCAACTCAAAGAGTACAGCAGGCGGTAACTGTCACTTCACCGAGCTTAACACGATCAAGTCCATTAATGGAAGTACTATCACGCTTCTCTATCCAACCTCCAAGAAGTATTATGATGACGGCAAAAACTCTTTCGGTCTCGTGAAGTTGCCTACTACACCGCATAACATTGCGCTTGAGAACCTCACAATTGACACTTATAACTCAGTCACCGCAGGAGGTATAGTGTACGGCCTTCTAATCGACCACGTTACAGTCAATGGATCTCCTGTGGAAGGCGCGTTCAGGGATGGATTTAAGAGAGACGTGGTCATTGAAAACTCGTCCTGGGGCGTGGGAACTGGTGATGCTACTTGGAACGGGACGGAAGAGTTTGATCAGATTACGGATCTTGCCCTCGTTGGTGATACGATCACCGGCTTCTCAGCACCAGGTTCAGAGGGACCATCAGAGGGCGCAAAGTTGTCTTTTACGGAGGGCACCTCTGGGGTCGTGATTCAAAACAATACATTCAACCATGTGTCTGTCTACTTTCAGGATACAACTGATGACGTAATCCAAGGCAATCAATTTAACGATGCGATCGTGGAAGTAGGCGATAGCTATACGCCAGTGGTCGCTAACATTCGGTGGATATGGGGTTGGCTTGAAGACCAAAGCTTCCTCTCATATGGGTCGCAAAGCGCTGTGCAAGTCGATGGCAACCTGTTTAACATTGATGCTGCATTTAATCCACCGTCTATCATTCATATAGGCCACTTTACGTCTGGTCAGATAAATCATAATGTCGTCAACTATAGTGTAATGAGTGGAGTGAGCGGGGTGGCGATTGACTCGAATGGAGGTGATGTAATTGGGAATACAATCACCTTCGCTACTCCAGCCCCGAATGCAGTTGGGATACTACTTATTCCTGATCAGGGCCCCGGTGTTGCTCCGAGTGGGTTTGACGTTCAGCAGAACGTTATTAAGGGCAGCTCCA
>Ga0134126_10008483_pt1 | contig 12930 bp, 9 predicted proteins | sample KB31752_FD_96881 | JGI IMG/M metagenome (GOLD analysis project Ga0134126, IMG submission 96881) | Terrestrial soil microbial communities with excess Nitrogen fertilizer from Kellogg Biological Station, Michigan, USA - KB3-175-2 | ecosystem: Environmental > Terrestrial > Soil > Unclassified ...
CAAGTCTCACGCGCCGCTGCCGCACCAGCGGCCCAACGGCGGCCGCGCAGTTCCTAACGCAGCGCAGTCGGCTCGGCGGTCTCGTCCAACGCTCGGCGCGTGGAATCGATCCCTTCGCCACGCCCGCGACGGCGTTGGCCCCGACGGCTCCGCGCAGGCCGCGCCACGCGCTGGGTCGTGACGCAGTCGGTGCCGGCACGACCGGCGAGCACAGCCATAGCGGCCCGAGCAGCAGCCGGAACGCGATCGCGCAAGGTGTCACGAGGTGCGGCGCGGGCGCTGCTCCAACGCTATGTTAGGTGCGCTGCACCAGGCGCCAGTCTTCGCGGGCCGTCCGCCGCATTTCACTTCTCGTCGAATTTTCCGACGCCGTCAAACCGAGGAGACACCCCCAATGAGCGCGTATCTCACGGAGTGCATCGGCACCTTCTTTCTCGTCCTCACTGTGTGCCTGAGCGTGTTGAACGGCACCGCGGCCGCGCCGCTCGCCATCGGCTCGTCGCTCATGATCATGGTCTACATGGGCGGTCACATTTCGGGCGGACACTACAATCCCGCCGTCACCCTCGCCGTCTGGATGCGCGGGAAGATCAGCGGGTCGCAAGTGATTCCCTACTGGGTCGCGCAACTCGTCGGCGCGATCATCGCAGGACTCGTCGCCTACTTCATCATGAGGAAGCCGTTCGTCGTGGCACCCGCACCGACGGCCAGCGTGATGCAGGTGCTGGTGGTCGAGTTCCTGTTCACCTTCGCGCTCTGCCTGATGGTGCTGCAGACGGCGACCAATCCGAAGACGTCCGGCAATTCCTACTATGGTTTGGCGATCGGGTTCACGGTGACCGTCGGCGCCTACGCAGCGGGTGGGGTTTCGGGCGGCGCGTTCAATCCGGCGGTCGGGACCGGGCCGGCGATCGCGAGTATGCTCACGGGAGGCGGCACGATGTCGCACGTGTGGTTGTACATCGTCGGTGGGTTGTTGGGCGGTGCCGCGGCGGCAGCGGTCTACAAGGTGCAAAGCCCGGAATCGTGATCGCGAAGTCGGCACGGTCGATCGACCGTGCTGCCGGCTGGCGACGTATCGATCGAGGTGTCGATGGTGTTGCAACGGGTTGTGGTGGGAGTGGATTTCAGCGCGCCGTCGGAAGCGGCGGCGCGCTGGGCGGCGCAGGACCTCGCGCCCGAAGCCGAGTTGGTGCTGGTGCACGCGGTGGACGTTCCGGAGCCGCCCAGCTTCTTGCGCAACCGGTTTCCGCCGCGCGACACGCTGGCCGGCACCGCGCGCACGGGCGCCGATCGATCGCTGCGCGACCTGAGCGCCTCGCTCGGCGCGCGGCGGATCTGGCTCGAGGTGCGCGAGGGCCGCGCCGACGAGATGATCGCCGCCGTCGCCGGCGAGTATCGCGCCGATCTCGTGGTGACGGGCGCGCACGGCGAGCGCGGCGGCGTGTTCAAACAGTTAGGCAGCACGGCCGAGCGGGTCGCGCGGGCCGCGCCGGCTCCGGTGCTGCTGGCGCGCGAGCCGCTCCCGGCCACGGGGGCGACGGTGCTCGTCGCAATGGATGACGACGGACTGACGCCCGGCCTCCAGCACTGGACGATGTTTCTCGCGGCGCGATTCGACGCCGCCGTGACAGGCCTCCACGTGGTGAGCGACACGATGTTAGGCAGATTGGTGACGCTGGCGGCGATGGTCGCCGGCACACCCGAACCCCCTGCGTTAGGCGTGGGCGCCGTGGAAGACGCCAACGTCTGGATGCGCGAGCTGGTCGCCAAGGGCCTCGATCGCGAGCGCACCAGCGGCGAAGTGGCCTACGGCGATCCGGCGCACGAGATCCTGGCCGCCGCCAAGCGGATGTCGGCCAACGTCATCGTGCTCGGCCGCCACCGCGCCGGCGGCATCCGGCACCAGCTGTTAGGCAGCGTCGCCGACCGGGTGCTGCGCGACGCCGCGTGCTCCGTGTTGGTCGTCACCGAGCCGGCAAGCGTTGCGGCGGCGGTCGACGAGGAGCGGCCCGCAGCGTGACCACCGGCGCGAGAACGCGCCGCGCGGCGTTCGATCTGCAGGCCGCCGCGCGGCGGGACATGCTGGACAACGGCTTCACGCTGGACCTGCCGGCCGATGCCGCCCGCCAGCTCGACGGCATCGGCGCGCACCAGCCGCCGAACGACCCGCCGGGCCCGCGCGACCTGCGGGAGCTGCTCTGGTCATCCATCGACAACGACGACACCCGCGACCTGGACCAGATCGAGTACGTCGAGCCCCTGGATGGCGGCGCGGTCCGGCTGCGCGTCGCCATCGCCGATGTCGACGCGCTCGTGCCCAAGGATTCGCCGCTCGATCGCTTCGCGCAAGCCAACGCGACGTCGGTCTACACGGGCATCCGCACGTTCACGATGCTGCCGGAGCAGCTCTCGTACGACCTCACGTCGCTTCGCGCCGATGCGGATCGCCGCGCGGTGGTGATCGAAGTCGACGTCGCCGCCGACGGCACCATCGACCGTGGCGACGCGTACGAAGCGCTCGTGCGCAACCGTGCCCAACTCGCCTACCCGAGCGCCGGCGATTGGCTCGACGGACACGGCGCACCGCCGCCGGCCGTGGCGACGAATCACGTGCTTGCCGACCAACTGCAGCTGCAGCACGCCCTCGCCGAACGGCTCCGCAAGCAGCGCCAGCTGCACGGTGCACTCGAGCTCGAGACAATCGAAGCAACGCCGGTGGTGTCCGGCGGGAACGTGACGGACCTCAAACTGGTCCGCCCCAACGCGGCGCGGCGAGTGATCGAAGACTTCATGATCACCGCGAACACGACGATGGGCCGGTTCCTCGCCGCGCACAAACGGTCGGCCATGCTCCGCGTCGTCCGATCGCCCGAGCGGTGGTCGCGCATCGTGCAGGTGGCGCAGCAGCTCGGCGATACGCTGCCCGATGCGCCGGACAGCTCGGCACTGGCCGCGTTTCTCGCGCGCCGTCGCGCCGCCGATCCGGATCGCTTCCCCGATCTCTCGCTCACGATCGTTAAGCTACTCGGCCCCGGCATCTACGCCGTCACGCCCGCGGACGGCTCGATCACCGGACACTTCGGCCTCGCCGTCACCGATTACACGCATTCCACCGCGCCTAACCGACGCTACCCCGACCTCATCATGCAGCGCCTGATCAAGGCCGTGGTAGCCGGCGCGCCGGCGCCCTACGACGACGCCTCGCTCGATGCGCTCGCCCAACACTGCACCGAGCGCGAAGAGGCGGAGCGCAAGGTCGAGCGCCTCTCGCGCAAGCAGGCCGCGGCCGTGCTGCTCGGCGGCCGCATCGGCGAGACGTTCGACGCCATCGTCACCGGCGCCTCGCCGAAGGGCACCTTCGTTAGGCTCATGCAGCCGCCCGCCGAAGGCATGGTGGTGAATCCCCCGCCCGGCATCGACGTCGGCGATCGCGTGCGCGCGCAACTCGTGTCGACGCGACCCGATCCCGGCTTCGTGGATTTCCGCATCGCCAAACCCTAACGCTCCGGCGCGCGATGCCGACCGTCCTACGCAAGGGACAACGCGCGTACTCCACGGACGACGAACTGTGTTAGGCGAAGGGCCGCGGCGCCTCACCGGGCCCGCGGCCAAGTGCTTGATTCGACGCGAGATGCCGTGCTGGCACGCGCCATTCGGCCTCGCCGGCCTCCTCCGGAATGCTCGTTGCCCGACTCCCTGCATGGCAGTTGGTTCTGCCAACGCAGCACGAGAACAACCGGAGATACCTATGCGTCACCTTGCGTCGATGTTCGGCGCGCTTGTGTTGGCCGTCACGGCCGCGGTTCCCGCTCTCGCGGACCCGCCGGCGCGCGTTGCGCGTGTGAGCTACATCGAAGGCTCCGTGTCACTCCGCCCCGCTTCGGCGGATGACTGGGTGCAAGCCTCCGTCAACTATCCCATGACATCGGGCGACAACATCTGGACGGACCAGAGCTCGCGCGCCGAGCTGCACGTCGGCTCGACCGCCATGCAACTCGGCCCGCAGACCGCGCTCGGCCTAACGACGCTCGATGATACGCACTTCCAGGTGCGGATCGACCAGGGCGAGGTCGAAATCCGCGTCCGGTCCGTGGATGACAACGGCGCCGTCGAGTTCGACACGCCTAACGGAACGGTCTCGCTGGTGCAGCCGGGCCAGTATCGGGTCGACGTCACCGCCGATGGCCAGACCAGCGTCGTCACCGTGCGCGACGGCCAGGCAAACGTCGCCACCGCCACGCAGTCCTTCGCCCTCGGCGCGGGACAGAGCGCGTCGGTCACCGGCACCGACAACGCGACCTACGATGTCGCCGCCGCGCCGGCATACGATGATCTCGACACGTGGAGCCAGGCGCGCGACGCCCGCGAGGACGCCGGCGTGTCGCGTCAGTACGTGTCGACCGAAATGACGGGCTACGAAGACCTCGACACCTATGGCTCGTGGCGGTCCACGCCGGTCTATGGCGAAGTGTGGATTCCCGCCAACGTGCGCGCGGGTTGGGCGCCGTATCGCTACGGACACTGGGCCTTCGTGCAGCCGTGGGGCTGGACGTGGGTCGATGATGCCCCGTGGGGTTTCGCGCCGTTCCACTATGGCCGTTGGGCGTACTACAGTGGACAGTGGGTGTGGGTGCCGGGCGCCGTCGTCGCGCGGCCGGTGTACGCCCCCGCGCTCGTCGCCTTCGTGGGCGGCCCGCACTTCTCGGTATCGATGCGATTCGGCAGCGATGGCGGCGTCGCGTGGTTCCCGCTCGCGCCGGGTGAAGCGTACGTGCCGTCGTATCGCGTCAGCGATCGGTATGCGCGCAACGTGAACATCACCAACGTCCACGTGACCAACATCAACGTGACGAACATTCAGTACGTGAACGAACGCGTCGTCGGCGGCGTGACGGCGGTTTCCCGCCGGAGCTTCGAAACCGCGCAGCCCATCGGCCGCACGGCAACCGTCGTCTCGCCGCGCGATGCGCTCACCGGCACGGTCGTGGGGCACACCGCCCTCGTCGCGCCGACGCCCGCCAGTCGGTTAGGCAGAGCGCCCGGCGATGCACGCCTAACGGTACGGCCGCCCGCCCAGGTGTTCGCGCGTCCCGTGGTGACACGCACCGCGGATCGGCACCCCGTCGTGCGGGCGCCGGTCGCCGCGGTTCGCACCGAGCCGGCGCGGCTTCCGGTAACGGTCACGCGTCCGGCGGCGCCGGCGAACGACGCCCACGGCCTGCACTCGGCGCCGGCCACCATCAAGCCGGCCGACCGTCCGGCGACACCGGTGGTTGCACGTCCGGTGGAAACGGAGCCCATGGTGCACGCGCTGTCCGTGGTGCACTCGCTGCCCGTGGCGCACACGGAGCCCGCAACACGCCCCGAGCCCGCGGAACGCGCAACACGCGCCGAACCCACGGTGCGCGCGGAGCCTGCGGTTTCCGCACCGGCTCGTCCCCAAATTGTAGCGCCGCGTGCTACGGTGCAGGCGCCACGCGTCGAGGAAGCTCGGCCGCGCGTTGAGCAGGCGCCGGCACCGCAGCGCGCGTTGCACGCTCAACCCGCGCCGGTTGCACGTCCGGTTCAACCGGCACGCGTCGAGCGCACTGCGCAACCGCGCGAGCGCACCACCATGCCCAAAGGAGAAAAGGTGAACGACACGCGCCGCCGCCCGGCAAACCAACCGTGACGGTGCCCTTCGACGCGCACTGACCGCGCGCCCATAGACTGGAATTGCAGTGGAGGCTTCGGTATGATGCCACGTGCATCTGCCGAAGCCTCGCTGCATCGCGGCCGGTCCAACGCGACCATGACCGCGACCGCTCCCACCGCAGCACCGTCCAGCGCGATCGCCCGCCCGCTCACCGTCATGTACGTGGATCTCAACACGGTGTGGCGCGGCGGACAACGCCAGATCTTCTGGATGGCGCAAGGACTGAAACGTCGCGGCGGCCGCCCAATCCTCGCGCTCCGCCCGCACGCCGTGCTCGCCCAACGCGCCCGCGCCGCCGGTCTCGAGGTCATGCCGATCGACCCCCTCATCGCCGAGTGGGGACCGATGACGGTGATGCGCCTGCGGCGCATCGTCGCGCGCGAAGGCGTGGACATTCTGCATCCGCAGTGCGGACACAGCATGGCGCTCTGTGCCTTGGCCGCGTTGGGCACCAACACGCGCGTCATCTTCGCGCGCCGCGTCACGTCGCCGCTCAGAAGCGGAAAGGCGACGCGCATCAAGTACGGTCGCGCCGACCGCTTCATCGCGGTGTGTCGCGCGGCCGTCCCCGCCCTGCTCGACGCCGGCATCGACGCCAGCCGCATAGACGTCGTCTACAGCGGAGTGGACCTCGCGCGCCAAGTAGAACCGGCCACGCCGGCCACGCTCGCGGAGCTCGGCGTGCCTAACGGAAGCGGCCCGTTAGTGGTGATGGTGGGCGCGCTCACGCAAATGAAGGATCCGCTCACCTTCGTTCGCGCCATCGATGTCGCGCGTCGCGCGGTGCCGTCGGTCGAGGCGCTGCTCGTGGGAGACGGACCGCTGCGCGCGCCCGTCGAAGCCCTCATGCGCCAGCTCGGACTCGAAGGCACCCTGCACCTCGCGGGATTCCGGGCCGATGCCGACTCGCTCATGTGCGCGGGACAGGTCGTCGTCCTCAGCTCCGACGGCAGCGCCGAGGGCATTGGCGGCGTGGTCATCGACGCGATCTCATTCGGCCGGCCCGTTGCGGCCACCGCCGCCGGCGGCGTGCCCGAAGTGATCGAAAACGAGCGCACCGGACTGCTCGTGCCGATCGGCGATGCGCAGGCGCTCGGCGACGCGATCGTCCGCCTGCTCACCGACGAGCCGCTGGCCAAACGCCTCGTTGCCGCCGGCCTCGCCCGCTCGCGCGACTTTGCGATCGAAAACACGGTGGACGGAACCATTGCCGTCTACCGGAAGCTGCTCGCACCGGCGAAAACGTGACGGTACCACCGCCCCGGCGCCTAACGGTACTGGAGCTCGATACCGAACGGGGATGGCGCGGCGGCGAGCGCCAGCTGCTCTGGCACGCCCAGGTGTTATCCCGGCTTGGACACCGCGCGCTCATTGCGGCCCGCCCCGACGAACCGCTCGCCCAGCGGGCGACGGCGCTCGGCATCCCGGTGATCCCAGTGTCGCCGGCCATGGAGTTCGACCCGCTCGCCGCGCTCGCCCTGCGACGGGTCATTCGACGCGAGCACGTCGACATCGTGCACTCACACACGGCGCACGGCGTGTCGCTCGGCGCCATGGCGTGCCTGGGAACGCACGCCAAGCTCGTCATCACGCGTCACTCGGATTTCCGCCTGCGCTCGAACCGCGGCACCCGCTGGAAGTACTCGCGGGTCGACGGACTCATCGCAATCTCGAGCGCCTCCAAAAACGCCATGGTGGCAAGCGGGTTGGCTCCCGAAGCAATAACAATAGTACGCGGCGGGTCGGACCAATCCATGCCCATCGCGCCTGCGAACCGGGCAACGCTCGACTCGCTCGGCGTACGGCCAGGAGCGCCGCTCGTCGTCCAGGTTTCCCAGCTCGTTCAGCACAAGGACCCGCTGACGTTCGTGGCGGCGATCGACGCGGCGAGATCAGCGGTGCCGTCACTCAACGCAGTCTTGGTAGGCGACGGGCCGCTGCGCTCCCAGGTCGAGCGCGCCGTCGCCGATCGGTCGCTCGCAGAGAACCTGCGCGTTGCGGGCTACCGCACGGATGCCGATTCGTTGCTCGCGGTAGCCGACGTCGTAACGCTGAGCTCGGAAGAAGACGCGCTGCCGAGCGTTCTTTTCGATGCGTTGTTTTGTGGAAAAGCGATTTGCGCGACGAGCGCCGGCGGCGTTCCCGAGATCATCGAAGACGGCGTCTCAGGCCTTCTCTCACCGGTGCACGATGCGCTCGCACTCGGCGCTAGCATCGCACGGGTGCTCACGACACCGGCCCTCGCCGGCGCACTTTCCACAGGCGCGCGAGCACGCGCCAGCGAGTTTTCGATCGAACGAAGTGTCGCTCGAACGATCGCCGTCTACGAACGTTTACTCGGCCCCCCGATCGCGGGCGCGATGCCTGACAATTAACGTTACATATAACTATATAAGCCGTTTATTATCGGTCGTTTACGAAGTTGTCAACAAATGATTAGCCGCACGCTTTTTCTCGCCAAAATGGTGACACGCGCTCTACGCGTATCGTCTTCTGACGAGGGGCTGCCCGAGCGATACGCGCGCGGGACGGCCGCCCTGGTTCGGGTCGCAAGTGAGCCGTCGAGCGTGCCATGCACCGCCTTTCCGTTTGGAGTTCGGTCGCCAGCATTGGGGTCCGTCGCAGCACGTTGAGCGCGGTCGCTGTTCCCTTCCTCATGATGTTTGCGTCGCGCGTGGCGGCGCAGTCGAACAACCCTGAGGTCGGCACCGTCTTAGCCGCCGGCAAAGTCATCTGGGTTCGTGCGACCACTTCCGGAGCCGTCGAGTTTTTCATGTCGCCGGGCTACTGCGACGCGCTGGCGCGACCAACAGTGCTCAACGCCAATCTCATCGCGCAGTGGACGGACAGCGTGAAAGGCCTCAAGGCGCCCGGTACCGGCGTCGCCGATGCGCGCAGCCCGGCAGACGCCGGCCTCGCCTTCGATCGATGGGTTGGGACCGATAGCAGTGGCCTCGAGATCAAGCGCGACGGCTCGACGATCCTGCGGGTGTCCGATAGTCCCGCACGGGAGATCGTCGACCTCTTGGCACGTGGCGCGGAAATGACGCAGCATCTTTCCGCTCCGGTCAAAGCTGTGGCGACGGTCGTCAAAGACAGCGTGACAACGGTGGCGCCGCTGACGACGCCGGCCGTCACGCCGACTGCTGAGGTTGCTCGGGTCTCCTCGCCCACCCTGGCTGCGACGATCACGATCCAGCAGGTGGCGATTGCGCAGCCCTCGCCGGCGCCGGTCGAGTCGGCCGCGCAGCCGAGTGTCGCCGCGCCGGCATTGCCGGCAGCGACTGTAGATACGGTCGCCATTGCCGCGCCGGCCGCGGTGCAGGCTCCGGTGCCGGCAGCATCACTTGGTCCGATGGCCGCCGAGTCGTCCATGCCCGCACAGGTGCCGGCGGACAGGCTCCCCACACCCATGTTGGAGACGACGCTCGCGCCGTCCGTAGACCGCACGATTCCACAGGACGCGCCGCCGAGCGACGCGAAGCTCGAGGCTCATCGCGCGGTGGTGGCCGTGGCGCAGCTCCAGGCACACGCCCTTCCGACCGCGGCGCTGCTCGACAAGCACATTCAGACGCCGCTGGGCCCCTTCGTGGTGCCGGGAGCGAAGCTCGTGGACCGCGACACGCAGATCAAGTACTGCTACACAGAGTTAGGCTTGCGCTACGACCGGCATCTGACCGGCGACCTGACGGTGCGCGTAACCGTGAGCGACGCGGGTGCGGCCGATACCGTCGAGGTCACCAAGCGCTCGTGGGATGGCGTGGCCGCGGCGGAGGTGGAGTCCTGCATGCGCGCGCTCATCGAGGACTGGTCCTTCGACGACCGGCAGCCCGCCGACTCGAAGACCGTCGAGCTTCACTTCACACTGACCCCTGCAATGCGGACGGCGACCACCGATGGCGCCGCCGTCCAACCGTCATCGCAGCCGCGTTGAGCGCTACGGCTTAGGCGTAGCGGCCGGCGGTGCGGCCAGCGCGGTCCATACGTTGTTCGCGCGATTGTCGTCGACCAGCAGGTGGTCGGGATCGAGCTCGATCCTGGACACCGTCTTCCCGACGAAATCGTAGCGCCTAACGTAGAAGCTGGAGTTCATGCTCCAGACGTCGGCCGGATAGTGGTAGTTCTGCGTGGACCCATCCGACATCGTGAAGCGCACCCGCAGCGGCAACACGCCGCGCGATTTGTTGCCGTAGCCGACGAGCACGACGGTCGTATCGCCGTGTGCTCTCGTGAGCACGGTGTCGACCGCCTGGTCGAAGTGATCGTCCTCGACGAACCATTCGCGCCAGAACCAATCGAGACGCTGGCCGGACTCGTCGTCCATCGTGCGATAGAAGTCGGCGGGCGTCGGGTGCTTGTATGCCCAACGGCGGATGTACGCCTTGAACGCGGCGTCGAACGCGTCCGGTCCGATGATTTCCTGACGGAGAAGCTGGAGGCCGACCGACGTCTTGTCGTACTCGGTGAAGCCGAGCTTGTCGGGATCCATGCGATCGGCGGGCATCTCGATCGGGACGTCGATGTTGCGCTGCTGCGTCTCCTCGATTTCGCTCCGTTGGTCGGCGGCGCGCTGCATCTGGTCGCCCTTCTCCGGATAGCGCCGCGCTTCGGAGAACGTGTTGATGAAGGTGTTGAAGCCTTCGTCCTGCCAGAAGTGAATGCGCTCGTTGCTGCCGACGAGCATCGGGAACCAGTCGTGTCCGATCTCGTGCGTGATCACGTTGTAGAGGTCGTACTTGTCGTTGCTCTTCGCTTCCATCGCGACCATCGGATACTCCATTCCGCTCACCGGTCCTTCGATCACCGTGATCTGCGGCCACGGGTACTGGTACCACCGCTCCGAGTATTCCATGATCGACATGCGGGCCTGATCGGCGGCATCGCTCCACGGATCGATGGCACTCGGTCGGTAGTACGCGTACGCCATGATACCTTTCCAGCTCGACGCGTCCCACATGAACTGCGGCGATGCACCCCACGCCACGTCACGCACGTTCTTGGCGCTGAATTTCCATGTGAGCATCCCCGACGTGCGCGGACGCGCCGAGCCGTTCTGCAATTCTTCCTGCGTCACGATGTGCACCGGCGTGGCCGACTTGGATGCCTGCGCCAGCCGTGCGATCTCGGTTTGCGTTAGGACATCGCGCGGATTGTCGAGCACGCCGGTTCCGGCGACGATGTATCCGGCGGGTGCGGTGACGGTGTACGAGAAATCGCCGTACTCGAGATAGAACTCGCCCTGCCCTTCGTACGGATCGGTATTCCAGCCGCGAATGTCATCGAACACGGCGACGCGCGGATACCACTGCGCGATCTCGTACAGCGACCCGTCACGTCCCATGCGATCCGCGCCGTGCTCGGGCACGCGAAAATGCCACGCGATGTCCAACGTGGCCGCCTTTCCCGGCGCGAGCGGCTCGGCGAGCTCCACGAACAGCATGGTGTCCCACGTCCGCGAGCTGAGCTTCACGTGTCGCGGCGACTTGGCATCGCGGGCGGTGACGACCTGTTCGAGCCGGTCGATGCGGTCGCCGCCCTCGAAGCCGCGCGCACCGAAGCGCGACTGTTGCGGGAACACGTACGCGTTGAGCGAGCTGTCGGTGAACGCATCCTGCTCGACCTGCAACCAGATGTGATCGAGCGTCACCGGCGAGTTGTTCGTGTAGTGGAGCGTGAGCTCGCCGGTCACGGTTTGCTGCGCCGTGTCGAGCGTCGCCTTGATGTCGTAGTCGGCGCGATTCTGCCAGTAGCGCGGACCGGGCTCGCCATCGGCGAGCCGGAATTCGTTAGGCGTCGGCAACCGGAGCGGGGCGAAGATGGACGTGTCGGGGAAGCCCGGCCGGTCCATCGAATCGGCTTGCTGCGCGGACGCGGCCGGTGCCGCCGCAGCGCAGAGCGCGAGCATGGTGAGGACGCGCGCGACGCGCGCGCCGGTGAGCGATGCAATGCGTGTCGGCTGGTGCATGAGCTTGGAGTTCGCGGTGGAACGGACTTCCGTCGTTCCGAAGGTTAACGTGTGGGCGACCAGTGCGGTACACGGCCCGATGCTCGGCAACCGCTCGCGTGTGGACGTCACCGGCCCCGGAATGGTTGACGCCGGGTCAACTCGCGGCGTAGCGTATATTGTTGCGGCTCGGGGGCCGCATCGCGATCCTTCGTCCCGGAGTTCGTTCTCGTGCCCGATATCGGCAGTTTTCATCCGCAGATCGTCCACTTCGTCGTGGCGCTGCTCATCGTGGGCGTGGCGGCGCGCGTCCTCTCGCTCATTCCGCTGGGCCCCAGGTGGTCGTTCTTTAGCGGCATGGCGGCGACGCTCATTCTGTTAGGCACGGCGGCCAGCGTAGTGGCCGTACAGAGCGGACTCGACGCCCACGAGAAAGTGGAATCGATTCCCGGCGTGCGTCAAGCGGTGAACGTGCACGAGGACTACGGCGAGGATACGCGCGACATCTTCCTCGTCGTGTCCGCGCTCGAGATTGCGCTGCTCGCCCTTGCGGCGCGCAAGCCCGGGCTCACCAAGGGGCTGCGCGGTCTGTCCGCGCTGGTCGGCGTGATCGGCTGCGTCTATCTCTACGAAGCCGGCGACCACGGCGGCGATCTCGTGTACAGCTACGGCGGCGGCGTCGGCGTGCGCAGCGGCGACACGGCCGACGTGCGGCGTCTCCTCGTGGCCGGCTTGTACGACAAGGCCCAAGTGGCGCGCCGGTCGGGCCAGCGCGAAGCGGCGGCCCAACTCACGGATCAGCTGCAGACGCTCATGCCCGCTGACACCTCGGCGCGGCTGCTGCGCATCACGTCGATGATACGCGACCGGAAGGACGCGCGCGGCGCGCTCGCGGCGCTCGACTCGCTCACCGTTGCGCCCGACAATCGACGGCTACTCTTCCAGAAGGCCATGCTCCAAGCCGAAGCGCTGGATTCCGCCGGTATGCGCGACTCGGCGCGCGTGGTGCTCACCGCGCTCAAGAAGGACATGCCGCAGGCGGCCGCCCGCATCGACCGGATGCTGCAGCAGATGCGCTGAATCCCACGCCTAACGGATCGGCGGCGTCGCCGGTCCGTTAGGCATGGGTCACCCGTCCATCGCGTGCGCGAACTGCTCCCTCAGTACGGGGCGCGCGCGCCACAGATACCAGCACATCGCCACCGTCGCGATCACGTTCCCGATCAGCACCTGGTACCACGCCAGCGCGCCCAACGGCGTCGAGTGCTGGAGAATGGCGACGAACGCG
>Ga0134126_10008484_pt1 | contig 12930 bp, 17 predicted proteins | sample KB31752_FD_96881 | JGI IMG/M metagenome (GOLD analysis project Ga0134126, IMG submission 96881) | Terrestrial soil microbial communities with excess Nitrogen fertilizer from Kellogg Biological Station, Michigan, USA - KB3-175-2 | ecosystem: Environmental > Terrestrial > Soil > Unclassified ...
AGGAGGAAAGATGGCAAAAAAGAGTAATACTAAAGGAAAGAAAAGGGGAGCCATAGTGTTCCTTGTTTTGCTAGGAGCCGGTTTCTTCCAGTTCGGTCCTTTTAGTTCTTATAGTTATGATCATCCTAAACTGTGGCATGATTGCAGGATGATGGCTGATATCTGCCCATCAGGACAGGCAGAATGGCTACCTCCCGGTGGGGGTAATCCAGGTAGTATTTATGCTGCTTGTGCTTGTGATGCAGGAGTAACGGTAGGAGTACACGCAAGATAGGTAATTGAGGGAGGGATATGGTTGAAAGTCTCGTAGGCCCGGCAATTATCTGCATGTTCATCTTGCTGGTAACAGTTGTCGGTCTAGTAGCTTACAGGATAAGAAAGAAAGCACTCAACCCTCCACCCACAATTGACGATCTTATAGCGAGGCAGCAAGCTGAGCTAGATGAAGTTAACAAGCAAATATCGGAGGTATAAATTGGGTGCAGTAATAGGAGCAGGTGCTATCCTTGTTCTCTGTCTTGCTGGCGTTCTTATCGGATTCTTCGGAATGCCGAAAGAAGTTAGCTCCAGGGACAGATGGGGACAGAAAACAGGTAATTCGAGCACAAGCTATGGCAGGAGAGTTCTTATCATAGCCTGCGCTATCGTAGGGCTGATTGCACCAGCTAGTATTGTCTATGCGGCTGGTAATCATTCAGTACCTACTAAGTATGAAGGTGTTCAGACAGCATATGGCAAGGTTGTAGGAGAAAAGGGACCGGGGCATTTCTGGATCTGGCCGACTCACGGACTTAACCTTGTATCGAGAACTATTCAAAGTGATAGTTTCCTTCAAGCCAACGGAAACAATTCGGATAAGTACACGAATGCTGGTGCGACTGGTTATTGTATTACTGTAAGATTGGGCATGCAGACAGAGGGCTGCGCAGATGTTCAGCTTCAGACTGAAACTAATGCTTCAGCTATCCCTAGTCTTTATGCCAATTACAGTTCTTACGGCCCTAACCTGACGCAAGACGTTGACAGGTATGTCGTGAAGCGGGACCTCACTACGGTCCTTAGCAGGGACCTAGGAGATTACAACGTTATCCAGGACATTACAGCTCAGCTTGAATCTTGTGATCTGAAGAAGATTACTACATGTACCACCAATACGCAGAGTCAGTTCTCTAAGTTTGACCCCCAATTGGTAACAGATCTTCAGAGTGCTCTTGGTAATCAGGTACATGTCGGAGATGTGAATCTACAGTATATTCATTACGATGCAAGTACTGAGGCGGCAATCAAGAAGATCACGAATAGTTATCTTGAGACAGCTCAGGCTTACCAGCAGCAGCAGACAAACTCTGCTCTTGCTACAGCGGCGGCTAATCTTCAGACTAACAAGCTTTCACTTTCAGGTCCGTACTTGCAGTACCTTTGCTACCAGACAACGCAAGATGCTGAGAAGTCGAACTATACGCTTCCCGCAACCTGGAATTGTTCAGGTGGTTCTGGTGCTGGAGTACTAATCAACGGGGCTAAGTAATGGCTACAGCTAAGAAAGTTCCTGTTAGCTACACGTACGTTCTTGAACTAGATCTTGAAGAGGCTCAAGTACTTAGTGCGGTTTTGTCAAAGCTCTCTGGTGATCCTGAATCATCAGCCAGGAAGCAAACCAGGGCTATAAGGTCTGCTCTCAGGGATGTAAACGTCGTTTCATGGGCTGACGATTATAATATATCGGGCAGCTTGACGGCTAACTCGTAGTACAATAGATTTATCGTGTGAATATCCTCACATCTAATCATGTGAGGATATCACCTCATGGTGACTTAGCTTAATCTGGTCAAAGTACTACCCTGTCAAGGTAGGGGATACGGGTTCGAATCCCGCAGTCATCGCAATAAGGGAGATCTTGCTTAATGCAAGCACCTTATAGTCCGACCCACATGTTAACGACTTTAAACTTCAGTGTGCGGCACTTGTCTAGGGTGATGCTAAGGCGCAGGTTAGTCCACCTGCCAAAGAAACGGACACATGTGATTATAGTGAAAGGGCATCACAAGACGTTGCCAACGTCTTAGTCCGGGTTCGAATCCCGGTAGTCACTCTAGAATAATCCGAACGGTTATAACCACATATTAAATCCGGTCTGATCTAAGATATAGAGAACAGTACGTACACCGCCGAACCTAGGATTATTCTTTAAAATGGAATCATGGCAGAGCGGCAATGCAGAAGGTTGCTAACCTTTAATACCTCGGTATCGTAGGTTCGAATCCTACTGGTTCCTCGTGTACACCCTATTGGGCTTTGGTTCGCGGCGCAAAGGAAAGCAAATAGCTAACCAGTACGGAAGGTCTAACATTGGTGGCGTGCAGCGGTCTTGAAAACCGTAGGGGGTCAAACCCCTAGGAGTTCGAATCTCCTACCTTCCTCTCCTGAAACTAAATAAGGAGGCACAGTGAAAGATTATTTTCCTGTCCCGTGCCCAGATGCAGGGGATTGCTGGTGTGCCTACTGCACCTGGCGTAAGCATTGCGGCAACCACGGGGACGGCTGCCATAAGCAATGTATTAAATAACTTAAAATGATCCGTTAACTCAATGGTAGAGTATCCGGCTCTTAACCGGCAAGTTATAGGTTCAAGTCCTATACGGATCACACATCTTGAGAAAATGTAAACCAATGAAAAGGAAAAACATATATGTTTAAGAGATTTGCAGCAGTCGCTTCTGTAGCGGCTCTAGTAACGCTTGGAGGGACTACAGCAGCATTCGCTTCAACCTCTGTAATTCCGTTCAATCATAGCGTGGTAGTAAATGCAAACGGCACAGACTATTTTCAGGCTACTTCACCAGTAGTGAATGCTCCTGTAAATGCTGGCCCTGCTAACTCAGTAGATGACAATTTCGTAGTACTGGCATCTGGTCCTAACTCAGTGCATTTCGCCTTGATGGGATCTAACCTATGCCTGGCAGATCCAGGATCAGGTTACGGTGCAGTAGATGGTGTAGTGCTTCGTACATGTAACGGCAAGCAGTGGCAGGCATTCAGGGTTATCTCTCAGGGTAACCGCCTTAATGCATTGCAGTCAGTGGCAACAAACCAGTACGTTCAGGATAACGGACAGTTCAACGGTCTTACAACAAATGCTGATAACCGTAACTGCGCAGTAGGCGTTCCATGCCCGGCAGGAACAGTAGGACAGAATGCATTCAATGGTAATGCTAACCAGGAGTGGTCATTCGGTCATTTCTTCCCGAACTTCCGTGAAGTAACAGCTACAGAGAACTCAAGCCAGGTACTAAGCGGGATTAATTCAAGTGTTACCTACACAGTAGATGTAACAAACCATGGTAACGTTCCTGTTTCTAATCTAGTAGTTAACGAGAACGCAAATGTTTTCGCTACTCTGTCTTACGGTTCAGGCCCAGCACAATCATTTACAGCAAATGCGACAGCAAATGTTGTAACATCTGGATACAATACAGTTCTTTCACCTCACAGTTCTGAGGGTGTACCTGGAGTTCTGAACCTTGCAACATTCAAGGGACAGACAATCACGTTCACAAACTCAACTGGTACTGAGACTATCCTAATGGAAGTCAGCTCAGCGGGTGACCATGTAACATTTAGCTCAACAACCGTTCCTTCATTCAGTGTAGGAAACATCAACTCAGTGCATGCAGTTGTAACTGAGACTCCTTCAGTACACGTGAACTTCGATCCTCATGCACATAACGTACATGTAACACCGCAGCAAGAAGTAACAAACTTCTAAGCCGTGAGAACTAGTACAGCAGATTGTAACGTTTGCTGGGGCGCAGGTGTCGTAATTAAAGACGGAAACAAAGAAGAGTGCCCTAACCCTGATTGCTGGGGCGGCAAAGTTATAGTTGACGTTGAAGACGAATAAAGTGTTCGGTGTTCGGTAATTACCGAACACCACTTGTCCCTATCGTCTAGTCTGGTAGGACGTTACCCTCTCAAGGTAATAACGCGGGTTCAAATCCCGCTGGGGATACAAGTAGACGATAAACTTAAAGGAGGAACAATGGCGAAGAATACAGACTGCGAACACGACAATTACAGCATAGTAGACAGGCAGACACATGAAGGTGTGGTCTGGGTTCAGCTAAGATGTCATAACAAGGATTGCGGTCACGAATGGTGGGAAGAGGTCGGGTAGGTAAGTAAAGGACTCTTAGCTCAGCGGGAGAGCATCACTCTTACAAAGTGGGGGTCATAGGTTCAAATCCTATAGGGTCCACGAAACAAGGCATATGGGTGTCTTAAGTCAGGGAAAAGAAAACTCAGTCTGTAAGTAGCGCGGTTAGCCTGAAAGCAGGCCCGGAATTCAGCTAGTATCTGATGACAGCCTTAGACAAGCTGGCCCATAGATTTCGCACGTTAGCCAGCATCAGCCTTGGATGCTGGCTATTTCTATTTGGGAGGTAAGAATGAGAATAACAGCAGAACCAGATACTTGCACATGTTCTTGCAGACTATGCTGTGAAGGATCACACAATCCATGGCATAATCCTAGATGCGCTATGAATGGCGAAAGAGATGAGACGGATGTCTAGGGATGTAAGGGAACCACCACTGCATTGCGAGGATAAAGGTAACTGTGACTGTTCTTGCAGTAAATGTGAAAAGGCAGACGGATCAGTCCTTAATCTATTCAGGATTACTCTTCACTGCTGGGATCATTTCTCAGGATGTCATGTGGCGTGTGAATAGGAGAGCACCATGAAAGGTTTTGTATTATCTTGCACAGACGCGACAAGCTGTAGTTGCAAGTGCCGTAATTATAATAGAGACGGTGTTGTCTACAATTGCTCAAAAGGAGAACACTGCGGTTTCCATTCTCTTGACTGTCATATCTATTGCAGTGCGGTATGAGTAATGGTAGGCAAGGATTCCTGTAGTCCTGGAACTTGTTCTTGCGATTGCATGTATAACGAATGGAATGATCATGCCTGCAAAAGAGGCGATCATTGCGGAAGACATAATAAAGGCTGTCACGTAGACTGCCAGTAAAGGAGGAAACATGAATGTTGAGAAAGAAGTCAATGTGGCCGGGAATAACACAGGCAATAATAATGAGTTCTCTGTTCGTATTGACTGGAATATCACGATACCGGATATAGGAAATAACAAGAAACTTACACGTAAGATAACTCAAGAACTGGAAAACATGGGTCCGGTCATTTCTGATAGCGTGAAGGCAACACTATCTGCGCTGGAAACAATAATGGCTGCTGAATTCCATAAATATTTCAGTACAGTGATCACTAAGCAGACGGATAGTATCAATGAAGTTAAGGTGACTTGATGGAAGAAAACGCAGGTCAGGGCGATGTGCTTTCATACGGCTCTGTAGTAGCCTCTGGCGCGACTGACCCCGGCCCTAGTGGTTCTGGGCAGACTGGCCCTAGCCGGCTGTCTATGGCTCGTACAGAGCCGCACAGGGGCATCCTCAACCCTGCCTCACCGCTGACGACTGATGACGACTCTATCCAGGTGTGGTCGATGGATCTTATAAAGACTCTGGATACTAACTGGTTCGGAAGAGATGGTGTTAAGTCAGTAGGAGAAATGCTTCCTGTCATCATCGATAAGGTAACTAAGTGGGAAGAGTATGATGTCCTGAAGAAATCAATGCAAGTTTACGGACAGCAGGTACCAGTCAGGTTGTTCTATCCTATCCCTCCCCTTCCAGGTAAGCTCAGGGACGGAATCAACAGGGTAGCACTAGCTGAAATCATGGGCTGGGATTCTATGCTAGTGTCTCAGAACATCATGGAGAAGTCTATGTGGGTTGAGTGGGATGAATCAGAGATGGGCAGATCGTTCCATGATGCCAAGGCTATGAGAATGGGGTTGCGATGACCAGAGGATGTGTTCAGGCAGGGAAATGTTACTGTGTCTGTGAGCAGTGCCGTTCGATAAGGCAAGGATATCCGGGTACTTATGAGCACTGTGAAACTCACATGGATGACTGCCATGCTGAGTGTTCATCAGGGAGAATATGATGGCTGGACTGAGAAACTGTAGATTTGCAGGAGATTGCTACTGTGACTGCCTTGGCTGCTTGTCTGAGCAGAGGCATTGCAGGGAGCACATAAAAGAATGCCATCTGGAATGTGATGATGGTGACCTGGCAGGAATTAACCTGAGGGTAGCATGAGCTGGCTCCCTGATCCTTACATGCTGGCACAAGGACCAACCGTTGAGGAAGAAGAACTAGAACTTGAAGGCCCGCCGACTCCTGAAGAGATATTTCACGAATCTATCCGCCACTATCCTGATAGCGTTGGCTATAGTCGCGGGATACATACTGATGTTTGCAGATTTGATGAGAGCGGCAATCATACCCAGATGGCAAAGAACTGCCCGCACTATGATCCGGAAGATGAAGAAGGCCCTAAAGTAAATCCAGGATGGACAGTACAGCAAGGGAGATAATCATGGCTGTTCTATGCGATGATATGGGAAATTGCAGGTGCTATTGCACTGCCTGCGAATTTTGCAGGGTATCAGGCAGGGACTATCATTGCGAGGATCATGATAGTAACTGTCACAGGATGTGCGGACAGTGAGTGGCAGGGATATAGGCAAGTGCAAATCTTGCCAGAAAGATATAGATCCGTGGATTCTAGCTTGTCCTCATTGCGGTGAGCCAATGCCAGGCAGGGAATGATGGCACGGAGGGAATGCGGTGAGGCATCTCATTGTTACTGTAATTGCGGTTATTGCAGGAATGCTAAAGATGGGGACAATGACACTGAAGATCATTGCTGTAAACATGATTACGGATGTCATGAAGGTTGCATAGGTGCATGATAGACTAGATGCATGACAATTACACCAGCACATACACAGAACGTATTAAATAAGTACGTAATGCATTACCCCGATCATCCCGCTAGAAAAGATGATCCTCACTACAAAGACTTTGAGCATTACCGTAAGACTCATATAGGCACGGCAAGATGCGCTATAGGTCTTCACAGGAATGACTTCTCTGAATGCTCATCAGGAGATAGTAACAAGGGCCTGGAACTACATCATGCGCACGTGGAGTTCTCATTGCAGAACGGTGTAGATCTGTCCTGGCTTGAAGTTGATTACCCTGGTATCTCAGATCCAGATTCAGTCGGTACATGGGTTGAGTCAGCAGATAACCTGGTTTTCCTATGCACAGCACATCACAGGGGAGCAACAGGAGTACACGTAGCAAGTGCCTCAGATTATGAGGCAGAGAAGTACGTAAAGGAACTAATAAGTAAGGCTTAAGAATGTCAATCGCAATGCTTGATGCTGTTGAAGTCGATCTGTTACCGTCTGGATTTCAGGCATATGCTGGATATGTTGACGGGCACTTCCAGACTTATAATAAGCTCAAGGCAAAGTTTCCCGGTGCGCAACTGTTATCTATAGCAGTTTTTGCATCGTCTGATGCTGATTGCCTAGATATAGAAACCGGAGACGCTACACCAGAGCAAGCAGCAGACTGGTTTGTGCGCCAGATTAAAAGAGGCGTTCACCGGCCGGTTCTGTATGCTAATGCTTTTACCATGCGTGAAGTTATCTCTGTAATGAACACGGCAAAGGTACCCAGGAATTCTATAAGGCTATGGTCAGCTCATTACGGTAACGGGGAACATATCTGCGGTCCTTCTAGCTGCGGCCTGATAACCATATCGGCAGATGGCACGCAATGGACAGATCAATTTAGAGGCAAGAGCGTAGACCAGAGCGTACTGAATTATGATTTCTTCGGTACGGTTCCTACGTGGGAAGTAAGGATGATGAACACATTACCTGTACTAACACTGAATGCTAACGACGCAAACGGAGGGGTCTGGTTCGTTCATAGGGTTCAGTCAGTATTAAACGATATCTTCGGGTATAAGCTTACTATTGACGGAGACTTCGGACCTAAGACTCAAGCTGGGGTTAAGTGGCTTCAGGGTAACTACGGCATTACCCAGACTGGTAATGTCGATCAGGCAACATGGTCAGTATTGTACACAGGTGCTTCATAAGAAGGTGACTGATGCCCAGGAGACGTAAGCCTGCTAACTGGGATATAGCAGCAGAAAGAGCGCAGTACGGAAGAAGATCTCGACCTGAGAAACTTGGTACTCCGAGAAGGTTTCCTGATGACGGCTCGTATTCTGCTGAAACAGATGTAGCTAATCTGCAAGAAGCCGAAAGGTTCATGCAGGAAGAAGGACAGGGAGATTTTGTTCCGCTTACTTATGCTCCGACTAAATCATCATGGCCGGCTAATGGTTATGATCACAGGCGTACAGTAGCAGCAGGATATGACAGGGCTCAGGGAATAATAAGGATCGAGTTCTTCACTGATGGTGCTGTCTATGACTACGGGGTCATGACACCTATTCCTCCTTATATTGCTTATCAGTTCAGGCAGACTCAATCTCCTGGCCGGTTCATTAATTCCACGCTGGAAGGTTACGGATATGAGAGAATCAATTAAATGAGACAAGATCCTTTCATTGATGAAGTAAAACATGACGAAGATGATCCTAAGCCGAAGCAGCACTTATTCAGTAAGCACCTAGGCAGGCACATCAAGCCTCATCGTAAATTGTTCTATAAGCCTAAAAGCATATGGGGATGGATAGAGCAGATTATCCAGGTAGTATTCATTGCAGTACTGGGATCATTTCTCGTCCTGCTGGCAGTTGGAGCACTAAAAGGAATTTAATGGCGCAAATGCACGGAAGCCCTCTTTTCGTTGGAATTGAAAATGTTAAGGGGGTTTTTGTTTTAGACGTAGCACCGGTACATGAGATAGAGCACCCGTTCAGGTCATGTAATCATGCATGGTATATTCATGTGTGGCCAGGAAAAGCTTTAGTATTAGGCTGGTGGAAGAAGAGACATACTGAAGAACAGAATCTATTGATGGCAGTGCAAGGGAGGAACTTGGATGTTCAGGAAGAAAATACCATCGGGATTTTTCGAGAGCCTGTACCAGGAGTCGAGAAGAAAGCTGATGCGGACGAGTTTTCGTGAGCTAATGAATTACATGGATCAGTTCACTAATGATTACATGTCAGCGCTGAATAGTTTCAGGAAAAACAGCAGTGAGATTTACTTGCTTGAAATGAAAAGGGCAATAGCCTCAATGCAGGCTGTAGTAGATGAGCTAACTGATGACATCAACTCCAAAGCCAGGTAAACGATCTTGTGACTATTGCCGCACTAAAGACCACGATCTGTGTCCTGTTACAATAGAAAATGCTAGTAATCAAAACCCTGATCGTAAGTGGTACTGCCCGTGCGATCTGAAGGGACACAAAACTTAATTACGGACAGGAACTAACGTGCCAGAAGAACCATTTGCAACTAGACGTGAATTTGACATGCTGGTTTCTCGTGTTGATAACATAGATCGGGACGGGACACGCGGGGTTGTAGCTGTGCAAGCGCAGTTAACGGATGCTATTAAGGATGTCATGGAACTTAAATCGGATATGGGCTCTTTCAAGAGAGACACCGCAGTCTGGTTTGAGAAGCATTCTGAGCATCATGAACAGGAAATGAAGAGTAGGATAAGTTCGCGCCGATGGATGATAGGAACCGCATTTGCCGGCATGGCTGCTATGGCAACAGTACTGGCTTTACTGATACAAATCGTAGGAAGCCTGCATCACTAGGTGGTATGATTGAATGGTAAATAAGCATATACCGGAAGAATCTGACATGGTTTCCAATAGTATTGTAAGAAATATCTTGTTAGTGACCACAGGATTCCTTATCGCAACTGTGTTAGCTCTGGCTATAGGACTTAGCGTGACGATTAAGTCTAACTATCAGGAGACACAGAAAATTAACTCGATAGTAGCAGCCAGGGTACATAGTTTGTGCGGATTCTTCCAGCCTCTAGTGCCTATACCGCCTCAGGCTAATTCCAGTAAAGCAGGAGTTCAGCTTCTTGAGGGATCTAGATTAGCGTATCTAGGTCTAGGGTGCATTAGCAAACTGCCGCCGCCGACAACTCAGCTTGTTAATGAAGGCAAGAAGTTCAATATACCTATTAAGTAGGATCTGATATGGCAGCACCTAAGAAAAAGAAGACTGGTCCGAGAACTAAGAAGAAGACCGGTCACCCTATAGGCAAGGTAAAGCAGGGAGCTTTACGCAAGTCTGAAGGTCTTTCTCCTAACAAGGACATGCCAGAGAAGGACAAAGTTATAAAGCCGGGGGATTCAGCGCTGACAAAGAAGCGTAAGGTCTTCGCTCAGAACGCAGCAAAGTGGCATCACGGAAAGTAGATTTAAATGAACTGGATTGCATTCGTAGTATTTCTTATAGCACTAATACTTCTAATCGTCAGCATTCACCTTAACTGGGTTATCTGGCTAGTTGTAATCGGCGGCCTTATACTGTCCGCAGCAAGCGGAACTGTTGTAGTGCCCTGGAGAAGGAACTAAGATAAATGCCTTTCTTCACGGGAGTAAGATTACCTGATCTCGGGGACTTCTGCTGTACAGATATCAGTGGCGGTGTCGGAAAGCTTGTATCTTTTGGTGAATGGCTTAACGGCAGCGGATTCACCAGGTATGAGCATGCGGAGATCTACGTAGGCGGTATCAGTGAAGAAGCACCTCTAGGGTATACATTCGGTGCTTATCCAGGTGGGGCTAAGATGGTTCCCCTAGATGAGCACACACTGAAAACTGGCTTGTGGTCAACTAATCACTTTGATATCTCTGCTTCCACGAGAGATAACATAGTAGAGTGCTGCAAGCAACTTGAAGGAACACCATACAGCGCGGCTGACTATTTCGCTTTAGTAGCACACAGATTTCATATACCAGCACCATTACTTAAGAATTACATAGCATCATCCAAGCATATGATCTGCTCTCAGCTTGTAGATTATGTTTACATGGAATGCGGAGTGCATTTGTTTACTGATGGGCGCTGGCCCGGATATGTAACACCTGCTGACCTAGCTAAGATTCTTGGCGGATAATTAAACACTGAGATTTCTGATACCCTTAGTAGTGTAAACTACTAGGGGTATTTTTTTGCTTAAATTCGGAGAACTAATAAATGTCTGAAGAAGTACTAGAAAAAGAACAAGAGACTTATCTTGAGGTAGAGCTTGACGAGAACGATAAGCAGTTTGTTAACCAGCTTATTGACAGGCTCATTTTAATATGTAACGAATTCCTTCCTGATGATGACACACTGAGGCCGTATCAGGTGGAGTTCGCCAGGAGGATATTTGAATCGTTAATTCTTGATGATGGCGCAACTCTTACAGGTTGTTTCGCGCGACAGAGCGGTAAGTCTGAAACACTGTCATTGGTAACAGCAGTAGCATGCGTATTCTTTCCCAGGTTAGCTAAGATCTTCCCTGACTGGATGGGTAAGTATAAGAATGGTTTCTGGGTTGGTGCTTTTGCTCCCGTAGATGAGCAGGCAGACAACTTGTTCGGAAGGATAACAGAACGGCTGACATCAGAGCATGCGACTATGCTGCTTGCTGATAATGATCTAGAAGAGGCGGTCATAGCAAGAGGCAGGCTGATTAAGTTCTCTGGCTGTGGTTCACTGATACGTAAGACTACCTGTCACCCTAAGGCAACTATTGAAGGGCGTACTTACCACTTTATACTTATCGATGAGGCACAAGGAGCAGACAAGCTAGTAGTTGACAAGAAGATTGCTCCCATGGGTGCGGCAACTAATGCTTCCATGGTCATGACTGGTACTCCAGCGTATAACAAAGGAGTCTTCTATGACACTATCAGGGATAACAAGAGGGCAGAGGCAAGAGGCTCAAAGAGAAATAACTTTGAGTATGACTGGAAGACTGTAGCTAAGTACAATCCTCAGTACAAGAAGAAAATAGAACGCGAGAAGGTAAGACTAGGAGAGGATTCTGACGAGTTCAGGTTGTCGTACAGGATTCAGTGGATTCTTGAAAAGGGAATGTTCACGACTTCTGAGAGGCTTGACGCTCTTGGAGATACGTCTATGCAGTCGGTTGTACATGCTTATCACAGGTCGCCTATTGTCGCAGGAATCGATGTGGGACGTAAGCAGGACAAGACGATTGTTACTGTTGTGTATGTCGATTGGGATAACCCTGATCCTTTTGGGCTCTACTACCATCAGATCCTTAACTGGCTTGATCTCGAAGGCATGGACTGGGAAGAACAATACTTCAGGATCGCTGAATTCCTTTCTAACTATAATGTATGGAAAATAGGAATCGATGTCGGGGGATTGGGTGACGTTGTAGCTCAGAGGATGCAAATCCTGATGCCGCACGTTGAAGTGGTACCTCTTGGATCATCGAACACAGATCAGTCTGAGAGATGGAAATACCTGAAACAGCTTCTTGATCACGGGCAGATATCGTGGCCAGCGGGCGCTAAGGTAAGGAGAATAAGAACTTACAAACGATTCAGAACAGAAATGGAAGACCTTGAGATACACTTCAAAGGACCCTATGTACTGGCAGAAGCACCCAAAGTCGCTGACGCTCATGATGATTATCCCGACAGCCTATCAATGGCGTGCATACTCTCACACCTCGAACAAGGAGAAGAATCAGGGAATGTGGAGGTCACTTCTAACATTCTTTACACCAAGCAGCAAAAACGTGGTGGCGGATACATGCACACTATAGGGTAAAATGGAAATGTAAATTATAACTTTCCAACAGGAGACTTAATGGCAGGAAATCTTTGGACATGGGGTATAGATTACAGAGGGCAACCCCTTCTTGACGCTTGGTGGACTCCTGGCTGGTCAGCACAAAATAAAGGTTATCTTCCGGTACCTCCAACTCAATTCGCACCAGCAGGTTTTCCTCAAAACCTGACATACGTGAATGTGGTAGGTAATTATTTTGATACGTCGGCAAATCCGCTGTCTGGATATCTG
>Ga0134126_10008486_pt1 | contig 12926 bp, 13 predicted proteins | sample KB31752_FD_96881 | JGI IMG/M metagenome (GOLD analysis project Ga0134126, IMG submission 96881) | Terrestrial soil microbial communities with excess Nitrogen fertilizer from Kellogg Biological Station, Michigan, USA - KB3-175-2 | ecosystem: Environmental > Terrestrial > Soil > Unclassified ...
CGACTCGCCGAAGAACTGGCTCATCCGCAGGCAGTCGGTCAACGTGGCCAGCGAGTGGTCCCAGCCGTACTCGGCCCGCGGCGCCGCGAACCTGACCCCTTCGCGGACCACGTCGGCCAGCGGTGTGCCGATCCGCTGCAGCCGCATCGCGTCCCTGGCCAGGCGGCCCACGTCCAGGTCGTCCATGGCCGCGGTCAAGCTGGCGAACAGCTCGGGCCGCAGGCTGTCCGCGGGCGGGTCGGCGATGTCCACGAACACCTGCCCGTCGCGGATCTCGACCGGGTAGGTCCGGATGTTCTCCCCGCCGTAGCGGCACCGGCCGGTGCCCAGCTCGAACTTCCAGTTGTGCCAGGCGCAGGTCAGCACGCCGTCCTTGACCTCGCCGCGCACCAGCGCGTAGCCCTGGTGCGGACAGCGGTTGTCGCTCGCGAACACGCCGCCGGGGGTACGGAACAGCGCGATGCGCTTGTCCAGGTAAGCGAACGACCTGCCGCCGTCGACCCGGATGTCGTCCACGGCCGCGGCCCGGACCCAGTTGCTGGCCAGATTGCTCACGGCCGCCTCCTGTCAGAAAGTGCCAGTGAGCGGGACGCTATTTGCTCAAGCGCGCTTGAAGTCAAGGCTCCGGCAACGGCGCCCCCGGTCACGAATTCCGCGTCCGGTGGCCGGGCGCTGGGCGGCGCCGCAGGATCTGGGGAGGTAACAGTTTTAATCTACGTAATTTTTGGTCTGCCACCGGAGCGGGCGCTGGACTAATGTCCCGATCGTGGCTGGACCTGTCTAGAGAATGGGGTCAGTATGCGGAAAGTCCCGAAAGCCCTGCGGCTGCCAGGCTTGTCTGTCCTGGTTGCCACCGCCGCGCTGTCGCTTGGCGCCCAGGCCCTGACCCCCGCCGCGATGGCCGCGCGGCACACGGCCGTCGTGCCGCACGCGGCCGTCATGGTCGCGCCCAACAAGACCGGCGAGCTCGACTGCAACGGCCTGAGCCCCATTCAGCATCCGGTCAAGGACGACATGGCCTGCGCGGACCCCAAGGGCCCGAGAATCTGGGGCGGCCGGTTCTTCGAGAACGGGCACTACATCGGGCACGATGAGCCGTCCATGCGGTTCGTCTCCACCCGGCCCGGCTCGGGCAGCAACTTCAGCATGAACGAGACGATGCCGGCCGACCCGAAGGCCGCGCCGACGGTAAAGACGCCCGGCCACGACAACACGCACTGGTTCGAGCTGTCCGTCGCGCCGTGGGTCTCGACCACCGTCTGCGACCCCAATTCGGCGCCGCTGGCCTCGTGCACGCCGGAGTCCGACTCCAACGCGCCGCACGGCAAGTTCCTGGGCGGCGGCCAGGCGTTCGTCGAGCTGCAGTTCTACCCGCCTGGCTTCGCCCCGTTCGCCGACGCCACCAGCTGTAACGACAAGAGCTGGTGCTCCGCGCTGACCATCGACAGCCTGGAGTGCACCGGGACCGGGAACGGCTCCTGCAACAACAACTGCGTCGAGCCCGTCAACGCCGCGTTCATCCAGACCAACGGCGTGCCCACCGGCCCGCCCAGCCCGCAGAAGGCCAATCTGGCCACCGACACGCCCAACGCGCACACGCTGATGATGAACCCGGGCGACAAGGTCACGATCCACATGTGGGACGCCAAGACCTCCGGCGGCCATGCCCTGGAAGTACGCGAAACCGACCATACGACCGGTAAGAGCGGCTTCATGATCGCCTCGGCCAAGAACGGGTTCATGACCACCGACCCGTTCTCCTGCGATGGCACGCCGTTCAACTTCCAGCCCGCCTACTCGACCGCGCGGTCGCAGAACATCATCCCGTGGGGCATCGGCCCTTACATGATCAACACCCAGTACGAGATCGGCCACTGGGAGGCCTGCACCAAGATCACCGGCAAGGCCACCTTCACCGCCGGCAAGTTCAAGGACACCTACTTCAAGAACTGCCAGGGACCGTACGAGGGCAAGAAGGACAGCGGCAGCCAGTTTGAGCCGAACGACGCGCCCTGTTACCCCAAGGGCGACACCCACGGCGGCACCACCGCGCCCAACCTGGTGACCGGCTGCGACGTGTTCTTCGGCGCCATCGGCGACCTGGACTACGACGGCAACCCGTACTGGGCGGACTGGCCCGGCTCGCTCAAGCCCGGTCCGTTCCCGTCGCCGTTCCTCCAGGATCAGCCCACCACCAACGGGCACGCCTACCCGCAGATCCAGTTCATGACCGACGCCAGCGCCACGGAGTTCAACACGAACTGCAACCTGGCCACCGGCCAGGGCTGCGTCATGCCGCCCAAGGGACCCGGGCACTTCTACCCGTACTTCACCTTGGCCAAGGTCGCCGGGACGTGCGTGTGGGAGTTCGGCAACATGAAGAACGGCTCCACCTTCGGTGGTGACAAGCAGTACGGCAAGGTCGGCCCCGGCACGATCGGCGCCTTCGTCGGCCCGCTCCGGACCAACCCGGCCTGTAAGTAACCGCCTCACCTGATCCCGGAGGATCGGGGCCACGCCAGGCCCCCGATCCTCCGGGATCGCGGTCATTCCGGGCTCGCGTCGACGTCGCCGGCCGCGATCGCCCCCACCAGTTGGGTGTGGTCGCGCTCGTTCTGGTCCGCGTAGTGGTCGGCGAACTGGGCCAGCGCCGAGGTGAACCGCCGGCCCTTCCCGATGTAACCGCTGATGGCGACCGGGTCGCCGGTGCGGGCGTGGGCCCGGGCCAGCGTCTCCCCGCACGCGGTGGCGAACTCGGCCAGCCTCGGCGTGATCAGCTTCGGGGACGGGATGATCTTCATGTCCCGGAACTGCCGCACGTAGTAGTCCCGCCCGTGCAGCGACCCCCAGCCCACGAACAGGTCGGTGGCCGCCTGCACCATTCGCTTGCCGGCGATCACCCGCTCGCCGTGGCTGTCGTGCTGGCTGGCCTGCAGGTACTCCTCATACACCGACGGGCCCGCCTGCTTGACCTGGAGGAACAGCGGGTCGTCGCCCGACCGGCCCTCCAGCAGCAGCAGGTACACCCGCATCCCGACGCTGCCCACCCCGACCACCTGGCGCACCACGTCGACCTCGGTGAACCGGTCGAACAGCGCCCGTCGCTCCTGCGTCAGCGTCAGCCGGTACTCGGCCAGCAGATGGCTGACCAGGTCGGCCTGCTCCCGGTCGCTGATCGTGACCCGCAGCGGCGGGTCGGGCGTGATCCGGGGCCGTCCGTGCGCCATCGTCGTCAGCCGGTCGAACGCGCCGTGGCTGGTGCGCTTCTTGCGCTTGCGCTCGATGTGCACGTGGACCTCGCCGCGGTCGGCCGGCTCGAAGTACTTGAGCAGGCTCTCGGCGTGCAGCGCGTCGTACCAGATGCCCAGCTCCGACTGCTTCGCGTAGTACCGCATCCGCGCGCAGTAGGCCGCTACCCCCGCGTTCACCGCCGCCGTGGCCCGCTTGCGCTTCAGCCCGTTCTCCCGCGCCGCCACCACCAGGCTGGCCGCGAAACGCTTCACGTCCCACTCGAACGGCCCCGGCAGCGTCTCGTCGAAGTCCCGCACGTCGAAGCCCAGGTTCCGCTCCGGGGTTGCCCACAGCCCGAAGTTCAGCACGTGGGCGTCGCCGCAGAGCTGGACCATCAGCCCGCTGTGCGGCTGCCCGCCCAGGTCGGCCGCCATCACCGCCGCCGCGCCCCGGTAGTAGTTCCACGCCGAGACCGCCATCCGCTGGTGGCGCAGCGGCAGCAGCTCCGGCACCCGGATCTTGTTCTGGGCCAGGATCGTCTCCAGCGCGTCGTGCCCGCGCTCGTCCGGCGGCCAGTACCCCAGCGCGCGCCGTTTGACCCGTTTCCTGGCCGCCTTGCCCGCCGCGCGCCGTTCCCCGCGCGTCGCGGCCAGGTCCGGTGGCACCTCCGGCGCTGGTTCCGTCATGCACCTGCTTGTTCCCGCAGGCCATGCCCACCCAACACGATTAACGGTCCTCGGTACGCCGGGCTGACCCTGGCCGGCCGCCGGTAGCTCGCCGACCGGACCCAGTTCGCTACCCGCCGACGGTCGCGCGCAGCGCCGTGCCGGGCCCCGCCGCGGTCACCCCCGTACCGCCGGCCGGCAGGTACGCCGACTGCCCCCGGCCCAGCTCCAGCTCCGCCCCGTCCCCGTCGCGCAGCGTCACCTGGCCCGCGATGCACAGCACGATCTGCGGCCCCGACTCCGGCAGCCGGACCCCGTCCGTGCCCAGTCGCAGCCGGGCCAGCCGGAAGTCCGTTACCGGCACCGGGTAGACCTCCTCGGCGCCGTCCGGCACCGGAGTGAGCACCCGCACCGGGGCCGGCTGGAAGTCCAGCACCTCCAGTAGTTCCGGCACGTTCACCCGCTTGCTGGTCAGCCCCGCGCGCAGCACGTTGTCCGAGGACGCCATGATCTCCGCGCCCAGCCCGCTCAGGTAGCAGTGCGGCACCCCGGCCGCCACGAACAGCGCCTCGCCCTCGGCCAGCACCGCATGGTTCATCAGCAGCGCCACCAGGACGCCAGGGTCGCCGGGGTAGGCGTCAGCCACCACCGCGTAGGCCGCGCCCGCCGCCGCCCACGGCCCGGCGCCCGCCTGCCCGGCCGCCGCCAGCCGGCGGCCCGCGCTGGCCAGCCCGGCGATCGCCGCCGAGTGGTCCTCCTGCCCGGTCAGGATGGCCGTCACCAGCTTGCGCAGCGCCTCGTCCTCCGGCTGGCTGGCCAGCAGCCCCGGGTAGGCGGCCAGCTCCGGCACCGCCAGCTCCTCCAGCAGGGCGATCGTGCCCGCCACCGGCCGGAACCCGCACAGCGCCTGGAAGCCGTCCCGCAGCGCGCTGATCAGCTCCGGCTTGTGGTTGTCGTCGAGGTAGTCGCGCTCATTGGCGCCCGACCGGCTATCGGCCGCCCGGCTCTCGGCCGCGAACGCCGCCTCCGCGCGGGCCTTGTCCGGGTGGACCTGGAGCGACAGCGGCCGCGCCGCGCTCAGCACCTTGAGCAGGAACGGCAACCGCCCGCCGTAGGCCTGGGCGGTTGCCGTTCCCAGTTCAGCCTCCGGGCTGGCCGCGATGACCGCCTCCAGGGTCTGAGCGGCCCCGTCCCTGACGACCCGCGACGAGTCGCCCGGATGCGCGCCCATCCACATCTCGGCCTGCGGCCCGCCGTCGGACGGCACGCCCAGGAACTCGGGGATATCGCTGTCTGAGCCCCACGCGTAACGGCGGACGGGGTTGTCCAGGCGGTCCATGGCTTCCCTCGCTTGACGACGCCGATCAGTCGGCTTCGTACCTTACTCGGCCCCGCTCAGGGGACGCGGGCGTCGGTCCAGGCGCGGGAGAGGATCTCGGTGACGGTGGCGTTGGGGGTTTGGCCGGCGGTGTCCAGCCACAGGCCCAGGGGCGAGGTTTCCTGGCGAAGGATGTCGTCGAGCTGGGCGGGCGTCCACTCGCCGTAGGCGGTCTTGGCCCGGCCCGCCTCCCTGGCCGCGATGACCTCGGGCGGCGGGGCGAGCACGACCACGAGCAGCGGGCGGGCGCTGATCAGGGCGATGGTCTCGGTCAGGTGCGGGCCGAGGATGACGTCCTGGGCGACGACGGTGAAGCCGGCCCGGAAGTACGCCTCGCAGGTGGCGGCGGTGAGCTGATGCCGCAACCGGAGCTGGGCGACGGCCTCATCGGACGGAGGCGGGGTCATGTCGGCCCGGCCGCTGACGATCATGCGGCGGAACAGGTCGCCGCGCACGTGGACAGAGCGGGGGAGGCGTTCGGCGATCAGCTGGGCGACGGTGGACTTGCCGGCCGCCTGGATGCCGGTGATGAGGATGCGGGCACGGTCTGCGGCGCCGATTATTCTGCGCGGAACACGAAAAGGGAGCCTCATTCTCAGGCGATTTCGGGAATGCCGTCCAGCTGACGCCAGTGCCACCGCTGCTAAAGCCGAGCGCGATCCGCGACCTGTTCGTGGTCATCCCGGCCAGGGTCAGGCTGACGATCCCGAAGCTGCGGCAGGCCCGGTTCGGCGCCCCGTACCTGCTCGCGGCGCAGAGCTCGGCGATGGCGTCGGTGTTCATCTACGACTCCGGGCTCGAGGCGCTGCCCATCGGCGGGTTCACCGGGACGATTCCGGCGCCGACGCTGGGCCAGCTCCAGGCCGATATCCTGCCCGCCAGCGGGGGCTGACCCGCACTCGGCCATAGTGGTGGGCGTGGACGAGAAACCAGCGACTGAGGAGGTCGCGGTGGCCAGTCATCCGGTCATCGGCTATCTGGTGTGGGCAGTGCTGTTCGGCGCAGTGTTCGCGTGGGAGGGGCTGGCCCTCAGTCACCTGAGCGGGACCGTGCCGACGCTCAGCGCCACCTTCCGGGCCATCATGCGCTACCCGTTCGGTCGGTGGGCGCTGTTCGCGCTGTGGCTGTGGTTCGGCTGGCACATCTTCCTGCGCGGCTGGCACTTCCTGCTCCGGTCCTGAGCGGGCCGCCGAGCGGAACGGATGACCTGACATGTCCTCCTCGCTGATCCGGTCGGACCTGATCCCCATCGTGTCCGGGTACGTCCTGCTCATGGGGACCCTGGCCATCGGCCTGTGGCTGTCCAGGCGCCCGCCCCGGCCCGACTGGGCTAAACCAGGCCGGGCCCGGCGGCGCGCCCGCCTGCCTCCCCTGCCCGAGCGCTGGCAGCACGGCTGGCCGCGGCTGCTGCGCCACCTGGCCGCCACGGCGGTGGGCGGCTACCTGCTGCTCATGACCATCGTGGTCCTGTACTACTACGGCGTCGCCAGGGTGGCGGGGTCGTTCCTGGACAGCGCGATCAGCGGCTGCGCCCTGCTCATCGGACTCTGCCTGCCGATCTTCGCGGCGGCGTCCTGGCTGACCGAGCGCCGGGCCCGCCGGGCCCGCGATGCCGCCGACCGGGACCGCCACGCCCCGGCGGACCGCTAGCTGCGGCGACCGGTCACCGCGACGCTCACGCCGACGCCGATCATGGCCAGCCCGCCGGCCCCGCCGACGATGGCGAACCGGCGCGGCGAGCGGGCGAACCAGGCCCGCAACTGGCTGGCGGCCAGCCCCCACGACGTGTCGCACATCAGCCCGATCCCGATCGAGACCAGGCTCAGCGCCAGCATCTGGACCGGGACGTCGCCCGCCGCGCGGTTGACGAACTGCGGCAGCACGGCGCCGAACAGGATCAGGCCCTTGGGGTTGGTCACCCCGACCACGAAGCCCTCGCGCAGCGCCTGACGGTCGCTCCGGGCGGGGGCCTGCTCGGCGAACGCCGCGGCCAGCGTCCCGCGCCGCCGCCACGCCTGGACGCCGAGCCAGATCAGGTAGCCCGCGCCGATGAGCTTGACCACGGTGAACGCCTGGGCCGAGCGCTGGACCAGGGTGCCGATGCCGAAGGCCACGCAGACGGCGACCAGGTAGTTGCCCATGGCGTTGCCGGCGATGGTGGCCAGCGCGGTGCGGCGGCCGTAGGCCAGGGCCCGGCCGACCACGAACAGCACGCTCGGGCCGGGGACGACGATCAGCACGAACGAGGCCAGGGCATAGCCGGACAGTTCAGCGGGGGTGATCACCGGCCTACAGTAACTCGGTTGCGTCGGGCGGCCGCGGCCGGAGACCATCGCGGGCATGGAGCCGGTGCTGGTGACCGAGCGGCTGGTCCTGCGGGCGTTCACCCCGGACGACGTGGACGGCCTGCTGGCGCTGGACGGCGATCCGGAAGTGATGCGATTCCTGGAGCGTCACATCAAGACGCGGGCCGAGGTCGAGGCCGACGTCCTCTCGACGTTGCTCGAATCCCAGGAGAATGACACCGGCCTGTGGCGCCTGGCCGCCGACACTCGCGCGGACGGGGAGTTCATCGGGTGGTTCGGCCTGCGGCCGGTACGGCCGGATGCCGGGGCGATGGTGCACTGGCAGAGCGGCCTGGACGAGACCAGGACGGCGGAGCTGGGCTACCGGCTGCGGCGCAGCGCCTGGGGCCGGGGCTACGCGACCGAGGGCACCAGGGCGCTGGTCGTCCGGGCCTTCGCCGAGCTGCGGCTGGCCGAGCTGGTGGCTACGACGATGGCGGTCAACGTGCGCTCGCGGCGGGTCATGGAGAAGGCCGGGCTGCGCTACGCGCGCACGGTGCACGTGACCTGGGACGACCCGCTGGACGGCACGGAGCAGGGGGAGGTTGAGTATCGGCTGCGCCGGGCCGACTGGACTAAGATCGGCACGACCGTGCAACGGGAGACAGCAACGTGACCAGCAGCACCACCGAGCCGGGCGGCGCGGGCCCGGCCAGCGTCGAGGTGCGGCGGCGGGTCGAGTGGTCGGACACCGACGCGGCCGGCCACCACCACAACACGGCCGTCCTGCGCTGGCTCGAGGAAGCCGAGACCGTGCTGCACGAGCAGCTCGGTGTCGTGGAGCAGACCTTCGGCCGGACGCCGCGGGTCCGCATCGAGATCGACTTCACCGAGCGGCTGTACTTCCGCGACATCGTCGTCATCCGGCTGGCGGTGGCGGCGGTCGGCCGGACCTCGCTGACGTACTCGTTCGAGGTGGCCAGGGACGAGACGGTGGTGGCACGGGGCCGGCTGGTCATCGTGAACGCGGCGGCGGGCCAGGGCGCTGAGCCCTGGCCGGCTGAGCTCCGCCGGGCCCTGGCCGAGTCCGGCCCGCAGCCGGGGGAGTACCTGAGCGGCACGCCCTAGCCGCGGGCCGGAGCCGGGCTGGGTCAGCAGTGCGGTTAGATCAGCGTCAGCAGTGACCCGGTTAGATCAGCGCCAGCACCTGGTTAAGCAGCGAGGAGATCGAACTTAGCGAGCCCCCACTATTCAGCAGGTTGGTAATGGCGCACAGCAGGTTGCCGAGCAGCTGGCCCGCGCCCGGAATGGCGGTAATGGTCAAGTGCACGCGATTCAGGTGCACATTCAGGCCGAGCAGGTTCAGGTGCAGCGGACCCAGGACGAGGTTCAGGACACTGCACGCCGCCGGGACGTCACCGGCCCGGCGATTGGTCTTGACGGTCTCGGTCACGGTGCGGTTCACCGTCCCCAGCTTCCTGCCGCCGGGGCCGGTCAGCTTACCGGTCAGCCGGCCGGTGGCCTTCAGGGTCCCGTTGACCACCTTGAAGTGCCGGGGCACGAACTTTCCCTTGAAGTGCCCGGTGCCGTGGGGCGTCTTGAACGTGCCGGTCACCGGAGCCTTGATGCGGCCCTGCGGCCGATTCGTCGCGGTGTGGGAGACGGCATGGGCGCGGGGCACGGGGGAGGTCGTCGCGGCGTTCGCCCCAGCCGCGAACACGCAGACCGAGGTGGCGGCCGAGACCGCGGCGACGGTCGACATGCGCAGGCGAGAGTTGATCATCGCTTTCCTCTTCGCTTAGACGATATAGGACCGCGCAGAGCTAACCCGCTTCTTCGTCGCTAAACGGCAAAGCGCCGATGTCATGGCAATGCCACATTGACCGGAGGTCGTTCGAACACGACCGTGCGGGCCGACCGGGCGTGTCCGCCCGCCCGGCCCGCGTTCGTGCGCAGTTCGGGGTCAGGGCTTGGTGTAGACGTCCGGGCCGAACGACTTGACCTGGGGCATCGACGCGTCGCCGAGGTGTGACAGGCCGAACAGGTCCTCGATGCTGCGCAGCATCGAGTAGTGGTTGTAGCTCACCGTGCTGACCGTCCCCGGCTTGATGAACGGGGACAGCAGCACCGCGCCGACGCGGCCGCCGCCGGGGCCGTCCATGCCCGGCTTGGCCGTGTTCGGGTGCGAGGCCGACTTGCCCAGGGTTTCGCCGCAGCACGCCGTGCTGTCGGTGCCCTCGTCGAAGGTGATGAAGATCAGGCCGTTCTTGTACGCCGGGGAGTGCATGATCTCCGGGATCCAGATCTGCAGGAACGCGTTGACCTGGGTCAGCCCGCCCGGGTCGCCGTTGGCGCACGGGGCGTCGTGGCCGTCGTTGCACAGGTTGGGCGACAGCCAGGAGAAGTCCGGCGTGGTGCTGGCCTTGGACAGGTCGCTCAGCAGCGGCTGGAACGACAGCACGTGTGCGTCGCAGTAGGCCTGGTTGCCGATCACCGACTCGAAGTACATGAAGCCCTCGTGCCGGGCCGCGTACTGGTCGGCGGCCTCGGCGCCCTCGGTCGGGTCAGCGGTGCCGACCTCGGTGTGACCGCAGGCCGGGCCCTGCCTGGTCGCCGTGGTGCTGTCCCGCTTGGGGTCGTTGCCCATGTCCTGGAGGTAGGCCTTCCAGGTCAGGCCCTTGGCCGTGAGCTGGCTGCCGATCGTCAGCGCCGACTTGGGGTAGACGCAGCCGTTGCCCACGTACTGGTGGTACGGGCCCTCGATCTTGTTCGTCGGCGCGAACTTGGTCCACACCCCGCAGTCGTTCTGGGTGGCCGTGTCCGGCGCCTGGCCGGTGACCTGGGCGACGTAGTTGTCCAGGCTGTCGTGGCCGACCGCGAAGTAGTTCTTGAGCAGCGCGCCCATGCTCGGCAGGGTCTTGGACAGGTAGGGGTCGGCGGCCGGGTCGCCGAAGCTCTGGGCGAAGCCCTCGTTCTCCAGCTCGATGACCCACACGTGCTTGATCGCCGGGGGCTTGAACGCGTGGTGTGCGGCGGGGCCCGCGCTGGCCGAGCTTGCCGCGCTGGCGGCGCTGGCGGCGCTCGCGCCGAGCAGGGTCAGCGGCAGGATGGCCGCGGCCGCGGCGACGGCCAGCCGTCCGCGGCGCCGCCGGGGAAACCGGATGTCCACTCGTATCCTCCTCCACGAGATGACCAGCGGCCCGGATCGCCGACCTCGGAGCGGGCCAGCAGGGCCGCATAGGGATCCTCCGTGTGGTGGATGAACGCGATGCGGCGCGTCGGCGTCATGTGGCTCCCGCCGGACTGAACACTTACCTAGAGGTAAGTGAACGCTCTGTACCTTTGGCCGTACTTGACTAGCCGTACTTGATAGCCGTACTTGACTAGCCGTACTCGGCCAGGCGGCGGGTCAGGCCCCAGGCGCAGCCCGCCACCATCACCACGGCCAGCACGATCATCCCGGCCTCCAGGCCGGCCAGCGCGTCCTGGCCACCGCGCGCCGCGGTCCGGAACTCGGCCTGGTCGGCGTCGATGGCCGTGGTCAGCCGGGCTTGCAGCCGCCGGAACAGGCTGCCCGAGCTAGACGGCCCGGTCCCGATCGCCAGCTGGACCGCCGCCTCGTAGTTGCCGCCGTCGTCCAGCGCCCGCACCCGCTGGTCGACCGCGTACCAGGGCGGCGCCGCGGCCGCCGCGCCGGCCGCCGTCCGCGCCGCCGGGCTGCCCGCGGCCCCGGTGATCGCCGCCGTGAGCAGCGTGCCCCGTCCCGGCCCGAGCCGCTTCTGCACCGCGACGAAGTCGGCCTGGTAGGCGTCCTGGCCGCTGCGGTGGATCAGGGTCAGGCTCTCGTCGGCGTGCGCGCGCAGCGCCGCGATGTCCGCCCGGGCCAGCGCCTGGACCGGCGCCGACCCGTGGTCGCGGGCGTCGCTGAACTGCGCGCGGGCCACGCTCAGCCCGACCAGCAGCCAGACCAGCGAGATGATCCCGGCCGCCGACGCGAGGACCAGGCCGTGGTTGAGCACTCGCCGGGTGCGCCGGGCCAGCTGGCGCTGGACCCGGATCAGCACGACGGCCGCGATCAGCGCCACGATCAGGGCCAGCACCGGCAGCCCCGCCGCCTGTCCGTAGACCGCGCTGAGCTGGGCGTTCTCCTGCTGGTAGAGGCCGTCGGCGGCCGGCAGCAGCCGGGAGCGCATCAGCTCGGAGGCCTCGGCCAGGTAGGCCGCGCCCACCGGCAGGCCCAGCCGGTTGTCGGCCCGCGCCGACTCCACCAGGCCCGTGTAGACCGGCAGTTCGGTCGACAGCACCGTCAGCCGGCCCGCCTGGCCCTGCCCACCGGCTGCCGCCGTCGCCGCCTCCAGGTAGCTCGCCGCCCGGGCAACGTCGGCCAGGTAGCGCTGCCGCGCGGCGGGCGGCTCGACCCCGGCCAGGAACGCGGCCGCCTCCGTGGCGTCGGCGTCCGACAGCGACTGGTAGATCTGCTGGGCGTCGTAGCTAAGCGGCTCGCTGGCCGTGACCACGTTGCCCGCCGCCGAGGCGTGCTGGCCGGCCGTCCAGGCCGCGGCCGCCCCCCACAGCACGCTGGCCGCCGCCACCGCGGCCAGCATCAGCCGCAGCCACGCCGGCGAGGTCAGCCCGGCCAGCCCGCCCGCCAGCCGGGCCCGTCCGCCCAGCCGGTTCCCGGTGGCCGGCCGCGCCGGAGCCGCGGTCCTGAGCGCGGCCATCAGCCGCGGTACTCGGCCGGAGGCGGAGCCGGGACCGGGCCCAGCCGGCTCCCGATCCACTGCTTGTACAGCGCGGTCCACTGCCCGTCGGTTCTCATCTGTTCCAGCACCGCGTTGACGAACCGGACCAGGTCCGGCGACTTCTGGGACACCGCGATCCCGTGCGGCTCGAACGTGAACCGCGGCCCGACCAGCTTGGTCTCCGGGTCCTGGGACTGCAGGCCAGCCAGCACCGAGTCGTCCGTTGAGGTCGCCGCCACCTGACCCTGCTGCATCATGACCAGGCAGTCCGTCCAGTTCGCCGCCGCCACCGGGATCGGGTGGCTGGCCTCGGCCGCGATCGTCTCGATCGACGTCGTGCCGCTGGCCGCGCAGACCTTCTGGTGGCCCAGCTGGCTGATGCTCCGCACCGGCGAGTCGATCGGGACCAGGATTCGCTGGCCCGCGTCGAAGTAGTCGGTCGAGAAGTCCACCAGCTTCAGCCGCGCGCAGTTGATCGTCATGCTGTCGGCCACGATGTCCGCCGAGCCGCTGCGGATCTCCGGGATGCGCTGGTCCGAGGTGATCGCCTTGAACTCGATGCGGTTCGGGTCGCCGAATATCGCCTGCGCGATCTGCCGGGCGAGGTCAATGTCAAAGCCCTGGA
>Ga0134126_10008487_pt1 | contig 12925 bp, 8 predicted proteins | sample KB31752_FD_96881 | JGI IMG/M metagenome (GOLD analysis project Ga0134126, IMG submission 96881) | Terrestrial soil microbial communities with excess Nitrogen fertilizer from Kellogg Biological Station, Michigan, USA - KB3-175-2 | ecosystem: Environmental > Terrestrial > Soil > Unclassified ...
CAACCCTTCGGGGTGCGCCAGCTGCCGAGCGCGCGGTCCAGCGCCTCGATCCCGACCTTCGCGTCGGCGACCAGCGGCAGCGCCCGGTGCTTCACGGCGTCGAAAGCCTGCGCATTGAGGCCGGCGAGCTTCAAATCCGGGTTGCGGAACAAGGCCCAGGAGCCCGTGGTAAAATCCTGCAACCGCGTCCCGATCGCAAGCACCAGGTCGGCCTCCGCCGCCAGCGTATTGGCCGCCGAGGAGCCGGTGACGCCGACCGAGCCCATATTGAGCTTGTGGTCGTGCGGCAGGCTGGATTTGCCGGCCTGGGTCTCCATCACCGGAATGCCATGCGCCTCGGCGAAGTGGCGCAGCGCGTCGGTCGCCTCAGAATAGAGCACGCCACCGCCGGCAATGATGACCGGCTTTTCGGCATGCAGCAGCGCCTCGGCCACCGCCGCGAACTCGTCGGCGTCGGGCATGGTCCGCCGCTGCGTCCAGACGTGCTTTTCGAAGAAGCTCTCGGGATAGTCATAGGCCTCGGCCTGCACATCCTGGCAGAGCGCCAGCGTCACCGGTCCGCACTCCGCCGGATCGGTCAGCACCCGCATGGCACGATTGAGCGCCGAGATGATCTGCTCCGGCCGCGTGATCCGGTCGAAATAGCGCGATACCGGCCGGAACACGTCGTTGGCCGAAACCGTGCCGTCGCCGAAGCTCTCGACCTGCTGCAACACCGGGTCTGGCCCGCGATTGGCGAACACGTCGCCCGGCAGCAGCAGCAACGGCAGCCGGTTGACATGTGCCAGCGCCGCCGCGGTCACCATGTTGGTCGCGCCAGGCCCGATCGATGACGTCACCGCCATAAAGCGCCGCCGGAAGCTCGCCTTGGCGAAGGCGATGGCCGCGTGCGCCATTCCCTGCTCGTTATGGGCGCGATAAGTCGGCAGCTCGTCCCGCACGGCGTAGAGCGCCTCGCCGATCCCCGCGACATTGCCGTGCCCGAAGATCGCGAACACGCCGCCGAAGATCGGTACCTCGCGCCCGTCGATTACCGTCATCTGCCGGGTCAGGAATTTCGCCACGGCCTGCGCCATGGTCAGGCGGATCGTTTTGGTCATCGTCTCTTCCTTCGTCAGCGCCAATGGCCTACCCGCACCTCTCCCGCAAGCTGGAGAGGGGTTTTACAGCACGCCCCTCTGGCGCTGCGCGCCGGATGAGGGGCTGCACGCACCTACGCCTCGTCCCATGCCCGGCAAAGCGCCGCAAACCGCGTGCTCATCTCCGCCACCGCTGCGTCGTCGCCGATCTCGCCCTTGAGCCAGGCCCGCGCCGCATCGCCGAAAATCGTGCGGCCGACGGCGAAGCCTTTCACCGTCTTCGCCTGTTTGGCAACCCGGAATGCCGCCTTCAAATCCTCCGCCGGCGCATCGAGCCCCAGCAGCACAACGCCGCGGCAGAACGGATCGTTGTCGGCAATCACCTTGTCGACCCGCTCCCAGGCCGCCGCGTCTGCCTGGCCCTCGAGCTTCCACCAGTCCGGCTTGAGTCCGGCAGCGTAAAGCTCACCCAGCGCCCGCGCCATCGTGCCGCTATCGACCGGCCCCGCCTTGGAGCAAATGATTTCGATCAGGATTTCGCGGCCGACCTCGCGCGCCGCATCATAGGCCGTTCGCAGCTTCTCGATCTGCTCCGCCTTGAGCGCCGCGTCATCGTCCGGGTGATAGAAGCACAGGACTTTGAGGCAATGGTCGACGGGCCATTCGACGATCCGGCCGCCGACATCCTGCGTAAACTCGAACCTGAGCGGCCGCGAGCCCGGCAGCTCCAGCGGCCGGGCGATCCAGAAGTCCCTGAGCGCTGCGGTCTCGAACAGCGCGGCGCGCCCATATTTGTCGTCGAGCAGCATGCCGAAGCCCGGCCGGCCATCCGCAACCCTGATTGCCGCCCTGGTCGCCAGCACCTTGAAGGCCGCGAGCTTTTCCGGCGTCGCGCCCTCCATCGCTTCGAGCTGGCTGCGGTGGTCGATCGCCAGCGCCTTGAGCGAGGGGATGTCGCGCCGCCGCGTCGTCGCCCAGTGGATGTGGTTGATCGCCGCATCCTTGCGCAGCGCCCTCTCCTTGCTCCCATGTTCCAGGAAATAAGAGAGCTCGGTCCAGGTCGGATATTCCGGCGCGCAGAGCAGCCGCGAAACGGCGAAGGCGCCGCAGGCATTGGCCCAGGTCGCACAGGTTTCGAGCGGCTCGTTCTTCAGCCAGCCACGCAAAAAACCCGACATGAAGGCGTCGCCGGCGCCGAGCACGTTATAAATCTCGATCGGAAAGCCCTGACCGACGATCCCGTCCTCGAGGTCGTCCGAAATGTCGCCGTCATAGACGATGCAGCCCATCGCGCCGCGCTTCAGCACGATCGTCGCCTTGGAGACGGCGCGGATCGCCTTGAGCGCTGCCGGCAGGTCTTCCGCCCCCGCGGCAATGCGGATTTCCTCCTCGGTGCCGACGATCAGGTCGCAATCCGGCAGGATGGCCTGGTAAGCCGCCGTGACCCGGTCCGACTTCACATAGCGCTCGAAGCCCGCCTCATGGCCGGCGAGGCCCCAGAGGTTCGGCCGGTAGTCGATGTCGAACACCACGCGCCCGCCATTCGCCTTGGCGATGCGGATCGCCTTCTTCTGCGCCGCCGCCGGCGAAGGTTGCGAAAAATGCGTGCCAGTGACGACGACGGCGCCCGAGGAGGCGATGAACGCCTCCTCGATATCGGCTTCCTCGAGCGCCATGTCGGCGCAGTCGGTGCGCACGAAAATCATCGGCGAGACGCCCTCGGCCTCGACCGCGAGCAGCACCAATGCCGTCAGCCGCTTGTCGTCCGTCCGGATTCCTGCGGTTTCGACGCCTTCCCGCGCCACCTGCTCCTTGATGAAGCGGCCCATCTGCTCGCCGCCGACCCGGCTGATCAGCGCCGATTTGAGCCCCAGCCGCGCCGAGCCCACCGAAATGTTGGCGGGACACCCGCCCACCGATTTGGCGAAGCTGGAAATATCCTCGAGCCGGGCGCCGATCTGCTGGCCGTAGAGGTCGACCGAAGAACGGCCTATGGTAATCACATCGAGGGCTTTGGGCGCCATCGCTGCATTCCTCCGGAGCTTTACTGGACAGCCGAGAACTGCCGTTGTATCCCTCCGCCCGATGAAACGTCAATTCTGAAATTTTCAGTTTCGGAATAGATATTCCATTGAAGCGGGATCAGCAAAATCGGCTTCGGCACATATAATTTGCTGCAGCGATCATGAAGGATTTGGGAGGATCGAAATGGTGCGGTTCGGCATAATCGGCGCGGGCAGGATCGGCAATGTGCATGCAAAGACCATCGCCGGCTCGAACCGGGCGCAGGTGGTCTATATCGCCGACGCGCTGCCCGATGCAGCGGCCAGGCTGGCCGCCGTTGTCGGGGCCAGGCCGGCCTCTGTCGACGACATCATCGCCGCGCCCGACGTCGATGCCGTCTTGATCGGCTCGCCGACCGATACGCATGCCGATCTGATCGAGAGAGCCGCCCGCGCCGGCAAGGCCATTCTCTGCGAAAAGCCGGTCTCGCTTTCGGTCGAGCGGATCGAAGCCTGCCTGCCCGTCGTCGAGAAGGCCGGCGTGCCGCTGCTGATCGGCTTCAACCGGCGGTACGATCCGAACTTTCGCGCGCTCGAGCAGCGCCTGCGCGCCGGCGAGATCGGCGATGTCGAGATCCTCACCATCACCAGCCGCGATCCCGGCGCGCCGCCGGTCAGCTATATCGAACGTTCCGGCGGCCTCTACCGCGACATGATGATCCATGATTTCGACATGGCGCGGTTTCTTCTCGGCGGCGATGAGATCGTCTCCGTCCACGCCTATGGCAGCGTCCTGACCGATCCGGCGATCAAGCCGACCGGCGACGTCGACACCGCCGCCGTGCAGATGCGCACCGCCTCGGGCAAGCTCGTCGTAATCACCAATTCGCGCCGCGCCACCTATGGCTACGACCAGCGGATCGAGGTGCATGGCTCCAAGGGCATGCTGCGCGCCGGCAACATCCATATGACCACGCTGGAGCGGGCCGACGGCCAGGGCTTCACCTCCGACGTCATCCAGAACTTCTTCATCGACCGCTATGCCGGCGCCTATGCCGCCGAGATCAACGCCTTCATCGACGCCATGGAAAAGGGCACCAAACCCAAGGCCGACGGCCATGACGGGTTGATGGCGCAAAAGCTCGCCGAAGCCGCCACGCAATCGAGCCAGACCGGGCAAGCCGTGGCGGTGAAGTAGCCCCGGCATACCGCGCGGCACCCTCAACGGCCTCCGCCGCGCTCGGCCGACCTCGCCCCGTAGGGGCGAGGAATCCGCGCCAACCGTGCGCCGGATTTCCCCCTCGAGGAGAGGTCCCGCCAGGGGGTGAGGGGCCCAGCGGTCGGCGCTTTCGACTGAATTGCCTCTGCCGCCTACCTCTCCCCCCGCTGCTCACCAATGGCCACGCATAGCGTCATGGCCAGCGAGAGCGTCGCGCTCATCGAGCGGAATCCCTCGTAATTGGCCTCCGCAACCTCGAACCAGAGGTCGGCAAGCGGAGCGATGGGAGAAAAGGCGCTGTCGGTGATCGACACGATTTTCGCCTGCCGATCGCGGGCCGCCTCGGCCAGCGCTGCGGTCTCGCTGGCATAGGGCGCAAAGCTGATGGCGATGATGGCATCCCGTGCGCCCGCAAAACCGATCTGCTCGATCGCAAGCCCGGCAAGGCCATCGACCAGCGTATTCCGGACGCCGAGCTTGCCCAGCGCATAGCCCATATAGGCGGCGATCGGGAACGAACGGCGCAGGCCGACGAGATAGATCGTCTCGGCGCCCGCCAGCAGCGCGACGGCGTCGTCGAGCTTTTCCGGCTCGATCGTGTGCCGTGCCTCGGCCAGCGAGCGTTCGGCGCTGGAAAGAAAACCTTCGAGGATGCCGCCGGCGCGCGAGCCGGCCGCGGCATGCGCCCGCAGATGCTTCAGGCGCTCGTCATAATTCAGCACCCGGTCCTTGAGCCGCGAGCGGAAAACCTGCTGCAGATCGGAAAAACCCTGGTAGCCGAGGGCCTGCGACAGCCGCACCAGCGTCGACGGCTGCACCCCGGCCCGGGTGGCGATCGAGGCCGCCGTGCCGAAGGCGATCTCGTCGGGATTATCCAGCGCGAAGCTCGCAATCTGCGCGAGCCGCCGCGGCAGCGAACCGGAGCGGGCCATGACCAGCGTCTTCAGATCGGCGAAGTCCCGCGGCGGGCCGGGATCGAGTTCCATGCCGTAATGATCCATGTTGCATCGCCTCGAACAAAGCACATTTGCAACGAAAATTCCACGCTGGAACTTTTGATGCGAGCGGCCCGCCGCGTGGCGGTGTCCCCACCCGGCTGCCGCCACCCTCCCCCTCGAGGGGGAGGGAAGCCAGCACCGGCGATCAGGCCGCGGCGCCCATCTCCAGCGGCGGCGCGGCCCTGCCGTTGCGCCGCCGCTCGTTCAGCAGCACGAAGAGCGACGCCCCCGTGATCAGCGCGGCACCGGGCCAGAACCAGACCGAAGGCACCTGCCCCAGGGCAACCCAGCCGACGAGCGCGCTGAGCGGCAGCTTGAGATCGCCGAAGGGCTGGAGGTAAGCGGCGTCGGCGACCTTGTAGGCCATGCTGACCAGATACTGCGAGGCAGCCGTCAGGATGCCCAGCAACAGCAGCAGGATGAGCCCCAGCCCGGCCGGCAACTGGAACGGAAACCCGGTCGCCAGACCATGCGGCACGAGCCCCGGCGCCAGCCACGCCCACGTCGTTGCGATCAAGAGGATCAGCAAATGGTTGGGCGTGATGAGGACGAGCAGCGAAATGGTCATCGTTTCCGGCGTCTCTTCGCGCGACAGGTATTTCGTCATGACGTCGGTGACAGCCCAGAGCGCCGCCGCGGCGATCGGCACCAGGGTCATCAGCGAGAAGCCCTCCGTGCCGATCCCCGAGACGAGCAGCGCACCGGCAAAGCCGACCAGCGCCGCCACCAGCCGCGCCAGCGATACGCGCTCCCCGAGGAACAGTGTCGTGCCCGCGATGATGAAGAGCGGCCCGGTCGACAGCAGGGTGATCATCTGCCAGATCGGCACGCCGGCCGCGAAGCCATAGACGAACACGTGAATGCCCAGCGCCGAAACGAAGGCGCGCACCTCATGGGCGAAGGGGTGTCGCGTCCTGAGATTGCCGAGGCCGATCCTGAGGATCAGCGGCAGGGCGAACACCGTCGCAATCAGATATTGCCAGAAGGCCATGCCGGTCGAGCTCATGCCGAACGACCAAGGCAGGACGGACTGAAGGATGTTGGTCCCGGCCAGCGCAAGGCTGGCCAGAAACATGAAGCTGGCGCCCAGTGCCGGGCGGGTAACGGGAACAGGCGAGGAAAGCTGGCTCAATTTCGATCCTTTCACGACCAGTTTCCTCAGGGTCATGGGGAATCGAAAAAGCCAGACGGACCGCTGCTGCGATCCCACCGGCATCTCTATGCCCATTCTCTTTCATCCGGACTTTAACCGTCGGCCCCGGAATCACACCGGATCTGCTGACCCACGCTTTCGCGCGGCGCTCGCGGGCTTATCGAACCAAACTGGTCCGCTTACCGCCGGTGGGGAATTTCACCCCGCCCTGAGAACGTCGTCACCGCAATCGCGCGGTGACGTCGATAAAATAGGAGCGGCCGGCGGACGATGCAACGAGGCACAGCGATGTGCGCGTTCTAAAGCCGATGGGCAAAAGGAAAGGGTCGCCCGCTTGGGCGACCCTCCATGAGTATTTGCGGCCTACTCTGGGCCCGGACCGGCAAGCCGGTCCGTGAAGGAGGCAGGTATCAGAGCGAGGACTGCCCCGCTTTGATCACCACGATTCCAAAGCCCTTCACGAGTGCCGAAACCTCATTAGACATTGGATCACCTCCTTTACGTTGGTTGAACATGAGCGCCAACATGGGACGTTTCGCGCAACAGCGCAAGGGCTTCTCAAAACTGCCGCATTCGAGCCCCACCCGTGACGCTTGGCTATGGGATTACAAGTGACAATATCCGTTTTTCGCCTGCCGGCGCTCGCCGGTCTTCTCCTGCTCGGCGCCCTTGCCGGCTGCGCCACGACCGGTGACGGCGACTCGGGAGCGGCGATCTGTCATGCGCCCGACGGCACCATGGTGCCGCTGAACGATTCGCGTTGCCCGCAGGCCGTCCGCGACGCGCTGAATCCGGCAACGCCCCCGCCGATGAGCATCCCGCAATCCATCGCTAACCAGAATTATGACGCCGAATATGGCCTGGTCCCCGGGGACCAGGGTTATCGGCCGTACCAATAGGCGCCGTTCAGCTCTCGGTTTCGGCTTTCTCGCGTTCCTGGCCGCGGCCGGCCGCCGGGGGACCCATGTCGGGCGGCTCGACGGGCGGGACAATCGGTGCGTCGGCTCCGGCCGGCTCGCTCACGACGACCGGCTCGGGGGCGGTCGCCGACGGCGCCGCGGGAAAGCGATCTTCGTCGTCGCCCTGCTTCGGCGCTTCAGATTTGAGGTCGGCAAATTCCGACCGGACAGCACTTTCGAAAGACCGCGGCTCCGCCCCTGATGGCGCATACGGCATCCCCTCCTCTGCCCGCGCCGCCGGCCGAGGCTCTGCCCCGAGCGGCGACACTTCCTCGCCGCCGGGCAGCAGCAGGGTAATCGACGAAGCCGGCACGACCCGAACCGTCCCCGCTTCGGTGACCTCCGCCGCGGCCTCCGTAACCTCCGCCGCAGCCTCCGTGACCTCTGAAGCTGGCGCCTCGGCAGCGACCGCCGGCCCTGCTACGCTTACAGCCAGGTCTGCCGCGACGGACGGCTCGGGCGCCGGCTCCGCCGCTGCCGCTGCCGCTGGCATGACGGCAGTCACAACCGCTTCCGGTTCCACTTCTGCCGCCACGGCGGCAACCGCCGCCACCATAGGCTCGGCCTCGCCTGCCGCCGCGCCGACGGCGTTCTCCGGCTCCGCGAACCGCAGTCCCGGACCCGCGTCGCGCTTCATCGTCGTCCGCTCTTCGCCGCGCAGCCAGTCGATCATGCCGAGGCCGATCTCGCGCTCGCCCATGATGACCTCGTCGGCGCCGAGCCGCCGCAGATAGTCGACTTCCTCGTCCGCATGGGCGCGGGCGATGATTTTCACCGTCGAGTTGAGCTTGCGGCACTGCTCCGTCGCCTGTCCGGCTTCGAACGCATTGGGGATCGCGATGACCACGTCGCGCGCCCCCACGATATTGGCCGCGCGCAGCACCTCGCCGGTCGCGGCATTGCCGACGACCACCTCGATGCCGGCCTCGCGTGCCGCCAGCACACGATCCTCCGCGTCCTCGATCAGCAGCATCGGCGTGTTCTGCCGCCGCAATTCCCCGGCAACCACGCCCCCCACGCGGCCGAAACCGATCAGCACGACGTGGTTGCTGAGGCTCGTTGTCTGCAACTGTTCTTCCAGTACCTCGCCGGACTCCGCGGCGGCCTGGGCAAGCTGGTCCGCATGGTCGGGCACGATCGGCCCGAGTTCCGGCTCCAGCCGCTTGGGCACACGCGCCTCGATGCGCGGCCTGATCCGTTCACTCGCCCAGAACACCAGCGGATTGAGCACGATGGAGATGATCGACCCCGCAAGGATCAGCCCCCGGCCTTCTTCCGGCAGGATGCCCAGGCCGACGCCGAGCGCCGCAAGGATGAACGAGAACTCGCCGATCTGCGCCAGGCTCGCCGAAACGGCGAGCGCCGAGGCTACCGGCCGGCGGAACAGCAGCATCAGCAGAAAGCCGACGATCGACTTGCCGAAAATGATGATTGCGAGCGTCGCGATGACCGCAAGCGGCTGGCGCACCACGATCATGGGATCGAAAAGCATGCCGACCGAGACGAAAAACAGTACGCCGAAGGCGTCGCGCAACGGCAACGTTTCCTGGGCGGCGCGCTGGCTGAGCTGGCTTTCCGAGAGGATCATGCCGGCGAAGAACGCGCCGAGCGCCAGCGACACGCCAAAGAGATAGGACGCGCCCGCCGCGACGCCGAGCGCGATCGCCAGCACCGCCAGCCGGAACAGCTCGCGGCTGCCGGTATGCGCCGTCGCGTGCAGGATGGCCGGTATGATCCGCCGGCCGACGATGATCATGAAGCCGGCGAAGGCGAGGAGCTTGATGACCGTCAGCAGCAGCACCTGCCACAGCACCAGATGCACGTGCAGAAGCTGCTCGGTAAGGGCGACGAAGGCATCGTCCTGGAGCGTCGCCGCGCCATTGGCGTCCCCGCTCATCGCCGCGGCGAACGCCGGGATCAGCACCAGCGCCAGTACCATCGCCAGGTCTTCGACGACCAGCCAGCCGATCGCGACGCGGCCTCGGTCACTGTCCACGAGATGCTTGTCCTGCAGCACCTTGAGCGTCACGACGGTCGAGGAAACCGCCAGCGCCAGGCCGAACACCAGAGCGCCGGCGATCGGCCAATGCAACAGCAGCCCGAGCCCCATGCCCATCGCGGTCGCAAACACCATCCGGATCAGCGCACCGGGAATGACGATGCCTTTGACGGAGAGCAGGTCCTTGAGCGAAAAATGCAGGCCCACGCCGAACATCAGCAGCACGACGCCGAGATCGGCCAATTGCGAAGCCAGCCCCGGATTGGCGACGAACCCCGGCGAGTATGGCCCCACACAGACGCCGGCGATCAGGTAGCCGACGATGGGCGGCATCTTCAGCCGGTTCGCGATCGCCCCGAAGATGAACGCCAGCACGAGGGCCGCGACAATCGTGGTAATCAGGGACGTGTCGTGGGGCATGCGTTTCTCAGCGGTTCCGCAACGGGGATAAGTATAACGGCACGCGGCAAAATCCGCATGCGCAACGCTCCGCCCATGACCCTCACATAAAAACGGCTGTTTCGTGAAGCCGTTCAGGCACGTGCGGGCAGGACGATGGTCTTCACCTCGCCCTGTCCTGGCGGCGCCGCCAGCACGGACGGGAGATCAGCCAGCGGAATTGTCCGGGTGACGAGCCGATCGAGTTCCAGCGCCCCCGACGCCACCATCTTCGCCGCACGCGCATGGGTCAGCGGATTGAGATAGGCGCCCTCGAGCCGCAGTTCGCGGAACAGCAGGTCGAACGGCTCGACGGCGACGTTCGTCCCCTTCGCCATCACCCCGAAGACGACGACCGTGCCGCCGCGCCGCGCCATCGCAATCGACTGGCGGAAGGTCTCTGGCACGCCGGCACATTCGAGCACCACGTCAACGCCCTCGGCGGCGATGCCGCCCGGCCCGGCAATTGCGGCAACGACATCGCCCGCTCCGGGATCGACCACGTGGGTCGCGCCAAGTTCCATCGCCAGCGCCCGCCGCGCCGCCTGCCGCGTCGAAAGGACGATAGTCGCCGCGCCGGCAAGCGCGGCCAATTGCACCATCAGGAGACCGATGACGCCGCCGCCGAGAATCGCCACCGACATCCCCGGCTGGATGCGCGCGACGTCGAGCCCGTGCAGGCAGCAGGCCAGCGGTTCCGAGAACGCGCCATGGACCGGGGAAAGATCGGCCGGCAGCTCGAAGGCCTGCGCCTCGGGCACCAGCACGCAATCGGCAAAGCCGCCGTCGCGGAAAACCCCGATGGCGACGAGGTTGTGGCAAAGGTTCGGCCGACCGCTCCGGCAGGCCGGGCAATAGCCGCAGGCGATGTTGGGATCGGCGGTGATCAGCGTGCCGACCGGAATGCGGCCGGCGCCCTCGCCCAATGCCTCGACCACGCCGCAGAACTCATGCCCGAGTGTCACCGGCAGCGCCGTCGGGTATTCGCCGTGGAACATATGCCGGTCGCTGCCGCAAAGCCCCGCCGCGTCGACGCGAACCAGCAGCTCGCCGGGACCGGGTATGGGGCGCGGCACCGTCTCCACGCGCATGTCGCCAACCGCCCTGAGCCTCGCTGCCTGCATGGCCTTGCTCCGTTTGTATTCGCGCGAACGCCGATCATAGACCCCCTTGCGGAGGGGAGAACAACCTGCGCGGTCAGCGGACCAGCCTATGGCAATTACGCGCCGATGGGCAGTATGCGCATGTCATCTTGTGAGCCGCCAGCCGCCGCGTCTGAAGGTCGCTTGCGAGATGAATTGCGCTTCCGCCCCACCGCCTTATGGTGGGCGGCATATTCGCCTCGCAACCTGGAGTTCGCAGGCCCCATGGGCGCCTATATCATCCGACGCCTGCTGTTGATGATCCCGACCATTTTCGGGATCATGGCGATCTCGTTCCTCGTCGTGCAATTCGCGCCGGGCGGCCCGGTGGAGGAGGTCATCGCCAAGATGACCAACACCCAGTCCGCTTCGGCGATCACGTCCAATTCCGGCGACAATTCCGGCCCAGGCAATTCTTCGGGCGGCTCGGCTTATCGCGGCGCGCGTGGCCTCTCGCCACAGTTCATCGCCGCCCTCAACAAGCAGTTCGGCTTCGACAAGCCGCCGCTGCAACGCTTCGGCATGATGCTCTGGAACTATCTGCGTTTCGATTTCGGCCAGAGCTATTTTCGCGACGTCTCGGTGCTGGAGCTGATCCGGGAAAGGCTGCCGGTCTCGATCACGCTCGGCCTCTGGATGACCATCCTTTCCTACGGCATCTCGATCCCGCTCGGTATCGCCAAGGCGGTGCGCGACGGCTCGCGCTTCGACGTCTGGACCTCCTCGGTGATCGTTGTCGGCTACGCCCTGCCCGGCTTCCTGATCGCCATCCTCCTGATCGTGCTGTTCGCGGGCGGCAGTTTCTGGTCGGTGTTTCCGCTGCGCGGGCTGGTCTCGGACAATTGGGCGAGCCTGCCCTGGCCGCAGAAAATTCTCGATTACCTCTGGCACATCACCCTGCCGATCGTCGCCATGAGCCTTTCGGCGTTCGCGACGACGACTTTCCTCACCAAGAATTCGTTCCTCGACGAGATCCGCAAGCAATATGTGGTGACCGCTCGCGCCAAGGGTCTGACCGAGCGGCGCATCCTCTATCGTCACGTCTTCCGCAACGCCATGCTGATCCTCATCGCAACCTTTCCGGGCGCCTTCATCGCCAGCTTCTTCGGCGGCTCGCTGCTGATCGAGACCATCTTCTCGCTGCAGGGGCTGGGCCTGCTGGGTTTCGATTCCGTGCTCCACCGCGACTACCCTGTGGTCTTCGGCACGCTCTATATCTTCTCGTTGATGGGCCTCGTGATTGGCCTCATTTCCGACCTCACCTATACCTGGGTGGACCCGCGCATCGACTTCGAGACGCGGGAGGTCTGATGCGGTTGAACGTCCTCAATCGCCGGCGCATCCGGAACTTTCGCGCCAACAAACGCGGCTGGTGGTCGCTCTGGCTCTTCCTGCTGCTTTTCGCCGTCAGCCTCGGCTCCGAGCTTATCGCCTCGGACCGGCCGATCGTCGTGCTCTACAAGGGTGAGTGGCTGTTCCCCATCGTCACCGACTATCCGGAATCCAAATTCGGCGGCTTTCTCGCGACGACCAACTTCAGGGACCCGGCGAACCGCGACGAGATCAACGCGCATGGCTGGATGCTTTTTCCGCCGATCCGCTATTCCTACGACACCGTCGACGACAACCTGCCGCGCTCCGCCCCAACCCCGCCCTCATGGATGCAAAGCGCCGCCGACCGCTGTTCCGCCTTTCCGGACAAGGCGAACGATCCGGACTGCATCGTCGGCAATTTCCACTGGCTCGGCACCGACGACCAGGGCCGCGACGTTGTCGCCCGCCTGCTCTATGGCTTCCGCATCTCGGTGCTGTTCGGCTTCACGCTCACTGTCTTCTCGTCGGTGATCGGCATCTTGGCGGGGGCGGTGCAGGGCTATTTCGGCGGCTGGACCGACCTGCTGTTCCAGCGCTTCATCGAGATCTGGACCGCGATCC
>Ga0134126_10008490_pt1 | contig 12924 bp, 15 predicted proteins | sample KB31752_FD_96881 | JGI IMG/M metagenome (GOLD analysis project Ga0134126, IMG submission 96881) | Terrestrial soil microbial communities with excess Nitrogen fertilizer from Kellogg Biological Station, Michigan, USA - KB3-175-2 | ecosystem: Environmental > Terrestrial > Soil > Unclassified ...
CGCCGGTCACGAGTACGCGCATGGGTGAGAAGTCTATGTGCCGGGCCGCCCGTGCCGTCGCCAGCCGGGGCACACCTTATGGGATTGCACGGAGTCCACCCCGGCCAGGCCCGGTCAGCCCGCGTCATATCCCGGCGAAGATCACCACCCGCCCCCGCTGCGTGAATATTCGCCAGATATCGCCAGTCATGCATTCGGCGTTACCGATAAGAGAATTTCTTTGCGGAGTTTTTGCGCCTGAACATCGATATTCGGACGTCCGCCGGGAACGCGCAAACTATTCTTGGCTGGCGGGGCGTGTCGGGGGTTCTCTCAACCCCGAGTGTCGGGACAGATGATCATGCTCACCAGACTTCAGCCTGGCAGACTGGGTAGACAGCTCACTATCGAGTGGACGGAGAAGGCTGGCCGCCCGACGCCTGAATACCCGGTAAGCACGGTGTATCGGCTTTAATATTCCCTGCGGGAATGCGGAGGCGGCACGGGTGGCATTTCGGTCAGCGTCCTGGATTCGACACGCGGGCGCGACCGTGGCGGCGCGCGTACCGCCGGGTCGGCCGCGCCGGGCGGCCATTGTGGCGTGGCTTCTCGCGCTCGGCGCCGTCGGGTACATGATCACGCGAAATGTGACCAATCCGGTCCAGTTCCGCATGGTCGATCTCGACGTCTACCGCAATGGCGCCCTGGCCGTCCTGCATGACCGCCACCTCTACTCGGTCCTGTCCCGCGACGGCCTGCTGTTCACCTATCCCCCGGCGGCCGCCATCCTGGCCGTCCCGCTGGTCGTGGTGCCGCTCAAGGCCGGGGTGGTGGCCTGGCTGCCCATGGTCTACATCCCGCTGGGCGTCGTGATCTGGTACGCCTTCCGGCCACTGCTGGCCAGGGCGGGCGACTACGCCCCGGCCGTGTTCGCGGTGCTGTTCGGGTTCTGCGCCTACCTGATGCCGATGCGCCAGGAGCTGCACTTCGGGCAGATCGACATCTTCCTGGTCGTGCTGTGCATGCTGGACTGCACCGTGCGCGAGCCGCGCTGGCCGCGCGGCGCGCTGGTCGGGCTGGCCACCGCGATCAAGCTGGTGCCGGGCGTGTTCATCGTCTACCTGCTGCTCACCGGGCGGCGCAAGGCGGCCGGCGTGGCGGCCGGTACGTTCGGGGCCGTGACGCTGCTGGCCTGGGCGATCGCGCCGGCGGACTCGCACCTGTACTGGACCACGATGATCTTTGACTCCAGCCGGCTCGGGCCCAACGTCCAGGCGGCCAACCAGTCCGTGCGCGGCATCCTGATGCGGATCTACGCCCCGCAGGCGCCGCCGCTGGCCCTGTGGCTGGGCCTGGCCCTGATCGTCGCCGTGGCCGGGTTCGCGGCCGCGTGCCTGGTCCGCCGCCGCGGCCACGAGCTGGCCGGGGTGGCCATCACCGGCATACTGGCTGCGCTGCTGTCCCCGGTGGCCTGGATCCACCACATCTGCTGGATCGTGATCGCCCTGGGGGTGATCATCGGCGACGGCCGCGACTGGCGGCGGGTGACGACCGCCATCGTCGGCGGCGCCCTGTACACCGCCGTGCTGCCCACCTTCGGCAAGGACCTGTTCCTGGCCCGGGCCGTGCCCCCGCTGGTCAGCCGGACGGTGGAGGACGCGTTCGGGCTAGCTGCGCTGGCCGTGGTCGTGATCTTGTTCCGGCTGCGGGACACCGATCCCGGCCCGCTGGCCGCCGTCCCGGCCGCGCCTCCCGGCCGCTCAGTCGCCGAGAGCAAGGTGCTGGCCGCCAGCCGCGAGGGTTAGCTCCCCGCCGAACGCCGCCGCGGCCTCGGCCAGGGACGCCTCCCGGTCGTTCCAGGCCACCAGGTGGGTCAGCACCAGACGCCCGACACCCGCCCGAGCGGCCGCTTCGCCGGCCTGGCGCCCGGTCAGGTGTACCCCCTCGGGCAGCCCGGGGGCCTCGAGGAACGAGGCCTCGCACAGCAGCACGTCAGCCCCGGCCGCCAGCTCGCCCAGCTCGGCGCACGGGGCGGTATCGGCCGAGTAAGCCAGCGTCGCGCCGGCGTGCTCCAGGCGGAACCCGAACGTCTCCACCGGGTGGTTCATCCGCGCGGTGGTGACCCGCAGCGGCCCGATCTCCCGCGTCCCCGGCGTCAGCGTCCGGAACTCGAAGGCGTCGGTCATGCCGGGCCGGTGGCTGCCCAGGGCGGCCGACATCCGCTCGGCGGCGCCGGCCGGCCCGTAGACCGGCAGCCGGGGCCGCGGGCCGCCGGGGTGGTAGAGGCGGGCCACCGCGTACGCGCACAGGTCCAGGCAGTGGTCGCCGTGCAGGTGGCTGAGGCAGACGGCGTCGATGTCGTCGAGCCCGCAGTAGCGCTGGAGCGGGCCGAGCGCACCGTTGCCCAGGTCCAGGACCAGCCGGAACCCGTCGGCCTCGATCAGGTAGCAGGAGGCCGGGCTGTCCGGGCCGGGGAAGCTGCCCGCGCACCCGACGATAGTGAGCCGCATGATCACTTAGGCTAGCCGGGATCCGCGGCCCGGCACGTACCCCATCCGCGGCCGGCACGTACCCCATCCGCGGCCCGGCACCTACCCAAATCGCTGGCAAAAGGGCATGATCACGGCAAGGTCTTCTGGCCGGGCCGCGGCGGCCCGGTATCTGACCCGTGCGACGACCGAGAAGGTGCGACGACCGAGAAGGTGCGATGACCGAGAGGGTGCGATGACCGAGAAGACGGCCCATCAGGCCGCCGGCCCGTCCCCCGCGCTGGCCGAGCCCACGGTCCACGTCCGCGGCGGCTGGATCACCGGCCTCGGGCTGGCCTCGCTGGGAATGTGGATGGCCTCGCTCACGCCGCTCCAGGTCAGCATGCCGCAGCAGCTTCAGGACATCACCCCGCACCACAAGTACGTGGCCCTGGCCGTGGTCTCGGCCGTCGGCGCCATCTCGTCGGTGATCGCCACCCCGCTGGTCGGGGCCCTGTCGGACCGGACCACCGGCGGCCGCGGCTGGTTCGGCCGGCTGCGCGGCCGCAGGCACCGCTGGACGCTGGGCATGGCCGTGCTGGCCGCAGTCAGCCTGGCCCTGATCGCTAAGCAGGACACGGTGGTCGGCGTGGCCCTGTTCTGGGTGCTGTTCAGCGCGTTCCAGAACGGCGAGTACGCCAGCCTGTCGGCCGCGATCCCCGACCACGTCCCGGTGCGCCAGCGGGCCACGGTGGCGGGCTGGGTCGGCATGCCCCAGGCCCTGGGCCTGGTGGTCGGCACCATCCTGGTCGTCCAGGTCTTCACCGTCGACACCAAGTCCGGGCTGACCAGCGGTTACGTGTCGCTGGCCCTGCTCATGCTGCTGCTGGCCATCCCGTTCGTGCTGCTCACCGCGGATCACCCGCTGGAATCCCACCTGGCCGCTGCTCGGCCGAACCTGCGCAAGCTGCTGTCCAACTACTGGATCAGCCCGCGGCGGTACCCGGACTTCGGCTGGGCCTGGCTGACCCGGTTCCTGGCCTCGCTGGCCATCGCCATGGGCACCCTGTACCTGCTCTACTTCCTCAAGGGCCCGGTGCACTACAAGCACCCGGCCACCGGCCTGCTCATCCTGATCGTGATCTACACGGTCTGCGTGGTGATCACGGCCGTTATCGGCGGAATGATCTCCGACCGGATCGGCAAGCGCAAGATGATCGTCACCATCAGCGGCGCCCTCCAGGGCGTGGCCGCGCTGCTGCTGGTGTTCGTGGAGACCTGGCCCGCGGCCATGGTGGCGGCGGTCCTGTTCGGCGCGGGCTTCGGCGCCTACCTGGCCGTCGACCAGGCCCTGATCACCCAGGTGCTGCCCACGGCCGCCGACCGGGCCAAGGACCTGGGCATCATCAACATCGCCATCGTCGCGCCCAGCGCGGTCGGGGCGGCCCTGGCCGGGGCGCTGGTGACCGTCGGCAGCTACCCGACGCTGTTCGCCGGCACCGCCGTGGCCGCCGCCCTGGGCTCGATCCTGGTCTGGCGGATCAAGAGCGTGCCGTAGCCCCGTCCGACGCCGGGGCCGAGCCGCGCACCGGTCCGCGGCCGACCCTGGCCAGCTGACGGCTCTGGGCCACCAGCCCGCCTGCCGCGTCCCAGACCTCGGCCTCCTCGTCGAACCAGCCGCCGCCCACGTGGCGGCAGCGCGCCGCCACCCGCAGCGGCCCAGGGGCGGGCACGGCCCGCATGTACCAGGTCAGCTCTACGGTCGGCGCCCAGCCGGTGGCGCCCAGGCCGAACACCACCGGCGGCAGGCCGTCCACGGCCAGCGCCAGCAGGTACGCATCGGGGTCCCGCTCCTCGCGCAGCCCGAAGTAGCCGCGCATCTCCGGCAGCCCGGACGGCTGGCCGTGGCGCCAGCCGGTGGTGGCCGGGTCGAGCAGCATCACGACCTGGTGCGCGTAGCCGGCGGTGCCGTCCTCGGCCATCGAGCCCCGCCACGGCCCCAGGTCGACGCAGTCCTCGATGGGCGGAATGTCCGGCGGCGTCCCGGTCCAGGCCAGGTCCCGGTCCGAGCCCGTGCTCGGCGGCACCCGCCCGGTGGTCACCGACATGTCCAGCACCGTCTCCCCGCCCTGCTCCAGACAGGCGCGGGCGGTGGCCGCCGTCTTGCCCCGCTTGAGCCAGGTCACCCGGATCTGCGCGGGCTCGAGCCGGGCCACCCGCAGGAAGTTGGCCGTGGTCGCCACGGGGTGGGGGCTCGGCGACTCCTGCAGCACCGCCCGCAGCACGGTCGCGATGAGCGCGCCGCCGTTCACCGCCGGCGGGGCGTTCCCGCCCGGCGCCACCAGCGCGAACCGGGCGTCGGGGCGGGCGGTGTACAGGCCCTCGGAGCAGCGGGTGACGGCGGTCGCCTCATCGAACACGGTATCGAAGGCCATCATGCCCAGAGCTGTCCTTCGAGCTTGACCTCGGCCTCTTCCAGAGTGCCGCCGTAGGCGCCGGTGGACAGGTACTTCCAGCCGCCATCGGCGACCAGCAGCGCGATGTCGGCCCGCTCGCCCCTGGCCTGGGCCTTGGCCGCGATGGCCAGCGCGGCGTGCAGCACGCAGCCGGCCGAGATGCCCGCGAACAGCCCTTCGGTCTCCATCAGCTGCCGGGTCCGGCGCAGCGCGTCCGGCGCCGACACCGAGAACCGGGACGTCAGAATCGACTCGTCGTACAGCTCGGGCACGAAGCCCTCGTCGATGTTGCGCAGCCCGTAGACCAGCTCGCCATAGCGCGGCTCGGCCGCGATGATCTGCACGTCGGGCCGCTGCTCGCGCAGGTAGCGGCCGGTGCCCATGAGCGTGCCGGTGGTGCCGAGCCCGGCCACGAAGTGCGTGATCTCCGGCAGGTCGGCCAGCAGCTCGGGCCCGGTGGTCTCGTAGTGGGCCAGCGCGTTGTTCTCGTTGCCGTACTGGTAGAGCATCACCCAGGACGGGTTGGCGGCGGCCAGCTCCTTGGCCACCCGCACCGCCTCGTTGGAGCCGCCGGCCGCGGGCGAGGAGATGATCTGTGCGCCGTAGGCCTCCAGCAGCTCACGGCGCTCGGCCGAGGTGTTCTCCGGCATCACGCAGATGAGCCGGTAGCCGCGCAGCTTGGCCACCATGGCCAGCGAGATGCCCGTGTTGCCCGACGTCGGCTCCAGGATCGTGGACCCCGGCGTGAGCAGGCCGTCCTTCTCCGCCGCGGCGATCATGTAGAAGGCGGCCCGGTCCTTGACCGAACCGGTCGGGTTGCGGTCCTCGAGCTTGGCCCACAGCCGCACGTCGGGTCCGGGCGACAGCCGCGGCAGCCCGATGAGCGGCGTGCCGCCGAGCGAGTCGAGCAGATTGTCGTAGCGCATGACCGTCTAGCCAGGCCCGCCGCAGGCGGGCGTTAGCCCGCGCCGCCGGCGACCGCCGGGAGCACGGTGACGGTGTCGCCGTCGTGCACCTCGGCCGCCAGGCCGCCCAGGAACCGGACATCCTCGTCGTTGAGGTACACGTTCACGAACCGGCGCAGGCCGCTGTCGTCGACCAGCCGCTCGCGCAGGCCGTCGTACTGCTTGTTCAGGTCCGAGATGAGCTCGTCCAGCGTGCCGCCGGCCCCCTCGACCGCCTTGGCGCCGGAGGTGTAGGTGCGCAAGATCGTCGGAATGCGTACCTCGATGGCCATCAGTTCTGCTCCAAGTCGTGGGGATAGCTAGCTCAACGGCTCCAACCGGTCGTCCGGCCGGATCATTCCATGCTGCCCAGGGGGGACGACCCCCTATCCCCCCGCGCCGACTGCCGTCGGCCAGACCGTGACATCCTCCTCGGTCACTACCCCGTCGAGAATCCGGTACGACCGGAACTCCTCGGAGTCCGGCTCGCGCGTCGAGACCAGCACGTAATGCGCGCCCGGCTCGCTGGCGTAGGAGATGTCGGTCCGCGACGGGTAGGCCTCGGTGGCGGTGTGCGAGTGGTAGATCACCACCGGCTCCTCGTCCCGGTCGTCCATCTCCCGCCAGACCCGCAGCTGTTCCATCGAGTCGAATCGGTAGAACGTCGGCGAGCGCTCGGCGTTGAGCATGGGGATGAACCGCTCGGGCCGGTCGCTGCCCGCCGGGCCGGCGATGACGCCGCACGCCTCGTCCGGGTGGTCGGCCCGCGCGTGCGCGACAATCTTTGCCCGTAGCTCGGGGCTAATGGTCAGCATGCAGGCAGCGTAACCAGCCCCCCGGCCCCCACCCACCTCCCCTGCCCTCTTCACTGCCCCCTTCACTCCAGCGCCTCCACCAGGCTCTCCTGGAGGTAGCCCAGCCACTGGTAGACCCCGATGTAGGCGGCCCGCGGGTCGTCCGCGGACAGGTCCTCCAGCTGGTCGTCGAAGTCGTCGGTGACCCCGAGCACGACCCCGAGTGACAGCCGGACGTCGTTCAGCGCCCGCAGCCAGGCCTGCGCGTCCTCGGTCTTGAGCTTGACCTTGCCGCCGTCGGCCGGCAGCGTGTCGAGCACCGTCTGCGCCGCCGCCACCTTGCCCGAGCGCAGCCCGATCTCGGTGTAGCGGCGGAACTCGGCCGCCGCGTCCGGGTCGTCGGCGTAGGCATCCGGCAGCAGCCGGGCCAGGATCGGGTCGGCGGGCAGCTCGGCGTTATCCGACAGCCCGAGCTGCGCGGCCAGGTCGTCCGGGGCGGGCGCCGAACGCTCCGGCGCCTCCTCGGCCGTGACCAGCTCGATGATCTGGCCGACCAGGCTGCGCACGATGCTGGCCTGGCCCGCCCCGAACCGCGCGGTCACCCCGCCCGTCAGCGCGGGCCGGAAGCCCGCCAGGTCGTTCACCGGGTCCGCCTCCGGCCACGGTTCCTGTCCGGCGCCGGTCACGAGTCGTGGCTCACCGTCGCCCACAGGCCATAGCCGTGCAGCGTCTCGGCGTCGCGCTCCATCGCCTCGCGAGCCCCCGAGGACACCACGGCCTTGCCCTTGTGGTGCACGTCCAGCATCAGCTTCTCCGCCCTGGGCTTGGCGTAGCCGAATACTGTCTGAAAAACGTACGTCACGTACGTCATGAGGTTAACTGGGTCATTCCAGACAATAGTGACCCAGGGCGAGTCGAGGACCGCGTCTTCGTCGGTCCCCGCCTGCTGCACCTCGGCTGGCGCGACGCTCACTCGACATCACCTCCCCGCTGCACACGCTTGCGTACGTCATCTACTCTGCCAGGCTCGGGGCCCTAGTGCGCACACGGCCACTACCCGGCCCGGCGTGGCTAACCCGTAGGCTTCCCTGGGTGACCACAACCGCGCTGCTCACCGACCATTACGAGCTGACCATGGTGCGCGCCGCGCTGCACAGCGGCGCCGCCCGCCGGCGGTCGGTATTCGAGGTCTTCGCCCGCTATCTGCCGCACGGCCGCCGGTATGGCGTGGTCGCCGGGATGGGCCGGCTGCTGGACGCGCTGGAGGAGTTCCGGTTCGGCCCCGAGCAGCTGGAGTTCCTGCGCGAGACCGGCATCGCCGACGAGCTGACCCTGAGCTTCCTGGAGTCCTACCGGTTCAGCGGCGACATCTGGGGTTACGCCGAGGGCGACTGCTACTTCCCCGGCTCGCCCATCCTGGTCGTCGAGGGCACGTTCGCCGAGGCCGTGGTCCTGGAGACCCTGGCCCTGTCGGTGCTCAACCACGACTGCGCCATCGCCGCCGCCGGGTCGCGAATGGCGCACGCCGCGGCCGGCCGGCCCCTGATCGAGATGGGCTCCCGACGCACCCACGAACGGGCCGCCGTGGCCAGCGCGCGGGCCGCCTACATCGCCGGGTTCACCTCGACCTCGAACCTGGAGGCCCGGCACACTTACCAGATCCCCAGCAGCGGCACCAGTGCGCACGCATTCACCCTGCTGCACGACAGCGAGCGCGAGGCGTTCAAGGCCCAGGTCGACGCGCTCGGCGCCGACACCACCCTGCTGGTGGACACCTACGACGTGACGGCCGGCGTGGCCACCGCCGTGGAGGTGGCCGGGCCGGACCTGGGCGCGGTCCGCATCGACAGCGGCGACCTGGCCCTGTACGCCCGCCAGGTCCGCGAGCAGCTCGACTCCCTCGGCGCCACCGGCACCAGGATCGTGCTGACCGGCGACCTGGACGAGCACTCCATCGCCGCGCTGGCCGCTGCCCCGGTAGACGGCTACGGGGTGGGCACCTCGCTGGTCACCGGCTCCGGCGCGCCCACCGCCGCGCTGGTCTACAAGCTCGTCGCGCGGGCGCAGGACGACGGCTCAGGCGGGGCGCCGGGGGCAGAGTTGCGGCCGGTGGCCAAGCGCTCGGTGGGCAAGCCGTCGCGCGGCGGCCGCAAGTGGGCCGTGCGCCAGTTCGACGCCAGCGGCCGGGCCACCACCGAGCACGTCACCGACGCCCCGCCGGGGCCCGGCTCGGGCCGGCCGCTGCTGCAGCACCTGGTCCGCGGCGGCGAGATCATCGGCCGCGAGCCCCTGGACGCCGCCCGCGCCCGCCACCGCTCCGCGGTCGCCGAGCTGCCTCCGCACGCCCTGGCCCTGTCCCGCGGTTACCCGGCCATCCCCACCACGTTCGCCCCCGATAACGACTAACGGCCCTCGGTCCCCCGGGCCGCTCCCGCCCGGCTCCCGGTCGTGGATGCTGACTTACCTGCACCCGGCTGTGGGCAACTAGCCAACGATCATGGCCTGGCGGCCAGGGCGGGCGCGGCTGAGCGTGGCCAGCGGGGTAGCGTCGGACGGGTGCGGGCGCTGGTGGTCGTGGACGTGCAGAACGACTTCTGCGAGGGCGGGTCGCTGGCCGTGGCCGGCGGCACCGCCGTGGCCAGGGCCATCACCGCGTTCCTGGACCGCCCCGAGGCCGGCGACTACGCCCACGTCGTGGCCAGCCAGGACTACCACGTCGACCCCGGTGGCCACTTCTCCGCCGCGCCCGACTTCAGCCAGAGCTGGCCGGTGCACTGCGCGGCGGGGACGCCGGGGGCGCAGTTCCACCCGGACCTGGACACCAGCCGGGTCGACGCCGTGTTCCGCAAGGGCGCCTACGCCGCCGCCTACAGCGGCTTCGAGGCCGTCAGCACGCAGGACGGGGCCGGGCTGGCCGACTGGCTGGCCGCCCGCGGGGTGACCGCGCTCGACGTGGCCGGGCTGGCCACCGACTACTGCGTCCGGGCCACCGCGGCCGACGCCGTGGCCGCCGGGCTCCAGACGCGGGTGCTGCTCGGGCTCACGGCAGCCGTCGACCCGGTCACGGCGCGGGAGGCACTGGCCTCCCTGCGCGCGGCCGGCGTCACGCTGACCGGCACGCCCCTGGCCGACTAGCCCTCGGTTGGTTGGCCCAAGGTCGGGCTAGTCCGCGCCCTCGGGCAGCGACTCGAAGATCTCCTTGCACTCCGGGCAGACCGGGTAGCGCTTGGGATCACGGCTCGGCACCCAGACCTTGCCGCACAAAGCGACCACCGGGGTGCCGGTTACCGCGCTGTCGACGATCTTGTCCTTCAGGACATAGTGCGCGAAGCGCTCGTGATCGCCGTCCCCGTGGGACAGGTCGGGCCGGACGTCGGTGTCCTGGCGAGTGTCACTGCCAGGCAGGACTTCTGTGCTCACAAGGGCCGAGTCTACCCGCGGCGGTCAGTTGAGAACCGGGTCATCCGGGTACGTGGCGATCAGGGCCAGGTCCCCGCCCTGGCGGCGGAGCACCGTCGGCCACAGCCGCTCGGGCTCGGTGATGAACGCGTCGGCGGGCTCGCCGGCCAGCACGTACCAGGCTCCCTCGTCGATCTCGGCCTGCAGCTGGCCCGCGCCCCAGCCCGCGTAGCCGGCGAACACCCGGAACGAGGTGATCCCGTCGGCCAGCAGCTCGGGCGGTGCCTCCAGGTCGACCAGGCCGACCCTGGCCATCAGCGGCGAGCCCCCACCCACCTCCCCGGCCCCCCCCAGCGAGCGCCAGCCCAGCGGCTCGTCCTCGCCGCGGGCCAGGGCCAGTGCCAGGGCGCTGTTGGGCGAGACCGGGCCGCCCCTGAACACCACCGGCGGGCCGGTCACCAGCTCGGTCCAGGCCTCCAGTACCTGGCCGAGCGGGACCTCGCTCGGCCGGTTCAGCACCACGCCCAGGGTGCCCTCGGCGGAGTCATCCTCAACGATCAGGATCACTGTCCGCCGGAAGTTCGGGTCACCCAGCAGTGGCGTGGCCGCGAGGAGCTGACCGGTGAGAGCTTCATCCGCCACAGTTCTATGATGCGTCAGCCGTCGAAGGGATGGCAGCCCGACCCGGCGGCGTTAATCTGGATGATGCCCACGGACACCACCGCGGCCCCGCAGACGGCGATCGCGACGCTGCCCGGCGCGGAGCTGGCCGACACCGAGCCCGCCACGCCGGAGATCGACGTGGCCCGGCTGCGCTCGGCGATCATGCGCCTGTCCCGGCGACTGCGCAAGCACGACCTGGCCGACCTGACGCCGACCCAGCTGTCGGCGCTGGCCACGGTGGCCCGCGAAGGGCCGATCAAGCTGGGCGACCTGGCCGCCGCCGAGCGCATCGCGCCGTCCACGCTGACCCGGCTGGTCAGCGCGCTGGAAGATCGCGGCTACCTGGCCCGCGGCCCGGTGCCGGGCGACGCGCGGGCCAGCATGGTGTCGGTCACCGAGGCGGGCACGACGGTGCTCATGCGGATCAAGCGGGAGACGACCGCCCTGCTCACCGACAGCCTGCGGGGACTGCCGCCCGATCAGCTCGCGGCCCTGGCCGCGGCCCTGCCCGCGCTCGAGCACCTAGGCAGCTAGACCAGCACAGCTAGAACCTAGGCAGCTAGAAGAGCAGGCTGGACAGCGTGGAGCGGGCCTTGGTCACCCGTGCGTCCCTGGGCGGGAAGATCTCGAACAGGCCGAGCAGGTGCTTGCGGGCCTTGTCCCGGTCCTCGCCCGAGGTCACCCGGATGACGTCAAGCAGCCGGCTGAAGCTGGCGTCGATCCGGCCCATGGCCAGCTCGATGTCGGCCACCCTGGCCTGGGCGTCGACGTCGTCAGGGTTGTCGTCGGCGGCCTGGCGGGCGCTGGCCTGGTCGTAGGACTCGACCCGGCGCAGCAGCTCGACCTGGCGCAGGCCCATGGTGGCCATCGGGTCGTCCGGGCTGGCGGCCAGCACCTTCTCGAACGCGGCCGCGGCGGCGTTGAGGTCGCCGCGCTCCATCGCCTCCTGGGCGTCGGCAAACGCCGGGTCGCCCATGGGGCCCTCGGGGCCGCCCATGAAGGCCTGCGGGTCGGGCTGCTCGCCGCTGGCGCCGCCGGCGCCGGGGGCCAGCCCGAGCTGCTCGGCGACCTGCATGACCTGGTCGATCCACCCGCGGACCTGCGGCTCGGGCATGGCGCCGAGGAAGCCGTCGGCGACCTGCCCGGCCACGACGGCCACCACCATGGGAATGCTCTGGACCTGGAGGGCGGCGCTGAGCTGCGGGTTGGCGTCGACGTCGACCTTGGCCAGGATCCAGGCGCCGTTGGCCTCGCTGGCGAGCTTCTCCAGCACCGGCCCGAGCTGCTTGCACGGCCCGCACCACTCGGCCCACAGGTCCACGATCACCGGGACGGTGCGGGACCTGGCCACGACCTCGTTGTTAAAGGTCTCGTCGGTGACCTCGATGACATTGCCTGCGGGCGCGCCGGGCGCGCCGGGCGCGCCGGCGGGCGGGGCCTGGGCCGCACGCTGCCTGCGCTGCGCCGCGGCCTGCCGGGCGCCCAGGTCAACGGCGCCCTGAAGGGAGAAAGCCTGGGGCTGCTGCGTCATACCTCCATCCTGCCCCATGCCGCGAATTGCTCGCACCATTGGTGGCCGCGCCCGGCGAACCGGCCTGGCCGCGGACGCACCTCCTTATTCATAAATCCCATCGATAGACCCTCAGAAGGCCGGCGCCTCGGCGTAGCCGCCCCACTCGGCGCGCAGGGCCCCGCAGATCTCCCCCAGCGTGGCCTCGGCCCGGGCGGCGGCGATCATGGGCGGGATCATGTTGGCGCCGCTGCGCGCGGCGGTCAGCATCTGGGCCAGGGCGGCCTCGACGGCGGCGTTGTCCCTGGCCGCCTTGCGGCCGGCCAGGGCGCGGGACTGCTCGACCTCGACCTCGTGGCTGACCCGCAGGATCTCGATGGGCTTCTCGACGGTGTCGGTGTGGCAGTTCACGCCGACGACGCGCTTGTCGCCCTTCTCGAGCTTGCGCTGGTAGGCGAACGAGGCTTCGGCGATCTCGGCCATGAACCAGCCGTCCTCGATGCCGCGCAGGATGCCGCTGGTCATGGAGCCGTCGGAGCTCATCGCCCGGATCTTGGCGAAGATCTCCTCGGCCTCGGCCTCGAGCCGGTCGGTCAGCGCCTCCAGGTACCAGGAGCCGCCCAGCGGGTCGGCCACGCTGGCCACGCCGGTCTCCTCCATGATCACCTGCTGGGTGCGCAGCGCGATCTCGGCCGCCTTCTCGCTGGGCAG
>Ga0134126_10008491_pt1 | contig 12924 bp, 12 predicted proteins | sample KB31752_FD_96881 | JGI IMG/M metagenome (GOLD analysis project Ga0134126, IMG submission 96881) | Terrestrial soil microbial communities with excess Nitrogen fertilizer from Kellogg Biological Station, Michigan, USA - KB3-175-2 | ecosystem: Environmental > Terrestrial > Soil > Unclassified ...
GGAGGTGGGGAAGGGCACCGGCCTCGGGCTCGCCACGGTGTACGGGATCGTCAAGCAAAGCGGCGGATTCGTGTCGCTCTACAGCGAGCCAGGCAAGGGCGCGGCGTTCAAAGTGTATTTGCCTCGCATCGACTCGGAGGTGGACGCCTCGACGGACGCGGCCCCCGAAGCGACCCGCGGCGGAGCGGAGACGGTGTTACTGGTGGAAGATCAGCCCGAGGTCCGGCAGATCGTCCAATTGCTGCTGACGCGACTTGGGTATCGTCTTCTCGTAGCGGCCGATGCGGCCACGGCGCTGACGATGGTTGCGACGCACGCCGCAGAACCCGATCTGCTCATCACCGACGTCGTGCTCCCCGGGAAGAGCGGGCGTGAGCTCGCGAACGAGGTCACGGAGCGGTTCCCGGCCATCAAGGTCTTGTTCATCTCCGGATACACGGACGACGCGATCGTTCGGCACGGCGTGCTCGAGGCGGGCGTGCACTATCTCGAGAAACCGTTCACGCCGGACTCGTTGGCGGCGAAGGTTCGCCATGTGCTCGAAGTCGAGCCGGCGATTCAGAAACGCCGGTCTGCACCGGTGAAGGTTCGCCAATAGCGGAATTCGGCGCCCTGCCATCGCGAGGTCTGGAGGCCCCGCAACGCGCGACCAGCCAATCGAACTCGAGGCTGCAGATTTCCATGAATACGTCATGCCAGACATTCGGCCGGCGCCAGAAAAAGCGGGGGATTCCCCGGAATCGGGCGCGGCCTCTGGCCCGAAGCCGAATCTACTCGGGCGCGCCCATTCTACGCTTCCGAGCGGGTAGCCGCGGAGCAACCGGCCGGCACAGGCGAGACTTGTGAGCGTGCAGAGGATAGAGACCGCCAAAGCAAGACCGGCCATCATCAGTCCTCGCGGCGGAGTCGAAAGGTGTCGGCGAATGAGCGCAGCGGCGATGGTGGGCATACACGGCGCGAATCAGTGTCACGGGCCGCGTGTTGTACATGTCGGCGAATTGCTCGACGGCCGCGCGATCCCGCGCGCCGGACGCGACGCAAAACACTCCGTCGTCGTCCGCGACGAGATTGGCGCGCTCCAAGTCGCGCAGCACACGAGTCACTCGCGTCTGATCGATGTGCGCGTCGCGTGCGAGCCAGTCGGGGGTCGTCTGGCCATGCCTGGCGACACGGAACAAGACCTCGACGTGGTCCATCGACTCGAGGCTCTCGTCGATCAACCGGCGAACTTCGGGCGGCAGCGAGCTATCGTCCATTGCCGTTGGCGACCGCTGCGTGTCCGACCACGTGTATCGCGCCGCGCCGCCGCACCGCCTGTAATGGTGCATGCCGCGGCGAATGGGTCCGCGGTGTCAGCGCTCCCTTCGGCGGGGCTCTTTCGTGTACGGAGAGGCCGTGCCGGTCGGCCGAAGCTCCCAGAGAACGGAGCCGATCGTCCAGCCGATGAGTGCCGTCCACAGCGCGAAACAACCGATGCACAGAATGATGGTCCGAAGTGTTGAGAGCGCGTGGGCGTCGTCACCTGCCCAGTACGCCGCCATACCCGCCGCCGTGAATCCGGCGAGCAACCCCCATGGAAACACACCGCGGCGCAGCACAAAGCGCCGTCGAGGACTCAGACGGTTGTGTGCACTCATGACATTCCCTCGCACACCGCGCGCCGGTTGGCGTTAGCGCCCGACTGCTGGACACTGACAAATTACGCGGGACGCCCCGTAATTGGCAACGTCTGAATTGCTCGAGGGGAAAATCGCCGCATCCATGGCAACATTCATCCGCTGGCGCGCGTTCGAGCCTTGGAGCGTCGCTTGGGCGGAGCCGGTCGATTGGACTCGTCGGCGAACAACATCGAGGGCGGAGCGTGCGACGCGCCGAGCGCCAAGGTCAGCCGCTCGAGCGAACTCGCGAGGGCCGTCAGCTCACGCGGGGTCAACTTTCTCAGGGCGCCGAGCAGTGCCGTCGTCGGTGCGTCGGGCGCCCGACGTAGGAGCCGGCGACCCGCCGCGGTGATGCGAATCGCCGCGCGCCGGAGATCGGCTGGGTCCGGAGTCCGGTCGACGAGCCGTTGCGACCGAAGCCGTTCGACGACGGCCGCCACCGAGCTGCGGTCGGTGAGAGTGCGTTCGGCCAGCTCGTTCAACGAAAGCTCACTGCCGTCGCCCAGCTGTTGCAAGACGAACAGCTGTGCCGCGCTGATGCCCGCCGAGGCCTGAGTGCGCTGCGATGCGAGGCGCATGACGCGAAAGAGCCGCCGGACGGACGAAATGGCCGACGACACGTCTGCCTTGACCGGTGACGCGGCGCGTCTGGGAGGTGTGTTCGCCATAGTCAGGGATGGGGTCGCAGTCTGGCTCCGTGACGAGCGTGAGAAAGATATCATGCCGTGTGCGGTCGCACCGCCGCGGGGTCGCCCGAGGCCACGCCGGTGCAGTTACGGGGTACACCCCCTAAATTACCCGCCACGGCCGAACGCCGGCGAGCGATTTCATTGCCGGACACGCGTGCGCTAAGGCCGTGGTTCCCGCCGACGTCGAGGCGTCCATCGATGCGAAAGCCAATCTCTGTCTCGGCGGCCGCCGCGGCTCTTCTTTGTATCTCATCAGTCGCCCGAGCCCAGGGCGCACCGGGTCGGGCACGCCCGGATTCGGCGCATTCGGACTCGATTGCCCGTTTGCACGCCGTGAACGTCACCGCGGCGCCGGCGGAGCGGGCGCAACCCGTCAGCGCGATCCACGTCGGAGGATCGCAGATTCGGTTGACGCCGGCGAACAGTCCGTATGAGTTGCTGCGCCAGACCGCGGGACTCGAAGTGCACGAGCAGGGTCAGGGGCCGGGGTTCGCCTCCGACGCGTCGCTGCGTGGATTCAGCTCGGACCATGCAACGGACATCGCGCTCTGGGTCGACGGCGTGCCGATCAACGAACCCGTGAACGGGCATGCAGAGGGCTACAACGACTGGTCGGTAATGTTTCCGGGCGGCATCCAGGACATCGACGTCATCCGCGGCCCGACGAGTGCGCTGTTCGGCAACTTCGCGCTCGCCGGAGTCGTCAACGTCCGCACGCTCGAGCGCATGCGCGGCACCGAAGTCGATGCGTCGACCGGTGCGTTCGGCCACGCCGAGGCGATGCTCATGACCGGGTTCGACCGGGGTTCGGACGGCGGTGTGGTCGGCGTGCACTATGAGCGCGAGGATGGGTTTCGTCCAAACGCGCGCTACGACGTGGCGCACGGGCACGCACGCCTCGTCCACGACTTCAAACCGGGCGTCACGGTCGACGGCGGAGTCGAAGTGTACGGCGGCAACTGGAACTCGCCCGGCTACCTGAGCGAAGAGGAATTCGCCGCGCATGATTACGACGTCGTCTCCAACCCGACCGATGGCGGATTCAAGCGGCGGGCCGAGGAACGGGTCAGCTTGCGTGTCCTCACCGGCGATGCGATTTGGCGGACGACTGCCTATGCCACGGAAGGTCGTTGGCAGCTCTTTCTCACGATCCCGCCGGCCGGTGGGCAGTTCGAGGGCTCGGGCAGCCAAACCGAAGAGGAGGATTCGCGAGCGGGTGCCGGTGCTACCAGCGCACTCACCTGGTCGTTGCCGGAAGGAGAAGCGACGGTCGGCGTCGAGACGCGTTGGAACCGTGCGCACTATGAGAACTATTTCACGACGGCGCGGCGCCGCGATTCGACCGCGGCCTTGGTAACCGGTCGCCAGATGCTCGCGGCACCGTTTCTTCAGTCATCGTTCAATCCGTCGGGCCGATTACGGTTCGACATCGGTGCGCGATTCGACGGGCTCGCAACTCGATCGACGCCCGACGATGGAGCGCCGAGTAGTGCGACGCATGGCGTGTTCTCACCGAAATTGGGGGCGCTCTATCGCCTGTCGCCGATCGTCGCCGTCTACGCCAACGCTTCGCGCGGCTTCCGCTCGAGCGACGGCGTGATCATTGACCCGGGGCTCGCACCGATCACGGAGTGGGCGTACGAAACGGGCGTCAAGTTCGATCGCGGGGGCGCGAGCGCATCCGCCGACGTGTTTCGGGCCGATGTGAGCAACGAACAAACGTTCAATCCGGTGACGCTTGAATCCACCAATGGCGGCAAGAGCCGCCGTCAGGGGCTCGAGCTTGGCTGGCGGATTCCGGCGGCCGGCGTCGTCTCGGTCGACGGCGAGTGGACGTTCAACGACGCCCGCTATCGCAGTCTCGTGGCCGTGCCCGAGGAGGGTGGAACGCCCGTGACGCTGAACGGACAGCGGATCTTCAACACGTCCAAGTACATCGGCTTGGCGGGGCTGGACGTGACCGCGCCGAACGCCGCCTGGCTCGTGCGACTGTCGGGCAACTGGGTCGGGCCATACTCGCCGTTCGACCGGCCTGGCGACGTGCTGTCCGGTTACGGTCTGGCGAGCCTGGGCGCGCAGTATTCGTTGCGCGCGGTCGAACTCGACGCCGGCGTGCGAAACGTGTTCGACCGGGCGTACCCAGAGCTCGTTGCCGGCGACGTCGTCTCGCCCGGGCAGCCGCGGACGCTCTACGTCAGGTTGCGCCTCCGTCTGACTGGTTGGCCTGACTGACCGTCCGCGGACGCGTGACGCGCGCCAGCGAGGTCAGATGCGTCGGAGTGTCGGATCCTATGGCACGGCGGCATCGAGTGCAGCAAGAAAGTCCGACACCCAGACGTGAATGTCGTGTCCGAAGACCCTGTCGCGCAGTTGTCGCATGCGCGAGCGCCGCTCGGCGCCGGGGAGGCTCAATGCATCGTGAATCATCTCCGCCACGCCATCGACGTCATACGGATTGACGATGAATGCATCGGTCAGCTCGTCGGCCGCTCCCGCGAACTCGCTCAGAATCAAAACGCCGTCTTCATCGGCTCGGCATGCGACGAATTCTTTGGCGACAAGGTTCATTCCGTCGCGCACCGGCGTCACCAGCATGACGTCCGCCGCCCGATAGAGGGCGACCAATGTCGTCATGGGCACTGAGCGAAAGAGATAGTGAATCGGCGACCAGGAGGGCGTCGCGAACTCGCCGTTGATGCGTCCGACGAGCGACTCGACCTCCGTGCGAAAGCGCCGATACGCACCGACGCGGCCGCGCGACGGCACGGCGACCTGGATCAGTCGGACGCGCTCACGCCATTCGGGGTGAACGGTGAGGAGGCGCTCCAGCGCAAGCAGACGGCGCTGAATGCCTTTGCTGTAATCGAGTCGGTCGATGCCGACGAGCAACCGGACGCCCGGTTGTTTGAGCTCCAGCGTGCGGACGCTGACGGCGCGGTCCGACGCGCGCGCCGCGAACTCCGCCGCGTCGACGCCCATGGGAAAGATCCCAAGCGAGACCCGCCGCTCGTTGTACCTGATCGTCGCCGTCGCCTGATCCATCTCGATACCGAACAGGCGGCGCATGGCCGCGGTAAAGTGGCCGCGATAACGCCTGGTGTGAAACCCGATCAAGTCGGCGCCGAGCATGCCGTCGACGAGCCAACGACGTACCGGAAGTGTGAAGAAGATCTCCGGATTGGGGAAAGGCACGTGCAGAAAGAACCCGATGCGCGCCTCTGGAATCCGCTCTCGCACCAGACGCGGCACTCGCAATAATTGATAGTCGTGGACCCAAATGTCGTCGCCCGGTCGCCAGGCCTCGATCACGGCGTCGGCGTACCGTTGATTCACCGCTTCGTAGGTCTCCCAGCCGTCGACCCGAAGCGGCAACTGGTCGATTCGGTCGTGACAGAGCGGCCACAGCACGGCGTTGGAGATCTGCTCATAGAAGATTTCGATCTCCTTCGGTGTGAGCGAAATCGCCTTCGCCTTCAGCGCCGCGAGCTGGGCATGGAGTCCCTGCAGATGCACGGCTGCGCCGCTCGGATCGCCGGTCCAGCCGATCCACAGCGAATCGTCTCCCTGAATGACGCGTCGCAGTCCGGTTGCAAGCCCGCCGGCGCTCGGCTTGATGGCGACGCGATCCCCGTCGACCGACACGGTGAGCGGCAGGCGATTGGAGACGGTGATCAGCCGTGACATCAGGTATTCGCTTCCGCGAAGGCATCCGACACGAGGTGGACCGTGGTCGTCGGAAAGGCAAATGCACTGCCGGCGGCTGACACGACGTCCATGAATTGCAACAGCACCGCCTCGCGTATGCGCTGGAATTCCCCCCAATCCGACGTGGTGAACCACCCCATGACCTCGATGTCGAGCGACGAGGCCGCGAACGCGCTGAAGCGTACGACGACGGCGTCGGGCCAGATCTTCGGCTGCGAGCGCAGCACTCGTTCGAATCCAGCGAGCACCTCGCGCATTTGCGCCGGAGTCGTCTCATACACAAGACCGACGACTGCGGCGAGGCGGAGCCGGTCGCGCGCGCTGAACGTCTCGAGCCGCATGTCGGCGAGACGGCCATTCGGCAGCGTGACGACGGTGCGATCGAGCGTGCGAAAGCGCGTTGAGCGCAGGCCGATCGCTTCGACCGTGCCGACGAAATCGTCGACCTTGACGAAATCCCCCTCACGAAAGGGCTGATCGATCCCGATGGAGAACGCGCCGAAGAGATTCTCTACCGTCTTCTGCGCGGCGAGTGCCAGCGCGAGGCCGCCGATCCCGAGACCCGCAACGAGGCTCGCAACCGGGTATCCAAGCGTCGAGAGTATGAGCACCGCGCCGAGCGCTGCGACGACGACTTTCGCGACGCGCGCACCGAGGGGCACGAGGGATCGCGAGGCAGGCAGCGCGGCGGCCCACCGCGAGCTCGCGATCAGTTGGCGCCCGACATCGACGAGGCGCCACACCGCCCAAAAGGCGACGGCGGCGAAGCTCACGCGAAGGCCGCGATAGGCGATTGCTTGCGCCGGAGCGTACAATCCGAGGAGTGGGACGAGCGCGGCAGCGCTCACAAACGTGCAGAGACCGATCAGCGGCGGGCCCAGACGTTCCAGCACGATGTCGTCCCAGAGTGTGTCGGTGCGCCGAGTGGCGATCAAGAGCCCGCGTTTCAGAAGTCTCCCGGCGACGGTTCCGATCGCGATCGCGACAAGGATGACCGGCAATGCGGCGAGCCACTGCCACCACAGCAAATCGAACGGTCCAGCGCGCAGGAGCGACGCGGGAAGGCGATCGACCAGCCATCGGTTGCTGATCGTCGCATACCACTCTGCGATCTGCGCGACGGTGCCGCGCGAAAAGCGCCATTGCCCGCCGGCCGCGACGTCCGGGCCGGCGCCGCCAATCGTGACGACGCGTCGTAGGCGAACGTGGCCGACTCGTCCGTCTGGAAGTGGAAACGCCGCGATCTCGTCGACGTTCGGCGCGAGATCGTCCGTCGTATCGCCGACGGTCAGCGCTGACAGGCGGTCGAGATCGAGCCAGGCGTATCGATCGAGCACGAGCTCGAGCTCCCGAGCGAGCCGTGCGCGCGCCTCAGCCGAAAGGGTCTCCGGAGCCTCGATGTAATCCGCGGCGGATTCGTAGTCACCGCGGCGCGCTGCCAAGAGAAATGTCCGAACAACCGAGCGCGGCGAATTCGCTGCTTCCTCGACGATAGGCAGGGATGCCGCGTGGGCACCTTGGGCCGGTCCCGATGGGGCCGCTTGCGACGCAGCTCGCGGGCGTGACTGCGCCGGAAGAGGTGAAGCCAGGCCGCAAACGAAGAATGCGGCACAGCAGAGCGCTAGCTTGGCGACGACAGGGACGTCTATCGCGTCGAGCAGGTCTTCCGTCACCAGGGTCGCGATGTCGAAGGGCAGGAAGTGTTCATGTTGGAGATCCTACGCGAATTGCACGGCAGGGCACTACGGCGTAAGATAAAAAGGGGGGGTACCCCATAAAGACGCGGCCGCGGACAGCGGATCGTCGCCACTATGCTCACGGGAGGAGGTCTTCATGCAGTCGTCGCCGCGAGGCCGCTCGGGTGCCTCGGCCGGCGCGATGGACGAACGCATCAGCGCGCCGACCGTTACGCCCCCTGCCCGCCCGTGGTACGCGCGCTTGCTCGAGCTCGTCGAGGATTTTCGCCGGCGCGAAGACCGCCTGGCGCTCGCGCTCAGTCTCCTCATCGGGGCGCTCGTCGGACTCACGGTCGTCGCGTTCATCCTCCTTACGGGGCGCCTCGCCGCGCACATGTATCCGCCAGGCGGCGAGGCGGCGTGGCGCCGGATCGTGGTACCGACGCTCGGCGCGCTGGCGACCGGTTACTTGCTCTACCGGTTCTTTCCCAACGCGCGCGGGAGCGGCATTCCGCAGACGCGAGCAGCCATCTTCGTCGAAGACGGCCGGATCTCGCTCCGCACGGTGCTCGGCAAATTTCTCTGCTGCTCGGCGTCGCTGGCGAGCGGTATCGCGCTCGGCCGCGAAGGGCCGTCGGTGCAGATTGGCGCCGGTATGTCGTCGGTCATCGGGCGCCGCCTTGGCCTGAGCGCGCAACAAGTGCGATGGCTGTTGCCCGTCGGTGCGTCGGCCGCGCTCGCGGCGGCGTTCAACACTCCGATCGCCGCGATTCTCTTCTCGCTCGAGGAGATCATGGGGGATATGCACGCACCGATTCTCGGGTCGGTCGTGCTGAGCTCGACGACGTCATGGATGGTCCTCCATCTCGTGCTCGGCGACGAGCCGCTATTTCACGTCGCACCGTATCATCTGATCGCTCCGTCCGAGTTGGGCATCTACGCCGTGCTCGGTATCATCGGCGGGTTCGGGTCGGTGGCCTTTGTGCGAATGCTTCTCGGGCTCCGGCGGGCCTTCGCGCGGTTGCCGGAATGGACGGTGTGGTGCCAGCCGGTCGTCGGAGGCCTTTGTGTCGGGGCATTCGGCTACTTCGTCCCGCAGGTGCTCGGCGTGGGATACGAGCAGGTGGACCACGCACTCAGCGGCGATATTGTGCTGCGCCTGCTCGTGCTCCTTGCCGTGCTCAAGATCGTCGCGACAGCGGTCTGCTACGCGTCCGGTAACGCGGGAGGCATCTTCGGGCCAACCATGTTCATCGGAGCGATGCTGGGCGGTGCAGTCGGACAGATCGCGCACGGGTTGTTGCCGGCGACCACGGCCAGCCCCGGCGCATACGCGCTGGTGGGCATGGGAACGGCGTTCGCTGGAATCATTCGCACGCCCCTCACGTCCGTGATCATGATTTTCGAGGTAACGCGGAACTACGCCATCATCGTTCCGTTGATGATCTCGAACCTGCTCGCGTTCTACATCTCTCAGAAGTTTCAACGCGAGCCGATCTACGAGGCGTTGTCGCGGCAGGATGGGCTGCACTTGCCGGCGGGCGATGTTCGCGGGATGTCGCGACAACTGCGTGTGAGCGCGGCAATGCGCCCGGCGACGTCGGTTCTTTCCGCCGATCTCCCCGCCGCAGACGCACGTCGTCGCGTGGGCGAAGCGGCGGTCGGCTCGTGGCCCGTCGTCGATGCCGGTGGTCTCGTGGGCATGTTGCGTGCGGCCGACCTCATTGCCGCGGTGGAGAACGGGCACGCTTCCGCACCGATACGCGAGTTGGTCGACGCCGGCGAGGCCGCAGACGACGGCATGTGGTACGTACACCGAGATCACCCACTCGGCCTTGCCCTCGCGCGCATGGGTGCAGCCCACCATACGGTGCTTCCTGTCGTGAGTCGCAAGAACGCTCGCGTGCTTCTCGGTACCGTGACCCTGCCGGACATTCTCTGCGCCTACGGCGTGGAGCGCGTCGACGAGGTACCCGGCGTGCGCGAGGCCACCGAAGCCAACACGGCCGAGTGATGGTTGATCCGATGTCGCCGCCCCCGCCCCCGCCCCCGATTCCGGCACGAGCCGCCGATGTTTCGATCTTCGTCGCGACGATCCTCGGCGTCGTCGTATTGATCGGCGCACTGCTCTCCTTTGACCTCTTCCTGGCGCGCATCGACCGGCGTGAGTCTGATGCGCATGCGGCGGACGAATACAACGAAGGCGCGCGGCTGCTGCAACAGGGCCGCCCATCGGACGCGGTGGAACGCTTCGGTACCGCGGCCTCGATCGACCGAGCGAACGTGAGCTACGCGTTGGGGCTCGCCGAGGCCATGCTGGCCGCCGGTCGGACCACGGACGCCGAGGCAACGTTGCGCGCGCTGCTGGACCGCGCGGAGAATGACGGTGCGGTGAATCTCGTCATGGCACACGTGATGATCAGAGAAGGGAAGGAGCAAGAGGCGAAGGCGTACTTTCACCGTGCGATCTTCGGCCGGTGGGGCGCGGATTCATTGCAACAGCGACGGCAGGCGCGCTTCGAGCTCATCGACCTGCTGGCGCGGCGAAACGACGCGCGCGAGCTGCTCGCCGAGCTGCTGCCGTTCGAGGAAGTCTCACCGGACAGTCTTGCCCTTCGGCGCCGCCTCGGCGCCCTATTTCTTCGCGCGAGTTCGCCGGCGCGTGCGGCGGACATGTTCCGCGACGTTCTGCGCCGGGACCCGAACGACGCGGACGCGTACGCCGGAATGGGAGAAGCCGCGCTTGGCCTCGGCAACTTTCGAACGGCGAAGGCGGACTTTGCGGCAGCAGAGAGTCTCCGACCCACCGACACTGAAATTGCCCGCCGAGCGGCGTTATCCGACACGTTGGTGGCGATCGACCCGACGGCGCGCGGGCTGAACGCGCACGAACGATGGGCACGGTCGATGGCGCTCGTGTCGCGAACGTTGGGTGCGCTGGCGGCGTGTTCCGCTCCGCCTTCGGCCGGCGCGGACTCGGCGCGAGCGCTGTTGGCGCAAAGCTCGCCCACGCCGGCCAGGGCGTGGTCCAGCGAGAAGGTCGTCGGACTGGCGGTGGACCTGTGGTCGGGTCGCCCACCGGCCTGCGACGCGATGAAGCCGGACGACGTACTGCGGCTCCTCCAGCTTCGTGTCGCGCAGTGAGCGCCGGGCGGTCGGGCCGTCGGGCGAGGGGTAGCGCGCGCGGGGGCCGATCGGCTAATATGGGGGAGCCCCCCTTTTTGGACGAGTGTGTGACGATGACGGATCGCGAAGGGCACGACGGCCGCTGGTGCGGCGGACCGCCCGCGGTCGCGGCAGAGGCCATGGACGGTTGGGTCGACATTTTGCGCGCGCGCCAGCCATGGAGCGACATGCCTCTCGACGACGTGGGCGGCGAATTTCGGTCGGTGTTCGAGATCGTGCTCCACGGGCGAGACGAGCTCGACCCCGACGCGCGAGCCGCGCGCCTGCGTCGCGCCGCGCGCGCCCACGGCGCCTTCCGGCGGCGTCAAGGTTGCCAGGCGCTCGTGCTGAGTGAGGAAGGCACGATGGCCGAAGAGGCGATCGCGATCGCCCTGGTGCGAAGCGGTGCGGCGCCTGCCGTGGTCACGACCATGCAAGACTCGCTAGGTCCGGTGTTGCGTGCGGTCGAGCGCGCGGCCTATAGCGGGTACGTCGACTGGGGCGAGCGGCCCAAGGCGTGAGCAGACGAGACGTTCAAACGAACGTGAAGCGGGGGATTCCGATGCATAGCGATCAACTCACCATCGGTGAGGTCGCGAAGGCCGCCGGCGTACGCACCTCGAAAATACGGTACTACGAGAGCGTCGGCCTTCTCGAGTCCGTCCCGCGGGTATCCGGCCATCGGGTGTATACGCGCACAGTGCTCGACATCCTTGCATTCATCCAATTCGCGCAGAGTGCGGGGTTCACGATTCCTGAAATACGGCAAATCCTCACCGCATTCGATGGCCGGGTGTCGACCCCTCGACGGTGGCAGGCACTGGCGAAGCAGAAGCTGCACGACGTGGCCGCGGTCATAGCCAACGCTGAACGTATGCGCGCCATCCTCAAGACGCTGATATCGTGCGAGTGCGTGCAACTCGCCGAATGCACGCAACGGTGCGGTCCGGGGAATTGCGTCTCGCGGTTTCAACACTTGATGCGCCCGCAGCGGCTCAGGCTACATTCGGCCGCTGACGCCGGCTCAGGAACCAGCCCGCAGCACCGCCGTATACGAGATGAAGCACGAGGGTCGCGGCGGCGATCTTCGGCGTCACGGCCGAACCAAAGAATCCCCACCCAAGGTACGGCAGCCAGGCTACCTGCATGAAGAGCCACAGCGCGGCGCCGAGTAGGAGCCCTTTGCGCACGGTCACCGGTCGGCCCCACGCGGCGAGCAGTGCACCAAAGGCGCCGCCATACGCCAGGTGCGTGGTGGCGCCGATGGTCATCGTAAGCGGCTTGCCCAAGCCGGGTCCGAAGGTTCGGCCGATCAGCGCGACTGGGATGGGCTTCGGCATCGGTGAGATTCCCGTCAACATCGCCGCTATCATAAGCAGCGACATTGCCACCGTGGCAAGGGCGCCCCAGCCAAAACGGACAGCGAGTTCATGAGTCGCCGCCGTGGAGCGTCGCGGTGACGTGAGTGCTGCTTGTCGAATTGCCATAGCGTGCCTCCTCGTGATGCACGACACGCGTGCACACCATCGACGCTAGGCCTTCAATTCGACTTGAAGTCAAGGCGCGGGCGCAGGCCGGCCATGCGGCACAGCGTTCTTTTGTAGCCCCCAATCCCGAATCACGGCGCCGATGGGGACAAGCGCAGCCGTCAGCGCGGTGGGTTAGACCGAAGAACAGCCACGCCGGCCCCGAGATCCCGAACACCGACGGCTCGCTGGCAGTGTAGCTTTGGCGCCACACCGCAACATCGCCAACTGGATGCCGGCAGACTCTTCGAACGGGTACCAAGACATCGCCGAGACGTTCATCGCCCGTCGCGGAAAACGCCCGGCGGTTGGCGACGCGATCGGCGCGGCGACTGTCCGCAGCTGGGCTCAGGCATTTCCAGAAGGAGCGACCATCCTCGACCTCGGCGCTGGACCTGGTGAGCCGAGCACGCGTGTGCTTCGCGAGGCTGGGCTCAACGCGTTCGCGGTCGATGCATCGCCAGCCATGGTCGCCGCGTTTCGCCAGCGGTTTCCCGACGTGCCA
>Ga0134126_10008492_pt1 | contig 12924 bp, 11 predicted proteins | sample KB31752_FD_96881 | JGI IMG/M metagenome (GOLD analysis project Ga0134126, IMG submission 96881) | Terrestrial soil microbial communities with excess Nitrogen fertilizer from Kellogg Biological Station, Michigan, USA - KB3-175-2 | ecosystem: Environmental > Terrestrial > Soil > Unclassified ...
CTATCACCAGACTAAGAATTAGCTCCAGAAGTGCATTTGCCACGATTGTGGCTACCGCCAACAGCTGGGTGCGAAGGGTGCCGATATATGGAGATAAATTCTGTATGAGATCTTCTTTCTGGAAGAAATCATTCCAGCGGCGCAAGAGGAGATTCCCTAACACCGGAATATCGGCCAACCACTTTGGAAGTGAAGGTACTCCTTGCTCAACCCAGCCACGTAAAATCGATGTTAATCGAAAAACTTCATCAGTCATGTTCCATGCTAACGCTGCAAGGGGAATTAGCACCAAGCAAATCACGAGAGATATCATGATTGATGCCGCCAATACTTCCCGTCCACCAAACTGATGTTTGAGACGAACGAATAGTGGCCAAGTTGAGCAGCATAGTACGGCAGCCCAGACGATCGCGGACAGAAACGGCTTAAGAACGAGGAACGCCCCAACCACAATGAGTGCAAGGATCGTAAGACCTATTGCTTGCTCTATGCTTTTCCCGGATACCATCTGAAGCGTCCGACTAGGTTGTAAAAGTCAACCCGATGATGATCGGCCCAAGCATCGTCAGCACGACGTTTGCAATCGCGTAAGGCACGGCGACACCTAGAACTGGAGTTTGGCTCTTCGCTACTTCGCAAGCTGCGCTGACCGCCGCGTCTACTGTCATCGCGCCGGCGAGCGCCCCGCAAACGATGACTGGATTTATACGCAGAATACGGTGTGCGAAGAGGGTTCCTGCTATCAGCGGCACCAAAGTCACGATGACACCCGCGCCTAGCAACGCAAGGCCATGTGATTGAATGGCCTGTAGCGCTGCTGGGCCGCTGGCGAGTCCGATAGCTGCAATAAAAGCATTCAGGCCCAGATCGCTAAGGGTCTGCTGGGCGGCTGAGGGATAAGCGCCAACCGAGGGTCTGCGGCTGCGTAACCAACCGCAAATAAGGCCAGCGATCAAGGCTCCGCCGGCACCTCCGAGTGTTATAGGAATCGTACCGGTGCGATAACTTATTGCCCCTATCAACCACCCGACTGTCAAACCGGCACATATAAATGCGATGTCGGTCCTGTCACCGGGGCCGACGATTTGTCCCAATGACTTCGCAATTCGTTCGATATCTTTCGAGACGCCGACCAATATCATCACGTCGCCAACGTAGACTCGAGTTTGTGGTGCGAGGGGAACCTCTTGCCCGCGTCTTGTCAAACTACGAAGGAATATCCCGCGAGCGGAATCGCCAACCTGCTCGATGATTTCGGCAAGGGACCGTCCATGCACATGGCGAGATGTGACATAAAGTGTGACGACCTGACCCGTAGTTGCAGATAATAACTCCTGTCCTTCGATCTCCGTTCCTATGACCAAGGATGCGGTAACGAGGGTAGACGATGGACCCGCTAGCACGATTTCATCGCCGGCCTGTAATTTGATCGCGGGCGATATGGTAAGTTCTCGATTCTCGCGCACGAGACGTTCGATAGTTGCCCGCCGACCGATTTGCTCTTCGACCCCTCCGACCGTTCGACCGGCAGCCGTCGAGACATGGTAGGCCCTTACCTGAAATTTTCGATAAGCGAGGTTGTTAGGTTTACTAGACTCGCCCGCCGAGAGCGCCGCCTCCAGCTTCGCCGCCTCATCTTTGAGATCAACGCCCATAAGTAATGGCGCGACGAACGGAACAAAAAGCAAAACCAGAATGTATCCGCTCACGTACGTGATGGCGTAGCCGGCAGCAAGATTTGCCTGCTGTTGGCTGATTGTATCCTGCGCAAGCCCGAGTTGCTGCAACGCACCGGCAGCTGTGCCAAGTATAGAAGACTGTGTGAGCGCTCCGGCAGCAAGACCAGCGGCTGTACCTGGGTCGAGATCCATGACGTAAGTGAACGTCAATATAGTCGCGAGACCGCAAGCGCCTATAAATAGAGCCATTAGGACCTGGGTAAGCGTGCGGAAACTCAGCGAAGCGAAAAATTCCGGCCCCGATCTGAAACCGATTGTGAATACAAAAAAACCGAAAAAAACCGTTTTCAATAAAGGCGGGATCACGACTATGCCAAACTGGCCGAGGATCATCGACACGATTAGGGTGCAGGCGGTCATCCCTATCGCGAATCCATGGATTCGGAGTCTACCAAGTGCAACGCCACCAGCGATCGCCAGAAATAAGAAGATTTCCGGCGCGCTCATCGCGATGTGCTGCACCCACGCCATGTCGATATGATCGATGTGGTCAATAAGTCAATTTTTCGAGCGTTTACGTTCGCCAGAACTTCAGCGCAAGAATAGGAGTTAATCTTTAACGTGGTCGAGTTGGACTGATGTCCAACTCGCCGATGTCATGGGGCCAGGTTAGGTGACCTGGTGGAATCTCCGCGGTGCTACAGGTTATGAGAACCAGGAACTCAAATTTTCTTGCTGCCAGCAAATAAGGCGGTCGCCTAAAAAGCTTAGCGGGCGTTCTTGAGTCATTTTTGTCTGAGGCCGTTCGGCGTTCGGAAACATCGGCGGAGCTTGTGGGTGTCAAGTTCGAGGGGAGAACCTCAGTCAGACAATGCTTGACATCTATTTGCTGATGCTCGCAGCCCTGTTCCCCGTGGTCAATCCGCCAGGGTCGGCCCTGGTATTTCTCGCAATGACCAAGCGCGCATCGATAAGCACGAGACGCGCCCTCGCGCGGCGCGTCTCGATCAATGCTTTCTTCGTCATGGCGGGATCGCTTTTAATGGGAGCGACCATACTGCAAATCTACGGCATCAGCGTTCCGGTCTTGCGCGTCGCCGGCGGTCTTGTCGTAGCGGCATCAGGTTGGCGGCTTCTCAATGCTGGAAGTACGAAAGAAGAGGATGCTCTCGCGTCGGATGCCAAAGCGGAGTATTCCAATCAGGCTTTCTATCCTTTGACATTACCTCTAACAACCGGTCCCGGCACAATCGCCGTCATGGTCAGCTTGGGTCTAACCCGGGCCAGCTATGGCCGTGGCTCAGAATATATTGAATTTTTCATCGGCGGTCTGTTGGCCACTCTTACGATTGCACTGACTGTTTACCTTTGCTTTTCATTCTCCGATTGGGTTGAAAAAGTTCTTGGTCGCGGCGCCACTGACATTGCGGTGCGCTTGTCCGCATTTATCTTGTTTTGCTTGGGCGTCCAAATTGTTTGGAGCGGGGCGGCCGAACTTCTCAAATTACCTATGACCGGGCGGTAGCTCGCGAAGCCGCCTTTTGCATCGCACACGCCGCCGATAGTTCCCATTGGTCCAATTGCGGGCCAAGCCTCGCTATTTCAAAATTCTCGAATCAGATCGGCCCCTGTTCGGTGAACAGGCCTCTAACCGAATCGGATCTAAAATTTGAACCAAAGGATTGCGCCATGGTTGATTGGTTTGTGAGCACGCTCCGGACTTATCCGGAAATTGCAATTTTTCTCTCCTTGGCACTCGGGTACTACTTCGGCTCCTTCACCTTCAAGGGTATCGGTCTCGGCGCTGTAACGGCAACGCTGATCGCGGCGGTGATCATCGGTCAGATCGGCATTACGGTCACCGGACCGCTCAAGCCCTTCGCCTTCCTGATGTTCCTCTTCGCCATCGGTTACGGCGTCGGCCCGCAATTCGTGCGCGGCATCGCGCAGGACGGCATTCCGCAGGCGATCTTCTCGGCGGTTCAGTGCGTGCTCAGCCTGCTTGTGTGCGTGGGGATTGCGAAATTCCTCGGCTACGATCTTGGCGCCGCCGTCGGATTCTATGCAGGCTCGCAGACACTTTCCGCATCCATGGGCCTTGGCACTGACGCGATCAACCGCCTCGGTCTGGCCGCCGACCAGGTCAAGCCGATGCTGGACATCATGCCGGTCGCCTATGCCATCACCTACATTTTCGGCACGGTCGGCTCGGCCATCATCATCGCGATAGTCGGCCCGCCGCTCCTTGGCATCAACCTCGTCGAGGCGTGCAAGCGCTATATGGAAGAGCGCGGCGGCGGGAAGGCCGCAACGGGGGCCGGCACGGCCTGGCATCAGTTCGATCTGCGCGCTTATCGCGTGAAGCAGGATGGGCCGGCGGTCGGCAAGACCGCTGAACAAGCGGAGGCGCTGCTGCCCAACGATCGCGTCTTCGTCGAGCGTATCCGCCACAACGGTGAGATCATCGAGACCGGACCCGACACGGTCATCCAGGCCGGCGACATTCTCGCCGTGGCCGGGCGTCGTGAAGTGCTGGTCGGCGTGCTCGGTGCGGCGGCTGAAGAGGTCGAAGACCGCGAATTGCTCTCGGTGCCTGCGGAAGGCGTCGATGTCTACGTCACCAGCAAGGACGTGGACGGCAAGACTTTAGCAGAGCTCGCCACCATGCCGATGGCGCGCGGGCTGTTCCTGCGCAAGATCACCCGCGGCGCCATCGCCACCGAAATCCCGATCCTGCCGGATACCAAGCTGAACCGAGGCGACATCGTCACGCTGGTTGGGAGCACGACGGCCATCGCGAGGGCGACCAAGGCGATCGGCGTCGTCGATCGGGTAACCGATGTGGCGGATGTCGCTTTCATTGGCGCGGCGGTCACCATCGGCGCGCTGTGCGGCGCGTTCGTCTACAAGGTCGGCGGCATTCCGATCACGTTGTCCACCGCCGGCGGCGCTCTGTTCTCCGGCCTGTTCTTCGGCTGGCTGCGCTCGGTCAAGCCGACCTTCGGACGCATTCCGTCACCGACCGTGTGGTTCATGAACTCGGTCGGCCTCAATATCTTCATCGCCATCATCGGCATCGCATCGGGACCGGCCTTCGTGGCTGGTTTGCAGAAGCTCGGCTTCAGCCTGTTCGCCTGGGGCATGGTGGCGACAGCGATCCCGTTGCTCCTGGGCATGTTCATCGGCAAGTACATCTTCAAATTCCACGACGCCCTGTTGCTCGGCATTGTCTCCGGCTCGCGCACCACGACCGCTTCGCTCGGCATGGTCTGCGACCAGGCCAAGAGCCAGATCCCGGCGCTGGGCTATACGGTGACCTACGCGGTCGGCAACACGCTGCTGACAATCTGGGGCATGGTGATCGTCATGATGCTGTCCTAGCCACAAGCCGCGGGAGAGCACCTGCTCTCCCGCTCATCCGTTCTTACGTTCGAACTCAATTGGAATCGGGAGCATACATGGCCGACATTCTCACGCTGAAAAAATTCGAGGCTCTGGGTCCTTTTGAGATCAAGAACGAGCTCCAAGATCTCGCCAAGAAAACGTCCCAGACGACACAGTCTGCGTTCCTCAACGCCGGCCGCGGTAATCCCAACTGGGTCGCGACCACGCCGCGCGAGGGCTTCTTCCTGCTTGGCCAGTTCGCCATCACCGAGAGCAAGCGGGTCATGGAGCTCTCTCCCGGAATTGGCGGGATGCCGCAAGCCAAGGGCTGTGCGTCGCGCCTCACCGCATGGCTCGCCAAGCATGCGGACATGCCGGGCGCCGACTTTCTTTCGGCGATGGTGAGTTTTGCGATCAAGACCTTCAAGTTCGAGCCCGATGCATTCGTCCACGAGCTTGTCGATTCGATCATCGGCGACCACTATCCCGTGCCTGACCGCATGCTGGTGCACAACGAGCGGATTGTGCACGAATACCTGCTGTGGGCGATGTGCGGCAAACCGCACCCAGCCGGCAAGTTCGACATTTATGCTGTCGAAGGCGGCACCGCCGCGATGTGCTACATCTTCAAATCGCTGAAGGCCAATCGGTTGCTGTTTCACGGCGACACGATCGCGCTCGGCACGCCGATTTTCACGCCTTATATCGAGATGACGCATCTGGAGGACTACGCCCTCAAGGTCGTGAACATCGCGGCGCCGCAGGAGAATCGTTTCCAGTACTCCGACGCTGAACTCAAAAAGCTGGAAGATCCGAAGATCAAGGCGTTCTTCGTCGTCAATCCCGGCAATCCGTCCGGAATGGGCATGAGCCGGGAAACGATCGCCAAGCTCGTGAACCTTGTGAAGACCAAACGCCCCGACCTGATGCTGCTGACGGACGACGTGTACGGAACGTTCGTCAACGATTTCCGCTCGCTGCTCGGTGAGCTCCCGTATAACACCATCGGCGTCTATTCTTATTCCAAGTATTTTGGCTGCACCGGCTGGCGTCTAGGCACCATCGCGGTCCACGAGAAAAACATCTTTGACGATATGATCGGCAAACTGCCGGCCGAACATGTGAAAGCGCTGGACAAACGTTACGGCGGGTTGACCCTGGAACCACGCAAACTGAAGTTCATCGATCGTATCGTTGCCGACAGCCGTGACATTGCTCTCAACCACACTGCGGGGCTCTCGTTGCCGCAGCAGGTGATGATGACCATGTTCTCGCTCTACGAGCTGATGGACGCCAAAAAGGACTACCAGAAGGCCTGCATGGAGATCGTCCACAAGCGCATGTTAGCGCTACTTGAAGGCATGGGCCTCGAGGTCCCCCCGAACGCAAACTTCGATGCCTATTACGCCCTGATCGATTTCGAGTTCTGGGCTCGCAAGAACATCGGCGATGAAGCGGTTGAATACCTGAAGAAGAATATCCACCCGCTCGACCTCGCCTTCCGGTTGGCCGAGGCCCACGGAATCGTGCTGCTGAACGGCGGCGGATTCGAGGCTCCCAATTGGTCGCTTCGCGTGTCGCTGGCCAACTTACCCGACGAGGCCTACGACGATATCGGCCGCGGGGTCAGAACGATTGCGCGCGGCTATCGGGACGCGCACGAGGCATCAAGGACTTCGGAAAAGGTTCTCTCTTAAACAATGTGGAGCGCACATGATCCACAAGGCCGCTTCAAACGGACGAGACGAAGCTCTTTATCTTCAGGAGGTTTAGATGTTCAACAGGACTCGGGAATTTATAGCACTTTGCGCGGCAGCCTTGATTCTGTCGACCGTGCTCACGCCCTCTTATGCTCACACAGGCTCGGTTGCATTTAGGGTTGCGAAGGCAGGCTTCATCGTGGGCATAGGTGGTGGGTCTGGTGTCCTGCACTTCGAGGGGAAGACCTATCACCTGAAGATCGGCGGGCTGAGCGCCGGCACGATCGGAGTTGCGCAAGCGGAATTGGTTGGAGTAGCTCGCCACTTACGCGTCGCAGAGGATATTGCGGGCAACTACGCAGCCGTTTCTGCAGGTTTCGCAGTGGCAGGCGGTGGCAAGACAGCGCACTTGCAAAATTCAAAAGGCGTCGTACTCGAACTACGGGGACGACAGGTCGGATTTGAGCTTTCTCTCAATCTAAGTGGCCTGACGATTAGCATCGAGTGAAAACGCTCACGACAGTTGTCGTTCTTGGAGGAACATCATTTTCGTCCAGGCAGATGACTCTCATGAAATCGAAATCAATCTCTCTCACAGCAATTGCGGGTTCTCTATTTGCGGTTTTTCTGCCGGTCCAATTGCGAAAGCGCAAACGACAATTGACGCCGAGAAGATCACCTGTGAGCAATTTGTTACCGTCGATGTCGCCGATCCAAATCAGATTGGAATTTGGCCGAGCGGCTATTTTCACGGAAACATGGAGATAAAATCCTGCATGTTCAGGAACTTCGTAAGAACATAGCAGCGCTTAAGTCCGCCTGCTATTCGCCTAAGAATGGCGAACTTCCAGTTATCAACGCCGGCGAAAAGCTATTTCCGAGCAGGTGATATCCAATTTCGCGAACTCAGCACGGTACGCGTTGATACCTCTCGTCGGACGATCACAATGAGCGATAGCCGAGGCCAAAATCACTTACTCGGCGTTCGGCGACGAACTCCATTGCCCCACAGGCCAATATCCCCGCGCTGGACGCGTGCGTATAGATCGGCGCGCGACCACGCCATCGGTGGTGAGGTCCTAACTGTAATAGTGAGGTCCTATGAAAAATTATTTTCCTCGATCCGCCTTAGCCTGCCTTCTCACCTCGGTAGCGCTGTGCACCCCGACAACGGGGCTGAATGCCCAGACTGTCGGCTTTGCGGACGCAGGGCACAGAGCGATAAGACAATCAGACTTCAAGGAACTGACCGATCGCAGAATCGATGTGGTCAAGAATGCCTTGCAGCTCACGGCGGAGCAGGAAAAATACTGGCCCCCGATCGAAGAAGCTATTCGGCTAAGAGCTAAGGGTCGACAAACGCGATTGGCTGATCTCACAACACGCCTGGATAAATTTCGCGAAAGTGGGCCACTCGAGATTTTGAGTAATCCAAATCCAATAGAGTTCCTGAATTGGCGCTCCAAACAGCTAGGCGAACGCGCGGCCGAAGCCAAGAAGGTGGCCGATGCCTGGCAGCCACTCTACCAGACCCTAAAGGTAGACCAAAAGCAGCGCATGACTTTCGTCTTGCTGTATGTGCTTCATGAAATCGCCGATCGAGCGGAAGAGCAGTCCATGCAAATCGATGAGGAGTAACGATCATTTAGGAGGCGGTCAGACCGCTATCGAAACGAAGGTCAAACGCAATGGCCTGCACCCGGTTTCGAAGACACGAGTTTGGTGTTTGCGTCTATGGCGACTCCAACAACCTTCTCAAGACCACGGTCTGCGCTTATCGGTTGTTAATGCTACGTCACCTGCTTATTCCGCTCTTCGCGCACAACAATCGTAGCGACGACATGGCGACATTCAGTCGCCTCGATATGTTGGACCATAGTCCCAGTTCACAAGCGCAATTATTGGGCGAACAATTGTCCGATGCAAATTGCGATTTTTGCGGCGTGCCGCTGGAGGCTTAGATGACGGCTTTGCTTCGAATGCTGGCTTTGGCACTGACAATTTTCGCGCCATTGACTGCTTTAGCCCAGGACCAGGCTAATTCAGCAGCTCAAGACCAGGCTAAACCAGCCGCAGCCTCAAGTGATCAACTTCTTAAGCCGGAACAACTTGATGCTCTTGTCGCGCCGATTGCTCTTTATCCAGATAATCTTCTTTCCCTCGTCCTGATGGCATCAACCTATCCGTTGGAGCTTGTTCAGGCCGACCGTTGGATGAAAGAAAATAAAAAGATCAAGGGTGACGAGCTAAAAGTGGAAGTCAACAAGCAGGCTTGGGATGAGAACGTGAAGGCGTTAGTTGCCACGCCAGATGTGCTCGCAATGATGAGTACAAAACTCGATTGGACCGTGAAGCTCGGAGATGCCGTCCTGGCACAACAACCCGACGTTATGGATGCGATTCAACGACTTCGTTCGCGAGCAGATGCTAACAATAAGCTTTCGTCTACGAATGAACAAAAAGTCGTCAAACAACAACAGCAGGGAAAGCAGATCATTTCTATAGAGCCTACCAATCCTAATACAGTCTACGTTCCATACTATGATCCAGCTGTTGTATATGGTGGATGGCCCTATCCTGCGTATCCTCCTTATTATTTTGGCTATCCCGGATACATCCCCGGTGGTCTCATCGCCACCGGGCTCGCGTTCGGCGCCGGCTACGCGATGGGGCGCTGGGCCTCAGGTGGCAATTATTGGGGTGGCGGCTTCAATTGGAACAACAACAACATCAATATCAACCGACCACAGGTTAATCCTTTAGGCGGCAACAATTGGCAACACCGCCCCGAACATCGCCAAGGTGTGAGATACGACAACTCGCGCGTACAGCAGAGATTCGGCAACAATAATATTGGTAACGGCGCACAGAACCGAATGGACTTTCGGGGCCGAGGCGGCGATCAGGTTCTCAGGCCCGGTGGTGGCGAACAAAGACCTGGTGCTGGGCAAAGGCCTGGTGGAGCGCAGCGCCCGAGCGCGGATCAAAGACCTTCAGGCGGAAGATCCAACACGGCGCAACGGCCTTCGGGAGCCCGAGCCCAACCCAGCCAGCGACCCTCTGGCGGACAGCGGAATGCAGGAGCGCGGCCATCGAGTAGACCAAGCGGTGGCAACGCGCTTGGAAATATCGGATCTGGCCAAGCGGCCAATCGGTCGTCCGCACGCGGCCAGGCAAGCATGGGCGGCCGTGCCGGCGGCGGCAGCTTTGCGCGCGCCGGCGGTGGTGCTCGAGGTGGTGGTGGTGGTGGAGGCGGTGGTGCGCGTAGCGGGGGTGGTGGTCGAGGTGGCGGAGGAGGCCGGCGTTCCGACATCGCGGTCAAGCATGACATCGTGCTACTTGGCCATCTCGCCAATGGCCTTGGCTATTACAAGTTTAGCTACAACGGCAGCGATCGCGCGTACGTTGGCGTAATCGCCCAGGAAGTCCAGCAAGTAAAGCCGACTGCGGCCGTTCGCGATAAAGCCGGCTATCTGCGGGTCTTCTACGACAAACTTGGCATTAAATTCCAGACCTACAAGCACTGGTTAGCATCGGGCGCGCGCTTGCCCGCTGTTGTCCCGAATTCTCCGTGATAGTGTCACGCACTATCTGTAATCGAGGATACAATGAACAAAGCCCTCGCCTCATTGACGATAGCGGTTATGGTTTGCACCACCGCATCCGCACAGCAGGTTTTCAACACGCCGGACGAAGCAGCCAGCAGCCTTGTCAAGGCGGCCAAAGCGGGCGACGTGGAGTCGCTCGTCACGGTGCTCGGACCGGACGGTAAGGACATCGTTTCTTCAGGTGACGTCGTTGCCGATACTGCAACTCGTCAGAAGTTTATCACCGCGTATGAAACCAAACATCAGATCACGATGGAGGCTGATAATACCGCCATCATGGTCATCGGGCCGCAAGACTACCCGCTGCCAATTCCGTTGGTCCGTAAAGATGGACAATGGCGCTTCGACACTGCCGCGGGTCGCAAGGAAATTCTCTTTCGTCGCATTGGCCGCAATGAACTAGACGCAATTCAAGCATGCCTTGCCTATGTCGATGCTCAAAATGAATATGCCGAAAAGAATCGTACCGGCGCCGGCGTCAGCACATACGCACAATACATCGTCAGCCACCCAGGAAAGAGGGACGGGCTTTATTGGCCGACAGGACAAGGCGAAGAGCTAAGCCCGCTTGGCCAGCTCGTTGCCGAGGCAACCTCCCAAGGCTATCGCACCGGTGGCCGCGCGCCTTTCCATGGCTACTATTTCAAAATTCTGACCAAGCAGGGAGCGGCTGCTTCCGGCGGCGAGCTCGAATACGTTGTGCGCGGCAATATGATCGGTGGTTTTGCACTCGTTTCCTATCCCGCCGAATATGGAAATTCAGGCGTGATGACTTTCATGGTCAGTCACGCCGGTACGGTTTTTCAGAAGGACCTTGGTCCGGACACTGTCAAACTTGCTGAACAAATCACCGCGTTCAATCCAGATAAGACTTGGCAGAAAGTGTCAGATACCGAACCTCTTCGATGAGCAAGCGTGCGATACGTTGTGCCAATTCTTGGCCGGGCAATTCGGAACCTCGCCGCCGCTCAGATTATGACCAAATCCGATAAGCAATAACAGCGCCAATACAGGGGCGGACTACGTAAATTTGCGCGAGCTCTTATCGTTTGTCTTCTCCGGATGATGGCGGCTCAACCTGAGGCGGCAGCGCATGCTCTAAGGTCCATGCATTCGACCACGAGCGGTGGAACGTCCGCGCCAGCTTCGGGCGCGGTCCGATGGCGGACAGATTTTCCAAGCGTCCCAGCCGCGGGCGGATACGGCTGAACGGGAAGTAATGATGACTGTGCCACGGCGCGTACCAATACGGCCGCACCACGATGCCGGGCTGGTCGTCATAGGTGACGAGCAACCCGGCGCGCTGGCTATTGGTCGAAAAGTAGCCGGCGGAATGGCCGACGGGAAGGTCGGCCGCATTCGCGGCGATGATACCGGCAATACTGGAAACCAAGAGTGCGACGACAAAGGGAACGCGCATCCGGTTCGATCTCCGATCGCTTGAATTTCGAGTACACCTCGGCCGCACAAGAACTAGAGCAAACCGCAATTATTCGAAGCCGTGTTCGGAAATCGAGTTGGACACAAGCCCAATACTTTGCGTGTCTTGATCAGAAAGAAGACTGATATCGCAGCTGACAGGCGCACGCATAAGCGGCGCTGGGAACGCCCACGCTCGCAAATTTACACGATTGGACCGAAGCACCGGTTGCCGGTGGCGGTTACTCAATTACCGACCCTCTCGTGAACAGCGCCGGGGTTGAATCGGCGTTCGTTGTTCTCGTGTAAGCATGAGTGAGTCGAAAGCCGTTTTATTATGGTAGATTGCGCGCTTCAGCGATGGACCTGTGAGTCCTCATCTAAGACCGGCGTCACTCGGGCACGATCTTTTACCCGACAGCGTCTTCACACCAACCATAAAAAGTCCTTAGGCCGGACGCGCGGTCTTCGCCATTGTCCTCAGGGCCAATTGGCCGGCCGAGGGTTTTGAGCGATACAGATGAATCCGGTAAGCATGGAATTTTACCATGACGCAGGCGCTGCATACGGCTGCATCCGACCCTTTGCCATCATTCATCACCGCCCCCGGCGACACAGATGTGCTCATGGTCGCGATGGCCGCGATTCTCGTGGTCGCTGTTTTGATGTTTGGTATTTTATTCTTTCGGTTGCATACGTTGCCGGAACGAATAGCTCACAAATCAAACAAAATCCAATTCGAGATTGTCGCAGTTCTGGGACTTATCTCACTCTTTACTCACATGCACATCTTCTGGATTGCCGGTCTTTTGCTGGCCTTGATTGATATTCCTGATTTCAGTTCTTTTGGGCGCATCGCCGGATCGGTCGAAAGGATCGCTAATGCAACGGCTAGCGGAGCCCCACCTGATCCAGCGCGGTCTGCGGACGACGGGCAAGCCCCCGATGGCTCCAAGACCGGCGAACTAGCCGAAAAAGCACCTGACAAGCCTGAGAAGAAGCCGGTGGAGGTGGTTCGTGCTTGAACTCCTTTTATGCTCACTCGTAACAGTTTTTCCGGACTATCTCTTTCGCCGATACGTTCAAGGCAGGCGGTTTGGAAAAGAAATAACGTTCTACTCGGTTTGGTTTGAG
>Ga0134126_10008493_pt1 | contig 12923 bp, 10 predicted proteins | sample KB31752_FD_96881 | JGI IMG/M metagenome (GOLD analysis project Ga0134126, IMG submission 96881) | Terrestrial soil microbial communities with excess Nitrogen fertilizer from Kellogg Biological Station, Michigan, USA - KB3-175-2 | ecosystem: Environmental > Terrestrial > Soil > Unclassified ...
CGACAGAACCGGATTGCGAGGCCGTCAAAAGAAACGAGCTTCCATCTAAGAAGCTCAAACTGTCTACGGCCTCTCTTCGTACCGCTCGCTTTTTTATACAGCGTTTCTCGTCGCAGGCCGGATAACGGCTGGTATGCACAAGCTCTCTCACGACCGCTCGGGTGACGAGATCCATGACAAGAACTCTCGGTTCTCCTCCGGCAACGACCAGAAATCGATTGCCGGGAATGAATTGCAGCGCGTTGATCCGACCTTGCCTGCTTGAATAGGGTGAGAACTCACGCCAAGTCCGGGTTTCCCACAAACGTACGTCTCCTTCCATGGTACCAGCCGCCAAGATCGCGCCGTCGGCGCTGAACGCAAGCGCATGTGCCGGAGCAGTCAATACCAGTTGACGCAAGAGAGCTCCCTGCCCTGGGTCCCATATTTTCAGCAGTCCATCGTCGCCGCTCGTGACGAGCAGATTCGCGCTAGGAGACGTCGCCACTGCGCGCAAAGCCCGTGCATGGGCGAAAGCCGGCGCAGCCGGGGGAAAAGATGTCATCGTAATAAATGTTGGTGGGGTCGCTCGTTTGGCCAGTACCTTGGCCTGAGGTTGGCCGGAGTCCAGCACCAATTCCGGGGAACGTGAGGGAACGTCCCAAATCGATATCTTCCCATCCACATCAGGATTGAGGGCTCCCTGCATCCCAACCACGATTTTCGAACCAATCGGCGACCATTTGAGTAACGAAACGCGGAGACCCATATTGCGGCAATCCTCTCCGCACAGATCCGGCAACATCCCCCCGGTCTGTAGATCCCAGATCTGTAATGTGTGAAGATGCTCCGGTTGTCCGACCAAGAGATCTGCATCGGCAGCAATGTCGACGGCACGAAGCTGTGTCGGTGAGCGCATCCCGCGCCCTGGAGCTGCATAGGTAAACTCGGTCAAAGACACCAGCTCGCCCGTATCAGTCTTGAAAAGCGCATAGCCCCATTCCCCATTGGCTGCCACCAAACGATGACCGTCCCGCGAGAAGACTTCGGGCGTGAGGGAGCCCTGTGCCTTCTCAGCACTCGTCAATGTTGCACGCACGGCTATTGACGCATCCACCGGATCGATCAGGAAAATCATTTTGCCCGAACTCCCCGCCAAACGAGAACTGTTCGGCGCAAAGAGGAGATCATGCGGTTTGCCGCCTTCTATAACTATGTCACGGACGGTGGTCCCGTTGAGGTCGTGCAGATGAATGGTGTGGCCTTGCGCAATCGCCAACAGCTTCGTATCGGGCGAGGCGGCCACGGAAGAGATGTCTGTCTTCCCCTCCAGCGAAATATGTTTGATCGGTACGGGCTTTTTCCCCAGCTGCCAGACGGACACTGCCTCATTCCCGTGGCGGAGAATCATCCGATCGGTCTCTTTCGAATAGGCAAGCAGGCTATCGGGCTGCTGCGATTCCGGTGGAATGGTGGCCACTGAGACTCGGTTCTTCCAATCGTAGATGGTGACGCTGTGCTCCACACACAACACCCACCCCTCCTGCTTCAGCAACGCGACCTGCTCGCAGTGAAGGCCTGGAATCTTCGCCACGAGCGCCTTCGTCTCAAGATCCCAGACAACCAGCTCCTCCATCTGGACCAGCAGAATCCGCCCATCCTCAGAGAATGCAGTGGGGGTTCTAGAGAGATAACCAGCCGCGTCCTGAATCGATGAGGCGGCAAGGAAGGGGACGGCAACGAATAGGGTCCTCAGTATCCTCTTGTACAGTTTCCAACGATTCATGGTCTTCGCTTCATTTAGTCGATTGATGGCGCGAACGAGATACACCGGTCACCCGCTCCTTGGTCTTACCTGTAGGGGAGGCAGAAACGTCTTCACCCTTTGGCGCAACTTCTGAGCGGCCCAGAGTTGCCGGCAAGACATCGACGAAGTGATCAAGGCCCTGTTCATCCTTCCACCGCTGAACGGGAGCCTTGGCATTCATTTGGGTGCCGTTGAAGATTTCCCACAAACTCGTCAGCGTTGCTTGATTCGGCCTCAAACCCTCCATGGGCCGTGGAATAAGGACCTCTTCGGTTGCGGGAGAAGGGCCTGAGGAACCAGGTACGGGATGAATTTCAGCTTGGGGTCGCCCGGGCAAGGTCGGCCGAACTGTGACCTTCTTCGGCGATGCGGATCGAGGAACCGGCGTCACAGTCGTCGCCGACTTCTTTTGTGTCGAAGGAGGCGGCATATCGGTTATATTGAGATTCCCTTGATCATCACTCCATTTATACAGTTCCGCGGACCCGATAACCGGCCAGAACAGAAGACCGCTCATGAGGCCCAGTGTCAAAACTTTCATATTGTGAGATGCCCTCAGTATCCAAATGATGTTGTAGTTGCCAAAAGTATAGCAGGCAGTCCCATTTATGCCTGGGCGTACCCGGGCACCCGCGCATGGCCGGCACTCGGTCGGAAGCAGAAAAGAAGTCCGGGATTGGAGTGGGAGTTGGATCGGACGCTAGGGTGGGAGGAGCACGCACCTAACCGAGGACGATCAGGTACGGCGGAGATCTTGGGAGGACTTTAGGCTTCCCAGTACAAGCTGGGCCTGCACACCATCCTCGCGCTCGATCCCCTGTTGAACCATATTCCCTCGGGGCGTTAACTCCTCCCACCTGCGTACGATAGGCCTCAACTATGAATCAGTCAAGAAAACTAATGTGTCGTTCCTTACCCGGTTCACGAAAGTCGGGGATACATCCCTCTTGACGTTTGAAATCGTAACGTGCAGGGTGCTCTCCCTCTACAATTCTTGAAAGGTTGGCAATGGCTCAGGCACTCACGAGTGAGGACGTACAACAGGCATGGTCGGCACTCATAGAAGATACTCGCACAGCCGTGCTGCTCACGATGCGAAACGGACGGCCATTTGGATCGCATGTGCCCTATGTGTTTGGATCGGACTGGACCAACGCGTATCTGCACCTCAGCCGACTGGCGCTTCATACGCAGCATCTGCTGGCTGATCCCCATGTGTCGCTGTTCATCGCTGAGACGGACGGACCAGAGAAAAATCCTCTCGCGCTAAGAAGAATAAATCTTATGGGTCAAGCGGCACCGTTGTCACCTGATACACCGTCGTATGGCGAGTTCAAGGAGCGATACCTCTCGCGGTTTCCTCAAGCCGAGATGATGTTCGGCTTTGGTGATTTTGCTCTCTGGGAATTCGGCTTGAAGACGCCCACTTTGTGCTCGGCTTCGGTCAAGCCTTCATCTCGACCGTCGCCACTCCATCCAGATGGGTGCATCAAAAAGTGGAACGACCCACTGCGAGGAAGGACTGATCTGACCTCGAAGAGCAGCGCTCGCGAATATACACGGCTGGCTCAACTTACCGTCAAATAAATTACAAAACCCCAACAGATATGTGACTCGCCGCCTGCTTCAGAGAGAGAAAACGATGATGTACTTGTCCATTCTATCTCGTCGGATGACACAACTTGTCACAATCATGATGTGTGTGTCGGCTATATGGTTCTTCACATCCTGTGACGCAAGGAACCAGAATACGACAACGACACAGACCTTTGAACGCCCTATGAAACCCCCGCCACCACGATTCGTCCCATACGAAGTGTTGGTCAAGTTCAAGGACGGGATTTCTCAAGAGAGGATCGCCTCCATTCTGAAGGATAACCGGATCGATGTGATCGCTGAAATTCAACGGGGACGCCTCTATCACGCCCGCATCTTGGACGATCGGTCGGTTGAATCCGCAATCACCCAACTCACGTCATATCAGGAGATCGAGTATGCAGAGCCCAATTATCGATACGAAACGCAGAAGTAGTGTGATGAGAATTGCGCTCTGTTCGGGCGGGACCAGCTGGGGGATGGCAATGGTCTTGGTCGCATTGTCGGGACTCATGCCGGGAGACCGCTTGGTTCATGCGGAGCAGAAACAAGCATCTCGCGGAATGACGGCGTTATCACAGGATGCGCGCCATCCGGCCCGGTATGTACCAGGAGAGGTGCTCGTCAAGTTCAGGGATGAGGCGTCCTCGTCAGGAATCCAGTCTCTGAATATGGTGGCGGGCGCCAAAGAAATCAGAGTGCTGTCTATGAATGCTAGGATGATTCACCAGTACAAATTGGAAGATACCTTGTCGGTCGACGAAGCGGTCTTGAAATACCGAAGTAATCCCGCTGTTGAATATGCCGAACCAAACTATCTCTACTGGTTGAATGCGACCCCTAATGATTCGCGGTTTGGCACGCTGTGGGGTCTTCACAACACCGGTCAGGTTGTCAATGGAACAGCAGGAAGGGCGGATGCCGACATCGATGCGCCGGAAGCCTGGGATATCAGCACGGGAAGTCCAAACGTGATTGTCGCCGTCATTGACTCGGGTATTGCCTATGATCATCCGGATCTCGCGCCCAATATCTGGACGAATCCGGGAGAAATCCCTGGCAATGGAGTCGATGACGATGGAAATGGATTGGTAGACGATGTGCATGGATGGGATTTCCGCATGAACGACGGTGACCCGATTGACCCGATCGCTCTCAATCCCGATGGTAACCCGGGACATGGCACTCATGTCGCGGGAATCATCGCTGGAGCCGGAAACAATGGAATCGGGGTAACAGGGGTCATGTGGACCGCGAAGCTGATGGCCCTAAGAGCCGGAGGGGTCGATCGGTCCGTATCCACCACCGCTATTGTCAGTGCGATCCACTATGCCGTCGACAATGGCGCACGTGTCATCAACGCGAGTTTCGGCGGACCTGACTGTAGCCTGGCTCTCTATGATACGGTGAATGCCGCGAATGCGGCAGGCGTACTGTTTGTTGCAGCAGCAGGAAATGGTGGATCGGATAACGACAACGTACCGAACTTCCCCTCAAATTTCAGCGCTCCTTCGGTATGTGACGGGCAACAGAAGGCTGCTCTCTCGAACGTGATCGCCGTGGCCGCCACGGACCAGAATGACGAATTGGCTATTTTCAGTTCCACCGCGGCGTCCAATTTTGGGGCTAACACGGTTCAGGTGGCCGCGCCGGGAGTCAGCATCAACAGCACGAAACCCACGTCGAACGTTACGAATGTGCTCCTGCATAACTTCGATTCGAACCCAACCGGGCTCGGGTATGTCTTTGGGGGAACCAATAATACCTGGGGGTTCACCAATTCCACATCATTCAGCCAACCGAACAGTCTGAGCGACAGTCCGAACGGAAACTATCAGAACAACACCGATTCATTCGCGATCGGACCAGTGTTCAGTACCGAGGGACAGCGGGGGTGTCTGCTTGATAGCCGCGTTCGCCTGCAAACCGACGGTATAGACGGTGTTGTTGTCGAAACGTCAAGAAACAGCGGAGCCAGTTGGCAGCCCATTCGTGGAGTCACAGAAATTACCAATGCCCCATTTGATCCTTTCACCTGGGTGGATGTCGCGGATGGTGTGGCTGGTTCACGGTTCCGCTTCCGATTCATATCGGATGAGGGTCAGGTCTTCGACGGTGTGTATGTAGACGATGTCCGCGTCGCCTGCGTGGCGGGTCCGCCATCGGGAACGACGGATTATCAGTTTCTTCAGGGTACTTCGATGGCCACTCCGCATGTGGCAGGACTCGCCGGCTTGTTGCTCTCGGTTGATCCCAATCTCACCGTATCACAACTCAGGAACGCAATCCTCAACACAGTGGATCGGAAGGCTTCCTTAAGAGGAAAGGTGTCCACCGGTGGGCGCATCAATGCCCGAGCCGCATTGGCCAGCGTTGTGGCAAACTTCGCGGTCACGGTCAACAAGGCAGGCGCCGGAACCGGCACAGTGACATCCAATCCATCAGGAATTGATTGCGGAACGACATGCAATGGACAGTTTCTCCAAGGTCGCACAGTCAACCTCACCGCAGTACCCGATCCTGGATCTGTCTTCGCAGGGTGGAGTGGAGATTGTAGTGGAACTGATCCCTGCTCGCTCACTCAAAATACGACTGTAACTGCAACCTTCAACATCGCCCCGACCCCGTCAGTCCCCGGTAATGACGCCGGAGGAGGCTGCACTCTCGCCCCGGGCGCCACTGGAGACATATTGCTGCCTGTCATGCTACTGATGTCTCTGATTATCTTGTTGTGGAGGGCAAGACGCCGATGAGACTGAATTTCAGAGCGCGAGGAGAGCAGTCACAGCGAACGCTCGACCTCGACCGCATGGTCGTGGCCCAGGGCGTTTCCTTTCGTGTACTCCATCTACTAAGCCGCTCAGCGCAAGTCATGGTGTTACTGGGCTTTCAATACAATCGTCCCTTCCATCGGGATTCTGCATTTCTCCTATTGTTAGCCCTTGGCCCGATAGTATGGATTTCCATGATCGAGGTTTTTCCATTTCAACCACTGCCTCGGCATACAATATGGTCACCGGCTTTTCTCTCCATCGCCCTATGGCAGCCTCTGTTCGAAGAATTGCTCTTCCGTGGCATTGTCCAGGGTCGTTTGTTGCAATCCACGGCGAGGCGGAAGACATGGATTGGTCTATCCGTCTCCAACCTCCTGACATCGCTCCTGTTCTCATTGGCCCATCTGGCGAGCCATTCCGTTTCGTGGTCCTTGCTCGTGTTCGTTCCTTCTCTCTGTTTCGGCTTCGTACGAGATCGCTTTGGATCTGTGCATCCCTCCATCACTCTGCATGCCTTCTATAATGCCGGTTACTTTCTTCTCCTCGGTGGCCTGACTCTTCCAAACTCCTTTTAGGATGCTCACCATTAGAACCGCGCTTGCAGGCCATCGTGGAGGAACCTTCATGATTGTCAGGGGCCATTTGCTTGAACAGGCTTGGAAGGCTAAGACACAAAATCACTCAGCCATCGAGATGCTTGTCGACGGTATGGTAAAGACTTCGTTCAGATCGCTGAAGGAACCTCCGGGAGTCGGTCCGCCACTGATGACATAAATGCGCCCCCGTACTACTGCCGACCCGATACCATGTCGAGCAGTCGGCATCGGAGCCATACGCTGCCAGGTATCGCTGGCCGGGTCATAAACCTCGTTCTCACTGAATGTGCCGCTAGACCCTTCGCCGCCGAATACGTAGATCCGTCCTTCTACCGCAGCGGCTGTGATACCGCTCCGCGCGGTTGGAAGATCCGCGACGCGCCTCCAGCGATCAGTTGCCGGATCGTACTGTTCCATGACAGCAAGATTCCGATGGTAGTCACCGTCGATGCGGCCGCCGATGGCATAAATCTTCCCGGCGACCGTCGCGGTGCCGAGATGATCGCGGGAGGTTGGTAGAGATGCCGCTGTTGTCCAGACGTTGCGCACGGGATCGTACACCTCAACCTGCACATTGTTGGCCTTCCTGTCGTAGCCGCCGATGGCATAGAGCTTTCCCTCATGTTCGGTCACAGCCAATGCACCACGTGCAGTCGGCATCGGAGCGCGACCGGTCCAGGTGTCCGTGACAGGATCGTAGGCATATACCGTCGCGACCGGGCTCCAGACGCTGAGTCCCGATCGACTGTATCCGCCTATGACGTACAATCGTCCATCCACGACACCGATTCCCACATGGTGCAAGCCGACCGGCATAGGCGTTTTGGGCGTCCATCGGTCCGTCACTGGATCATACATTTCAACGGACGGCGTGATCGCGAAATTCAGCAAATTGCCCACACCGGGCTTCTCAAACCCTCCAACGACGTAGATCTTCCCCTCCAGCATCGCCGCAGCCACCTCCGTCCGTTTCGTCGGCAGCGGCGCTGCTGCATGCCATGTGCCTCGATCCTGTTCGAGTTGCGCTGATTGAGTTGGTGCTGTCAGCGCGATCCCCAAAAACCCAGCAAAGAGCGGTGACAATAACGAAATCAGTTTCACCACAAAGCGAGTTCCTCCGGCTGATGATCTCGTGAAGAAGGACATGGTTTCATTCTATACCTGCTTAAGGTCCAGTAGCATCCGGTTGAGGACATAGCTCATCATCCCCATTGCAAGGGTCACAAAATCCGCAATCGTCTCTCGGTAGCCGTGGGCATCACATCAGAAAGTCGATCATCGCGATCGGCCACTGAAGAGAATGACTTATCACAGGCGCTCGAATAATTCAGACTTCCCTGTGGGTGGCCATCGGTAGTCTGAAAAACTGTTGATAAAGCTGTCGCTGGGTTTGACGGAATTCTGTTCAGGGGTAGCGTACACCTCGGTTAGGCAATAGCAGCACTACTTGCTCTTTGCTCGGCAGAGCAGACAAAAAGAGCTGCCTAAAGCGAGGCCGCCGAGGAAGGTCAGACCGAGGATGACGCCGCGCAGAGAATTCGTTGTCCCCGCTTGGCGACGGATATATCGGCGGGCTTGGGAACCGACGGTCGCTTCGCCTCCAATCCAGCGGCGCGGGTCATCGGTCGGGGTCTCAGTTGGATTGCTCACGAGTCTCATGTCTCCTCCCTTCATCAAGCGCGATGCATTCATCGATCAGCTGCTCCAACTCATCCATTTCCTGATGTTGCACGTCCACAAACCGAACCCCGAACGTTCGATCGACGGTCCATTGTACGCGAGCTTGTTCAATCAGAATCGGAATATCATCTCCTGGGACAATCAGCTTGACGGCAATCTGCTTTCCTGGTTGGACCTCAAGAGAGCTTTCCACCAGGGCGCCACCAAGCGACAGATCGAGGACTTCTCCTTCCACTTCATGCGAATTTGCCCGAAGCAAGCTCTTGACTTGAGCCGGCACTCGACGGTGACGACGTCGCTCCATGGAAGATAGAATACCTTTTTCACCGGGGAAAAGCACCTGGCCGGTCTCCCAAGTCGCTGATTGTTCAAGCGTTCTCTTGCAAGTCATCGAATCTTTTCGATAAGGTACGGCACGATGGACCGAGCTCGTTCGCGCCAGATCCTCCTCGCCTGCGCGAGCGGACTGCTGTTGCCTTTCTGTTTTCCACGGTTTGACCTGGGATTGCTGGCCTGGATCATCCTCATTCCCCTTCATCTTGCGCTTGATCAATGCTCCAGACAGCGGGCCTTTTGGATCGGCTGGTTGAGTGGTCTGGTCGGATTCACCGGCATCATGGCCTGGGTCGTCACCGCCATGACGACCTATGGCAAGGTCCCCGAACCCGTCAGTTACGCAATTTTGTTGCTGTTGGCCACCTACCTCGGACTCTATGTCGGGCTCTATTGCCTCGCTGTTGTATGGTTGCGCGAGCTCATCCCACGCTATGGAATTTTCTTTGCCCCCTGCTTCTGGGTCGCACTCGAATGGTTCCGTACCCACCTGCTCTCCGGCCTTCCATGGTGTCTCCTCGGCTATTCACAATATCGCGAATTGGACCTGATTCAAGTGGCCGACCATACGGGTGTCTACGGCATTTCCTTCCTCATCGTCCTGGTAAATGTAGCCTTCGCCGAGCTATTCTTGTGGATCATGCCGTTTTTTCGAGGATTTCACCCGGTCCAGCTTCCGTGGGAATTGCTCACCACCGCGGCCGCGTGCATGGTGCTCTCATGGTTCTACAGTTCAGCAGTCCTGAGTGCTAGAGATCTGGGCCATCATAAACCTTCCGTTACCATCGGTGTCGTTCAGCCGAATATCGATCAAGCCGTGAAGTGGGATGCGTCATTCCGCGACGAGACGATGCGACGGTTCGACCGGCTGACGGCCCAACTGGGAACCAGTGCCGATTTGGTCGTGTGGCCCGAGGCAGCCACCCCGTTTATTTTCGAGCGGGAGAAAGAGTATCAGCTGCAGCTGATCACTTTGGCGGAACGCGCGCAGGCGCCGATCCTCCTCGGCAGCCCGGCCTTGAGATTCTATCCTGATCGCCGCCCCTACCTCTTGAATAGCGCCTATCTGCTGGGAAGTGACGGCACAGTCCTCGGCCGTTATGATAAGCACCATCTCGTGCCGTTTGGAGAGTACATCCCCCTCAAATCCTCGCTCCTGTTCTTCCTCGATAAACTCGTCGAAGGGATCGGCGATTTCGAAGCAGGACCTGGGCCGACGACTCTTTCGTTCAACCCGAAATCCTGGAGCAAAGAACGTTCGGCAGGCTCCAGATCGGTCAAGTTTGGCGTGGCGATCTGCTACGAAGTGATCTTTCCGGATTTGGTCCGTCAGTTCGCCATGAACGGCGCGGAGTTTCTGGTCACGATCACGAATGACGGATGGTTTGGACCATCCTCGGCCCCCGCCCAACACTTTGCCATGGTCGTCTTTCGCTCGGTGGAAAATCATTTGGCCTTCGCGCGTGCCGCCAACACGGGAATCTCCGGCTTCGTCGATCCGTACGGGCAAATCATCGAAGCGACGCCGATTTTTACGGAGGAAGCGTCCTCTGCAACGATCCAAACCAGACAAGCCCGCACGTTTTACAGCTATTACGGCGATGTGTTTGCCCACGCCTGTGTTATAATCTGCGCGCTTTTGATTCTGTTCGGGTACTTCCGCACCAAGGAACCAGCCCTGACGGCAATCACACCGGCATGAACGAAGAAGGAGGACCGTGACATGTTAGAGGACGTGGAAGTTCGGGTGCGTGCCCTGGCGGAACAAGTCTCTGAACTACGGGGGCATCTTTGACTTCGCTCATATGACGGACGACTTGCAAGAGCTCGAAGCGCAGATGGGCCAGCCTCACTTCTGGAACGATGCCCGCACCGCCGCAACGGTGAGCCGGAAGAAGGCGACGATCGAGCGAGAGCTCCAACAGTGGCGCGACATCGAGACCAAAATGGGTGATTTGGATGCGCTGCTGGAGCTTGCCCATGAGAGCGGCGACTCGGCTCTGGAAACCGAGCTGGCCGGTGAACTGAATCAGCTGGAGCCTCGCCTCGCCACACTGCGTGTCGAGCTTCTCCTCTCGGGAGAACTGGACCCCAATAATGCCATTGTGGCGATTCATCCCGGTGCCGGCGGCACGGAATCGCAGGATTGGGCACAAATGCTCCTTCGGATGTATGTGCGGTGGGCGGAACACAAAAAATTCAAGGTGGAAACCCTGGATCTGTTGCCCGGCGACGAAGCGGGCATCAAAAGCGTGACGTTCTCCATCACGGGGCCCTATGCCTATGGATACCTAAAAGCGGAAGCCGGGGTACATCGTTTGGTGCGCATTTCCCCCTTCGACTCCAACAAGCGGCGACACACGTCGTTCGCATCAGTCTTCGTGTATCCGGAGCTGAGCGAAGACATCGATGTCGTGGTCGAGGAAAAAGATCTCCGGATCGACACCTTTCGGTCGGGCGGCGCAGGAGGTCAGAATGTCAATAAGGTGGAAACCGCCATCCGCATCACGCACTTGCCGAGTGGTATCGTCGTGCAATGCCAGAATGAGCGGTCCCAGCTCCAGAATCGAAACGGGGCGATGAAAATCTTGAAGGCGCGCCTCTTCGAATTGGAACAGAAGAAGAAGGAAGCGGAGTTCAACGCCATCGTCGGCGAAAAGAAGGACATCGCATGGGGCAGCCAAATTCGATCCTACGTGTTCCAGCCTTACCAACTGGTCAAGGATCACCGAACGGGTCATCAAATCAGCAACGTCTCATCCGTCATGGACGGAGGCCTCGATGGATTCATCGAGGCCTTTTTGAAGAAGAAATTGGGAAAAGGAAGCGATCACCTCGCACCGGTCGGCGGACCGGAAGACGACCTGTAGCAGGATTGCCGAAGGGTAAGATGGACGAACTGAACGAACAGCGGCAGCAGCGAATCAAGAAACTCGATCTCCTTCGAGAGGCCGGCGTCGCCCCCTACGGCAGGCGCTTCGAGGCCAAGGATCGGGCCGGTCAATTACTCACGCTGCATGGCGAGAAGACCAAGGAGACCTTGGAGCAAGAAAAGGTCCCCTGCACAGTCGCGGGACGGATCGTCGCCTTGCGGCGTTTCGGTAAGGCCGGGTTTGCCGTGCTGCAGGACGGGTCCGACCGCCTCCAAGTATATCTCAAGAAGGATCTGCTCTCCGAACAGGCCTACACCGTCGTGGAGCAGCTTGATCTCGGCGACTGGATCGGCGTCAGCGGGACATTGTTTCGTACCAAAACGAACGAGTTCACGGTCGAAGTCCATCACCTGACGTTTCTCAGTAAAGCTCTCCGGCCGCTCCCCGAAAAGTGGCATGGGCTGACGGACGTTGAAACCAGGTATCGGCAACGTTATGTCGATCTGATTGCCAACCCCCTGGTCCATCAGATTTTTTCGGCCAGAAGCCGTATCATTACCGGCATCCGAACGTTTCTCATTGAGCGGGAGTTCCTCGAGGTCGAAACCCCGATGATGCATCCGATTCCAGGAGGTGCCAACGCCAAGCCCTTCGTCACGCACCACAACGCACTCGGCGTGGATCTTTACTTGCGTATCGCGCCGGAGCTGTATTTGAAACGTCTGATCGTCGGCGGTTTTCCGCGCGTGTTCGAGATCAACCGTAACTTCCGGAATGAGGGTATCTCGACGATCCACAACCCTGAATTCACGATGCTGGAGTTCTACGTGTCATATGCGGATTATCAGGACTTGATCGTGCTCACTGAAGAACTTGTGTCGAGCTTGGCTCAACAGATTCTTGGCAAGACGGTCATTCCGTACCAAGGAAAAGAGATCGTTCTCACGCCTCCATGGCGACGATGGTCTTACCACCAAGCCGTCCTAGAGGTGAATAACCTCGACCCATCGGTAGTCCACGATCGAGAGAAGGCATTGGCGGCCGCCAAACGGCTGAATGTGCCGGTAGATCCGAAGGCATCGTTGTTCGCGATCATCAATGAGATTTTCGAGGAAACCGTTGAACCGAATTTGCAACAGCCCACTTTTATCACCGATTACCCGATCGAAATTTCTCCCCTCGCAAAGCGGAAGGAGACGGACCCGAACCTGACCGATCGATTCGAGCTGTACATTGCCGGGCGCGAAATCGCGAATGCCTTTTCCGAATTGAACGATCCGTTGGA
>Ga0134126_10008494_pt1 | contig 12923 bp, 7 predicted proteins | sample KB31752_FD_96881 | JGI IMG/M metagenome (GOLD analysis project Ga0134126, IMG submission 96881) | Terrestrial soil microbial communities with excess Nitrogen fertilizer from Kellogg Biological Station, Michigan, USA - KB3-175-2 | ecosystem: Environmental > Terrestrial > Soil > Unclassified ...
ACATAACGCATGTCAAAGCCTGCCCCATTATCTTTCACAGAATATATTAGTTCATTATCTATTTTCTCTGAACTAATTTCAACCAAAGGTTCTTTTACCTTAGAAGAGTACTTTATGGCATTTGAAAGTAAATTAATTATCACTTGATTTATTAATCCATAATCGCCTTTTGCGGGATGGAGGTCGCCTATTTCAACTTTTGCCGCGTGCTTTGTAGATTTATTTAGTTCGTACAAGACTCCCTCAAACATTTCATTCATATTAAGATTTGTTTTGGTAAGATCTTTTCTTCCAAGTCTGGAAAAAGCCAATAAATCGTCTATCATGTTACCCATTTTTTTTGCGTTATACTGAACTGCCCCTAATAACCTGTTTCCTTCTTCGTCAAGGACTTTCCCAAAATCTTCCTCCAGCATTCCCGTATAACCATCTATTGCTCTAAGCGGTGCGCGCAAATCATGCGAAACGGAATAAGAAAAAGACTCTAGTTCTTTATTAACTGTTTCAAGCTGGACTACATTGTTTTGTAAATCAATATTTAAGTGTTTGATTTTTTCATCAGCAATTTTTTGAATAGTGACATCTCTTTCGTTAACAGCAATTGATTTTTTTTCGCTGCCGGCATCTGTTATTACAGAGGCTGAAAATAAAACATCTATTAATTTACCATGTTTTGTAATTCTTTTTGTTTCAACATCCTGTGTTTTTTTTCCCGAAAATACCCCATTAATTAGCTCTTCAGTTTGAGCAAGATTGAATTCAGGAATAATGTTCCATACTTTCATCTTAACGGCTTCTTTTTCAGTATAGCCGTATATTTCTTCAGCCCCTTCATTCCACGATATTATTTTTCCATCATCGTCATGAATATAAATAGCGTCGTTTGATTGTTTTACAACGGTCGCCAGGTAGTTTCTTATTCTTTCTACTTGTTTAATTTCTGTGATGTCCCTGGCATTGGCAAACCACTTTCCGTATTTTACCACCACATTCCATTGCAACCATTTTATACTCCGGTCTTTACAGTATATACGTGTTTCAAAAGATAAACGTTCTTTGGCTTGTTTACTTAATTTCTGAACAATGACCCTGTCCTCATTACTGAGAAAAAATGTTAAAGAAGCTTCTTTGGCTTCATCAATGTTATACCCAAGTATATTTGTAAACGCATGGTTTATTTCTTCAATCTTAAAAGTAGTCGCATCTATAATACTTATAATATCAGCCGAATTATTTATTAATAAAGCCGATCTTTCAAGCGAAATATTTTTTTCTACCAATTCCTTTTTTTGTAGCTGCACTTTAAGAAGTACAGCAACTTTTGCTTTGGCAATTTCCGGATCAAGGGGTTTAAAAAGATAGTCTATGGCCCCTTCCTCATAACCCTTCATCATAAATTTATGTTCCTTTCTTTCCGCAGAAGCAAAAATAATGGGGATGTCTTTTGTTCTTTTGTTTGATTTTAGTATTTGAGCAACTTCAAAACCATCCATATCAGGCATTTGCACATCCAGAATTATTAAATCAACATCTTTATTCAGTGTAATTTTCAGAGCCTCTTTCCCGCTATTAGCAACCAATAAAACCCTGCCATCAGCTTCCAATAAATTTTCTAACGCCAATAGGTTAGCCTGTTTATCATCTACAATTAAAATAGTCGCTTTCTCTTTTCTTTTCATTTTCAATTCGTATTTAGTTGTAATAAAAAGCCCTGAATTTCTGATAGTGTGAAAATGTGGTCTACTTTTCCTGTATGTATAGCTGCAAGCGGCATAGCAGGGAACTGAGCTTCCTTAGGATTCTGCACAATAGTGAGCCCGTTGTTTTCGGCAATGGCTTTTATGCCTAATTCACCATCGTTGTTAGTGCCGGTAAGAACTATGCCAATCAATTTATCTTTATATACGCTTACCGCCGATTCGAATAAAACATCTATAGAAGGCCTGCTGAAACGAACAGGCTCATCAGCTGATAGAGAGAATGTAAAATCATTTTCTATCAGTAAATGATAATCAGGTGGTGCTATATAAACAATACCATTCTCAATTTTCTCTTTTTCATCGGCTTGTTTCACTTTTATACGACACTTGCTTTGTAATATTTCTTCTAATAGACTTGTGGGTTCTTTGGATCGGTGCTGTACAATGATGATAGGAACAGGATAATGTTTCGGAAGTTTTTCGAGCAAAGTAGAAACTGCAAGAAGTCCTCCCGCTGAAGTTCCTACTACAATCGCTTTATATTTATCAGTTGCGCCCAATGCCTATTGTGTTTTCATAAATATTTTTTCTTTCCGGTCAATGTCTTCAAACTGTTTTCTCTTTTCAGAAAATAAAAGTGATTCTTTGCTTCCTAAGCCAAGGAACCCAAATGGACAAAGACTTTCATGAAATAAGTTGATGACCTTATTCTGCAACTGCTGGTTGAAATAGATAAGCACATTTCGACAGATAATAAACTGAAATTCATTAAATGATTTATCTACAGCCAAATTATGTGGTGCAAAAACAATATTTTGCTTTAACGATTTATCAAACATGACAGAATTGTACTTTGCTTTATAATAATCAGAAAAAGACTCTATGCCTCCTGCTTTCTGATAATTTGCGGTATGTGATTTCATGTTTTCCATGGCATACACACCATCTTTGGCAATTTGCAATGATTTTTGATTTATATCTGTAGCATAAATAACAGATCGGCTAAGAAGCCCCTCCTCTTTTAAAAGTATGGCTATGGAATAAACTTCTTCGCCTGTAGCACAACCTGCTACCCATATTTTAATGAAAGGATAAGTTGCCAAACGTTTCATAACATTTTCCCGCAGACTTTTATAGAATTTAGGGTCGCGAAACATTTCAGTTACCGTAACAGATACTACCTGTATAAATTCTTCAAACAGTTTCTCATCACGCAAAATCATTTTCCCAAATTCTTCCAGTGATTCTATTTTTTTTGAATTCATAAAATGAAGAATCCTTCTTCTTACAGATGCTTCAGCATAATCTGTAAAATCGTAACCATACACATAACGTATGGATTCTAATAAATTTTTTAATTCTTTATTTTCAAAATCCATATTAAAGAATCCAGCGTTCTATTTTATTCATCAAATCTGTTAAATTAATGGGCTTCGAAACATAACCCCAAGCACCATATTCAAGGCATTTTTCCCTATCGTCTTTCATGGCTTTGGCGGTTACTGCAATTACCGGAATTAGCTTTAAAGAGTTATTGTTCTTTAAAGCAGTGAGAGTTTCATATCCATCCATAACAGGCATCATCATATCTAAAAGAATTATATCAACCTTATTGCCTTTCTGCAACCACTGCATAGCTTCTTCGCCATCTTTTGCTACTTCTATTTTCATCTCAAATGTTTCAAGATAACTTCCTAATGCAAATGTGTTTCTATCTTCATCATCAACCAACAATACTATTTTACCCTTTAATTTTTCCATAAAACTTATTTAGCTGTACAACCAAACTCTCATAAGTGATAACAACTGCTCCATGTTTACCGGCTTTGCAACGTAGTCAGACATCCCTGCATTAAGGCATTTTTCTCTGTCACCTTTCATTGCTTTAGCAGTTAATGCTATAATAGGTAGTTTTTCAAATTTGCCCATGCCTCTTATTTCTTTGGTAGCTTCATATCCGTCCATTTCGGGCATCATAATATCCATCAATATAATTTCAATGCCCGGATTTTCTTTTAACAGTTTAAGGGCGGCTTTACCATTTTCTGCCGTAATGCATTTCATTCCTTCTTCCTCTAAAGCATTGGTAAGCGAGTAAATATTTCTAATATCATCGTCTACTACCAATACCTTTTTATTCTTCAGCACTTCATCTGTTTTATGAAGCTTGCGAATAATGTTTTGCTTTTCTTTTGGCAAACGTGCCTCAACTCTGTGAAGGAACAGCATGGTTTCATCCAGCAATCTCTCTTGTGAATCAGCCGTTTTCAAGACAACTGTATTAGCATATTTCATAAGGCGGCTGTTTTCATCTTTCGACAAATCTTTGCCTGTATAAACAACGATAGGTACTTTTTTTAATTTATCATTTGCTTTTATTTTTTCGAGAAGATCAAATCCGGTCATGTCAGGTAAGCCTAAATCAACAATTACGCAATCAAAATTGTCATTGCATAACATATCATATGCCTCCTTACCAGAGTATGCAGAAAAAGTTTTTACATCGCCGTTGCCAATAAGTTCACGTATAGCTTTGTTTTGTGTTTCGTTATCTTCAACTATAAGTAGTTTTTTAAGTTTTTTGTTTATAAAATCTTCTATTTTATCAAAGGTGCTTTTTAAATCATCATGGGTAATTGGTTTACGTATAAAATCAAAAGCGCCCAATTCCATTCCTTCTTTTCTTTTGTCATAACCCGAAATAATCTGAACAGGGATATGCCTTAGATCTGGGTCGTTCTTTAAATGTCTCAATACTTCGGTACCATCCATCACAGGTAATTTCATATCAAGTATAATGGCATCGGGTTTATGGTGTCTTGCATAACTTAAACCCGTGTTTCCCTGTGCAGCAATGATGCCTTTGTAATTACGCTCTCTTACAAAGTCAAGAATTATTTTAGAGAACTCTAAATCGTCTTCCATAATAAGAATTATCTTATCATTTTCAGTCAAGTTATGACGATCGTCATTCGTATCATCCCTGGCAATTACATACTTTTCTGCTTTACTATTTTTATTAGGTGAAACGGAAGTTTTTCTTTCTTTAATTTCTACTTTTCGTTCAACAGGTGTCATAACAGAGGCATCAAACTTGAGAGGAAGGTATAGTGTAAATGTGCTGCCTTTTCTTTCTTCGCTGTGTAAATGTATTTCTCCACCAAGTGCATTGGCGAGTTCTCGGCTAATAGAAAGGCCAAGTCCTGTTCCGCCGTATTTTCTTTTGGTAGAGCCATCGGCTTGCTGAAAGGCCTCAAATATAACTCCTTGCTTATCGGACGAAATTCCTATACCTGTATCATTTACTTCAAACTGAATAACAGTAGGGACATGATGAAGTTTTTTGTTTTTGAATAAAATATCAGGAGTTGATTCACGGATAGAGAGCGTTACATTACCATTCTTATCCGTAAATTTAAATGCGTTTGAGAGTAAATTCCTTAATATTTGCTCCAAACGTTGTTTATCGGTTATCAGTGATTTTATTTTTTTGTCGCTGTAATCAATATGAAAGTCAATGCCTTTACTTTTTGCTAATTCGGAGAACATGGAATTTACATCTAAATTAATTTCACTGATGAGAACTTCGTTAATATCGAGTTCCATTTTACCCGATTCTACTTTTGACAGATCAAGAATTTCATTAATTAGATTAAGTAAATCCGTGCCTGAGTTATAAATGTTTTTTGAGAACTCTACTTCTTTATCGCCCAGTATTTTGTTTTTATTATCGGATAATAATTGTGAAAGTATAAGTATACTATTAAGTGGGGTGCGAAGTTCATGCGACATGTTTGCGAGGAACTCCGATTTATATTTACTGGTAACCTCTAACTCTCTTGCCTTGGTTTCAATGTCCATTTTGGCACCTTCCAGTTTTTCTTTTTGCTCTTCAAGCAGATTAGCTTTTTCTTCCAACTCTTCATTGGTCTGTTGCAATTCTTCTTGCTGAGCTTTTAACTCGGCTTCTGATTTTTCTAATAAATCTGTTTTTTCCTGCAACTCTTCATTCGATTGTTTCAGTTCTTCCTGCTGTGTTTCCAGTTCTTCAGCCTGCCTTTGCGTTTCTTCTAAAAGCTCTTTAAGTTTACTACGTGATTGTGCGGCATTAAATACAATGGCTAAATTTTCGCTTACCATATTTAAAAACTCCATATCAAGTTCAGAAAACTGGCGATTAGCACCAATCTCTACAACTCCTTTTAAAGCACCGTCTTGTAATAAGGGTAAAATAATTATGTTTTTTGGACTTGTATTTCCTAAGCCTGAATTAATTTTAATATAATCATCAGGAATCTCGGTAAATACAATAGTCTTTTTCTCTTGTGCAGCCTGTCCTACTAAACCTTCACCAAGTTTTATGTTGCTTGCGTTCTGTTTTCGATAATGAAATGCATAACTCCCGGCAAGACTTAGTTGTCCGTTTTCAAATAGATAAATTACGCCAATCTGCGCTTTCATATAGGTACATAGTTGGTCAATAACAGCCTGCGCCAGTTCTGTTTCAATTCTTTCTCCTCTTGTTTTGTCATTCAACTCAAAGCTACCCGACAAAAGCCAATTTTTGTTAGCACTTTCTTCCTCGGCTTTTTTAAGCGCACGCAGGTTCGTATTAATAATAAAATACACACTAATAAGTACAACAGCAATAACAAATAGCAGTATAATAAATATAAGGTTGAAGTTTTTTGCATCTTCTTCGCTCGATTTACTCCGTTCTTCTAAAAGTTTGTCTTCAATGCTTTTGCAATTGGCCACCATTCTTCTTATTTCATCCTGCAATTGTTTTTCTTTACCACTTAAAATAATTTCTTTTGCTTTTTCAAAATCTTTTTTTCTTAAATCTGTCAAGTCTTCCCTTGCTTTTAAAACAATCTCTACCTGCTTTTGCAGTGCATCAATGTTTTTTTGCTGAACGGGATTATCAAGCGTAAGGCTCTTTACTTTTTCTAAATGATCTCTTAACCTGCTTTTAGCGGATTGATAAGGCTCCAGAAATGCTTCATCACCTGTAATAACAAAGCCCCGTGTACCTGTTTCCGCATCAACTGTAGCTGCCAGTACCTGATCAAACTCATACAATACTTCGTGCGTATGATTTACCCATTGATTTGTATCAATAAATTTTTCGCTGTTCCTGAAAGAAAAAACAGCTACTCCTGCAAGAACTATTGTACATGCTATAAAACCGGTCAGGATTTTCTGATTCAATGTCATTTTCATAAATATAAAGAGTTGATGTTATTGCGTCCTAAGTAACACTATTTTCTTACGCATTATAAATCAATAAATGAAAATATTTTGAACATGTAAGATTTTTTCGTTTTATGTAAAATTCGAGTGCCACTTAAAACATTATAGTATGAAAAAAATGTTTTGTTATAAACCATTAAAAGTTAAACCAAGTGATTATTTATAGCATAGTGTGTGAGCTCTGCATTATTCTTCAAGTTCATTTTTTCCAACATGCGGCTACGATATGTGCTAATGGTAGCAACACTTAATGATAGTTCAGTGGCAATTTCCGAAACTGTTTTTCCACCGGCAATAAGTTTTAAGACTTCTAATTCTCTGTCAGAAATAAGCTCATGCTGTTCCTTGCCCATATCATCATCAAATCTTGAAGCAAGTTTTTCAGTCACGTCAGCAGAGACATATTTTTTCCCGGCAAGAATCGTTCTTACTGCATTTATAAAATCCGTACGCGGGCAGTCTTTTGAAATATAGCCATTACCACCAGACTTAAGCACTCTTATGGCATATTGATTTTCGGGATGGATGCTTAAAATAAGTACCGGTGTTTTAATGGATTCTGTTCTTAGTTGTTTTAAAACATCAAGACCTGTTTTCCCTGGCATGGACATATCCATAATAATTAGGTCTAATTTTTCTCTTCTGGCTAATTTTTCAGCATGGAGTCCGTCAGATGCTTCATGAATTTGTGCAGAAGAAAATTCCTCTGCAATAATCCTTGCAAGCCCCCCTCTTACTAATTCATGGTCATCAGCTATTAGTATATTCATTTTTTATAGGTAATATTAATTTGGTACGAGTTCCTTTATTTTTCGCCCCTTCTATAGTTAATTTTCCACCTAATAGAGCAGCTCTTTCTTTCATGCCAATTATCCCTAATGTTTTTCTATTGCCTATATTTTCAGTATTAATTCCCTTACCATCATCCGCAATTTCTAATAACAATTCTGTTTCATTTTCGCTCACCGAAACTGTAACTGATTTTGCTGCCGCATGTCTACTAACATTCGTAAGGGTCTCTTGCAAAATTCGGTAAGCATTAATGCCAAAATTATTTTCAAATTTTCTTTCTTTTACCTTGGAAATAAATTGGCATGGAATTCCCATTTTTTTTTCAAAATCGTTACACTTCCATTCTAGGGCAGCAATAAGTCCTAAATCATCTAATACCGCTGGTCTAAGGTCTGAGGAAATTCTTCGTATGGTGTAAATAATCCCATCGCTCATTTTTAACATCTCTTGCAATTTTGAAACAACTGCCCCTTCCTGATTATTTTGTTTGTGCCTAATCCAATCAATATCCATTTTTAACGCTGTGAGTTGCTGGCCCAGTTCGTCGTGAATTTCACGTGATATGGTGGTACGTTCTTCTTCACGGATTTGCTGGAGATGGGTTGTAAGATTTTTTAATTGCTCATTTTTTTTCAAAACTTCTTCTTCAGTTTTTTTACGTTCAGTAATGTCACGTGAATAGCATGCGGTTCCTATAATTTCATTTCCTTTACAAATAGGAAAAAAAGAAATCTCAGAACAAATCTCATTCGTGTGTATTATTTCTGTAAAAGTTTTTCCCGAAAAAGCCTTTTCATAAAATTGTTTAATACGAAGCAATCGTTCTTCACCAAATTCTGGTGGAAAAACATTACTACCCCTTGCAATTGGTTTTCCAGTCATGCGTTTAATTACGTTGTCAAATGCTTCGTTAGAAGTTATTAAATTGAAGTTCCTATCTACACTCCACATTAAATCACTTGTATTGTTTATTAAAGCGGAAAGATTTTTTCTATCGAACTCTTTTTCCTGATCGGCTAACACTTTTTCAGTTATATCATGTATAATATCATTTATTTTAATTGGATTATTTTGTTTATCAAACTCATATTTACTTTCAAAGTAAATATGCCTTACGCTGCCATTTTTACGAATAATTCTATTAAAAAAAGACATATCACGTAACCCTTTACGGGCTTGTTCAATATTGCTTTTTACAAAGCCTACATCTTCTGGGTGAATAAAAGATAAAAGCATTTCCCTTGAAGGCTCTACTTCCTCAGGCAATAATCCAAGAATCCTATATATTTCTTGCGACCAAACTTCTTTACGCGTTTCAAGGTTAACTTCTAAACTGCCAATATGAGCTATCTGCTGCGCCTTATTTAAAAGTAATTCACTTTGCGCTAATTTTTCTTCAGCCAATTTGCGCAACCTTTCTTTTTCTCTTTTACTAAAGGCATTTTTTATTGCCTCTGGTAAACGCTGCAAATTATCCTTTAATAAATAATCATCAATTCCTTTCCGCATCATTTCTACAGCGTACTCTTCTGATACGCTACCCGTAACAAGGAGAAACGGAATGTCAGAATTTATTTCCTGATAAATTTCGAATGCTTGTATAGAATCAAATTGAGGAAGTGAATGGTCACAGAGAATTATTTCGGGTGCAAATTCTTTTAAACCAAGCACAAAATTTTCTTTATTGTCAGCGACGTAATATTGAAATTTTAACCCTGCTTTTTCTAATACTCTTTTAACTATATCAACATCACTGGGTGAGTCCTCAATATGCAATATTTTATATTCTTTCATGGCGCTAAGTATATATTTTTTATAAAACATTCATACTATACAATAATTAATCAAATCTTACACCCTTTTTAACAAATTTAAAAAGAACGGGTAAATAAAGTGTAGAATAAAATATGATTATCATGTAGTACAAACAATGACAAAACAGCGAAACTAAGTTGTTTCTCCTTTTTACTTTTATTTGGATTATAAACTTAACTGCAAACGCAATATGTGTCTTACATTACTTATTTGGAATAATTTTGAGTGGCAAAAGAACAATATCTTTAAGTGCATATCTGAATTACCAACCATAAAAGAAAAAAGTGCAGATGGAATTGTCGTCGATACATTACCACTTCCATCAAGATTTTCGTACTGATACATTACCCAGTTTTTTACTAGGAGGTAGCAGATTCCAGCGACTTTTGGAAGTTTTAAACGCTAAATTTTAAATGAAATCAACCTTAGACAAATTTGTCTAAGGTTGATATAGCCTATGAAATAATAATTTTTTAAATATTCTTATCTTTACTTACTGAAACATTCGATAAATAGAACCATCTTAATATTAACCACATGAGAAAATCAACAAGTACTTTAATCATATTTCTATTGTTGTTAAAGGTGCAAATTACTTTTGGGCAAATATCTATTGATAGTGCTAAATTCATTATTAAAAGGTCTGTTGATAATGGTAGGAGTCTAGGAATGGTTATTGGAATTATTAATGAAAATGGGACGCAGGTTTTTGGATACGGAAAAGTAAACGACAATAGTACTAAACAACCTGATGGTAATACATTATTTGAAATTGGCTCCGTAACTAAAACATTTACCTCTCTTCTTTTAGCAGATATGGTAAGTAAAGGGCAGCTTAAACTCAACGATCCAATTTCAAAATTTTTACCTAAAACTGTTAGAACACCTAAAAGAAATGGAAAAGAAATTACACTTGTCGATTTAGTAACACATACATCTGGGCTACCATTTGTTCCAGATAATGTTGGCCTTCAAAATCCAAGTAACCCTTATTTAAACTATACAGAAAACCAACTTTACAATTTTCTATCTAGATACACCCTTACTCGAGATATTGGTTCTAAATACGAATATTCTAATGTTGGTTTCGGACTTTTAGGGCATATTCTAACAATAATTTCAGGCAAGAGTTATGAAACACTGGTAAAAGAGACTATATGCGCCCCTTTAAAAATGACTAGAACGGTTATATCAATTACACCTGAGTTAGAGAAAAATTTAGCAACAGGATATGATGCAAATGAAAAAGTAGCGCAGTATCTTGACTTTTCTGTTCTTGATGGTTGTGGGGCATTACGTTCAAGTGTAAATGATTTATTAAACTACACTGCGGCCAATATGGGATTGATGAAAACAAATTTAGATACTGCTATAGAATTAATTCATAGAACTCATGATTCAAATACTGATGCTTTAGGTTGGGGCTTTATTGACAATAATGGGAAACAAATTTATTGGCACAACGGAGGCACATATGGATGTTCCGCATATTTTGGGTTTGATTTAAAGAGTAAAACAGGGGTCGTAGTTTTGTCAAATTCAGTTAATAGAATTGATGATATAGCACTTCACATTCTTGATAGTAAAGTTCCAGTACTTCACATGGATAAAGCTGTACAAGTATCGGATACAATATTAAAAACTTATACAGGGATTTATAAAAAAGAAGATGGCACAACCAGAACTATTATTAAAAAAGGTAACAACCTTTGGTTCAATTCATATGACCCTAGCATCACTCCAAATTTCAGATCTGGTAAAATGCACTTTACATCCAATACAGATTTTTTCACTTATTTATATCCGACTGAAAGCAGCATTTATTTAGATAGTCTTAATAGAGTGAGTGGATTAAAAATAAAAGGGGGAAATGTTTATGCAAAAAAAGTTGATTCATTAGATTTGTCATTTGATGGATTTAATGGCTTAGCTTGGAGCGCACTGGAGGTTAAAGATTATAGTAACGCTTTTTTTTATTTACAACAAGGTTTAAAAAGAGATTCAACTAATCTTTTTCTTTTAGGAAATTTAGCTCACACTTATTTGTTTACAGGTAATTATTCTAAAGCAATTGAAATTTACAAAAAGCATATTGGGCAAAATCTTCCAAATTACTCATCATGGGTAGGAATGATAATAAGCGATTTTAAAACTCTTAAGGCTGATGGATTACCTGTTGAACCAATGGATAAAGTGTTAAAGGAATTAGATATAGAATAAATCAACAATTATAATCAACGGTGTCGAAAGAGATAATAAAAAATGAATAACTGGTTTTAATTTTTTCCAGTCAAGGGGAGATGATGATAAAAAAAAGGTTAGTGCATTAGGCCGCTTTTGTTCTATTAACTCTTTAATCCTACTAAATTGAAGGGTAGCAGATTCCGGCGACTCTTGGAAGTTTTAAACGCTAAATTATTAGGCATAATAATGATTCATTTCGAAAACCAACTTTTGTTTATATGAACAAAAGCAATAGTAATTCGAATTATAGGAGGCTAAAGTCAGAAGTATAAAATGAAGAACTAATATAGTTTAATTACTAAAAAGCTACCTGAAGCTGCACAAATATATACCCCCTTCGGGCAGAAGAAACTTCTGTAAAGATGCCTGACTTTTCTGTATATACTGGGCGCGATTGATAATTAAGAGAAATCTTTGCATTTTGACCTTTCATTAGCCAATTTATTCCAACATCAAACATTGTCATATTGTTGCTTCCCAATGCTTGAAATTGACTTACCTGCATATCAAAATAAGGTTGCAGTGTTCCATATGCACCAAACAATTTATCTTCAAATTTATAAGCCGCCTGAATATATTCTGTGCTTCCCGTTCCCATTATAGGAAAAGCATTACCAAAACTTCCGGGATTATACGATTTATTTATGTTTCCTGTATTCATATTCATCACGCCGACATATCTTAGGTACTTGTTGCCATAATCGGCATAAGAATAGGCTCCGTAAATGGTAATCGCATTTCCCTTTTCTTTATTCAGATAACTCTCATAAAACAAGTCTATCCCTACAATCATTAAGTTATGGCTAATCAGATTTTTATTTATTTCTGTAATGGTTGGATTTGTTGGTATTGTAATAGAATCCCAATAACGCATAGCATTTTTTTGATACTGAATGCCTGTGCCTAAAGTAAGTATGCGTTTTTTACCCAAATAGGTTCCGCTGTTATAAGCTAACATATTGTCTTCTATATCTAAAAAATGCCATTTAAAGTAACCTCTGTATTGTAAGTTAGGTGGCGAGGGCGAAAATGCAGATGTAGTGCTGTATGTGGTATCCAATGAAGCAGGCTGAATAGCAAAAGGCTTGGAAACGGATACGCGATAATCAAAACGGCCTA
>Ga0134126_10008497_pt1 | contig 12922 bp, 13 predicted proteins | sample KB31752_FD_96881 | JGI IMG/M metagenome (GOLD analysis project Ga0134126, IMG submission 96881) | Terrestrial soil microbial communities with excess Nitrogen fertilizer from Kellogg Biological Station, Michigan, USA - KB3-175-2 | ecosystem: Environmental > Terrestrial > Soil > Unclassified ...
CCCCGATTTGTTGTAAACGCTGGCAGTTAAGAAATACCAGCGCGGTTGTTGGGACGGATTCTTCCGCTTTGCAAGCGGGGGTCCCCGTACGCCCAACAACCTTTATTATTTCAAGGAAATAGCGCGGCGCTCCGTGTCGAAGAGCCCTGCTCCAAAAGCAGGTGCTCTCCAGCAGGGGAGAGGCAGGGGTCGCTCTAATTTCACTAACATCACGCCTAAAGCAAAGTGTCACGACTGCGCAGGCCCAAGCCAATCTCGACATCTCGACACATTAAATAAGCGGGAGACACACATTACAATTGGGGCATCCGAGTCGAGCGCATGGAATCGCCCGCTGCGGCGACGTTTCGTCTGCTGCACTATTCGGAGCCGTCGCGTTCGTGCTGTTGATCGGCTGGCGAAGTACGCGGAGGAATCTCCGAGAAGGGCAGCGCTAATCGGCCTGACATGGATTGGAGTGCAGACACCTTACTGTAATAATCAAAGACAACTTCAAGTGTCTGTCGCTTTGCGCAGCGAGATTTGCTCCAAAAGCTGCAGAATGCGATCGACGCACGCTTCCGCGCTGTGAGTGACCGTGCTCAGTCGAATCTCCGGTGCATCGGGAGGTTCGTAGTCGCTGTCGATACCGGTGAAGTTGACCAATTCTCCGCGCCGAGCTTTGGCATACAGGCCCTTCGGATCGCGGCGTTCGCATTCTTCAAAAGGGGTGTCAACGAAAATTTCGACGAACTCTTGGGGGGCAAAGAGAGAGCGGGCGATCTCGCGTTCGGCACGATATGGGCTGATAAACGAGACGATGACCACAAGCCCTGCATCCACGAGCAGTCTCGCGACCTCCGTCACACGGCGAATGTTCTCAACCCGATCAGCCTCGGTAAATCCCAGATCCCTATTCAGGCCGTGGCGAACGTTGTCACCGTCAAGTGTGTAAGTGTGCCGCCCCGCTGCGAACAGCCGTTTTTCGAGCAGGTTCGCGATCGTGGATTTGCCAGATGCCGAAAGCCCGGTAAACCAGAGGCAAAGGGGCGTTTGCAGCTTTTGCCGGGCGCGGGCGTCCTTGTTGACATCCAATGCCTGCCAGTGAATGTTTGCGGCCCTGCGCAAGGCGAAATCGATCATGCCGGCGGCGACAGTCTGATTGTCAAGCCGATCGGCGAGAATGAAACTTCCCAGGCGCCTGCACTTGTTAGAGGTTTCAAAGGGTACAAGGCGGTCTATAGAAAGATTCACGATGCCGATATCGTTTAATCCCAGCGTTCGCACACTCAGGCGTGTTCCGAGCTTTACGTCGCCCTGGCATTTGATCGCGGTAATGGTTGCCACCGCCTGGCACGTGTGGAGATTGAATATGTACGAGCGTCCCGCCACCAGATGATGGTCTGAGAGGCAAAGCAACTTGGCTTCAAACTGGTCGCTCAACTCTAACGGGTCTGACGTGGATGCAATCACACTACCACGGGTCACGTCGATGTCATCCTCGAGGCAAATCGTAATGGATTCACCGGCCGCGGCTGCGGGCCGCTCCTCCTGCCACGCGACAATCGATCGAACCCTCGTCTCCATTCCGCCCGGCACCACTCGCACGCAGTCGCCAACTCGCACTTTTCCCGCGGCGACCCGCCCGCAATAACCGCGAAAATCTTGGCTGAGACGGTTCACCCATTGCACCGGCATGCGGAATTCCAGATCCCTGGCACCACAACTGACGTCGATTTCTTCTAGGTAGTTTAGGAGACTTGGTCCGGTATACCAGGGTGAGGCGGAACTAAGCTCGGTGATGTTATCGCCGTTCAGGGCCGAAATGGGTATAGGCTGAAAGGTCTCGAACCCAAGCCCGCCGACCAATGGCTGGAACTCGTTGACGATTTGAAAGAAGACAGATTGGTCCCACCCCACAAGGTCCATTTTGTTCACAACCATGACCAGATGCCGGATGCCCAACATGGCAACGATCCTTGCGTGACGGTGAGTTTGCGTCAGCAGCCCTTTGTTGGCATTGACCACAAGCACCGCGAGCTCTGAAGTGGAGGCTCCGGTAGCCATGTTGCGTGTGTACTGTTCGTGGCCCGGAGTATCTGCCACCACAAACCGCCGCCGTGCGGTGTAGAAGAAGCGATACGAAACGTCGGTCGTGATGCTTTGTTCGCGCTCCGCTTGCAGGCCGTCGACGAGCAGCGCGAGATCTATGGCCTCGGCCTGCGTGCCATAACGCGTGGAATCTTTCGCCGAGGCCGAAAGTTGATCCTCGAACACATGCTTTGGCTCCCACAGCAGCCTGCCGACGAGTGTCGACTTGCCATCGTCGACACTGCCGCACGTAATGAACCGAAGAATATCCCGCATTAGAAATAACCCTCTTGCTCCTTGCACTCCATCGAAGCAACCTGATCGAAATCGATCAACTGGCCCTAGCGCTCTGAAGTTCGCGCGATCTGTGTTTACTGAACAATTTCGCTCACAGTCTTGGCGGTACTCTCGATCGCGGCTCTTAGCGGATAACACCCGAGGGTTCTGAACCGCACGACGCGTACTTCCGGAGTTTCTCCGGATTCAGTGGAAACCGGTCATCGTCGACCATAATCCATTGTCCAGAACACCTCACCACGAGCAGCAAAATAGAAGGGGACAACCGAGATATTGCCGAGCCGAAGGGGAATATGTTTTTCCTTGGCGTGACTTCTCCTCATCGCGGCGCGCACCGCATAGTAATGTCAAACACCCGCCGGCGTCGAGCGCCTGTTTCAGCGCCTCCGTCTTCATAGTGGTCGTATAGCGCTCTGAATCGTAAGTGAAGGGGATCACATCCTCGGCAATCCTCTGCTTATTGATGTGCACGAGCAGCGTCATGCCGGATTCGGCGGCGATCCGGTCGCGGAACGCGACCATCTCCCGGAATTTCCAGGTGTTATCGATGTGAAACAATGGAAACGGAGGCACAGCCGGCCAGAACGCCTTGCGCGCCAGATGCAGCATAACCGTGGAATCTCTGCCGATCGAGTACATCATGACCGGTTTATCGGCCAAGGCAATCGCTTGTCGAATTATCTCGATGGATTCTGCTTCAAGACCAGCTAGATAGCCGCTCATCGGTTGAATCGATAATTGCTGCATTCCACCCTTTGATTTAATTCCGAACGCGGTTGCACAATGCGTCTTCAGATTTGATGCTCTCCGCAAGAGGTCCAAGACCCGCCGCTTTTCGTCGTTCGTCAACAGCGCTCATATCATCGATCGGATAAAGAACAGCTCGCCCCCCTTCGCATTTCGCTTGCGTTCCCCAGTGCTGCGGTTTCCCTTCTTCGGTTTCGATGCGATCGAACAAATAAGCGTAATTCGCCTTTGATGCTTCATCCTCATCGACCGCTTTCTTCAGGGCGGGCAGCATCTGCACCTGCACGGTCGCCGTTTGGTGTTGCACCAAGAGCCAGAAATTGTCACACGCGATCAAATCGAAAACAGAAATTCTTGGCCAGCCGTACTCTTGAAAGACGGATTGCAGGAATGGTTTATCCTGCGCAGCCAGCGCGGCTACCTCGTCAGGATCGATGGGGTCCTTCATGCGAATGGCCTTGTCCTCCTCTGCCATTGCCTTTAACTGCCGGCGAATTGTCACAATTTTCGGGTCTTCGTCATATGGAGGCCAGTCCGCCGATACTCGAACCGGTTGCTTATCGGTGACCCGCGTAAACGTCCAATCAGGTACCCGGCCATGAAACCACGAAATCGACAAATGGTTTCTATCGGAGAGTCGGATCGTGGTTCGATCGATGTCAGGTTTTCGACCGACTACGATTTCTACGGCATTGTCCTGGGCTTTCCCTGTCAAAGGCCTTGTCTTGATGGGAAGAAAAATGCCGAAGAACTCGCCCTCCGAGTCTTCGCCAACTTGCTTGGGACCGGCCAAGGTGCCGGTCAATGTGTGTCCGTGCGCCCGGATCGTGAGCAACATCATATCTTTCCCATGCGACTTGAGTAGCCAGTTGCCTGCGTAGTCCTGTAGTTGCGGATTCGTACACCCGCCTGGCGAAACGCCCAGGACGATTGCACAAATCGAGAGCAGAACGGTAAGAGGAATCGATCTAAAGCTCATGCAAGGCACGGATACGAATTCTCCGCTGTTTGTTTCGACCATCATACGCCCATTGATCCTCGCCTGTTATGCGAAAAGCGGACTCCCAGCCAGTATGGCATCGCGTCTCGGTTTGCTCGATAACGGACCTTCACGCGCACGGTGAAGCCTCCGAGAAAGGACTTTCAAACCCTGTTGAGCTCGACATCCGCGAACGGAATCCGGCTAACAAGTGATCCCTTCTGGACGTCTTGAGTTTTCGCGAAGCACAGGGCCTAAGCGGGCGGCCGATGATTTTTTTTCACCGAACCTCGTTTCCGGAACAAAGCGGGTGTACAATTAACTCTGTCATGAGGCGGGTATTGGCACATAAAACGAGATTGGTTGCGATAGGCGGAGCGGCGGCCTTACTGCTCGGCTTGGTGAGATTGCCGCGAGCCCTGTCTCAATCCGCAGCGAGGACTGCAACTTCACCTTCGTTTGAAGTCACTTCGGTGAAGCCGGACCGTTCCGATTCGGGCAGAGCCTTCCTTCAGACGTTCATACCAGTTGTCAGTCCTCATTTAATTGCAACCAACGTGACTGTGGAATGGCTGTTGACGCTGGGCTACGATGTTAAGGATTTTCAAGTTTCTGGTGCACCGGCGTGGGTTAATTCGGAGCGATACGATATCGCAGGCAATATTGATGAAACGCAGTTCGAGCAATTAGAAAAACTGTCTCGTGATGACCAACTTCATCAGGTGCGCCTATTAGTTCAGTCGCTTCTCGCGGATCGATTCAAATTGAAGGTTACCCATGAAACCAAAGAACTTCCGATAATGGCGTTAGTTACTGGAAAAGGTGTTTCGAAGCTTGCCAAATTCGCAGTTCAGCAACATTCAAACAAGCCAACCGATCTAATCTCCTCGGGCTTCGGAAACAATGGTCTGCGAATTGTAAAAGGTGTCGAAACCTCGATGACCAATCTGGCGGGTTCGCTTGGGGCAATGCTTCACGAGCAAATCGTTGATCAAACCGGGATCTCGGGTTACTATACTTTCAATCTCACGTGGACGGACGCAGTGCAAGCTGGACCAAATGCTGCCGGGGATTCTGGACCCTCTCTGCAGGCGGCCCTCGAAGATCAACTTGGGCTGAAATTGGAATCAAGGAAGGGCCCTGTGGATACGATCGTCATTGATCACATCGAGGAACCGACGCCGAATTAATTATTTGGCCGCGAAGCACACCGTATTCGTGCCCGCGTCGCCGCAGGCAGCGTTCGCCGGTGTTGCAGAGCGCTGTCAACCCTGACAAGCGTCTTCAGCGGTCGATTTACCGTCCTTTGCCGTTATCCGTCTGGCGGAATTGCGCAATGTAGTTCTGAATAGTCGTAACGTCTCTCTGAGCCTGCTTTGGAATGTCGGCAAGTTATATTTGGGATTACTGTATCCGTCATTCTCGGACGAATGGGCAACAAGCAAGCGGAGCACCTAAGAGGGGGAAACAGTTCGTGCTTGAAGAGTTCGCAATCGGATAAAACTTCCAACAGTTTCTGGCCACTTCCGTGGGCCGCTACTTTGAACGCCTCTACCTCTCACGCTGTGTTCGGCATTCTTTGTGGTGCGCAGCAGGGCAAGATATTGTTGCAACGACGCTATTCTCATGCCGTGGATAAGAGCAGTGGTGTGCATTCGGATCAAACCGTCATCATGACCACCGTGGAGTCGGCGAAGGTATATCCCGATGCGCTGCGGCGTGTCACGTACTTTGATGTGGAGAACCAAAGGCGCCTGAAATTCCTGACGAACAATTTTCTTCCTGCGCTTACCATCGCACAAATCTGCAAGTCACGCTGGCGAATGGAGCTCTTTTTTAAATTCATCAAACAGCATCTTCGCATCAGTCTTTCTACGGGACGAGTGAGAACGCGGTGAGGACGCAAATCGGATCGGGGTCTCGGTTTACTGCTGGTGGCGATCGTCCGCAAGCACTTGGCTTGCAGGCCAGTTTTTACCAATTCCTGCAGATTTTGAATCTCACGTTTTACTCTTTTGTCTTCCAGTCCCTGCGCAGAATCGCGTGCAGGTTCTAGGGCAGGTATTGGGAGCGGACAACCAACCTTACAGCGGCGCGCTCGTAACGATCACCTCAACCCTTTTCGGGAAAATGTCCATTTACGGGCCTCGGAAGCAGCGGACTCCAAAACCAATTACGCTGATAATGCTAATCAGCTGACTCTGTTCGGTTTTTAACCGGACAGCAGTGATCCGCCATCTTCGCGATCATTCGACTCTTTGTTGGGTGGGGAGCCGAGGGGACGATTCCCCTCCGCGCTAGTTCTCCCGCAGCAATCGGGGCAGATCTTCCGGCGGACTCTCGGTGGTCTCGCATTCGCGATTAGGCGGCCGGCACACCGCTAACGTTGCCCGAGAAACGCCCCGCAGTTTTCTCGATATGAGGCCGAGGTTTTGGGGGAATCTCCTCTTGCCGGGCCAGATCGTCGCGTGAGGTGCGGAGCAAGCGAACAGAAGCTTCCAAACACATTTAACGCCAGAAATTCACTGATTTTTTCGCGACTTTTGGCGAAACACTGCGGTAAGGACTTTAACATCCGGAGGGTTTCCAATCGGCAAGACCCGCCTTGAAATCCTCCCAAGGAATGTTCCCATACCTCTCCCGATAAACGTCACGTGCCTCTCTTGCTTTCTCGGCTCTGACCTTCTCCGGACTTCCATTTTGGGGAATCCCTGAATGCTGAACTACACAATCATCTAAAATGTAGATCTTTTTGGAACCCAGGTGAGCGTGATAAGAGAGTTCCATGGCGTAACCCCACCCTCCCCTTGATTCAGGGAATCCACCAAAAGACGATATGAATTCTCGATCTATCAAAGAAACAAGCAAATCAGCGTGAGGAACTATCCGCGCGCCCGCATGGGAACGACGTACCATCCAGGGGAAAGATAGGGCCTGCGCGCTATCAGGCGTGATGCTGGCGCTGACATGAACTGCTGAAGTATCACTTCGGATAACATCTTCGAAGCGGGAAATAATCAATGGGGTCACACATTGGATGTCATTCGCTATGAAGAGAACGAATCTGGCCCCCGCTTCTGAACTCAAGCGAAGACAGTCCCTTATCCCGCCACCCGTGTAACTGTTTACCACATTTTGGTGCGTCACATATTTGCACGGTTTTATCGGACTTGCGTTGTCTAGTACGTTGATTTTTGTCCCAGGATTCCAGCCGCGGAGTTGTTCAACTAATTCGTCGGTCCGCAGGCCTCCGCAGTAGTCCAAAATGACCGCGAAACTGCTCACAATTGTTCTCCAGACAATACATGGCGCGGCGGGATCGATACCATCGTAGTCGTTTCGGATTTCCGGGCTTCAAAATAGATCCGATTTGAGGCTACGCGCATGGGCCCTTTCTACTTTGAGCCTTAGCTCTTGTGCCGGGTGAGAAAACAGCTACGTCTCGATACCATATCCAAGTCGTTGGGCGAGATCTGCAACAATGGGCCAGATGCTCTCGATCTGCGCTGAATTCCATTGGCGCCAACGGCCAGCACTCCTGCCGTGAATTTCTTGAGTGGAGTTGATTTTGCTATCCTGATATCCACGATCATGTTGCATAGTGAACGCATTTTGGACGATGTCCGGATAGAACTCCTCGTCTATGAAGTGCAATGCGTGTTCTACGGTCTTATCAGGTTTGTGCACCAAGTCCTCGTACCGAAAAAGGTGTGCCCTTTCGGGATGAAGTGATGCAAAGCTCAGAATTGTCTCATTGACTTCTCTCCAGTATTTAGCCCAGCACTGGAATCCCAAGCCATAATGAGCAATTGCATCTTGTATTTCTTTGTCTATCTGCCCCAACGATATGTAAGTAAACTGTTCCCCAAGAGAAATAATATTATCCAATGGATGGCGGATCAAAAACAGAAACAAAACCTTGTGGTCAAACAGGTCATCAATGAAAGGCAGAAGTTTGTAATAGTTCGGAGTTTTGTCGATCCACCGAATCTTACTCCGCTTACGTGCATATGTATCCATTATTCCTTGTACGCAAGCGCCGAACTCGCGAAAGATGTCATTGTAACTCATCCGGAGAGATAGTAATCCAGGAACTAATTGCGGGTAGCTAGTTAATTGGTAAAGAGCGCTGATAAACTTGGTTTCCGGAGGGCATGCTATGCGAGGATGAGCATCAAGAATATATCGCACCAAGGTCGTTCCCGACCGATGACATCCTATTAGAAAAACAGGCCACGATTTGTGAGACATTGTGCATTCTCCCGAACGACTCCGATTCTTAGCCATGTATAGGAGAGCATACATTCCTTTGGTGCTCTACCGCGCCGGGATAAACGACGTCTCCAGACGTCGGCAGAAAGTATATCCCAAGCATCTGTTTCAGGAATCTCACTTTGACATCAAGGGATCCTCGGTATCCAACTTGGTTTTACATAATCTCGCAATATGGTAAGGGAGCTCCTCCGTGAGATGCGATCCGCACGCTATCACGTTTGCGACTACGGGTGTGTGTTTATTAAAAGTCAGGCGCTCGCTCCCAAAGTGTCGTACGACCCCACCTCCGGCTCTAACCAGTGCGACACCCGCGGCGATATCCCATTCGTACTTGCGCTGCATTGTCCATGTGGCATCGGCGAGGCCGGCAGCTACTAGTGCTAATTTGTAAGCGATCGAACCGACGGGTATTATTTTGAAAAAGCTACCCTCAAATCGCTTCCACTCGCCTCGCTCAACCTCGGAACGACTCGCAAGAACTACGGCTCCCGCCATGCTGCCGTGGTGCCTTACCTTACAAGGGATCCCGTTATAGGTGACGCCTAAAGAGAGGGAACCTATAACCATCTCGTTTGTGGCCGGATTGCAAACTCCACCAGCGATCGGCTCGCCATCTTCTATGAAAGCAACCGAAACGGACCATTCTGGTGTGCCGTCGACGAATTGCCGAGTCCCATCGAGTGGGTCGACGATCCAGACACAATTCTTATCCAGCCGCGACAGATCGTCCACGCTTTCCTCGGAGAGCCAACCTTCGTCCCTGGTCGATAAACTCTCCTGAAGAGCACGATCTGCGGCGCGGTCCGCCCCGGTTACCAGATGGTTCCCAGACTTGTGTTCAGCTTTGACGTGGCCTCCTCTAAAAGGCGCAATCGCCTCGGTTGCATGCTCAAGTGCCTGCTTGATCCGTGCTATGAGACTCTCGTCAGATAGGATACTCATGGTAACCACACTTGTGTCGATCGTATACCGAAATCCTTAGTAACTTTGTAGGGATCCGAAATACCCGTGACGTGGGGCAGGAGCCGGACTTGCGACTTTGCATATAGACCTTTGCGGCGCCTCGTCTACCAAAACTCAAGTGGCGTCGATAAAATGCACTGAGAGGAAACCGCCGTGTGGGTACATAGTCGCATGCACCGCTTTGCGGATAGAATCGTAAGTACAATGGGCCCTGCAAACGGCGATGCCTCCATTCTTGATTATGTCAGAAGCAACGAATCCAGTACGCTGAATGTTAATGTCGCGGTGCTCGTAAGAGAAGCCAAGTTCGGAAGAGAGATTCTTCCTCACAATATAACGCCCGACAACGTGACCGGCTGGCCTCCCATCCCCGATAGCTTGACGACCGGAATAGATTTGCAATTGTGGACTTCCCGGAACCCGACACGCCGGTGAAGAATACAGTAAATGCCTGCGAATGGTGGTGGATAATCGCGCTGCAATTCAGCAGCCTCCTCATAAATCCAAACAACTCGCCGTCCGACTGGCCCATGCCAGACCTCGCGATAACGTTCTATTATCTTAATCCGGGTGACGAAGTCAGCTACTATATAACGAGCTTTTGGACGGATAACTTTAATCCCCATAGCAACCCGAACTGTGCCGGAAGTCCCTATGAAACATGTTTGACGACGCCCACATATACACTTAAGCAAAGCTGTGACGGTCTTGCTCCGAAGGCGTACGCTGTCCAACTACAACACGCCCAGCGATGAATCCGAGGGTGGCTATGCAACAATCCACTGGACTGTGAACGGGACGGTCCAGTCAGACTTCAACTTCAATATCGAAGGCGACAACGCTGACGAGAACGTAGTGGACAGTTTTTACAACACTGCTCTGAGTGTGCCTTGGTTCTGGGGAAGCTTGCTCGCACAGGAGTCTAGCGGGCGACAGTATAACGCGTCTGGAGGATTTCAAGGGTTTCCTCTTGCAGTTCAAAACCCGGACGGAATTGGGATATCGCAAATCGACGGCACGCAAAACACCGTATCGGATTTTGATTACTGGAACTACGAAGCCAATGTAGAAGACGGCTTAAAGATCCTGCAAAACAAAGCAACGGAGTCACAGAACAACTGGATCAATAACTATACAGCTAGCGGTAACACGGATCCATCCTCATCAGACACCAGGAATCCCTATTCGTATTGCGATTTCGTTGCGAACACCCAACCGTTGGGCAACGGTAGCTTCGGTGATGCGGATTGGATTCAGGACTATAACAGCCATTCCAGCCAGCATTGGTACATCTGGTGGAATTCTACGACGGGGGCTTGGAATTTTAAATACAACACGAGCGAAGCGGGAAACCTCTATGTGCCAGACGTTTGCGGGAAAGCACCGTACTAGTCGGTGTGCCGGCCCACTTGTAGTCTTAACGCTAGCGTGCTGTCTTTCACTGAAGGCCGCATCGGGGACCCTGTTCCTTCTAACGGGCGCTTCGTTTGCTGACACGAGTCAGACGTTTCCGAGCCGGCTATACACAATAAACACGAACCATGCGCTTGATCTTGTCAGGACCGCTGTACCTGGGAACGAGGGGGTTACCGCAATTCTGGATGACATGCGCGACACTATCTATGTGGCGTTCCCTTCGAACACCGGCGTTAGCGGGGCACCTACAAAGGTCAGCGTTATCCACACGGCGCGTCCGAACGAAGACGATGTCATCACATTCAATCCTGCTGCGATGACTGTCTGGCCGTATGCTATGGCGACGGCATTGGAACCCGATCTAAAAAGTTACGCGCTCTTCACGGTTTTTCCTCGCACCAACGTCGACGGGCATGCCGCGTTCCTGCAATTCATCCGGAGCAATGCGACCAAGCTCATGGCCATTGGCGGCAGTCCAATGGCGAACGGCCCGCGCATCGCTCAAGACAATTGGAACCTATATCGCGACCTCACTTTCAGTGGCACGCCCGGCGGCCCAAACTCCTACTTCACACCGACAGCTGCCGTCGAGGGCGGGAACTTAGTGATGCGACTGGGCGGCAAGGCGATCCTTGTCGACCAAGCCCCCCCGAGCCTTCCAGCCGGTACCACTGGCAATGAGACAAGGATTGTTGCGGTGGACCAACGTTTCTTCGTGACCTGGCTCTGGCGTGAGAGTGATCGATTCGCACCAGCCATCTTTTACGTGCATGATCGACAACTCGCTAAATGGAGAGACCTAAAATTCTCGTGGAACTTGCCTCAATCGAGAATATTTGGCTCGTGGCTCGCTACGATCGCGATGAGTTATGAAGGCGTCGGATCTGGCGTTTGGCACGACTCCAATCCGGGACATAACGATGAGAGCGACCACTGGGTGAAGGACGTGTTGCCCGACGTGAGGCTGGAGTTCGAGGATATGCGCCTCGGCTGCGCGATCCCCGGCACCCTGATACTGGATAATTTGGTCGATGGCAGGAGGATCATGCTTGAGACACACAAGGAGGATAGCGAAATTCTAGATGTCGGGAACGACGGACTAGTGCTTTATCGCATCAACGACGAAATTTTCTCAGCACAAATCGAAGGTGATACGTTGTCTGGTGCGACGCTGGTTGCAAAAGGCGAAGACGTGCCACAGGTCCATTGGGCCTTTTGGTCGGGTACGCCAGCGGAGGCAAATCAGCGCCGAAACAATGATTAGAAGCAACCACCAATCTGGAGGATTCCAGCGCAAGCGAGGTGAAGGATAGCAATGCAGTCGCTTGCAGGCGTTATTAGATGACTACGGCTTTGAATCACGGGATGTTGTGTAGATAAATCCGAACAAATGCTGCGCGGCGAACGCCCGCGTGATGCGCGAAGGAGCGGAAATATGGCTAGAATCAGGCGCTGGAGAGAGGTGGTTCTCGTTTGGTTTACATTGTTCGCCTCACTGGTTTGGGCGGGATCTCGCTCAAGTGCGCCGGAGGCTCGCAGCGGCGACGCGCGTTCGCTGCTCGTCACCAGCAGTGGCGGGAAGCGGGCGTGGGGCATCGCGCTTTCTGCTGCCCGGCCATTTCTGCATACCTTCAGCGCTTCCGCCCTGCCTATTGTGCTGCCCGCGCCTGTAGCAGCATTCGCGACCAGTGCGGTGGCGGACCCGATGCCGGCCCCCCCGTCCCCCGCCACGTCCTGCTACAGCTGCAACACGAGGATAGCGCCGTTGTGCAGTACGACGACTGCAATCTGCTGCAATGGTGAAGGCGGCTGCACGGCGAGGGGTACGTGCGGTTGTTGGTCAATAACCTGCGATATCGAAGGGTTTTCTGGTGTTCAGTGCCAGACGTGCGATTTGGGAACCTGCAGCTGGTGTCTCTGACGAATGCGTTAAACGCTGGGGCGGTCAATGGAAAGCCTTGATCTTGAATCGGCGCTTGCATCTTCCAGGTATTACCCTGTGGCTTTCGACATCGGTCGCCGCCTGATATGGTTCGCCGAGATCGATCGTGAAACCTATCGCCGCGCAGGATTCCTCGTGCCGGCGCACACGCCGATGGGCTGTGATCGGTATGGCTTCAATCTGGACGATGTGGCTCTGCGCGATTTGAGCCTTCCGATCGGGGGCGCGCCGTC
>Ga0134126_10008498_pt1 | contig 12921 bp, 11 predicted proteins | sample KB31752_FD_96881 | JGI IMG/M metagenome (GOLD analysis project Ga0134126, IMG submission 96881) | Terrestrial soil microbial communities with excess Nitrogen fertilizer from Kellogg Biological Station, Michigan, USA - KB3-175-2 | ecosystem: Environmental > Terrestrial > Soil > Unclassified ...
GCTGTCGGACAGTGATTGCACGTGAATACGATCACCAGCACCTTGCTCGCGGCATAATCGCTCAGCTTATGGATTTTGCCGTCGATGCCAGGAAGAGCAAAGTCGGGAGCGCTTGAGCCGATAGCCAGCGTCGGATGAGGTTCATCCGCGAACGCTGCGACGGACAGCAGCAGGAAGGCGAGAAAACGCCACATGGTTGAAAAACTCCGTTCGAAAAAGCGGCGCCGCATTGCGCAGCCATTATCTTATCCGACCGCTATCGACGAGAAGGGCTCTTGGGGCCTATGGGCCGGCAAAGGTGGCGAAGACGCTCGGTAACAGCCGCTGAACGCGACCGTCAGGAGTAGGCATGGCCCTGCGGCCGCGGGATCGCATGAAGACATTCGATTGCCTGCACCGAACCGCGACTGTCAAGGAGCGGACGTTTTTACCGGGGTTTTCAGCGGACGTTTTCAACTGCGTTACTATCGGGCAGCCGAGCCGGTCTTAGTTATCCCATCCAACTTCGCCTGCAACTCGATCAGTTGCTGAACCGAAATCTGTTCTGCCCGAAGGCCGGCCTCCGGCAATGAATCGATGACTCGTGAGTCGTAGAAGCCTCGAAGATTGTTTCGTAGCGTCTTGCGCTTCTGAGCAAAGCAGCGGCTCGCGAACTGCACGATGCTCTTTACATTTTCGGGCACGTTTGTGCGGCGCGTCAGACGGACCACCGCGGAGTCGACCTTTGGCGGCGGCGCAAACGCAGATGGCGGAGCCTTCAGAATCAACTCGACATTGCAAAACAATTGTGTGCGCACCGAAAGAAAACCGTAGTCGCGATTTCCAGGCGAAGCGCGAAGCCGGTCGGCAACTTCCTTTTGCACCAGAAAAACGGCGCGGGGAAATCCCTCATCAAGCGCGAGAAAACGCTCCACAATAGGCGAGGTTATGTAATACGGCAGATTCCCCGTGATCGCGGCTGGGCCCCACTGCGCCAGATCTATCTGAAGAACATCGCCTCGATGCAAGTGAAAACGTGAATCGGCGCGGAATTCGGTATCCAGATAGGATGCCAGCAAGTCGTCCAGTTCAATGGCGTGCAGTTCCTCGGTGCGGGACAAGAGATGACGTGTAAGAGCGCCTCGCCCCGGTCCAATTTCGATCACACGTGGTGTGGCGCCCTCGCACGCCGCGTCCGCAATGCGTTCGAGTATCGCCTGGCGGACAAGGAAATGCTGGCCGAGTTTACGAGGCAACTTTCAGTCTAGGTCAGGCGCGGCGGCACCATTATGGCCGAAACGCCAGGGGCAGGAACTTAATCTGGATATCGCCTGAAATCGGTTGCGCCACGGCAAATACGGTCGGTATCGAAGGCATCGCGATATTGGCCGGCTGCGCTTCGAGATCGGCTCTGAACTTACACTCGGGATCGCTTACCGCGTAATCTCCGGTACGGCCGTTCGAGTCGATGCTCATATTCAGGAAAACTGCATGAGAGCCCAACTCCACTGGGATCAGATTCGCCTCGGTTTGGGAGGAATAGGCCAGCGGCACTTCGTAGCTGACAAGCCTTGTGGTCGTGCTGATGGTGAAAACAAACGTGCCGAACAATACCAAGCTGGACAGCAGTCCGCCGGTGGCCGGAATGGCCAGTGGTTTCATGAGCTCGTTGATTCGGAAACACCATTTGTCCCAGATCGCCTTCCAATGCGAGCCGCGAGTAGCCAGCACCTCCGCGCGCTGGCGGGAAGCGATGACTTGAAGCGATGTTTGAAGCCGGTGCGGAATCAGCCGTTCCGGGACAGTCTTCAGGGCTGCCCGAAGCTGTGAAATCTGTTCAAAGTAGGTAGCGCAGTCTTCACAATGGTGCAAATGAGCCACTACATTTGAGCGCCGGTCGGCGCGCAAACGGCCATCGACATAGGCGGCGCTATGTCGCTTCGCAGTGTGGCATGAAATGGACATGCAAACTCCCGTCTGCTTCTAGACGAATGCCTCCGAAAGGCCAGGATCTAAACGTTGCGTTAATGCGCGGCGGAGAGCGTCTCGCCCGCGCAGGATGCGCGATTTCACGGTGCCAAGAGAAACCTGCAGAATGTCGGCGATCTCCTCATAACTTAAATCTTCGATGTCCCTGAGAACGACGGCCGTGCGGAATACGGGGCTCACTTCATCCAGCGCCTGTTCGATCAGCGCACGTGTTTCGCGATTTCGCGCCCAGTCGAACGGCGACGGCCCCGGATCGGGCGTTATATCGTAACACCGGTGTTCCTCATTCTCAGGCTCAATCGCCACCTCATGCTTGCGGTGTCGCGAGAACCAGCGCCGGTGATTGTGAGCTTCGTTTACTGCAATGCGATATATCCAAGTGCGTAAGCTGCTGCGCTCCTGAAAAGATCCGACGCTCCGAAACACCTTGAGAAAAACCTCCTGAACTACGTCGCACGCATCGTTTTGGTCGCCAAGTAATCGGTAAACCATGCTGTAAACGGGCTGTTGATAACGTGCTAACAGCTCTTCGTAGGCTGATTCGATGCCCGCCCGGAGCCCTCGCAAAAGTCGGGCATCTTCCTCGGAAAGCGAGGATTGTGAGCCCGTGATGGAGAGCTTCACTATGGAGTCGGCCAAAACCATCCCCTTTCAAGACCGATTCTACTCCCGTCCGTTTCGCAGTACGACCGTTCACTAGCTCTGACACCGCTCCCCACCGGTAAGTTCCCGGAAATTCAGCGACATGGACTAAGGATTAGAACGGAACACGAAGCGCAATGAAGCGAGCCGAGGGTCGAAGGACAAGATCCCAGGCAAACCTGCGCGGTTCTACAATGAAGACGGCATCCCGTGGCCGAAAACAACGCTCTGCACACACCCGCGACAACTCTCGGTGGAATTCCGCTCAAACCCTTTTACTCGCCGGACGATGTCGCCGAAATGCCGTTCACCGCGCCCGGAGAATTCCCGTATACGCGCGGCATTCACCCAGCCATGTACCGGAAACGGTTGTGGACCATGCGGCAGTTTTCGGGGTTTAGCACGCCGGAGGAGACGAACGAGCGCTATCGCTATCTGCTGGAACAAGGCCAAACCGGGCTGTCGGTGGCTTTCGATCTTCCGACATTAATGGGCTACGACGCGGATGCGCCCGAAGCCGAAGGCGAGGTCGGAAAATGCGGCGTTTCCATTTCTTCGCTCGAGGATATGGAAGCGCTGTTCCGTTGCATCCCGCTGGGGGATGTGTCGGTATCGATGACCATCAATTCGCCCGCCGCCGTCATCTGGGCGATGTATCTCGCCGTTGCAGAGCGGCAGGGCGTTGCTCCGTCGTCGCTCTCGGGCACCTTGCAGAACGATATCCTGAAGGAGTACATCGCTCAAAAAGAGTTCATCTTTCCGCCCCGGCCGTCGATGCGGCTGGTGACGGATGTGATTGAATACGCGACACGACACACGCCGAAGTACAACCCGATTTCAATCAGCGGCTATCACATCCGGGAGGCTGGCTCCACGGCCGTCCAGGAACTCGCCTTTACGCTGCGCGATGGCGTCGAATATGTCGATTGGGCGGTCGAACGAGGGCTGCTGATCGACGAATTTGCTCCCCGGCTGAGTTTTTTCTTTAATGCGCACAACGACTTCTTCGAGGAAATTGCAAAGTACCGGGCCGCGCGTACAATCTGGGCACGGATCATGCGCGATCGGTACGGCGCCCGCGACGAGCGAAGCCTCAAACTCCGTTTTCACGCGCAGACCGCCGGCTGTTCGTTGACATGGCAGCAACCGGTGAATAATGTGGTCCGCACGGCGGTTCAGGCTCTCGCGGCCGTAATGGGCGGCACGCAATCTCTCCACACAAACTCTTTGGATGAGGCCTATGCGTTGCCCGGCGAACACGCCGTGACCATCGCTTTGCGCACACAGCAGATCCTGGCCTATGAAACCGGCATTACCGAAACGCCCGATCCGTTTGGGGGCAGCTACTTTGTCGAAAAACTGACGGCGGACATCGCCGAAGCCGCCCGCACCTATATAGACCGGATCGACGGGATGGGGGGAATGCTTCCGGCGATCGAACGGGGCTTTCCGCAAGCCGAAATCGCCGAAGCGAGCTATCGATACCAGGCTGAAGTGAATGGAGGCGAGCGGATTATCGTCGGCGTGAACCGGTTTCAGGAGACCGAGGAAGAGAAACTGGATATCCTCGAAGTTGACGAATCCGCGGAGGCGCGCCAGGTCGCGAAACTGGGCGCGTTACGTAACCGGCGGGATCCGGAACAGGTGCGGCGCACTCTCGAACGCCTGAAAAAGGGGGCGGAAGGGCGGGGGAATCTGATGCCTTTTCTGCTCGATTCCGTGAAGAGCTACGCCACGGTGGGAGAGATTGTAGCGGTCCTGAAGCGGGTGTTCGGAACATATTCAGAAACAAGCGTTTTATAATCGGGGTAGTGTCGGTATGAATTTTCCAATCCGCGTCCTGGTGGCTAAGCCGGGCCTCGACGGGCACGACCGCGGCGCCAAGATAATCGCGCGCGCGCTACGCGACGCGGGAATGGAAGTCATCTACACGGGGCTTCGGCAGTCGCCGGAGATGATCGTGACCGCGGCGCTTCAGGAAGACGTACAAGTAATTGGATTATCCATATTGTCCGGCGCTCACAACGCCATCGTGCCGCGTGTCATGGAGCTACTCCGCGAAAAGGATATGACGGACGTGATGGTCGTCGTCGGCGGCATCATCCCCGACGAGGACGCGGCTGAGTTGAAAACGCTCGGTGTTGCCGAAGTGTTCCAACCGGGCGCGTCATTGGATAAAATCGTCGAATTCATTCGCGCGTCGGTAAAACAAGCCGCGTGAGCGGCTTCATGTGAACAATCCAGATGTTCTTCGTTCGGAAACCAGGGACAACTGGAGGAAAAGGAAATTGATGCAAGACAGACTGAACATTGCAGTCTTCGTCGACTACGACAACATCGAAATCGGTCTGAAGTCGACGCTGCGGCGCGAGTTTGATGTGGCGCTGCCGCTGAGCGCTCTGAAGGAGCGCGGGGACCTCGTCGCGAAATTCGCATACGCGAACTGGGGAAGACAGGAAGGCGCCACACGGCAGATGGCCGAGAACGCCGTACAAATGGTGCAGCGCATTCCCTCGCCGCGGGGCGACAAGAACGGCGCCGACATCAATCTGGCGCTGGATTCCCTGGAGATGGCGTTTACTCACGCCCATGTCAACGCGTTCGCCATCATCAGCGGGGACAGCGACTTTATCCCGTTGGTGAACAAGTTAAAGGAATACGGCAAGACCGTATTTGTCGTCGGCGGTAAAGCTTTTACCAGCACGATTTTGCAGCAGAACTGCCACGAGTTCATCAGCTACGAGTCGCTGCTCGAAGACGGCGATCGAATCGTGGCTACGCCCATGCCCGACCGGCGTGACCGGGGAGGAGATCGGGGCGATCGGGGTGACCGCGAACGTGGAGATCGCGAGCGGGGAGACCGCGGGAGAGACCGCAGAGAGAAGGGCCAGCGGCCTGCGCCGCTCGATTTAACACAGGCCATGCCGCTGGTGGAACGCGCGCTTCAGGTGCTCGAGCGCCGCGCCGTCCAGCCGCAGCTCGGATTGTTGAAATCGACCATGCTACAGCTCGACCCGGCTTTTAGCGAGCGGGCGTACGGCGCCAACAGCTTTTCGGATTTCATCGAGAGGCTCAAGAAGGCGGAGTTTATCAACGTCAGCGGCTCGGGAGGCCGCTACATCATCGAGCGTCGTGGCGGCGGTTCGGATAAAGCTGCTCCAAATCCGGATGAAGCGCTGCCGGGCCTGCGCGACGTGCTCGAAACGCACCGCTTCGATATCGAGGTGAATGACGGCGTCGCGGCGGACGAGTTGGAAGACTGGGTGAAGCAGGAGATAACGGACTTCAGTCCTCAGAAATATGGCTTTCAGCAGTTTGCCGAGTTTCTGAACTATGCCCAGGACAAGACGGTCGTTCGCCTGACGCCGGATGAGGACCGCGGACTCATTGTCTTTCTCGGGGCCGAGTTCTATCCGCCGGCGCTTCCCGTTGCCGAGCCGGAGCAAATGCTTGAAGAGGACGATGGGCCTCAGCCGATCGTCGAAGGCCAACCGACCATCTTCGAGCCCAATCCGCCGCCGCCCAAGCCGAAGAAGCAAACAAGACCGCGAAAGGCGGCCGCTTCGACGACGCGCAAGCCTCGCAAAAAGAAAACGGACTAGCGGGGTGGGCAGGCCTTTGTCTTACGCCGGGCCGCCGGGCCCGGCTCTTCGGTAATTCAGCAACATTCGAGAAGAGCGCGGCTGCGAGCCGCGCAGACGGGGCGTCTGCCCCAGCAGAACTAAACAATATTGGGCTTTAGCGTTGCAGCGTCGTGTCTCGGCGAAAGCGCCGAGTTTCAGCTCACCGCCAGAGCGGTTGCGTAAACAGCTTCCTTAGCCAGTCCGCCCCGCGTAGTAGCCTCTACGCGCACGCACGATGAAATTTTTATGGCCCCGCACTTTGATTCGAACCGTATGGAATAGCCCATCGTTCTTTAACGGCTCTGGCCGATAGAGAAGATTGTATTGATGCCGTAGTTCGTTGGCTATGTTTTCGAACGATTGGTTCAGATCGCTTGCCTGGAACGGGAAAAAAGCCACGCCGCCGGTCTGCTCGGCGAAATAGCGCATCACTTTATCGCCGTCGGTCGGTTGCCCGGAGATGTTGGTCGAAATCGTATAGACGACCACGTCGGCTTTCTGAGCCATTTCGAGCGCCTGGTCGCGGCTATGGTGGCTGTCGTCGTCCTCGCCGTCGCTCAGGACCACCATGGCCCGGCGGAACTTATACAGCGGCTGATCCTGCATCAATTTATCGTGACAGGCGAAATAGACGGCGTCGTACAGTGCAGTGCCGCCGCCGGGCCGTAGTCCTCGAATGGCGTTCTCCAGTTTATTTGTGTCGTTCGTGAGATCCGCGACCAGTTCGGCCGAAGAGTCGAAGCTGACGACGATCGCTTTGTCCTGGTCGCGCATTATGCCGTTAACGAAATTGACCGCCGCTTCCTGCTGGAAGTGAAACCGGTCGCGAATGCTGTTGCTGGTGTCCACCAGGATGGCCAGACGCAATGGCAGGTCACTCTCGGACGTAAACTCCAGGATTTCTTGCGGCTTCTTGTTTTCCGTCACTTCGAAATCTTTTTGAGTTAAGTCGGTTACGAAGCGGCCGTGCTTGTCGGTGACGGAGAACAACATGTTCACTCGCGTCACTTCCGAGCTAAATTGTGTCGGAGTGTTATCCTTTCCGGCGCTCGCTTGCACGGACTTCTGTTGTGCGTCAAGGGAACTGAAGCTGAGGGCGGCGGCAATTCCCAGGGCCGCCAGGCTGGCAACGACGTACTTCATTAAGGAGCTATGTCTATATTATCCGCCGTCGCAGTTCAACGCACGTAACCGTTCCAGGTAATCCTTCAGTTCAGGCGCCAGCGGGCTTTCGATCTCGATGGGCTGGCCCGTCGACGGCGATTGAAAGCGGAGCCGCTGAGCATGTAAAAAAAAGCGGTCGGGAGCCGGGATACGGTCTGCTCTACGAGGCGCGCCATAAAGGCCATCGCCGACGATCGGATGTCCAATGCTCGATAAATGAACACGGATCTGATGGGTGCGGCCCGTTCCAATCTTCACTTCTAGCAAACTGAGGTTGGCGAGTTGCTCAATTGTCCGATAATGCGTCAATGCCGTGCGGCCTGACTCGAGCCTGGTCGTCATTCGCGTTCGGCGGACGGGATCGCGCATGATCCGTTTTGTAATGGTTCCTTGCGGAGGCGAGATATGACCGCGCGCCAGGGCAAGATAGGTCTTTTCGACCTTCCGTGCGCGGAACTGTTCGGCAAGCGACTGGTGAGCCTGATCGGTTCGCGCGACGATGAGGACGCCGCTTGTTTCACGATCCAGCCGGTGTACAATTCCCGGCCGTAGGTCGCCTCCGGTCGTCGAAAGCTGTCCGAAATGATGCAGCAGAGCATTCACAAGCGTGCCTCGATGATGACCGGCGCCTGCGTGGACCACCATGCCGGCGGGCTTATCGATCGCAATCACGTCGGCGTCTTCATAAAGAATAGTCAGCGGGATCTCCTCAGGCTCAGCCCTAAGCGGCGGCAGCGAGCCGGGTTCCACCTCGATCTCCTCACCTACGCGTAGTGTATGTGACGGGCGGGCTGCCGCGCCATTTACGCGCACGCGGCCAGTCTTTATCCAGCCCTGAAGGCGCGCACGGCTGTATTCGGGCAGGCGTTCATGGACGAACCAGTCGAGTCGCTTACCGAAGTCCTGGGCTTCCGCCCGCAGCATGATGTTCATGGCGACATTCCGTATTCTAGGGTCTGTGAAGAACGAACGCGAACGCAACCAACTCGAGTACTTGTTCGCGGCTTTGTTTCTACTTCTGCTTGCGGCTAAGCTGTGTCACATCCACATCCTATGGGCGGAAGAGGGCTACGCGTCTGCCGCCGCCGTGCAGATTCTGCACGGAAAAATGCTCTATCGCGATTTCTGGTTCGACAAGCCGCCGCTCGCCGCACTGGTGTATGTGCTGTGGGGCGGCGAGCCCGGTTTCTGGTTAAGATTCGCGGGCGCGGTGTACGCAACCGGCTGCTGTGTGGCCGCCTATCGGTTTGCGGCGCGCCGTTGGTCGCGGCGCGAGGGCATCTCGGCAGCCCTGCTGACGGCGTTCTATCTGATTCTCGACATCCCGGCATCCATCATGACACTCGGCCCGGATCTCTTGATGCTGCTGCCTGCCATCATGGCTCTCGATTGCGCCGGCCGGAAGCGCGCGTTCCGGTCTGGACTCTGGTGCTCAGTAGCCCTCGCCACAAACGCGAAGGCGCTGCTCATTTTGGCAGTGTGCCTTGTCTGGGCGCCGACGGGTTGGCTAGCTCTAGGGGCTGGTTTTGTCATCGGAACCGCACCGTGGCTCGCCTGGCTGGCGGCGGTTCATGCGTTTCCGGAATATTGGCGCCAGGTCTGGTGGTTTGGCAGCGAGTACTCGCGGCACACGTTCGTACGACATCCAGTGAGAGAGGCCATCCTGCACACGCTTAACTGGGCCGGCTTTCACGCGGCGATTGTGCTCGCCGCCGCGCTGTTTTTCTGGCGGGAACGGCTATGGAGAGACTATGGCTGGATCGCGTGGCTGCTTCTGGCCTGCGCCGGTGTATGGGCGGGCGAGCGCTTTTTCCTCCGCTACTACTTCATCCTGCTCGCGCCGGTGCTCCTGCTTGGCGCCGCCGGTTTTGTCCGCTGCCGGCTTTTCGAGCGGGTGCTGCTCTGCTTGCTTCTGTTGATTCCGGCGATCCGGTTCGCCCCGCGCTATTTTACTCTCGCCGGTTCGTTAATCGCGGGCACGCCGAATTCCTGGGCCGATACGGCTCTCAACCGCGATAGCCGGAGAATTGCCGCGGAGATCGATAAGCTCTCCACTCCCGGCGACACGCTTCTGGTATGGGGTTATCGTCCGGATATTTTCGCGTATACCCAATTGCCCGTCGCTGGCCATTATCTCGACAGCCAGCTTTATACGGGCGTAATCGCCGACCGGCATCTCTTCAGCACCGAAGCGACGTTCCCGGCGCCAGCAGCTCGAAATCGCGCTGAACTCGTTCACACGCGCCCGACGTTCATTGTCGATGGCTTGGGGGAGCTGAATCCGGCCCTGGCTATTACACAATATCCGGATCTGCGGGAATGGCTGGCCGGATACAAGCCAGTTTTTCAAACATCGGATTCCATCGTGTATGTTCCCGTGGGCCAGTAGTTCTATGTTCTCAACCGCCAAGGGGTAATAATGCCTCGCCAGCGGTCGCTTACGCTTCCCGGCTCAGATCCGACACTGGGCATATTCCGATTGCCGAAAGACCGGCCACGTTGAATTCTTCCATCGCGATTTGATATTGTTTTCTGCGAATGCGAAGACGAGAGTTTCTGGCATTTGCCGCGGCGCCATTGCTGCGCGGCATGCCTGTACCCAAGATCAAAGACATTTCCGTAATTGCCACCGAGCCTTCAGGCGTTCGGTTAACCGTTGTCAAGATTCAAACCGACCAGGACGGATTGCACGGCTACGGCTGCGCGACGTTTACACAGCGGGCCGACCTCGTGGTCGACGCGGTCAATCGGTACCTGAAGCCGTTTCTCATCGGCAAACCTACAGATGGCATTGAGGACTTGTGGCAGGCCATGTACAACTCTTCCTATTGGCGGAACGGCCCGGTACTCAACAACGCCATTAGCGGAGTGGATCAGGCCCTGTGGGATATCAAAGGACGTCAGGCCGGCATGCCCGTTTACGAGTTGCTCGGCGGCAAGTGCAGGGAAGCGGCGCTGGTCTACCGGCATGCTTCCGGAAAGGAGATCTCCGAAACGTTGGATCAGGCTCGCAAATTGATGGCGGAAGGCGCCAAAGCTGTTCGTTTGCAAGTAGGGATTCCCGGCATGGCGGCCTACGGTGCGGGAGGAGGCGCTAGACCGAAAGGAGCCGGAATGGCGCTGATTCAGGGCCCCGTGTTCGAGCCCGCCCCGTACGCGCGCCGCTCGCTTCAGCTTTTTGAGCAGGCTCGGAAGGAGCTTGGCGCTGAAGTCGACTTACTCCACGATGTCCATGAGCGCTTGCCTCCGAGCGCGGCCGTCCAGTTTGCAAAGGACATGGAACCGTACCGGTTGTTCTTTCTCGAAGATGCGCTATCTCCGGAGGACATCGACTATTTCCGCGAGATTCGGGCTCACTGTACAACTCCCCTTGCGATGGGCGAGTTATTCAACAGCCCGCACGAGTGGATGCCACTCATAAAGAATCGGCTGATCGATTACATTCGTGTGCATGTCTCGCAATCCGGAGGCTTAACGCCAGCCCGCAAAATCGCCGCGTTGGGGGAAGCATGTCAGGTAAAGACGGCCTGGCATGGGCCGGGTGACGTTTCGCCGGTGGGGCATTGCGCCAATATAGCCCTTGACCTGGCATGCTACAACTTCGGCATTCAGGAATGGTCGGGGATGGGAGAGCGCGAGCAAGCCGTTTTCGAAGGCTGCCCGCAAATGAAGGACGGCTATGCCTATGCGAACGAAAAGCCTGGCTGGGGCATTGAGGTGAATGAAACCGAGGCGGCTAAATATCCCTACGGCACGTTTGAAAAAGGCGAACACAAACGGCTGAATGGTGGATGGGGTGAAGTCCGGCGAGCGGACGGCACAATCATCAACCAGTAGTCTGTTTACCGGGCGCCCGCCGCGGCGGGTTTGAGCGTTTGGGCGCTGCGTGTCACTTCCAGGCTAACCGGAAGGCTGAAATGAAACGTGGAGCCACGGCCCACTTCGGATTCGGCCCAGATGCGGCCGCCGTGGCGCTCCACAATTTTCCGCGAGATGGAAAGCCCCATGCCCGTGCCTTCAACCTCACGGCTGTGCAGGCGCTGGAAGAGGCCGAAAATTCTTTCGGCGTATTGCTGCTCGAAGCCCTGGCCATTGTCGGCCACCGAAATCACCCATTCCGATGCGGTGCGCTTGGCCGACACCTTGACCACCGGCGATTCGCTCCGGCGATACTTGATGGCGTTGCTGATCAGGTTTTGAAATAGTTGCGTGATTTGCACCGTGTCCACGGCGAGGGAAGGAAGCGGCGTGTGCTCGATGCGGGCTTCGCTCTCCCGAATTGACGCTTGCAAGCTGGTTTCGGCGTCGGTCAGCAGCTTCTCGAAAGAAACCGCTCCCGTAGGCTGGCCGGTTTTACGCAGCCTCACCAGGGCGAGCAGTCCGCTGATCAAATCCGTCATGCGGCGGGAGGACGTCACGATATAAGTAATGAATTCATCGGCATCCTCGTCGAGTTTGCCGGAATATCGTGTAGCCAGAAGCTGGGTAAAACTTGTGATCGTGCGCAGCGGCTCTTGCAAATCGTGGCTCGCCACGTATGCGAACTGTTGCAGCTCTTCGTTCATCTGCTGCAGTTCGCGCGTCCGCTCTTCGATGCGATGTTCCAGCTCCATATTGAGCGAAGCCAGTTCCGTTCGCGCTGTGTCCTGACCGTGAATGTAGTCGATCAGCATGTTATACAGCGCAATCAGGACGATAATCGTGATCGCAGTGCCCACCAGGAAAAACAGAAATACGCGGCGGTTGAGCGAGCGTTGATGATCGTGCGCGGCTGTCAGCTCATCGCTCAACCGGAGTTGCAGGCCATCGTTGATCCGTCGGATTTCGTCCATTGTGTCCTGGCCGGCGCCGCTTTTCACATATTCCAAGGCGGCCGAGAAACCGCCCTTCTGCTGGGCCTGCAACGTCTTTTGAACCTGCTCGAACTTGTTCTGAACCAGGTTTGTGAACAGGTCGACATCGTGCTTCATCTCCGGCCGGTCTTTGAAAAGAACGCGGCAGAGTTCTATCTGCGTCTTGATTTGCGATTGTGCCTGCTCGTATGGCAGCAGATACCGTTCGTCGCCCGTTAGAAGAAATCCGCGCTCCGATGTCTCGGCATCCTGCGCCAGCGCGAACATGGTATGCAGCGTCGACCGCAGGTTCTGCACCGTCAGGATCTCTATGTCCGTGTTTTCGGCGTTGGTGTTCGCGATGAAGAACATCAGGCTGAACGCAAGCGGAACAGTGAAGAGCAGCGCAAGACTGCGCTTGGTCTTCGATTGGACGGGAAGAGCCATCGGGCGAACTCATCTCATCGTAACGAACCTCGGAACTTCCCGGGGTATCTTCCAGCGCTTCGGAGTAGAATCGGCCTTATGAATTGCTTGGGTACATGGGCCCTCAGCGGTCTGATCGCAATTTCGCTGCTCGCCGGTCCGGCGCCGGCGGATACAATCTCGACTTCAGCGGGACCGGTCGAGATTACGCCGATTCATCACGCAAGCTTCACTCTGCGTGCCGGCGGCAAGCTGATCTACGTAGA
>Ga0134126_10008499_pt1 | contig 12921 bp, 10 predicted proteins | sample KB31752_FD_96881 | JGI IMG/M metagenome (GOLD analysis project Ga0134126, IMG submission 96881) | Terrestrial soil microbial communities with excess Nitrogen fertilizer from Kellogg Biological Station, Michigan, USA - KB3-175-2 | ecosystem: Environmental > Terrestrial > Soil > Unclassified ...
AGGGTGGGCAAAGGCGCATTGCGCCGTGCCCACCGTCCGTCAACGACCCCAATCCTGAACGGTGGGCACGCTATCGCTTTGCCCACCCCAATGTCCGCCGTTCTTCGCGGTCAGCCCTTCATTCCGGTGATCGAGGCGCTGACGGCGCGGGCATCGCGCCGCGGCCAGCGGCCGCTCTCCACCTGCGACAGGAAATCGCCGATGATCCGGTTGTACTCATCCGGTTCTTCGAGGTTGATCGCATGCCCCGAATTCGGGATCACCGCGAGCGCGGCGGACGGGATGCTCTGCTTCATCAGGATGCCGGGTGCGAGGCAGGGCCAATCCTCATCGCCGGTGATGATCAGCGTCGGCACGTCGAGGCGTTTCATCTCTTCGATGAGCGTATAGAGCGACGGCCGCTCCTTCTGCACGCCCTGCTGGGTGTTGGCCGATCCGACCGCCGAATGCTCGGCCAGCATCCTCTTGAACTCGGCATGCCCGCGCGGATCCTTGTTCTCGTATTGCACGCGGGTCGGCCCGTAGGCGTAGCGCTGGGCGAAGGCGGCCATGCCGTCCTTTCGGAGCGCGCCGGCGATCACATCGGCCTCTGCGCGAAATTTCTCCCGTTGGTCGGCTTCGGCGCCGTAGCCGCAGCCGCCGACGCACAGGGAAAGCGCGCGCGCGGAATGACGCAATCCGAAATGCAGCGTAGCGAAGCCGCCCATGGAGAGCCCGACGATGTGGGCTTTGGGCGCGCCGATATGATCGAGCACCGCTAAAATATCGTCCGCCGCGCGCGCCTGCGAGTAGGAGGAGACGTGCTCGGGCACGTCCGAGGGCGGAAAGCCGCGCGCGTTGAAGGCAATGGCGCGATAGCGCTTGCCGAAATGCCGCATCTGCGGCTCGAAAGAGCGCAAGTCGCCGGCGAATTCGTGCACGAAGATCACAGGATGGCCGGATCCGGCTTCCTCGAAATAGAGGCGCACCCCGTCATCCGTCGTCGCATAAGGCATGTGGCTCTCCTCGGCCATTCTCGGGCGGAGCCTGGAATGAGCGTGCCCGCCAGCCATCTCAACAAGAGACAGCACCGCCATGCTATATCAAGCCGCGCGCAAAGTCCTTGGTTGGCGTCGCTGCGATTGCGCAGAGACCACTGCGGCCGCGCTTACAGGCTTGAACCGGAGCGCCCGGTGTTCGACAATCTGCCGCGGGACTTCACCGTTCGGAGTGGGGGAAGATGATGGCGTCAGATCAGATCGATTTCTGGTTCACCATGGGTAGCACGTATAGCTATCTCAGCGTGGCGCGCCTTGCCGAGGTCGAACGCTCCCAGGGAATCTCCTTCCGCTGGCGCCCATTTCACCTGCTCACGATCCTTCAGGAAATGAAGAACGTGCCATTCGCCGACAAGCCCGTGAAGGCGGCTTACATGTGGCGGGACATAGAGCGGCGCGCGGCCATGTACGGTGTAGCGGTCAAGCTTCCGGTGCCGTATCCGGCCAGACAATCGGTCGTGGCCAATCAGGTCGCGATCGTCGGCATGCGCGAGGGCTGGGGCGCGGAATTTGTTCGCGCGGCCTATCGGCGCTGGTTTTTTCTCGCCCAGGAGACCGGCAGTGAGCCTAACGTTTCCGAAAGCCTGCGCGAAATCGGGCAGGATCCAAAACGCGTCCTTGGCCTCGCCGGCACGGAGGAGACGAGCGCAGCGCTCGCGGCCGAAACCGGCCGCGCGCGCGAGCTCGGGATTTTCGGTTCGCCGACATTCGTGGTCGGCCGAGAGTTGTTCTGGGGCGACGACCGGCTGGATGACGCAATCGTGTGGCTTCGGCACGGGCATTTGCCGGCGAGGTAACGGCCCGCACTCTGCTGTACCGGCCCCGTGCGGCGTCGGGCCTACAGCGCGCGACAGTCGGATCAGGTCGTCTTCATCCTCGACGACCTTGCGCTGTTCTGGTGTTTCGCCTGGCCGTGATCATTCCGGCTGCGCTTCTTCACGTCGGTTCGCGCCGCCTGCGATTTCTTTCCGCGATTGTGATCGGCGTATTCCTGGCCATCGAGCGGTCCGCAATGCGGCGGATCGCGATCGCGATAAGGGCGCGCGATGTCGAATTGCTCGGCGTGCGCGTCGATCCATTTCCAGAGGGTTTCGCTTGACGCCTGTCGCGCCGCGCGCGTGTCGCCCTTGACGCTCACGACGTCGGCTGCAAGCCCGTGGCCGTAGCCGCCGCGGAAGCTGCCGCCATGATACGACCTGTCGCTCGCCGCCTTGAGGCCGCTTGCGATCGACTGGCGGTAGTCATCGCGGAAGGCGCTGGTGATGCCGGGCTCAAGGCCCGCCTGCTCCGCCGCTAGCAGCATGTGAAAGAGCTTGAGCTTGAAGCCCTGGTCCATCCCGCCGATGACGTAGTCCGGCATCGACATGCCGGCCTTCTCGGCGGCCTTGGGATCCTTCCAGGCGAAATCCTCGTCGACCACGTTGCTGACGGTCCTGGTGACCGTCACCAGCTTGCCCTTCCGCTTGATGGTCACCTTTCTGCGGTCTTCCTCCTTGACGGCGTCTTCCTTCGGGGTGCGCTGGTAGAGGGCCCACAAATAGCGGTCGACGCAGGTCTCCACCACGTAGCACTCATCGAGGATTGCGACGGTGTCCACAGCGTCTTTGACGTCCGCGCCTCCCGGGCTGGCTGCGCCGGTCGTCGCCGCTTGAGTGTCAGGCGTTTCGGCCGGTAGTGTCTCGGAGGGATCGGTCAGCGCCGCCGTGACAACCGGCTCTGCCTCATGCGCGGGTGGCGATTGATCGGCGGCCGCGTCTGTCACCGATACGCCCGCCGTTGCCAAATCGGCCTTGCCGATCGTGGCGGGCTGAGGCTTGTCCGTAGCCGGCGCCTGGGGTTTGTCGGCCGCTACCGTCACCGGTTGATCGGCCATCGCCTGCGATGGATCGGCCATGATGGCTCGCGGCGGCACGGCTGCCAACATTTGCCAATGATCGGTTGCGATTGCTTTCGGCTTGCTTGCGAACTCCGCGTTGGCGGCAAGTGAGCTGGCGAGACGGCTGACAACAGGCGTCGCGCGCGTGTGCGCGATCTCGGCCGAACCAAACACCGCGAGCCAGACAACAACACCGGCCGGCAGAAGGACTTCCCGGCACAACGCCGCCACTGTTGCCAATCGCACCGGGCTCATGATCCCAGCCTCCAACGGCTCGCGCCGAGCCAGATTGTTTGAGCCAGGCCATCGCGCCGGCGAGTTCAGGGACCACGATATGGACACGCCAAGGCAGACGCTGCAAGCAAATCGTTGTTTTGAACAAGGGACGCCCGAACGCAATCGGGCAAGTTATTGGTGGCAAACGGGAAAGTCCGCGGAACCGGCAGGGCTTTTTGCACAAAAAAAGAGCGCGATGGGGGACATCGCGCTCCAGTCTCAGGGAGGAACTTAGCTGATGCGTTTCCAGGTCTGGCCGCCGCAGAACAGGCCGCCGAAGGCGCAACCCTGCACCTTGAGCAAATTCGGGCTCTTCATCGCGATGGTGGAGTCGTAGTTGCTGCCGGAGTCGGGATCGTGGATGCGGCCTTCCCACTTGTTGCCGGACGGCTTCATGTTGATCAGGATGCGTTCATTGGTCTTCTGGGCATAGCCGCACAGGTTGGCGCCGCACTGCTCGATGCGCACGTTGCCCTTGTTGTCTTCGGTCTGCCACAGGCCGAGCGGCGTTGTGGGTGCGGCGGCCGGCGGCACGGCGACAGCTTGCGGGGCGGGCGGTGCGCTGCTCGCGACCGGAGCTGGGCTGGCCGGCGCGCGTGAAGGCTGGTTGATCGCGGGCAATCCGGTCACACGCTCCTCCGAGGCGGGCGGGGCCGGCGGCATGTTGTTTGCGACCGTGGGCGCGGGCGGTGCGGGCGGGACCGGAGGTGCGTTGTTCGCAACCGGGGCCGGGGCGGGAGCGGGCGTCGTGGCGACAGGAGCCGGCTGCGGTGGCGGCGGATTGCTCGCTACGTCATCATCATCGTCGGACTTCTTGCCGTTCAGGTTCAGGTTCTTCAGGTTGATAGTCGAACCGTTGCTGGTGACGGAAAGGCATGACAGCGAGTTGCAATTCCGCGGCGCCTCGATGCGGATCTTCTGTCCGTCGATTTCAAAGGAAAATCCGTTGCCAGCCTGTGCAGCCGTGGACGCCATCATGAGCGCGGCAGCGGCGGCGAGATAGAAAGTCTTTTTCATGGGAGCCTCCATCGGCTGCTTCAAAAGGGGAACGTGGCGATAACCGTAAGCCCAAGTCGCGCAGCCATCTGTGACTAGCATCACAACCGGCAGGAGAAGACCGGGGCCTTAGCCTTGGAGGCCGGCTGACAAGACGTGTCTTGTTGGCGAGCCAACTGTAACGCGACCGCGACAATCGCCGCGTGACCGGGTTCACGTGTGTGAATGGTTTGGTGGGACGGCGCGCCGGCCACAGCCGGTTCAACGCCGCCAAAGGACCGCGTGACTCACGTCACATTCAAGTGAGGACACTGGAGTCTAGCCTTGGAGCGTTTTCAGGGGAGGCTTCGATGAAGGCAATTGCATTTCTGATGATGTTGACGGCGCTCAGCTCACCCGCATACGCGCGCGACTCCTATTCATTCGTGGTCAACGGACACCGTATCCATGTCGAGGCCAGCCTGCATTGCCGATCGTTGTCCTGCGTCTCTGTTTCCATCCCGGGCATCGGCAGCTGGCATCGCGGCCATCGCGACGCCGATGATGTTGCCACCGTGAACAATCCGGCGCGCGCAACAGCACCCGCGCCAGTGCCGGCGCAGCAACAGCCTCAGCGCTCGCAGCCGCAGGCCCTACCCGTCTACGCGCCGCCGGTGGCACAGGTCACGCCCGCGCAACCCTCTCCGCCGCTGACGCGCGCGCAGACCATTGCGCCCGCAGCGCAGGCGCAACCGGCCGCGCAGCCGACGCCGGTCCAGCCGGCGCCGCGGCCGGTGCAGGCGCAGCCTTCGCCCGTGCCGGCGCCGAGATTAGCCGCCGCGCCGCCAGCGCCACCGGTTCCGCCTTCGGCGCCCAGGCCAAGCGCTATGCCGCCTGCGCCCGCGGCCACGCCCCAAAATCAGGCCAAACCGCAAGCCGCGAGCACCGACAAACCGGAAGCAAAACCGCAAGCGAAGATTGCAGACAAGCCTGCCGCCGAACCGTCTGCACCGCGCGCGGACGCGCCGGCTGCGCGCGTCTCGCAGCGGAGCGACAGCGCCGCCGCCGCGACGCCCGTCGGCGACTGGCAGACTGAAGGCAAGAGCGGCACGGTGCGCATCGAGGCCTGCGGCAAGGCCCTGTGCGGTTACATGCTCGACGTTTCCACGGGAACGAAGGGCGAAACCATCCTCGTCAACATGAAGTCCAAGTCTGGTACGGACAAGAGCAGCTCAAAGTGGACCGGGAATGTCTACAGCCGTTCCAGCGGCAACAGCTATTACGGCACCATGACGCTGAAAGATCCCAGGACGCTGCGCGTCGAGGCCTGCGCGCTCGGCTCGTTCTTCTGCTCGGGCAACAACTGGACGCGCCTCGAAGACAGCCGGTCGGTTCGGCCCGAGAGTGAAGTGGCGAACTCGCGTCAGAATGCGCCGCAGCCGCGCTCCTGACCCGCGCGGCGCGGCGGGCCACTGCCGCGCCGGCTACGCAGTGCTGTTGTTGCTTGCGGAACATTGCCGCGCGCACCGCTTCGTTCCCGACCGGCGTGGTTAAAGACTTGTGAAAGCAAGCCATTGATAAGTCTTTAAGTAAAATCGTCGAAGGTCGCGCGATGGCGCGCGGAGTTTGGTTGTATCTCGTCGGCTCTGTCGTCCTCGTTTCGCTTGCAGGTTGCGGCCACGGATTTTTTCAGTCCGCCGAGCGCGAACCCTGGCGCGCCGAGGCCGAGATCGCCTGCCTGAAGTCGGGCGCGGTGAAGGAGAGCGCGGAGATCGTGCGGATCGACCCGATCTCCGGCCCCGGCGTCTGCGGCGCCGAATATCCGTTGAAGGTCTCGGCACTCGGCGAGGCAAGTTCGGCCTACGGTTTTGCCGACGAAAGCCTGCGTCCGCCCGGAGACATCGCGGGCCAGCCGCGCTGGCCGATCTCGCAGCCGCCGCAGCCGGGCTACGCGCAAGCGCCGTACTCGACCCAGCAATATCCGCGGCAGCCCTATCCGCAATCCCAGACCTATCCGCCGCAGCAAGCCTATCCGCGGCCTTCGGCCTATCCGCAAGCCGCCGCGCAGCAGGGCGGCTATGGCACAGCGCCGAACGGGCCGATCTCGCTTGCCGCGCCCGGCGTTCAGCAAGAGGGGCCGGACGAGATCAATCTGCCGCCGGAAGGCACGCCTGTTCCGCGCGACAGCGTCTTGCGTTCGCCCTATCGGCAGCAGGGCTCGGCCTATCCGCGGCCTTCGGCCTATCCGCAAGCCGGCGCGCAGGCCTTTCCGCCGCGCGACCGCTATGACGCGCCCTATTCCCCGCGACCCGATGCGGCGGAGGCGCCGCTTCCGCCGCTCGGGCCCGCGCGCGGCAATCCGGTCGCGGCCGTCGGCCCCGTTGCGGTCAAGCCGGCCGCGACGCTGGCGTGCCCGATCGTCTCCGTGCTCGACCGCTGGCTTGACGACTCCGTGCAGCCGGCCGCGCAGCGTTGGTTTGGCTCGTCCGTCGTCGAGATCAGGCAGATCTCCGCCTATTCCTGCCGCGGCATGAACGGCAATCCGAATGCGCACATCTCCGAGCATGCCTTCGGCAACGCGCTCGATATTGCCGCCTTCACGCTGGCCGACGGCCGCCGCATCACGGTGAAGGACGGCTGGCACGGCCTGCCGGAAGAGCAGGGATTTTTGCGCGATGTACAAGGGGCGGCGTGCCAGGATTTCACCACGGTGCTGGCGCCGGGTTCGAACGTCTATCACTACGACCACATTCACGTCGACCTGATGCGTCGCGCGAGCCGGCCGATCATCTGCGAGCCGGCTGCGGTCTCGGGCGAGCAGATCGCCGCGCGCGCCGCGCAGCGCAACCCCTACGCCTCGCACGGCCGCGATCCCTATGTGACGGGCTCGCTCGGCGGCCGCGCCCACGCGCGCCATCACAAGAGCGTTAGCGAAGAAGAGCTCGAGGACGAGTAGCCGCCCTTGTGCCGATGCGGCTTGCGAAATTTCGTTCGCTCTTCTTTCCGGTTAAGATTTCCCTCACCCCGTTTTCCGTCCTCGGCTGCGCGCGCATACGCCCGCCACTTTTGTTAGGAACAAGGCTGGCCGCATGTTGATTGCCAGCGCGCTGGGACGGGACACCGGACATGTTCGCCTATCGCATTACCGAGATCGATTCACGCATCGTCGTAGGCACGGAAGAGGAGCCGATCCTCGTCTGCGCGAGCCGTGAGGTCGCCCATCGCGCTGTTGCCGACGCCGAGCTCTTGGAGACGCTGCCGGCGAAGCTGCTTTTCTCGCGCCGGATCGCGGAGGCCCGCGATCTCAAGCCTGCAGCGCCGCCAGCGCCAGGATCAGCGCGGGAAACATCACGAGCCAGCCGATCTTGAGGAAGCGCCAGGCCGAGACCTCGATGCCTTCGCGGCGGAGCGCCACCAGCCAGAGGATGGTCGCAAGCGATCCGGTCACGGAGAGATTGGGGCCGAGATCGACGCCGATCAGGATCGCGGACGTCACGACACGAGGCAGATGATCGCTGCCCGCGACCGAGCCCGCGATGAGGCCGACCGGCAGATTGTTGGCGATACTGTCCGCGATCGCGGTTGCGATGCCGGTGGTCCAGGTTGCCTTCGCGACCGATTGCGCGACGGCCTGATGCAGCAATGCGCCCAGCCCTGCGATCACGCCGGTGCGGATCAGCTCCTCGACCATCACGAACAGGCCCGCGACCAGCGGCAATACGCCCCAGGCGATGCCTTTCACCAGCGGCCCGGGTGACCGGCGGCTCAGAAGCAGCACCAGCGCCGCGGTGACGGCGCCGCAGACAAAGGTCGGCAGCCCGAGCGGAATATCCAGCGCCGAGGCGCCAAGCAGCACCGCGCCGATTGCGCCGATGCCAAAGGCCGTCAGTCTGCCTTGACGGCTCAGATGCGGCCGCGGCACGTCGCGTTCGAGATGCTCTTCCTTCAGCACCTTGCGCAGCACGAAGCGCAGGACGACATAGGTCGCCGCGATTGCGGCGAGCGAGGGCAGGGTGTAGTGCCGCAGCCATTCGGCAAGATGCGGCATGCGCGCGCCATAGACCACGAGGTTCGCCGGATTGGAGATCGGCAGCACGAAGCTTGCGGCGTTGGCGATGAAGGCGCAGACCAGGAGGTAGGGCAGCGGTGTCGCCCCCGCCGCGCGGGTTGCGGCATAGACCGCGGGCGTCAGCACGATCGCGGTTGCATCGTTGGAGAGCAGCACGGTCACGAGCGTGCCGACGGCATAGACGAGGAGGAACAGCCGCTGCGGCGAGCCGCGGGCGTGCTCGACCGCGAGCGCGGCGAGCCAGTCGAACAGTCCCTCGCGCCGAGCGAGCTCGGCGATCAGCATCATGCCGGTCAGGAACAGATAGACGTCGATCCCCTTGCGCATGCCGCCGAGTGCATCGCCCAGGGGAAGCAGGCCGAGTGCGACGAGCAGCACGGCGCCCGCCACGGCCCAGATCGCTTCGGGCAGCCGAAAAGGGCGGGCGATGACGCATCCGGTGGCAACGAGGATGATGGCCCAGGCGGTGGTCGTTTCGGTCGGCAGGGGTGGCACGTGATCTCGTGGGGTCAGCGATTTCAGGTGGACTTTTAGAATTGTGCACCCTGCCTTGGCCAGTTCCTTGGCCAGTCCTTGGCCAGATCGGCCCGGTTGCACCGCGAAATGGAACCCACTTGCAAGGAACCGTCATTCCGGTGTTATCTCCCGCCCGGTTAGTCCGTCCGGGGGGAAACCGTGGCTCGACCTGAGTATTGGCTGCGACTAAGGCCATGGTCGCTGCAGGCGTTGTTGGTGGCGATTGCGGGCCTGGTTGTCGCGGTCGCGTTGCGCGAGGTGCTGGCATCGTTCGGAATGCGGCTTGATTTCGCGACCTTCTTTCCCGTGATCCTGGTGATCTCGCTGCTTGCGGGCGCCCCCGCCGGCGCCTTCACCGCGGTTTCCGCCATCGTCATCGTTTGGTGGGCGTTCATGCCGCCGGCGTTCGAGTTCAGCCAGCTCAGCAAGGCCGATATCGACAGCTTCCAGCTCTTCCTGCTTGTGGTCTCCGTACTGATCTGGTTTTCGCATCTCTGCCGCGTCATCGCGCGGATGAAGCGTCCGCGTCCGGTGTGATTTTCACTACAGTGGCGAGCTGCGTCAGAAGATCGCGAACCAATCCCTCCAGCAGGTCAAGCTTGTAGCCTGTCATCGGCAGCGGTTTTGCGCCTGAAATCGCCTGCCGGGCCGCTGCGGCGATCGCGGCCGCATCGGTCGGCTTGTTCTCGAGCGCGGCTTCGGCGGTCTTGAAACGCAAGGGCACCGGCGCGATGCCGCCGGCCGCAAGCCGCACCAGCTTGAAGGCGCCATCGGCGATCACGGCCCGCGCGCAAAGCTCCACCAGCGGCCATTCGGCATAAGTGCGGCTGATCGCGCGCTTGTAGAGCGCGCGCTCACCTTCGAGCGGCGCGGGCAGCGCGATGGTCGTGATCATCTCGCCTGGCGCCAGTGCGTGGTCCACCCCGCCGATCGAGCCGTCGCCGAGCAGCTCGGGAATCGAAAGGTGGTCGCGCCGGTTGGTCGCAACGCGCGCGTCATAGGCCAGCAGCGCCGCCGCCATGGTCGAGGGATGCGGGGCGACGCAGGGGCCGAGATCGAAGGCAACGCCATAAAGATGGTTGCCCGACCGGGCAGGGCAGGCACTGCCGCCCTTCTTCAGGCAATCGATATGGGGATTGCGAAAATACCAGCAGCGCGAGCGCTGGGCGAGATTGCCGCCGAGCGTGGCGAGATGCCGCACCTGCGGCGTGGCGAGACCTCGCGCGCTTGCGGCGAGGCCGGGGTAGCTCGCCGCAAGCCGCGGGTCGGAGGCGATCGCTGCAATCGTCGTGAGCGCGCCGATGCCGGCACCGCCATCCGGCCCCCAGGAAATGCCGGGCTCAATGCCGCGCGCGGCGGATGCATCGATGTCGACCATCGGTCCCTTCGAGACGCCGCTGCGGCGGCGCTCGGACAGATCGGTGCCGGCGGCGCGGAATTCGGCCGGCGGTGCAGTCATGGTGACGGCGTTCATGCGGCGGCCCTCCCTTTCAGCGCGGCGAGGATCCGGTCGGGCCGGATCGGAATCTCGGTCGGCCTCACGCCGATCGCGTTGCAGACCGCATTCGCAATCGCGGGCGAGGTGGGCACGGTGGCAACCTCGCCGACGCCGACGCTGCCGCCTGCAACATGCTCGAAGCCGGCCTCGTCGAAATGCACCTCGAGGCGCGGCATGTCGGCGATGCCCGGAATGCGATAGTCCTCCATGCCCGCGGTCAGCACGTGACCCGTCAGCGGATCGGTCTCGCGTGCTTCGTAGAGCGCATAGCCGATGCCTTGAATCAGCGCGCCGGCGGCCTGGCTGCGCGCCAGCATGGGCGCGGCAAGCTTGCCGATCGCAAGCCCCGTATAGGCGTTGAGCACGCGGACATGGCCGAGCCAGGTGTCGACCTCGACCTCCATCACCTGCACCGCGCTCGGCACACCGGCGCCGACCACCATGTGGTTCATGACGCGCAGGATCCATGAGAACACCAGGCCCATGAAGCCTGCCTCGCGCAGCGGCGAGCGGACACCCGCCGGCGGCTTGCTGTCGTTCCGCCGCACGGCGGAAACCGAGAGGTCGGCAGAGGCCGCGATCAGCTCGCGCCATGGCGCGTTCGAGCCCGCCGTCGGCGGCCGCGCCGCGGTTCGCGCAATCTCCGCCTTCAGCTTATCGATCGCGAGCAGCGTCGGCGGCATGATCGAGGCCGTGACCCGGCTGCCGCCGGAGCCCGGGCCTTCCGGCAGGGCCGAGTGGCCGATGCGGACCTCGATGTCCTGCGGTTCCATTTCAAAGGCCTTGGCGACCGTGTTGGCGATCACGCTTCGCGTGCCGGTGCCGATATCCTGTACCGCGCAGCTTGCGACGAGGCGGCCGCCCTTGATCGCGAGCTCGACCGAGGATCCGGTCTGCCACAGATAGAGCCAGTAGCCCGCGGCCATGCCGACGCCGCGCCGGTAGCGGCCGGTCTGCGATGTGGCCGGCTTGCGGCCTTTCCAGACGTCGAGGCCGGCCGCCCAGTCGTAGAGCCGCTGCCGGTTCGGATCGCCATCCCACCGCTTGCGCAAGCTGATCGGATCGACGTTCAGGCGTTGCGCCGCCTCGTCGACCGCCTGCTCGAGCGCAAACATCATCGGCGGACCGCCGGGGCCGCGGAACGGCGCACCGGGCGGCAGGTTGCTCAGCACGTCGAAATCGACGAGGTCCTTTGCTTCCGCCGGATAGATCAGACGGGCGAGGCCGGCGATCAACGAATTCGTCGCCACGCCGGTATCGGCATGGGCGTTGAGCGACAGTGCCTTGAGGCCGCCCTGAGCGGACGGCAGCAGCGATATTTTCATCTCTGCGGCCGGGCGATAGCCGGTCACGGAAAGCTCTTCCTCGCGGTCGAAGGCGACGCGCACCGGCGCTGTGGCGGCGCGCGCAAGCTCGATCGCGGCGATGGTCTCCATGCCGAGACTGCCCTTGGAGCCGAAACCGCCGCCGACATGGTCGGCGATCACGCGTACCTTGTCGTGCGCCAGCTTGTAACGCTTGGCGATGGCCTTCATGACGTCATGGACGGCCTGCGTCGAGACATGGACGGTCAGACTGTCGCCCTCGAAGCGCGCCACCGTCGCATGCGGCTCGAGGCAGGCATGCTGCTGGGTCGAAACGCGGAAGGTCCCTTCGACCAGAAGCGGATTGTGCGCAGCGCGCGCTTCGGTGATCCAGCGCTTCGCGCGCTTGCCGCTCTGCGAGAATGGCGCCGTCGGTCCGCGCACATTGCCTTTCCACGCCGCCGGAGCGCTGCCGCCGCCTTCAGACAGGTTGCCGGCGCGCTTGCGGTTCTTCCTGTCGAACACGACCGGCGCATCGGCGGCCCGCGCCGCATCGAGCCCGATCACCGCGGCAAAATCCTCGGGCTCGAACGTGATCGCGGCGAGCGCCTCGCGCGCGGTGCGGCGGTCGTTTGCGGCGACGGCGGCGATCGGCGCGCCGACAAAGCGCACCATGCTGTCGTCCGGCAGGAGCGAGATCACCGCCGCGACGCCGGCAAGCGCGCGCGCCCGCGCAAGGTCGAGATTGCTGATCTTCGCGTGCGCGACGCTGGAGCGCAGGATCACGCCTTCGAGCTGCCCGTCATGGCGGATGTCGACGGTGTAGCGGGCGAGCCCCGTCACCTTGTCGCGCGCTTCCATGCGCGGCGCGAGCGGCTCGGCGCCGTCGAAGCGGCCGGCGCAGGCTTCGCCGACCGCGCGATAAATGCCTTCGTATGCGCCGCAGCGGCAGAGATGTCCCGACAGCGCCGCCGCGATCTCATCGCGCGAGGGCGTCGCCGTTGCCTTCGCCGCGCGCCAGCGGTCGTGGAAGGCTGCCGCTTCGACGATAAATCCCGGCGTGCAGAAGCCGCATTGCAGCGCGTCGTGCGCCATGAAGGCCTTTTGCACCGGATGCAGCTTTTCGCCGCCGATGCCCTCGATCGTCGTCAGCCGCTTGCCTGCCGCGGCCTTGGCCGGGCACAGGCAACTTACCACCGGCTCGCCATCGAGCTGCACCGTGCAGGCGCCGCAGACGCCGGAGCCGCACGCGAGCTTGGTGCCAGTGAGACCAACCTGGTCGCGGATCACGTCGATGAGGAGCCCGTCCGGATCGTCGGGCAGCGGCGCGCTGCGGCCATTGACGGTCGTGGTGCTCATGTTCGAACTCC
>Ga0134126_10008500_pt1 | contig 12918 bp, 14 predicted proteins | sample KB31752_FD_96881 | JGI IMG/M metagenome (GOLD analysis project Ga0134126, IMG submission 96881) | Terrestrial soil microbial communities with excess Nitrogen fertilizer from Kellogg Biological Station, Michigan, USA - KB3-175-2 | ecosystem: Environmental > Terrestrial > Soil > Unclassified ...
GATCCGCGCGGGGATGATCTCCTTCGACTTGGCGATGCGGGCCAGCGCATCGAGGCGCGGCTCCGGCACCGCCACGTCGCCGACGTTGGGCTCGATCGTGCAGAACGGATAGTTGGCGGCCTGCGCCGCCGCGGTCTGGGTGAGGGCGTTGAACAGGGTCGACTTGCCGACATTCGGCAGGCCGACGATCGCGACTTTGAGGGCCATGGGTCCTTGAAGCTTTCCGGACGAGCTTTCGAGCGAGCCGTGCGAGATCGTGCGAGCGGGCGCTTAAGTCAAGCGCGCGCCAGCGCCTGGGCCGCCAGGTCGCGCCAGGGGCGGCTTTCGCGGCGGAACTGGGGGTTGGAGCGCTCGATGCGGCGGTCGATCTCGGCGAGATTGTCGGCGGCTTCCTGCTTGCGGCCGGTGTTGGCGAGGAAGGCGGCGTAGCGGGCCAGCGCCTCGAGGCCCGGCAGGCGGCCGGCGGCCCACTGGTAGGCGGCGTCGGCCTCCTTGTAGTGGCCGAGCGCCTCGTAGACGCGGGCCTGGGCGAGCGCCGTGGACGGGCTGCGGGTCGCCTGCTCGGCGACGAGCTTGTCGAGCAGCGGCGCCGCCTCGCTGGCGCGGCCGAGCTCGATCAGCGCGTTGGCGCGGCCGAGCAGCAGGGCCGGATCGTCGGCATGGATGCCGGTCGCCGCCCCGGCGTAGAGCTGTTCCGCCTCTGCGTGGCGGCCCATCGCCGCTGCCGCCGCGGCGAGCCGCATCTGGTTGTGCACGGTGGGCGTATCGGCGGCGGCGGCCTTGGCGGTGCGGTACTCGCGGGTGGGGTCCAGCGCATCGCGCGCGGCCATGCCCATCCGCCTGGCGCGCGTGCCGCCCAGCATGTCCGGGAGGATCACCACGGCCCCGTAGATGAGCCAGCCGATCGGTCCCAGGAACACGATCACGAAGATCCAGAACACCTGCTGGTTGGTGCGCACCACGTGGACGCAGAGCAGCACGGTGATCAGCAGAGAGAGGAGGAGGCCACCCCCGAAAAAGGGCATCAGTCTTTCAGCTCCGGCAGATTTTGCGCCCTGAAATGGGACGCCCTGCAGCTGAGCGCTATGTTCCGCAGGCGCCCGCGCGGGTCAATCGCCGCCCTCGCCGCGCCCTCTTGCGCCCCCCCGCGCTCTGGGATCCAGCTTCGGCGCGGGCGCCAGGCGCAGCACCTCGGCCTGGTAGCGCTCGTCCTCGCCGGCGGCCAGCAGCGGCAGCGCGTCGGCGCAGGCCTCCAGCAGCGGCTTCACCCAACCCTGGATCTCCGCCTTGCTGAAGTCGGAGAGCACGTGGCCCATGACGAGGTCCTTGTGGCCCGGATGGCCGGTGCCCAGCCGCGCGCGGCGGAAGTCCGCGCCGATGTGCGCGGCGATCGACCGCACCCCGTTGTTGCCGGCCGCGCCGCCGCCGGTCTTCATGCGGAAGCGCCCGGGCGCGAGGTCGATCTCGTCGTAGAACACCACGACGTCGGACGGCTCGGCCTTGTAGAAGCGCATGGCCGCCGAAACCGCGTCGCCGCTGCCGTTGTAGAAGGTCTGCGGGCGCAGCGTCAGCGCCTTCACCGGCCCGGCGGGGGTCGGGATCTGCCCCTCGGCGGCGAGCCCGTTGAAACGTGCGCGCTCGGGCGCAAAGCCCCAGCGCTGGGCGATCACCTGCATCGCCGCAAAGCCGATGTTGTGGCGGTTCTTCGCGTACTTGGGCTCGGGGTTGCCGAGCCCGGCGAGGATCAGCATGGCGGCCCCGCGTGCCGAGGAAGGCGCGGCGGCCTATGCCTCTTCGCTGGTCTCGGCGGCGGCTTCCGCAGCTTCGCCGCCCTCTTCGGCGCCCTCGGCCGCGGCTTCAGCCGCTTGCTCTTCCTCGGACTGCATCGCCGACGAGGTGGCGATCGAGGCGACCGTCGCTTCGTGCAGATGGGCGGACAGCTCGACGCCTTCCGGCAGCGGCACGTCGATGGCGCGGATGGTGTCGCCGATCTCCAGGCCGGTCAGGTCGACGACCAGCTCCTCGGGAATGCGGTTGGCCGGCGCGACCACGTCCAGCGCGTGGACGTTGATGTTCAGCACGCCGCCGCGCTTGATGCCGGGCGAGGCGTCCTCGTTGCGGAAGTGCACCTGCACCGCGATGCGGATCTGCTGGGTCGCCGAGACGCGGTAGAGGTCGAAGTGGGTCGGCTCGTCGGTGACCGGATGGAACTGCACGTCCTTGGCGATGACCGGCTGGGTTTCCTTGCCGTGCTTCAGCGTCACCAGGTGGCCCAGGAGCTTGCCGGTGTAGAGCGCCTTGCGGAACTCCGAGCCGCGCACCGCGATCGAGATCGGGCCCTCCTTGCCGCCGTAGAGCGTGCCCGGCACCTTGCCTTCGCGCCGCACCGCGCGGGCGGCGCCCGTGCCAGCGTGCTCGCGCACTTCCACGTTCAGAACGATCTCGGCCATCGCCTTGCCTCAAATGCGAACCGCCGCGCGGGTCTGCGCCGCACGGCGAAGTGACCCGCGCGAAGCGGGGTCGGAAAAAGGGTGCGGCTAGATACACGCACCGGCCCCGCGATGCAACGGCCGGCCGTCGATGCCGCAGCCGCGATTCTCGTTCCCTGTGAGGGAGAGGATCGAAGCGTCAGGTGCTGTGGTGGCGACGGCGCGTCCGGGTCTGGTGCATGCGGACCGGGGGCACGGCGAGCGGCTTGGTCATCACGTCGACCGGCACCGCGCCGCCGGCGCTGATCACCAGGCAGGCGCCGGTGTCCTTCATCGCGTGCTGGCCGAGGCAGAAGACGTCCTCGTAGTTGGGCCGCGCCACCGCCAGGCACTCGAACTCGGCCAGCTTGGCCTCGGCCAGACAGTGGTCGAGGTAGTAGTCGTCGGTCAGCCAGCCGAGGTGCGGCGCCATCTCGTCGTCGGCCTGGCCGATCGACGCCAGCGCCGCCAGCGCCACCGCCCGCACCACGAGGCCGGTGTAAGGCCCCGGCGCCGGATCCAGCGCCGCCCCGCCGGGCGGCTCGCCGGCGACCATCAGGTCGAGCGTCTGGGTCTCGCCGCCCGGCGTCGACCGCGGCGCGTTCGACAGCCGCTTGATCGCGTCGGCGCGGGTGTCGAGGTCGGGCACCGTCTGCAGCGACCAGGGCTCGTGCTGCATGCTGTAGGCGGCGAGTCTGACCGAGTTGCCGGCGTCGTAGAGTCGCATGCCGCCCGACATCAGCGCGTGCTTGGCGATGCCCGCGGCCCGCGTCCCGTCGGCGAACTGGAGCGCCGCCTTCGGGTCGGAGAAGATCTTCCTCACCAGCGCGTAGCGGTCGTCGGGCAAGGGCGCGGACGCACGGACGGCGTTGACGAAGGCCTGGTCGGTCAGCACGGCGATCGCCGCGTAGGACACCGCCCCGATGCGCAGCTGGCTGGCCTCGTAGGCCGACCCGGCGCGCAGCGACTGGCCGACCCCGCCCGCATCGGCGAAGGCCGGCGAGATCGACGACGCCTGATGGATGTAGTCGTCGTAGGCGCCGGCGGCGGCGACGAACCTGTGCGCCATCGAGACTTCCGGCATCGGCGGCGGTGGCGGCGGAAATGGCGGCGCGTCGATCACCGGCGGCTTCCTCGCCATGGCGGCGGGCCCGGCCGCCACGGCGGCCAGTCCCGCCATGCCGGCGATGAGCGCCAGCTTGGCTACGCTTGGGAAATGCATTGACTCACTTGCCCTTCCAGCCGGGCGATTCGCCCGGACCTCTTCTAGCATGCGGTCGGCGCGGCGGTGATGCGCCGTGCGCGAAGGTCGCAGACGGGATCGGCCCGGTCGTCAGTCGAACAGCTTGGAGACCGATTCCTCGTTGGCGATCCGCCGGATCGCCTCGCCGATCAGGTTGGCGCAGGTCACCTGGCGGATCTTCGGGCAGGCGGCCACCGCGTCGGTCGCCTCGATCGAGTCGGTGATGACGAGCTCGCTCAGCGCCGAGCCGGCCACCCGCTCCACCGCGCCGCCCGAGAGCACGCCGTGCGTCACGTAGGCCGAGACGCTGGCGGCGCCCTCGTCCATCAGCGCCTGCGCGGCGTTGCAGAGCGTGCCGGCCGAATCGACGATGTCGTCGAACAGCAGGCAGCGGCGGTCCTTCACGTCGCCGATGATGTTCATCACCTGCGAGACGCCCGGCTCTGGGCGGCGCTTGTCGACGATGGCGAGGTCGGCGTTCAGCCGCTCGGCCAGCGAGCGGGCGCGCGAGACGCCGCCGACGTCCGGCGAGACGATCATCAGCTCGCCGGCGTTGCGCTCATGGCGGCGCACGTCGGCGTCCATCAGCGGCGTCGGCAGGAGGTTGTCGGTGGGGATGTCGAAGAAGCCCTGGATCTGGCCCGAGTGCATGTCCATCGTCAGCACCCGATCGGCGCCGGCGCGGGTGATCAGGTTGGCCACCAGCTTGGCCGAGATCGGCGTGCGGCCGCCGGTCTTGCGGTCCTGCCGGGCGTAGCCGAAGTAGGGCATCACCGCCGTGATCCGCCGCGCCGAGGCGCGCGCCAGGGCGTCGATGCAGATCAGGAGCTCCATCAGGTTGTCGTTGGCCGGATAGCTGGTCGACTGCACGACGAACACGTCCTCGCCGCGCACGTTCTCCTCGATGACGACGAAGACCTCGTTGTCCTGGAAGCGGCGCATGTTGGCCTTGGTCAGCGGCAGGTCCAGGACCCCCGCGATGGCCTGGGAGAGGGATCGGTTGGAGTTGCCGGCCAGCAGCTTCATCGATCGCCTTTCCGTCCCGCCCCGGACGGCTTCTAGCAGCGCCCCAAGCTGGAGCAAGGGGCGCGCGGCGGCTTAAGCTGCGGCAATGAGCGCGAACCTGGAGATGCGGCCGATCGGGCCGGGCGATCTGGGCCGGATGTCGAGCGTCGATCCGCTGACCGCCGCCGACGCCCAGCGCCACGAACATCTTGGGACGTTGCTGCAGCAGGGCCTGAGCTGGGGCGCGTTCAGCGAGGGCCGGATGGTCGGCTTCGCGGTGGTGACGCGCAACTTCTACGGCTTCCCGTTCGTCGACCTGCTGGTGGTGGCCGAGGCGGCGCGGCGGGAAGGCGCGGGCTCGGCGCTGATGGCGCGCTGCGCGGCCGCGCATGACCGCGACCGCATGTTCACCTCGACCAACGAGAGCAACGTCCCGATGCGGGCGCTGCTGGCCAAGGCCGGCTGGCGGCCGGCCGGCGTCGTCCACTACCTCGACCCCGGCGATCCGGAGCTGATCTTCGTCAAGCTCAGGGCCTAGGCTTCAAGGGTGATCGCCGAGAGCAGCCGGCCGTAGTCGCGCTCGCCACGATGCGTGGCGCGGCGGTTGGAGAAGAAGCGCGCTTCGTCGGCCAGCGTGTCATGGCCGGTCCAGGCGGCGCGGGTCACGCCGGCGGCCGCAAGCCGCGAGAGCACGAAGCCCGGCAGGTCGAAGAGCCGCTTCTCGGCGATCGCGCCGCGCGCGAAGAACCGCGCATTGGCGGCGTCGGCGGCGGTGAACGCCGCCAGGAACTCGAGTCCCACCTCGTACGAGGCCGGTCCGATGCAGGGGCCGACCGCCGCGCTGATGCGGCCGGGCGCCGCGCCCAGCCTCGCCATCGCCGCCACCGCAGCCTCGACCACGCCCGCCAGCGCGCCGCGCCAGCCGGCGTGCACGGCGGCGACCACCCGCGCCTCGGGATCGGCGATCAGCACCGGCGCGCAATCGGCCGCCAGCGCCCCGCAGAGTACGCCGAGCGTCGCGGTGACTACCGCGTCGCCCTGCGGCCGCGCATCGCCGAGTGGGACGTCCGTCACGACCGGGCGGGCGGAGTGGATCTGGTAGCAGGTGGAAAGCTGCGCCGCCGTCCGCCCCAGCGCCGCCGCCGCCCGCGCGCGGTTCTCGGCGACGTCGGCCGGATCGTCGCCCGAGCCGCGGCCGACGTTGAGGCTGGCGAACAGCCCCTCCGAAACGCCGCCCTGGCGCGTGAAGAACGCGTGCCGCACGCCGGGGAGCTCGGCCAGCAGCGGCGAGACGAGGGTCGGGACTTCGGTCATGCAGCCTCGAATGCCGGCGGCGCCGGGCCGGCCCAGATCGCCGCCGCCTTGAACAGCTCGCCCATCTGGTCGGACGCCGTCAGTCGCTGCAGCTGGCGGCCGATGACATCCGCGCGGTCGGGATGGGCGCCTTGCAGCGCTGCCGCCCGGGTCTCGACGCCGAGCCGGCGCAGCAACTCGCCCTGGGTCAGCAGGCCCACCTGAGCCCCGGCCACGCGCGCCGCCGCCAGCACCGCCGGAAAGTCCGCGTGCACCGTGAGGTCCGCCTCGCCGGGGTTGGCGAGCGGGCAGACCTTCGTATGACCCGCCAGCGCCTGCAGCGTGTCGCCGGTACCCGGTGCATCGCGCCCATAGTCGATGATCAGCGCCGCGCCGCCCTGATCCACGAGCCGTCCCGCGAGCTCGGCGGCGAACGCCGCCTGCGCGGGCGAGCGCTCCACGACGCCGCCGACCGGCACGTCGTCCGGCGGATCCGCCAGCGCCGCGGGCCGCAAACCGAACGCCAGCGCTCCGGCGGCGTCCAGTCCGACCACGCGCTCGGCCCAGCCGCGCCGCGTTCGCTGGAACTGGCGCGCCGGCAGGCAGTCGAGCAACTCGTTGGCGATGAGCAGCAGCGGCGCGTCGCCCGGCAACTCGCCCAGCGCGCCCGCCCAGCGCGGCGCGGCGTCCGCCAGCCGCTCGGCTTGCACGGCGCGCAGCGGCGCCGACGCCTCGACCAGCCACAGCTCGGCCGCCGCGCCGAACGCCGGCAGCACCCGCGCCGCGCGCAGCACGTCCGCCATCAGCGTGCCGTCGCCTGGCCCGACCTCCGCCAGCACGAAGCGCGGCGGCGCGCCCAGCCCGCGCCAGGTCTCGACCAGCCAGAGCCCGATCAGCTCGCCGAACATCTGCGAGACCAGTGGCGCGGTGATGAAGTCGCCACGTTCGCCCAGCGCCGGCCGCGTCGCGTAGTAGCCGTCCTGCGGGTCGAAGAGGCAGCGCGTCATGAACGCGGCCACGTCGATCGGGCCGCTCGCCGCGATCTCGGCCTCGAGGCGCGCCTTCAAGCTCATGCCGGCAGGCTCATGCAGCCACTAGGCGTTTTGCGGCGCGGCTGGCGCCGGCGCCTTGCGGCGCGCCCACCAGATCAGCCCGGCGCCGACCAGGATCATCGGGATCGAGAGGATCATCCCCATGGTCAGACCCAGCGGGAAGTTCGGCATGCCGATGTCGGGGTTGCGCACGTTCTCCAGCGCGATGCGGATCGCGCCGTAGCCGATCAGCCAGAGACCGGTCACCGCGCCCGGCCGCTGCAGCCACTTCAGCCGGTGGGTGGCGAAGCGCAGCACCAGGAACAGCACCACCCCTTCCAGCGCCGCCTCGTAGAGCTGGCTCGGATGGCGTGGGATCAGCACTTCCTGCGGGCAGACGCCGCCGTTGTCGGCCTTGATGTGGCTGTTGCAGAAGATCATGCCCCAGGGCGCGTCGGTCGGCCGACCCCAGAGCTCGCCGTTCACGAAGTTGGCGATGCGCCCGAAGCACTGGCCGATCGGCTCGCTGGCGGCCACCAGGTCGAGCACGCCGAGGAAGGACACGCGACTGGCTCGCGCGAAGCCGATGATCGCGAGCCCGACCCCGATCGCCGCGCCGTGGAAGCTCATGCCGCCCTTCCAGATCTCGAAGACCTCGAACGGGTTGGCCATCAGCCCTGCCCGCTGGTCGGGGTTCACCAGCATGTAGAAGAGGACATAGCCGAGCCGCCCGCCGAGGATGATGGCGAAGGTCACCCAGAAGATCAGGTCGTCGACCTGGGGCGGCCTCAGGGTCGGCGGCCTGTCGCCCCACAGCTTGGCGTTGCGCACCATCGCCACGCAGTAGCGCCAGCCCAGCAGGATGCCTGCGATGTAGGCCAGCGCGTACCAGCGGATCGCGAACGGGCCGAGCGTCAGCGAGCCCAGGTGGAGGGCAGGGATCGCCACCGCCACTGGGTCGAAGTCGGGAAACTGCAGGGCCAAGCGGCGGAGCTCCTTGCGACAGCTGCCCAAAGGGACACCCCGGGGGGCGACTCCGGGGGCGACTCTGGGCCGCGCCCACACCTAGCGGACAACTTCTTCGCTTTCACCCGCGGTTTCCCATATAGGGGGCCGATGCAGAGCCAAAATCCGCTGATGGATGAGCTTGCGAAGGCCGCGACAGCCGCCGTGGGCATCGCCCAGGCCGCCGGCGAGGAGGCGAAGGCCGCCTTGCGTTCCGGCGTCGACCGCATGGCCGCCGACATGGACCTGATCCGCCGCGAGGAGTTCGAGGCGCTGAAGGCCGAGGTCGCGGCGCTGCGGACCGAGCTGGCGAGCCTCAAGCAGGCCGGCCAGGGCTGACGCGGTTGATCGCGCACGTAACGCCTGCCCAAACGCCACTCGCCCACAGATCGTTCGCCCCCCGGCTGAAGCGGTTTGAGACGGCGGCCGCGAAGCAGATTAGGCTGCCATCCCATCGTCGGCGCTGCGCCGGCGACTGGACGCCTTGACCAGAGGTCCCATGGACACCCCCCATCCGGAAGAAGACGACGTGATGATCGCCCTCGACCCCCTGGACGTGGTCGAGCGCGTGCTCACGGCCGAGAATCTCACCTTCGACCGCACCGAGGACGGCGATCTCGCCTTCACGCTGGCCGGTGACTGGAAGGACTACGAGCTGTGGTTCGCCTGGCGTCCGGAGGCCGACTGCCTGCAGCTGTGCCTGTCGATCGACCGCCGCGCCGGCAAGAACCAGCGCGCGGGCGCTTGCGAGCTGACCAACCTCGTCAACCAGCGCGTCTGGGTCGGCCACTTCGAGATCTGGAGCGACGACGGCGAGGTGGTGTTCCGCCACGCCATGGCGCTGCCCGAGGGCGAGCGGCCGACGCTGGCGCAGGCTGCTTCGATGATCGACGCGGCGATGGAGGCGGCCGACCGCTTCTATCCGGCGTTCGACTTCCTGCTGGGCGCCGGCAAGTCGCCCGAAGAGGCGATGGCCGCCTGCATGTTCGAGACCGTCGGCCAGGCCTGACCCGGCGCCTCTGCCGATGACGCCGATCCTGCTTCTCGGCGCCGGCCGCATGGGCGGCGCGCTGATCGCCGGCTGGCGCCGCGCGAACGCGTTTACCGCCTCCGAGCTGATGATCCGAGACCCAGCGCCAGGCCCCGAGGCGCTGACCTCGGGCGCGCGTCTCAATCCCAGCCGCGACGAGCAGCTGGCCGCCCGGACCGTCGTCTATGCTGCAAAACCGCAGACGATGCGCGAGGCGGCCGCCGGCGTCGTGGCCGACCTGGCGCCCGATGCGGTGATTGTCTCTGTCGCCGCGGGCGTCTCGACGGCCGACATCGCCGCCGCGTTCGGCGGCCGCCGCGTGGCGCGCGTGATGCCGACCACGGCGGCGGCGATCGGGCAGGGGACGGCCAGCGTCTTCTCCACCGACGCCGAGGCGCGCGCCCGCGCACATGCGCTGCTGGGGCCGGTCGGCGCGGTGATCGACCTCGCCGACGAGGACTTGATGCACGCGGCGACCGCCGTCTCCGGCTCGGCGCCCGCCTATCTCTACGCATTCGTGGAAGCGCTGCAGGCCGCCGGCGAGGCGCTCGGCCTGCCGGCCGACGCCGCCCGCCAGCTCGCCAGGGCCACCACCGCCGGCGCCGCCGCGCTGATGGCCGAGAGCGGCGCGGAAGCCGCGGAGCTGCGGCGTCAGGTCACTTCCCCGGCCGGCACCACCGAGGCGGCGCTGAAGGTGCTCATGGGCGAGCACGGCCTCGGCCCGCTGCTCAAGGAAGCGGCCGCGGCGGCCGAGAAGCGATCCAGGGAACTCGGCAAGTAGTCCCAAACGCCGCTCTTCCCCGCGAAAACGCGGGGAATGATCTCCTCACCCGAAAGTGGACTTTCCGAACGTCCGGGTTGGGGAAAGCGGACCTTCGCCACTCCTGATGAGACTGACGAGAGCACGCGCTCGCAGGTCTTCGCAGCCGCAAGCGAAGGACGCCGTTGCCTGGGTGAGAAGGTTCGATAAGACCCCTTGCGAAGACGTCGCTGTGGCCGCGCGGATTGCGAACAGGACAGTTGGGGCGTGCCGGAACAGCCGACTCACGGAGAGGCGACGAAGGCGGGCGCTTGGCGCGCGATTCCGCGCACGGTCTGGGCGCTCGGCTTCGTCTCCCTCTTCATGGATTTCTCCTCGGAGATGGTCCACGCGCTGCTGCCCATCTTCCTGGTCTCGACCCTCGGCGCCAGCGCGACCCTCGTCGGGATCATCGAGGGGCTGGCGGAAAGCACGACCTCGGTCACCAAGGTGTTCTCCGGCTGGCTGTCAGACCGGCTCGGACATCGTAAGTGGCTGGCGGTGGCGGGCTATGGCCTGGCAGCGCTGACCAGGCCGGTGTTTCCGTTCGCGCAGACCTGGGTGGAGGTCCTGGCGGCGCGGCTTGCCGACCGGGTCGGCAAGGGCTTGCGCGGCGCGCCGAGAGACGCCCTCGTCGCGGACGTGACGCCGGCCGCGGTCCGGGGCGCCGCCTACGGCGTTCGCCAATCGCTGGACACGGTGGGCGCGGTGGCCGGACCGGTCGCCGCGATGATCCTGATGTTCGCGCTTGCCGACATCCGCAGAGTGTTCGCCTGGGCGGTCGTCCCGGCGATCGTCTGCGTGCTCCTGCTCATCTTCGGCGTCGAGGAGCCGGAACGCTCGGCAAGAGCTCCGGCGCGCGCCAAGGCGCCGATCCGCATCTCGGAGATCGGGGCGATGAGCGGGGCCTTCTGGGCGGTCATGGCGGTTGGCGTGGCCATGACCATGGCGCGCTTCAGCGAGGCCTTCCTCATCCTGCGCGCCACCGACGTCGGACTTTCGGCCGCGACAGCCCCTCTGGTCCTCGTGGTGATGAATCTCGTCTATGCGCTTATCGCCGCTCCGGCGGGTGGCCTCTCCGACCGGATGCCGCGCTGGCTGCTGTTGGTCGCCGGTCTCGCCGTTCTCGTCCTCTCGGACCTTGTCATTGCGGGGCTTCACTCGCCGCTAGGGCTGATGACGGGAGCTGCGTTGTGGGGCGGGCACATGGGTCTGTCGCAGGGTCTCCTGGCTGCCCTGATCGCCGACACGGCGCCCGAGCGGCTCCGAGGCACGGCTTTCGGCGTCTTCAACCTTGCGACCGGCGTCGTCCTCTTGGGTTCGAGCGCGCTCGCCGGTGAGCTTTGGCGGCTCGTGAGCCCGGCGGCCACGTTCCTGGCGGGGGCGGGCTTTGCAGCCGTCGCCGCAGTCGGCGTCGCCGCGCTCCAGGGACCCATGACGGCGAAGCCGCGCAGTTAGTCGTCTCCACGAGCAGCGAATAGAGCTCTCCGATAAAACGCCGAGGCTCCCGCTTCCGCGGGGGAGAGCGGATGGATAGGTTCGCCCTATGTCAAACGAGCCCGACATCCTCGACCAGGCGATAGACGCCGCCCTCGCGCTGGCGGCCGAGCGGCCGTGGCGGGAAGTGTCGCTGAGGGATATCGCCGAGCGGGCCGGCGTCGACTTCGCCGCGCTCTATGCCGCCGCGCCCGCCAAGCCGCTGCTGGTTCTGCAGCTCTCGCAGCGGCTCGACCGGGCCGCGCTCGCCACCGCCGCCACGCCCTCCGACGACGTGCACGACCGGTTGTTCGACGCAGGCATGGCCCGCATCGAGGCGATGGAGGCGCAGCGGGCAGCGCTGGTCTCGATGGCGCGCGGCGAGGGCCCGATCGCGCTGGCGCCGCACTTCCCGCTGACCGCCCGCGCCATTCTGGAGGCAGCCGGCGTCACCGCGACGCCGCCCAGGCTCGCCGCCATGTCGCTGGTCTGGGCGCGGGTCGTGCAGGTCTGGCGCGACGACGAAGGCGCGCTGAACCGCACCATGGCCGAGATCGACAAGCGCCTGAAGCAGATGCGCACGCGCCTGCAGCGCATCGGCGCGGGGTTCTAGCTACCCAGGCAACCGCAGCACCGCGCGCAGGCCGCCCAGCGGGGAGCGGTCGAGGGTCACTTCGCCGCCGTGGCCGCGGGCGACGTCGCGGGCGATGGCGAGGCCCAGACCGACGCCCTTGGCGTTCTGGTTGCGCGCCTCGTCGAGCCGGCCGAACGGCGTGAACGCCTCCTCGAACCGCTCGGGCGGGATGCCCGGCCCGTCGTCGTCGATGATGATCTCCACTCCGCCAGCCGGCGTCCGGTGGGCCGCCACCTCGACGCGCTCGCCGTGCGCGGCGGCGTTCATCACCAGGTTGGAGAGCGCCCGCTTGATCGCGTTGGGGCGGACGGTCGCGGCCAGGTCCGGGTCGGCGTCGACGCTCACCTCCGCGCCGGCCCGCACCGCGCCCTCGCTGACCGCGCTCAGCAGCGGCGCCAGATCGATTCGCGCCAGCGCCTCGCCGCCTTCGCCGCGGGCGAACGCGAGGTACTCGTCGATCATGTGCTCCATCTCGGCGAGGTCGCGCTTCATCGCCTCGACGCGCGCGCCCGGCTCGGCCAGCGCCAGCTCCAGCTTCAGCCGGGTGAGCGGCGTCCTCAGGTCGTGGCTCACCGAGGCCAGCAGCGTCGTGCGCTGGTCGACGTGGCGCTGGATGCGGTTCTTCATCGCCAGGAACGACTGGCCTGCCTGCCGCACCTCCTTGGCGCCATAGGGCTTGAAGGCGACATCGGCGCCGCGGCCGAACGCGTCGGCGGCGTCGGCCAGCCGCTCGATGGCGCGCACCTGGTTGCGGATGAAGAGCACGGCGACCGCGGTCAGCAGCAGCGTCGCCAGGGCGAGCCAGAACAGGAAGATGTAGCCCTGCACGGCGAACGCGCGATCGCGCGGGGCGATGATGCGCAGGACGCCGCCCTTCACCTTCACGCGGATGTCGACGTAGGCAGGATAGCGGGTGGTGTCGAACCAGAACGGC
>Ga0134126_10008501_pt1 | contig 12918 bp, 11 predicted proteins | sample KB31752_FD_96881 | JGI IMG/M metagenome (GOLD analysis project Ga0134126, IMG submission 96881) | Terrestrial soil microbial communities with excess Nitrogen fertilizer from Kellogg Biological Station, Michigan, USA - KB3-175-2 | ecosystem: Environmental > Terrestrial > Soil > Unclassified ...
TCGACCGGAAGGCACGTCAATTACTCCTGCGTGTTCCGCGATTTCGTCGCCGCCGTCCAGCAATCCGGAAACAAACAAATCCTTCATGTCGGCGTAACGCAGGATGACGCGCGGGCGCTCGGCGGCAGGAATTACCATGACACCGTTGTTGCGGCGTTGTTCGTCAGTCAAAGGCAGTGCTTCCCAGGTTTCTGCCTTGGGCGACTCCGGCACTTCAGCCGGTGGCCTACCCTGCACGACATCCGGATCGCTAGGGCCGCCGCGTCCGGTAAAGCGTTCAGCACCGCGGCGACGACCTCCGCCACCGATGGCGACATTACTCAGATTAAAGATCGGGCCATTCGCGCAATACATCGCCAAGGAGTCGGCATAGCCATAAGCAATCGGGCTCATCTCATCGACAGTCTTCATTCTTAGAATATCGCCGACAGCTTTTAATCGATTTGGGCGGGCAATTGAGACGCCCGGCGTGAAGCCGTAGTTCACTGCAAAGCTCGCGGTGTCGTCAACCGTGATGAATACTCCGCCTTGCTGCAAAAACTTTTGCAGATTCATGAGGCCGGCGAAACCTAGACCGGGCCGCATGTCGTCGGTCGAATCGATCTTGCCGAGGTTAGGAGTCAGCGAAGTTGTTTTCCAGGGCAGTGGATTTCCGTACATCGGCAAGCCATTCACGACCAGGGAGGCGTCGCGTGCCGCGGGTGCGAAAACGATTACGTCATACTTCGCTTTCAAATTCGGCTCGCGGGCGACGTCCTGAGTGCTGATGTAGGCAAAGGGCACCTGGAACTGATCAAACGCAACTCGCCACCAGCCCTCATCCTGTGTGTTTAGCCAGGTATGCATCATAGCTACGCGCGCCGGCTTGAGCGAGTGCGTCTGAACCACTGGCGCGTCCGCGACGGCATAGACCGGAATTCCGAGGTCGGCCGCAGCCCGCTGCACCTCATCGGCGGGCGCCTTGCGGATAATAAAAGACCCGCGATTGAACTTTTGCCCAGCGGCTTCAAAAGGTTCTTCGGCGGCATCAACAGTAGCGTCCTTCAACCTAAAGCGCAGCGTCACGAGCGCGTTGTCGGCGTTGTGGTTGACGAGATAGGTTGAACCCGAGCCGATGATATTTCCAGTCGTACGAACATCACCATTCACGCGATTCCCGGGGGCGTCCAATACTTTCCGGTCAGTTATTCGAGACACTTCCAGGTTTGCTAACTCGCCCATAGTCCAGGCGGTGTCATCGTAGACTTCTGTCTGCGGATCGTTTGGCGACCAGTATTGATAATCAAGCAACGCGTCGGCGATTCGGCTGTAAGGCTGATCCATACGGACGATGTAAGAGCCGGCAGGGAAAGTCCGAGTGCCGCCAGATGACGGAGTCGAAAGTGTTGGTGTCGGGCTTGGTATTGGCGCTGGGCCGATCGATACCACCACATTTGGGTTTCGGCTCGCAGCCGGTTCCGACTTTGTATTGACGGTGAAAGGCGCCGTCGCGCGATGAATCTCGACGCCTTGCGCTTGCAGCGTGCGCAGTAATTCCGCCTGATTGACCGGTCGCGGATCGTCGCCGGGGAACACATACGCAGCCGGTCCTTCATTCTTCGGTTTCAGGATCGAACGTTTGCTCTTCAGGTAAAAATTCTTGAGAAAGAGTTTGCTGTTGTTGCCGAAGAAATGAAGCGAGGTCAACAGCGCGGTCTGCTCGTAGTTATTGTTGTTGCGCTGCGACCATTTTGCTTTCGGCAGCGGTGGATTTTGTCGATACCAGGTGCGCTGGTACTCGCCGGGCGAAGTAGTTCTTTCCACAGTGTCGGCGCCGGCATTGCCAAAGGTTTCGTAGAGTCGACTGATGCCATTGTGGGTTGCGGCGATGAACATCAGATAGCCGGGCGACCAGGTGTCGAAGTCACCGTGAGCAAAGACTCCGGGCATGCCAAACTTAGTCATCTCCGAAACATTGTTCCACCCGATTATCTGCCACTCGTCCGTCAGGATCGGATCAACCCAGGCGTTATAGGGCCCATCGCCAATGGTGTTGTCATAAAGATAAGGAACTGACTCGTGTAAATCATGAAGCACCTGCGCCTTCCAACCGGTGAAGGTGTTAAGCACGTTGCGTGTAAGTTTGAGCGAAAGGCCGATCGCATCGCGGTTATTGTCATGCGCCACATAGTGGCCCCAGTAGATTAGTGGCGGGACGTTATCGCCCGGGTGGGCCAGGTGCCAGTTGTAAATATCAACCATGCGATTACGCCCATCGACTTCCACCACGGGGGTAATCAGCGTCACCACACTTTCACGAATCGACTTGATGTAAGCACTATCGTCCACCGCGAGTCGATACGCGAGTTCCATCAGGGCTGTTGGAGATCCTGTTTCGGTAGAGTGGATGGTGCCGGTGATGTAATAGATTGGAAACGAGGCAGCGACGAGCTTGTCGGCTTCATCGTCATTGAGATTAATCGTGCGCGGATCGGCCAGTTTAGTTAGCCGGGCCCGATTCTCATCAAGACGCGCGAGTAATTGTTCGGAAGCAACGGCAACGGCGATCATCTCGCGGCCTTCTTCAGTCGTACCGATGGTGTAGACCTTTACACGCGGGCTCGCTTTCTCCAGTAGACGCATGTACCGATAAACTTCTTCGGCATACGGTAATTTTCCAGGCGCGCCAGCAACGTCACCGAGCACGGCCTTGGGCGTGGGCACACTTGGCGAAGCGGGCAGGTAATCCGTCAGCGGCGAATTGAAGAAAGGCTCGGTGGTGTACGCTCGAATCTTCTGAGTGTATTCCTGATCGATCGGCTGGTTGGCATCGCGGCCGGGTTTGATCTGACCATTGGCGACTGCGGCGGCGAGCAAAAACAGACTAACAACGAGGCAACGTAAGAGTTGACGAGTCATCCGGGTTTTTACCTTATACGAGAATTAGTTTTAGCCTATTTGCTGGGGTGAAGAAGCTTTTAAGCTAAAACGCGAGAGCAAGTCAAATTTTGTTTTAAATCGGTTCAAGTGATTTGCTGGGACCGCTCAAGTGATTGGCTGGGACCGCGGGCGTCCCGCCCGCAGTGAGCGCGAAGCGCGAAATGGATTGAGAGTTAACAATCTGAAAAATCTTCGCGCCTACGGCGCGTTGCGGGCGGGGGGCGCCCGCGGTCCCAGACAATCACTTGACCGGTTCTGTTGAATCGCGCTTTAGGGTCAACTATCATCAGTCCGTCCCTAAGTCCAAAAAAATTAAGTGTCTAAACAAGAAACTAAAACTGCCACTGCCAGCGCCCAACCGCCTGAAGAACGGACTCTTGTCCAGATTCAGCCGCTGAGCAAAGTGGCTGGTGGGATCCCTGCCATCGTCGCTACCGCGAAAGCCGCCTGGAACGAGATGGGCGTCACACGTGGTTTTCGCACGCTATTAAAGCTCAACCAGAAGACAGGGTTCGACTGTCCGGGATGCGCCTGGCCAGAACCCGACGGCGAACGTTCACACGCGGAGTTTTGTGAAAACGGCGCCAAGCATGTCGCTGACGAAGCAACCACGAAACGCGTTACACCGGAATTTTTCCGCGAACGGAGCGTCGCTGACCTCACCGAACAGTCTGACTATTGGCTGGGCAAGCAAGGACGCATTACGCATCCGATGGTGCTTCGTCGCGGCGCGACCAACTACGAAGCTATAAGCTGGGACGACGCATTTATATTGATTGCCGGCGAGTTAAATTCTTTGCCCAATCCGGAAGAAGCCATTTTCTACACTTCCGGTCGGACAAGTAACGAAGCCGCATTTCTGTACCAACTGTTTGTGCGGCTGTTTGGCACTAATAATCTTCCCGATTGTTCCAATATGTGCCATGAGTCGAGCGGCTCTGCGCTGGGTGAAACGATTGGGGTTGGCAAGGGGACCGTCACGCTCGAAGACTTCGACCATGCCCAGGCAATATTCGTGATTGGACAGAATCCGGGTACAAACCATCCGCGCATGCTGACTGCTCTGCAAAAGGCGAAGTTGAATGGCTGCAAGCTGGTGCACATCAATCCCCTGCCCGAGGTTGGGATGACCCGGTTCAAACACCCGCAGGATGTTTTAGGCTGGATTGGTAAGGGAACAACGCTGGCGGATCTTTTTCTTCAAGTGCGAATCAATGGCGACGTGGCCTTGTTGCAGGGGATTATTAAAGCGGTGCTCGATGCTGAAGGGAGACGGCCGGGACAAGTCCTTGACCACGAGTTCATTAAAACTTACACGGAAGGGTTTCAGGAGTTTGCGGAGGCGATCAGTGGCGCTTCCTGGGACGACATCATTGAGCAATGCGGAATTTCGCGAGAGCAAATTGAAGAGGCTGCCAGGATCTTTATTGATTCGGAGCGAACAATCTTTTGTTGGGCCATGGGCCTGACCCAACACAAGAATGCAGTCAGCAACATTCAGGAGGTTGTGAACCTGATGTTGTGCCGCGGGCAGATTGGCAAACGCGGCGCCGGACTCTGTCCGGTGAGAGGGCACAGCAACGTTCAGGGCGATCGCACAATGGGGATCTGGGAGAGGCCGACCGAATCATTTCTCGAGAAACTTGGAAACGAATTCAGTTTTGAGCCACCGCGCCACCACGGTTACGACACAGTCAAAGCGATTGCAGCGATGCACGCCGGTAAAGCACGCGTCTTCTTTGCGCTTGGCGGCAACTTTCTTTCAGCGACTCCTGACACCGAATACACTGCCGAAGCGCTGCGGCGCTGTAGTTTGACGGTGCACGTATCCACGAAACTCAATCGAGCTCACTTGATCACCGGGCAACAAGCCCTGATCCTTCCGTGTCTGGGACGAACTGAGACTGATCTGCAAAGTTCCGGCCCGCAGTTTGTAACTACGGAGAATTCAATGGCGGTAGTGCAGGCCTCGCGGGGCTTTTTAAAACCTGCCTCCAATGAGCTGTTGAGCGAACCAGCGATCGTCGCGCGCTTGGCAATGGCTACTCTCGGCACTCGCTCGAGCATTAACTGGCAAGCGCTCATTGGCGACTACGATCTGATCAGAGAGCATATTGAACGGGTCATTCCCGGGTTTGATGACTACAACGTGCGTGCCCGGCAGCCGGGCGGGTTTCATCTTCCCAGTGCTCCGCGCCAGCGCGTTTTCAACACTCCCAGCGGTCGCGCGGTTTTTACTGTGCACGACTTGCCGCGCCATGACCTTCAGACCGATCAATACCTGATGATGACGATGCGCAGTCACGATCAGTTCAACACTTCGATCTACGGACTGGACGATCGCTATCGTGGCATTCACAATGGGCGCCGGGTAGTTTTTCTTAATCCTGATGACGTCCGGTCGGCCGGCTTGAGCGAGGGTCAAAAGGTGGATCTCATCAGCCACTTCGCGGGCGAGGAACGTGTTGCCAGAAGCTTCGTAGTTATTCCCTACAGCATTCCCAGACGTTGCGCAGCCACTTACTTTCCGGAGACAAATGTATTGGTGCCGCTTGGGAGCGTTGCCGAAAAAAGCAATACCCCCGCATCGAAGTCTGTGGTGATCACTATCCGACCATCAGCGTCTCCCGAGTAAAATATGACTTTTCAAATCGCAAAATCTGAAGCTGACTCCAAGGCCGAGTTATACGCAAATTTGCAATTACAACTTCGCAGCCTGCTCGAGGGTGAGCGAGACTTCATCGCAAACGCCGCGAACTTTTCTTCGTTGCTCTATCATTCGCTTCCGGACTTGAATTGGGCCGGGCTCTATTTGCATAAGTCCGGCGAACTTGTGTTGGGACCGTTTCAGGGACAACCCGCCTGCGTGCGCATCGCGATTGGCAAGGGAGTTTGCGGCACCGCCGCGGAACAGCGTCAAACCATTCTGGTGGCTAACGTGCACGATTTTCCCGGCCACATCGCCTGCGACAGCGCCTCAAGTTCCGAGATAGTTGTGCCGCTAATCGCGCATGACGAATTGCTGGGTGTGCTCGATCTTGATAGTCCTTCGCTGGGCAGGTTTGACGATGAGGATGCGCGCGGGCTTAATGAGTTAGCGGAGATTCTTATTCAAGGCAGTTCGGAATTCAAGTAGTTTAGAGTTCAAGCTTTAGCTTGCTGACTTCCCCAAGAGACAACCTAAAGGTTGAACTCTGAACTATTCGAGTACCGGTTAACACGAGAGAGTTTATGATCACAATTCGCAAAGCTGAAGAACGCGGCCATTTCGATTTCGGCTGGCTTAACACGTATCACAGTTTCTCGTTCGGCGATTACTACGACCCAAAGCACACTCGCTTTCGTACGCTTCGAGTAATCAATGAAGACTTTGTTCAGCCCGGTCACGGCTTTCCCACGCACGGACATCGCGACATGGAAATTGTCACCTACATTTTGCAGGGGGCGCTGGAACATCGCGATAGCATGGGCACGGGATCGATTATTCGCCGCGGTGATGCGCAACGTATGAGCGCCGGCACGGGCGTGACCCATAGCGAGGCCAATCCCTCGCCAGACGAGCCCGTGCATCTGCTGCAAATCTGGATTTTTCCGAGCGAGCAGGATCTGCAGCCTGAATACGAGGAAAAGAAGTTTTCTGATGATGAGAAGCGAAATAAGTTGCGGCTCATCGTCTCGCCCGATGGCAGTGAGGGCTCCGTGAAGATTCATCAGGATGCGAAGATCTTTGCGTCGTTGCTGGATGATCGCCAGGAGGTGGTTTACGGTTTAGAAGGGGGACGAAGCGCCTGGCTTCAAGTCGCTGCCGGCTCGGTGAAGTTGAATGACGTTACTCTCGAGCAGGGCGACGGCGCTGCGGTAAGCCAGGAGCCGAAACTTCGGATTACCGCCGAAGGGCCTGCGGAAGTGTTGTTATTTGATCTGAAATAAGCTAGACATTCCCTTCGTTTCTATCAGAGATTGACTTTATGACTGCTGAAAATGCCAGCGAAGTACTCGCCGCCTGGGAAACCTCTTCTCAATACTGGAACAAGCACCAGGCGCTGATCGAGCAGATGTATGCACCGCTATCGCGCACCCTGATTGAAGAAGCAGGAATTAGGGAGGGGCAGTCGGTGCTTGATATCGGTGGTGGCAGTGGCGAACCTTCTTTGACGATTGCCTCGGTTGTCGGGAGCTCCGGTTCTGTGACCTACACCGATCCGACGGCCGGCATGGTCAAAGCCGCTCGAGAAGAATCCAAACGAAGAGGATTAAGCAACATAGAGTTTCATCAGTGTTCAGTGGAAGAAATTCCCTTTGTCGACAATTCTTTTGACGTTGCTGTTGGCCGGTTGTCGGCGATGTTTTTTCCGGATGTATTGAGCGGCCTGCGGCAGGTATTGCGAGTGGTAAAACCCAATGGCGTGGTTTCATTTCTCGTTTGGACCGGCAAGGAGTTCAATCCTTTCTTCACTGTGGTTACTGAGATACTCGATAGATTTGTGCAGGCAGATCAGGAAGACGAAGACGCCCCGACAGCGTTTCGCTTTGCCGCCCCGGGCAAACTCGCCAAACTTCTACAGCAGGCGGGAGCGGCATCAGTAACAGAACGCATTTTTGAATTTTCAATCGAAGCGCCGATTACGGTAGAGCAGTTTTGGGAACTGCGCACGGAGATGTCTGACACGTTTAGGAATAAGCTTGCGAGGTTAGTGCCTGATCAAGTGGCGGCAATCAAATATACCGTGCAGAAGAAGATGGCCAGTTACTTCAAATCAGGAGCTATGGTGATTCCCGGACAGGTGTTGCTGGTGACCGGTAGGAAACCTGAGTAACAGCGATAGTGAGTGTCAGATTCGACGACCGTACCTAATCATCTTCTTATGATCATTCCAGGCATTTCCGCATCTCTGGCTTTGAATCCATACTTCTCGTAAAACGGAGCAATGCCCTTGTTGGCCATCAAGCAGACCAGGGAACTCGGCCTGGCATTAACTTCGATATAACCCATTAAACCATCCATGATCATTTTGCCGACACCCTTATGCTGATGTTCAGCTACGACGGCAACATCCACAATGTCATAGAACAACCCACCGTCTCCAATCACTCTGCCGATACCCACAACTGTTTCATCATGAAGGATGCAGATTCCGAATAGCGTGTTGCTGAGCCTAGTTGCGCGGCAAGCTCATCCTTTACGGTCAAGCCGGCTGCCAGTCGCACGGCGTTGTACTCCTCGACCGAGGGTGTGCGTTCTATAGTTTTGTAATGCATCGGTATGCTCTCAGTGACACTGTCCGTTGAGCCGGAAAGTCCTGAGCTCTTGATTCAACAAGGAACGCTTCCGGCAGTAGTGGGTCAGTTTGGATTGCCAGCCAACGATTAGAGACAAAATCAGAACTGGAAGCGCAGCGACCAAGCCAAAGACTCAACGTTGATAGTCTTTGAAACGCCCTTTTTTTAAATGTTTGGGCTCTTGAGTGTCGGGCTGGTCGCTGCGCTCCCAGTTCTGATTTCGTGTTAGCGATTCGCTCAACGCTTCGGCAAAGTTCGAGAACCGGAGCAAACCTTTTCAAACCGACCCACTACGCTTCCGACGTTCGATTTTACTCGTTAACTGCGCCAGCTTCACCATTACGTTCGATTGGTATTCGAGCCTGACTCAAATCTGCAATAACCCTATTGACGATTTCAACCAAAGAGGAATCTTTACCCGCCAGTTGGAGGACCTGTCGAATCTGCTCAATCCAGGCCCAGGTCACGCGGTCGCTATACTTTGCGCTGTCAACGCCATGGTGCGTGAGGAAGCGTAGGAGACCGGAACGCATCTTCTCAAACGACTCCTCGGGGGTGGAATGACAAAGATAGTAGGTTGCAACGGTCAGGTGGCTTAAGTGTGTGAACTCTTCCTTGCCGGTGGTGCAGTTTTCGAAACCGGAAACAACTGCTTCAATTTCCTGATTGGTTTTGAAGTAGTCTGCCATCGTCGCTCCTTTCTAATGTAAGAGGCTCGCATTAATCAATGAGGTCAGTACCACCACGCGGTAGCGGGTGGGTGCCGCTCGCATGTTGGTTGAGCACACCGAAACCGCGACCCACCCGCTACCACGTGGCGGTACTGACCTCATAACAATCGGCGCTATTGTCATCCTGCTCGCAAAAAGAAACGAGGCGGACCGAATATTCGATCCGCCTCGTCCTCAGAAATTGTTTTTGTTCGAACTACTTGGCTGCTGCCGCATTTGAACGAGCCGTCAAACGCGACTTATATCGCGCGGCCGCATTCTTATGCAATGCTCCATTCTGTACTGCCTTATCGATGGTCGAAATTGTCATCGGCAAAAGCTCTTGAATCTGCTTCGCGTCGCCGGAACCAATTGCCCCACGCAGATTCTTTATGGTAGTCCTCAAGCGGCTGCGGTTGCCCCGATTAATCTTTCGGCGCGCCTCGCTCTGACGCATTCTCTTTTCAGCTGACTTGTGATTGGGCATTCAAATCTCCGTTATCCGTTACAACTAACTCCTGGCTTTCGCAGGTTTACATAAACAGTTTACACAATGACGGTCAATGCGCAAGTGACGGAGTATAAGGATGACGTCAATGGCTGTCAAGCTGCGGTGCGCTCAGTTAAACCAATATTTGACACCTATTGCAGTGTGTAGTAGCGTCAAAGCCTACAAGCATATGCCAGCAATACCAGCACGCTCACGCACCCTTGTTCTCCCTTCATCTCGAAGTTTGTCGCCGGCAGAAAGAGAGCGCGACAGCATTTGAAACAAATCGAACTTCCTCCTCGCGGCCTGGAAACGCTCTTTGGTGTTCATGATCAAAACATCAAATACCTGGAGTCGCTGCTTGACGTTCGCATTGATGCCCGCGGGCAAGACGTCTCCATCGATGGCGACCCGGAAGATGTTGTAACCGCGCAAAGGATTCTGGAAGATTTTTCGGAGCTCTTCCGGGAAGGCCGTTCCTTTACAGACAAGGAGCTGCGGGAAGCGTTTGCTCAAATTGCCGAAGATCGCGCTTTTAGTTTGCGTGATTATTTTACCAAGGCGCGCTTCAATCCTGCCGGTAAGAAACAAGTCGCGCCCAAGTCAGCCAATCAACGGAAATACATCCAGGCGATTCAGGAGCAGGATGTTGTTTTCGGCGTCGGTGTAGCCGGGACGGGAAAAACGTATCTGGCTGTGGCGCTGGCGGTGCAGGCGTTGATGCAAAAGCAGGTTAACCGTATCGTGCTGGCGCGGCCTGCAGTTGAGGCCGGCGAGAAGTTAGGTTTTCTTCCCGGTGATTTGCAGGAGAAGGTCGATCCGTATTTGCGTCCGCTCTATGACGCGCTGTTTGATTTGATCGACTACGAGCGCGTGACGAAGCTGCTAGAGAAGCAGGTGATCGAAATTGCGCCGCTGGCGTTCATGCGAGGCCGCACACTTTCGGATGCCTTCATCATTCTCGACGAGGCGCAGAATACCACCAGCGAACAAATGAAGATGTTTTTGACGCGCATCGGCTTTGGCTCGAAAGCGGTGATCACGGGTGACGTTACCCAGGTCGATCTGCCGACGGGGAAGCGTAGCGGACTAATCGAAGCTGAGCGCGTGCTCAAAAATCTTGCCGGGATTGAGTTTGTCTATTTCACCGAAAAAGATGTGGTGCGTCATAAGCTGGTGCAGATGATTATCAAGGCTTACGAAGAACACTCCAACCAGAAGAGCCATATTTAAGTTTCCCAAGAGCTGGTACACAGACCAACCAGATTTTAGGAGTAACACTACCGCGACATGGCAGTGACAGCCTTTAATCGATGGGTTTGTATTCGCTGTTTTTAGTGTTCCCAATCTGTGTAATCTGTAGATGGATTATGATTGAAGTTGTTAACCGTCAGCGTAAGTTACCGCTCGACTGCGAACGCTGGCAGGCGTTTGTGGAAAAGACGTGGCAGGTTATTCCCACCGGCGCTGAAGGAGTGACGGTTGCTTTTGTCTCAGATCGAGCGATGCGCGAACTCAATCGACTTTGGCGCCACAAGCAGGGAACAACTGATGTGTTGTCATTTCCGGTCGAGCAGGATGAGTTTGAAAAGACGGAAGGCTCAAGCCTGGGTGACGTGGTAATTTCAGTGGAGCAGGCAGCGCGGCAGGCGAAAGAGCATGGATTAACTCTTGATCAGGAGATCGCTCAGCTTATTTTGCACGGGCTGATTCACCTCTGCGGGTACGATCATTCAACAGACAATGGTGAGATGAATAAGCTGGAACTTCGGTTACGGCGGCGGCTCGGCATATAAGAACCAGGGAGAAGCAGGAAGATTTTCCATTTCTCATTTGTCATTTCTCATTGGTCATTGCCGATCCGGAGCTGGTTATCTAATGATCCCTAGCTAGCGACGTCTCCAAATGGCAAATGTAAAATGACAAATGGAAAATCGCTTGTTCGACTCTGTCTATTTAGCATTCACCACTACCTAAGTTACTATCTAACAACGAATGCAGAACCAGATTGAGCTCACTTTAACCCTACTGCTTTTGGTCGGGTTGTCACTGCTCGCGACAGTCGATATGGCCTTTGGCCAGTTGAGCGACGTCGGCCTCCGCCGCCTGATTACCGAAGCCGAAGAGCGCGCCAAACTACGTTCATCAGCTTTCCTGAAGCAGGTGCTCGAGAATCGTCCCAGGTTCAGCTTTGCTATCTCGGCGACAATTCAAATTCTGCTGGTAATAATCGCCGTTCTTGTCACTTCAATCTCGCTAAGCGAGTTTCAGCAGGACCGTTTTGTATTATTCGGTCTACTCGCTGGGTTGGTGCTCGCCGGCATCTTCCGCCAAATCATTCCCCTGTTCATCTCGACGCGCGATCCGGAAGGAACCCTGCTGTTTCTTCTGCCGGTGATTCGTCCGCTCCTGCCGTTGATGGCTTTTGCCGCAGACCCGTTCCATCGCTTGTTTGATCGCTCGCGCCGCAAGGAACAGGAACTGGAAGCTGGTGAAGAAGACGAAGAGCAGGATGCCGGCGACGACATCCAGGCGTTTATAGACGTGGGCGAGGCAGAGGGAATACTCGAAGAGGAAGAGGGTGAACTGATCCAATCGATCCTCGAGTTTGGCGACACGCGCGTCAGTGAAGTAATGACACCCAGACCCGACATTGTTGCGGTGTCGGCTGCGGCGACGGTCCGCGAAGCCCGCGACATCATGGTGGAATCGAAGTATTCAAGGCTGCCGGTGTACCGCGATCAGATCGATAACGTCGAAGGTCTCATTTACGTGCGCGATCTCCTGCAGCGTTGGGCCGAGGGAGAAGAAGACGGACCTATTTCGCCGCTGGTGCGTCCGGTTTATTTTATTCCTGAGACCAAGCCGGTTGCTGATCTGTTGGAGGAAATGCAGAAGGCTCACGAGCAGCTTTCGATGGTGATCGATGAATACGGCGGCGTGTCAGGTTTGGTAACCGTCGAAGATATCCTCGAGGAAATAGTTGGTGAGATCGAAGATGAGGACATAGCCGGCGAAGAGTTGAATGATATCGTCGAGCAGGACGATGGTTGTTACGAAGTGCTGGGTTCCACGGAGATTGGAAAGATCGAGCGGCTGTTTGACATGGAAATTGAGGCCGACGATTTCACCACCATTGCCGGGCTTGTTATCAATGAGTCAGGAAAGGTGCCGCAACCCGGCGAGCAACTAACCTTTCGCGGACTGGAGCTGGAAGTATTAGAAGCAGACGAGCGGCGCATAGGCCGACTACGCGTGAAGAGAGCTGAAGGCGGAAACGCAAACGGCGCGAGCCAGGCGACATAAAGCAGCAGAGCTACAAACAGACAATGGCAAAACGAACAAGCAAGTTTCTAAAGGGACGAAGAATCGACCCGGCGCCCATAACTGCGAACACAACTATCGCCGAGTTGGTAGACGAATCATTTCTGGCTTACAACGGCGCGCGCCTGCGTGAAGCTTGCCAACTCTTCGCCCTGAAAATGCTCGAACCGGATGTGACTATTGGCATGTCAATAA
>Ga0134126_10008503_pt1 | contig 12916 bp, 9 predicted proteins | sample KB31752_FD_96881 | JGI IMG/M metagenome (GOLD analysis project Ga0134126, IMG submission 96881) | Terrestrial soil microbial communities with excess Nitrogen fertilizer from Kellogg Biological Station, Michigan, USA - KB3-175-2 | ecosystem: Environmental > Terrestrial > Soil > Unclassified ...
CCAGACCGGCAAGATCATCGCGCCCGAGTTGTACATGGCCATCGGCATTTCCGGCGCCATCCAGCACCTCACCGGCATCAAGGACGCCGGCACCATCGTCGCGATCAACAAGGACGCCGACGCCCCGATCTTCGAAGTCGCCGACATCGGCCTCGTCGGCGACCTGTTCAAGCTGGTGCCTGAACTGGAAGCGGCGGTGTGAAGCGCCAAGGGGAGCGGCTCCATCAATCGAATGAGTTGCGTAATATCCGGTTAGCACCCTTCCGATCCTGATATCCCTGATTCATGAGTGATTCCGAACAGCCCACTCCCCGCCAATCCCATGCATGCATCGATCGGAGCAGCCGGACGCTCAAAGCCAGAAAGATCGTGGCTATCATCGGCCATGACCGGTTCTTGCAGTGTCAGCGAGTTCTCGAGATTGGCTGCGGCTCTGGAGTCATCGCTCATACTTTGTTCGAGCTGGGGGGGAAGCAGCAAGCCATCAATGCGGTCGATGTGGTGGACAGCAGGATCGAATTCGAGGGCTATCGCTTCAATCTCGTCGAGGGCACCCGTCTGCCGTTCGATGATCAAACGTTCGATCTGGTGATTACCAATCACGTCATCGAACATGTGGGAGATGAGGCAGCGCAAATAGATCATCTTCGAGAGATCAAGCGAGTCATGCGTTCGCGGGGTACGGTGTATTTTGCTGCGCCCAACAAGTGGCGACTTATCGAGCCGCATTTCAGCCTCCCGCTGCTGAGCTGGCTTCCGCAGCGGGCAAGCGATCTCTACGTCCGTGCCGTCAGACGTGGAACACGGTACGACTGTTTCCCACGCGGCCTGCGCGATCTCAAACGGCTTTTCGGGATTGCAGGTTTCGACTTTCAGAACCGCACGGTACAGGCGATCTACGCGACTATCGCCATCGAGCATCCTAACCACTTTCTTAGGCGAATCATGAGCCCGGCTTGGCTTGGCCGCATACTTTCCCTCGCAATGCCAATGATGCCGACCTACATTTTCCGGTTGACGCCAGAAAGCGGCCAGTGACTCCATTCGCATGCGCATTCTGTTTATAACACGCAAATTTCCTCCATCAATCGGGGGGATGGAAATTTATTCAAAATGCCTGTTCGAAGCTATCAGGCACACCGACTCAACCATCGATCTGTACAAACCTCGTCGGCCCATCGTCGGCCGACCATCGGTACTGGAGATCTTTCGATTCTTCCTGGGCGCTTGCTTGACCTTGCTCCACCGCGGGCGCAACTACGACATAGTCCTCCTTGGTGATTTTGCGATCAGTGGGTTGGCGCTCGTTTCGAAGATCTGCAGCGTGGGCAGAGCGCGCGTGGTTGTGGCCCTGCACGGAAACGACCTGTACTTCCGACGAAAAACCGGGATCAAGTCAGCCGTGTATAAATGGATGTGTTCATTGGTTATCCGCAGTCATGCCATTGACGTTGCGGTTGCAAATAGCCGGACTATAAAGGCAGAGGCTTTGGAATGCGGCATGGGGAATGTGTGCGTTATCCCATTGGCCACTGCGATTCCGCCGGCCCCGGATTTTGCCACTCCGTCCCGGCCTCACATTATTTTGTACGCCGGCCGGCTTATCCGGTACAAGGGACTCTCATGGTTCGTCGAGATGGTCTGGCCACGCTTGAGCGCCGAATTCGCGCTGCACGTCGCCGGCCCGATCTGGGACCAGAGCGAACTTGAATGCTTGCGCAACGAACCAAGAATTGTTTACCTCGGCGAGATCAGGCATGACGACCTTCACGCGCTCAGGCGCCAAGCCCTCGCCTGCATCATGCCGAACCTGCCACCAACAGGCAGCGAACAAAATGAAGGTTTCGGGCTGGCAGCGCTCGAGTCCGCAGCTGTAGGCACACCCGTTGTCGCATCCAGGCTGGGCGGCCTTGCGGAGGCCGTGGTCGATGGAGTCACCGGATTTCTCATCGAGCCACTCGACGCCGACGCCTTCGTCGCATGTATCAATATGATCGCCGACTGGGATGAAGCTCGCCGTCGGCAATTCGCAACCACAGCGCGGCAAATGATTGCGGAAAAATTCACGTGGGGGCGCGTAGCGAATGACTACATCAACGAATTCAAACGCCTCACCCTTCCCGGTTGAACCGTTTCGCAGTTCGTCCTGCGAACACCATCACCCATCAGGGCCCGAATGCTCAGCCGCAGCTACCTGACAGTCACGTTCGGATTCGGATTCAGGGCGCTGTCGCTAAGTATCCTGGTTGTCCTGTTGGCGCGTGCCCTTGGCCCGAGTGACTTCGGTGGCTATGCAGCCGCTGCAAGCCTAGCCTCCTTCTTTTCGATGTTCAGCGGCTTCGGCGCAGGCTCGCTGCACGTTCGGGACGTCTCGCGGGGCAAGTTGGAATATTCGGCAAGCCTGAATCGCACGGTATATATGGTGGGCTTGTCGACACCACCACTCGCTGGCGCCGCGATAATCTGCGCATGGTTCGTCGTCCCGCATAACATCAACCCTGTTGCGATCATCCTCATCGTCCTGGGCGAGACGCTTTACTACGCTGGCGCCGACTTGGCGATGCGCATACTGCAGGCACGTGAACGCTATGCGGCCATGACGATCGCCATATGTTCCACGCCCGCAGTACGCGTGGTGATCGCAGTGATCATGATGAAGGCGTGGACACTCGACATCCTGTCTTGGGCGATGGCATCTTTCGCTACCGGCGCGCTGATGGTCTTTTCCACAATCGGCTGGTGGGCTTTGCGCATGCGTGGCAACTTCCGCCGCGAAACCCCGTTGTTCCAGGACAGCTTGGCTGGACTGGGTTTCGCCGTCGCCACCGCCTCCTCGCGCGTGCACGGGGATGCCGACAAGGTCATCCTGGCACGATTGGCATCAACCGCGACAGCTGGAACCTACACTCTCGCCTACCGTCTCACCGACGTGTTTCTATTGCCGATCACTGCTGGCGTGGAGCGATTATTCCCGATTCTCTTCATGCGCGGGCAACGCGGCCTGCGTCATTCGTTGCGAACCTCAGCATGGGGCATCGCGCTCACGCTCGCGTCCGCCGCGACACTCAGCGTCGGCGTCTACGCTGCTGCATCCATGCTGCCATGGATACTTGGCAACGCGTATTTGCGAACGGTCCCAATCGCCCATGCGCTCGCCGCTGTGCCTTTTACCACAACGTGCTGGATCATCGTTCGTACGCTTGCGGCCACGTCAGGTCATGAAAAATCGACAGGAGTGGCCGAGCTCGTCGGCGCACTATTCAACGTTGGCGCAACCATCGCCCTCGTGGCCATGTTCGACTGGCCGGGTGCCGTTGCGGCAACCTACCTGACCCACGGGGCGATGGTCGCTTTTTTTCTGGGTTATCTGCTGTTGCAGTCCAGACGCTCCCTCCCGATTTCGGGAGGTGCGTGATAGTGATACTGCGCCCGCTCGTCGTATTCTCTCGACCACTCCGGAAGCCAGTCTGATGAAAGTGTGGTTGCCGAGTATTCGCGCCCGCAGTGGCGCCGATGTGTATGTAGGGCGACTTGCTAGCGCGTTGCGAAAGTATGGCGTCGACACCTTAGTACAGTGGTTCCCACATGCGTTGCAGTACTTTCCGTGGGCACTCCGCGCCTACCCGCCACCCCCTAGGGTGGACGTGATCGATACCACCAGTTGGATCGCTTTCGCGTTTCGCCACTGCTCGATCCCGCTGGTGGCAAACGTGCTCCATTGCGTGGCCGGGCGTGGCTACCCGGAATGGAAGTCACTTCCGCAAGCAGTGTTCCACGATCAGCTGGTGCGGCGTTTCGAGCGAACATCACTCCGCATAGCTGATGCTGTGGTGGCTATCAGCGACTCGACCAGCAGTGAAGTCCGTGAGGACTTCGGTGTGGATCGCGTGCGTACCATTCCGCTCTGGGTCGACACCCTGATCTTTTCGCCCTCGCCAGACGCGCGGCAGGCTCGCTCGACATCAACGCGGATACTTATCGTCGGCAACATGGGGCGCCGCAAGGGCGGGGATCTGATTGGGCCATTCTGTGATGCGCTTGGCCAGGACTTCGAGGTGATAGTTGTCGCCGGGCTGCGCGGCATAGCGCCACGAGTGTCATCACGTGGCGCTGCTCTGACGTTCGTCAGCGGTTTGACCACGGATCAGCTCGTTGCTGCGTACCGCGAGGCTGATATCGTGGTTTCCCTGAGCCGCCACGAGGGGTTCGGGTATACGGCATTGGAGGGCATGGCGTGCGCCAAGCCGGTCGTGGCTTTCAATGTATCAGGGCTGCGTGATGTCATCGCCGAAGGCAAGACGGGTTTTCTCGCACCGGCCGAAGATCTTGGCTCGCTCGCCGGCTTCTGCCATCGCCTGCGCGACGACAGCCGCTTGGCGACACGGTATGGGGAGGCCGGGCGGGATCGCGCCGTGACGACATTTTCTGAAAAACGCGCCATTGAGGCGCGCTTGGCGCTTTACGCCGAACTGATTTCGAGTAGCGGGACGCACATATGAACAACGCGCCACCACCCAATCCCCGCGAGTCCACATGCAGCGAGACCAGGCGGGTGCTCAACCTGGGTTGCGGAACCGACTATCTGGAAGGCGCAGTCAACGTCGATGGGTTTGCCAACAAGGTAGACATACGACATGACCTAGATTCCAGACCATATCCCTTCGGCGACAACGAATTCGATGAAGTCCGCTGCATGAACATTATCGAGCACCTTGATGATGTCATCGCTGTCATGCAAGAGCTGCACAGGATCGGGCGCCCCGGTTGCAAGATCACGATCCGCGTGCCACATTTTCGCAGCGCATGTCTCTATGAAGACATTACGCATCGTCACGGTTTCGCTTGGCGCAGTTTCGACATATTCACTGCAGAGGGCACTGTTTATGGCGAATACACGCCATGCAGATTCAGGATCAACTCACGCGTCTACACAACCTACAAACTCCCAATACTCTATCGTCTGCTTTCCAGAATCCCCGTCCTGACGGACAACTTGCTGAGCAAGTACATACCGATGGCCTCCATCATGTTTGAACTCGAAGTTGTCAAATGAACACGCATGCGATGCGACCATGTCAGTTTCCGGGCGGGGGCGCCGCCAGGAACCAGGTCGCCGGATATGCGGAGAACACGTTGCTTGCATTGAAACCGCTGCCAGTGCCAAGCCACATCAGCAGGTTGTAATTGTTCGCCCAGACGATGTCGATCTTGCCGTCACCATTGAAATCACCGATCGTGACCGGCGTATAGCCCGATGGAGACACAAAGGCGCCGGATTTGTAAGTGACGGTGTTGCTATTCATCGTCCAGAACGCAATGCGGCCGGCAGTGGGGTTGTACCAGATCAGGTCACATTTGCCGTCTCCATTCACATCACCGCACCCGAGTAATTGCCAACCGGCGGGATAGTTGTCGACAGCGGCCTGTGTGAAGCCACTACCCGTGCTCCGCCACATCACGAGGCTGGTGCCGTTTGTCCAGAGGATATCGGTTTTTCCATCGCCGTCAAAATCACCAATCGCTGCTTCGTGGTAGGAGGGCGACATGGCAAACAGTGGAGACCGGTATACCACCGTCGAGCCATTCATGCGCCAATAGGCAATACCGCCATTGCCGCTTGTATTGCTGATGTTCCTGAATATCAAGTCGGCCTTCCCGTCAGCGTCTATATCGCCCGCGCCGATTATCTGCCAGCCCGTCGGCATATTGCTGATTTGCTGATTGCTGAATCCAGACCCATTGGGAAGCCACATCCAAATACTGCTGCTGTTCGCCCAAACGAGGTCGCTCGGCTTACCGAATCCGAGGAATTTACCGGACGCCACCAGTGTGAACGTCGAGTTGGCGAGATACCCAGGCGAGCGCGATTGGACGGTTGCGCCATTTACCTGCCAGTACGCAAAACTTCCCGGAGCGGGTTGCCTCCAAAGAAGATCATCCACGCCATTGCCGGTCAGGTCAGCACGCAGAAACTGCCCTGCGTAGGCAGAGCGCGGACCCAAGGCAGCGGGTTCGAATTGAGCGATCATCGCTGCCGTGTTGTTCATGCTGTGCGCATTATCGGCTGAATTCGATGTATCGCTGTCCGGCACGCCGCAGGGCATGTTCAGGCAAGTAGATATATTCGGATTGGAAAACACCTCCAGTGGACTATCGCTAGTGGTGCCATATGCCATGATGGTCGAGAAACCGGTGCCATTGGAACCCGTCCCAAGATAGCCATAGGAGTACGGATAGGCGCCCGAGAGCGGCGTGCCATCAGGATCTTTGGCATCCGCGCGATCATGCGCGTCGCCCATGTTGTGTCCAAGTTCGTGCGCAAAAGTCGTTTCGAGGCAGTAATAGCCATTGCTGGTGCCGTCGCTGACCACGTTGTAGCCATAGACATTCGACTGCTGGGTGATCGGGGTCTGATTACCGCCGATCAGCCAGCCGGTGCCGCAACTGCCCTGTGTGGTTTCGTCGAAACTGCGCATGAGCGTGACCAGGTCGGCACCATATTGCACGCGCAGGCTGGCGACGCTCTGCAGCGAGGGGGGGATCGCCACGGTATTACCCTTATCGTCGATGCCCGTGATGTCGTCCAGCGCGCTCTGATTGTCCGTGTTGTCGGGATAGTTGACCTGGACAGTATTCACCAACCTGATCTGCTGGTTGACGCCGCTCGTGACGTAGGCCGTGTTCGTGATGTCAACCAGATTCTGGATGCGGGTCAGGGCGAGGCTCTGGCTGCCAAGCTCCGTTACGAAACCGGGTGTGTACGCCACCATCACGTCGATCGTGACGGAGCCCGAGGCTGCAGTCTGCATTGCGGTACTCGCAGCAGATTCAGTCGCAGCTGCAGTCGATTTGCCCTTGGGCGCCAGGCGCGGCGGAACGATGTAATCAGGCTTGCTGTACAAGCGAAGCGCCTTGGCAGATTTGGCCATGGCCTGCGCAGAAGTTTCGACCACCGTTGTCTGACCCTTGCGGGTGATGATGCGCAACGGATAGCCGGAAGCCTGCGGAATAAGACCGAACACGCCGTCCTTGCCGAAGGTGAGGACCACAGACTGATCGCCGTGCACGCTGGAAACCGTGCCAATCCAGGTCCACGTGCCATTGTCGTGGAGGATGTGGCGCTGATACTTCGCGTAGATCCGGCCACCCGATGGATTGGGCAACCACATGCCGCCCTGGAACACCGCGTCGAGTGCGTTGTTCTCGCTGACCTTGATGGGCCAGGACTTTTGCACGCCCTGCCCGAGGACGGTCGGTGTCCCGGCACTCAGCGTAAATAGCGTCGGTTGGGTCTGTGCCAGCGCGCGTGCGGCGGCCAGGATCAGGAACAAGCCGAATATGCGACCGAGGGTGTGCATGGAGTGGCGCGACATGACGGCTTCCGCGATGGTGAAAAGATGCGCCTTTATACCAGCGCGCTGTCCCGTGAACTCCGTTGTTTCGCGCACAATTCAGGCGGGGTTGCCGACAACGCTTCGAAGCGGGCCGGGAATCACAACCGTCACGTGCGCTGCAACACCGGCATTTCGTGCTGAAGAACGGGCCGGGATGACAGGTCTCACGGACCGTTCCGTTACAATTCCGGCGTTTCCCGATCCGGACTTTGCATGCCGAACGACGCACCGTTGTGGACCCCCAGCCCCGAACGCCGGGACGCCACCAACCTGCACCGGTTCGTTCGCTTCGTGCGCGAGGCCACGGGCAATGCCGACATCGGCAGCTACCAGCCGCTCTACGACTTCTCCGTCCGTCATCCGGAGAAGTTCTGGCCGCTGGTGTGGGAGTTCTGCGGCATTCGCGCCACCGGTGACTTCGAACCGGCGCTGATCGATGGTGACCGGATGCCGGGCGCGCGCTGGTTTCCGAACGTGCAACTCAACTTCGCGCAGAACCTGCTGCGCTTCAGGGACGACAGGCCGGCGCTGATTTTCCGCAACGAATGGGATCACGAGCGCGAGATCACCTACGCGCAATTGCACGCGATCGTCGGCCGCATCGCCCATGCCTTGAAGCAGTCGGGCATCGGCAAGGGCGACCGTGTGGCGGGTTTCCTGCCGAACCTGCCGGAAACCATCATCGCGATGCTGGCCACGACATCGCTGGGCGCGATCTGGTCGTCCGCCTCGCCGGATTTCGGGGTCAACGGCATCGTCGATCGTTTCGGCCAGATCGAACCCAGGGTGCTGTTCTGCGCCGACGCTTACGCCTATGGTGGCAAGCGCCACGATTGCCTGGCCAAAGTACGCGAAGTCTTGACAGCGATCCCGTCGATCGAACGCTGCGTGATGATTTCCTATTCCGGCGAGCCGCTGCCACTCGATGGCTTGCGCGACGCGGTGAAGTGGGATGACTTTGCCGGCAGCGAAGACCATCCGCTTGAATTCGTGCCCACGCCATTCGACCACCCGCTGTACATCATGTATTCCTCGGGTACCACCGGCCAACCCAAATGCATCGTGCATGGCGCCGGCGGCACGCTGCTGCAGCACCTCAAGGAACTGGTGCTGCACACCGACCTGAAACGCGAAGACCACATTTTCTACTACACCACCTGCGGCTGGATGATGTGGAATTGGCTCGTATCCAGCCTCGCGGTGGGCGCAGCGGTGGTGCTGTACGACGGCTCGCCCACCTGGCCCGATGGCAAGGCGTTGTGGAATCTCGCCGATGAGGTCGGTATCAGCATCTTCGGCACCAGCGCCAAGTGGATCGATGCAACCGCGAAGATGGGCGTCAAACCGCGCGAAACCCACAAGCTCACGCAACTCAAGACGATCCTTTCGACCGGCTCGCCTTTGGCGCCCGAGAGCTTCGATTACGTCTACCGCGACGTGAAGGAGCGCGTGCTGCTGGCTTCGATCTCGGGCGGCACCGACATCATTTCCTGCTTCGCGCTGGGCAACCCGCTGCTGCCCGTGTACCGCGGCGAACTGCAATGCCGCGGCCTCGGCATGAAGGTCGAAATCCTCGACGAAGCCGGGCAACCGGTGCGCGAACAACCCGGCGAACTGTCCTGCGCCGCACCCTTCCCTTCGATGCCGGTGATGTTCTGGAACGATCCCGAAGCCGAAAAATATCGCGCGGCCTACTTTTCCAAAGTACCCGGCGTGTGGTGCCATGGCGATCGCGCGGAACTGACCCGGCACGACGGCATCATCATCTACGGCCGCTCCGATGCCACGCTGAACCCCGGCGGCGTGCGCATCGGCACCGCGGAAATCTACCGGCAGGTCGACCAACTGCCCGAAGTGCTGGAATCGATCGCGGTGGGCCAGCGCTGGCAGGGCGACGAGCGCATCGTGCTGTTCGTGCGCATGCGCGACGGCATTACCCTCGACGATGCATTGCGCGACAAGATCAGGAAGCAGATCCGCGACAACACCACTCCGCGCCACGTGCCCGCGAAAATCCTGCAAGTGGCGGACATTCCGCGCACCATCTCGGGCAAGATTTCGGAACTCGCGGTGCGCGCCGTGATCCACGGAGAACAGGTGAAGAACACCGACGCGCTGGCGAATCCGGTCGCCCTGGACCTGTTCGCGGCGCTGCGCGATGCGCTCGCAAGCTGATTGTCGACGCGGGGAGGCGTCAAACAAGTGAAACTGATCATCCAGATCCCCTGCCTCAACGAGGCTGCAACGCTCGGCGCGGCGTTGGCGACGTTGCCGCGGCAAGTCGAAGGTTTCGATACGGTGGAATGGCTGGTGGTGGATGACGGCTCGACCGACGGCACCGCTGAACTGGCGCGCAAGCTTGGCGTCGATCACGTAGTGCGGCACCCGGTCAATCGTGGCCTTGCCGCCGCCTTCATGACCGGCATTGATGCCGCGCTGCAGGAAGGCGCCGACGTGATCGTCAACACCGACGCCGACAATCAGTACGAAGCCGCCGACATACCGCTCCTGCTTCGCCCGATCCGGGACCATCGCGCCGACATGGTGATCGGTGCGCGACCCATCGCGCAGACCGAACACTTCAGCTGGATCAAGAAGGAGTTGCAGCATCTCGGAAGCTGGGCGGTACGCCTGGCCAGCAAGACCGATGTCGCCGACGCACCCAGCGGCTTCCGCGCGATGACCCGTGAGACCGCCATGCGGCTCAACGTATTCAACGCCTACACCTATACGCTGGAAACCATCATCCAGGCCGGCCTGAGCAACCTCACCGTCGTGTCGGTGCCGATCCGCACCAATCCGGATTTGCGGCCATCACGCCTCGTCAGGAGCATTCCCAATTACGTCAAGCGTTCGCTGGTGACAATCATCAGGGTGTTCGTGATCTACCGACCGCTGACGCTGTTCATGTGGATCAGCGCCGCACTTATCCTCGCCGGCATCGCGCTGGGGATACGCTACCTGATGTTTTTGGCGGGGGGTGATGGTGGCGGACACGTGCAGTCACTGATACTGGCTGCGCTGTGCATCATGCTGGGTGCGATGTCGTTCATGATCGGACTGGTCGCGGACCTCATCGCCACCAATCGCAAGCTGATGGAACAGGTGGATTTCCGCCTGCAGCGAGTGGAAAGCAACGCCTCACGCCTTTCCACCCACGAACAGGGTACGCCCGCCCGCGTAGCAGAAACAGACTGATTCCAACCAGCGTCACGGCAACCAGGTGACTCGAACTTTCGCTGTCACTCATTGACAACGCCAGCAGGCACTCCACCGAAATGCAAATTCGCACCACGACAGCAAAGCTGGATTCAGCCATCCACGAGTCAAGCGCCAAGCCATTGATGTCCTGGCGGTGCGCATTGCTGCTTTGGCTCGGAAGCGCAGTCCTCCTGGCCGCGGTCAACCAGTACCGGAACGGACCGGCCACCCTCGCCGACGAACTCGGCTATCTGGGCGTCGCTCGTTGGCTGGCGGGCGCTGGCCCGCTCCCGAACATGTTCGACGCATCGTTCTATCACTTCGGGTATTCGTTTCTGATCGCGCCCGCATTCTGGCTCGGAGGCAACCCCGTCAGTGCGTACAAATGGGTAATGGTCATCAACTGCATGCTCGCGGCGACGGTCGCCCCACTCGGCTACGCATTTGCCCGCAAGTTTTTCTCCGTCGGGCACAGGCAAGCACTGTTGCTTGCGGTGATAGCAATGATCTACCCGGCAAATGCCGCCCAAACCAACTTCGCATGGTCCGAGAATGCGTTGCCGGCGCTCATGCTGTGCTGGGCGATCATATTGATCCTTGTCCACGAACGACCCACCCCGACGCGAGTGCTGCTACTGGCGCTGATCCCGCCCATACTCTTCTTCGTACATCCCAGAATGCTGGGAATCGAACTCGTCACACTCCTTTATCTGGTCATCGCATCCGTAGTTCACAAGCTGGGCAGGTGGTGGTATGCCATGGGTTGTGCCGCATTGCTCCTCATGCACACACTCGTCGCGCATGCACTGTCGTACGTACGGCACCTGGCTTACGGAGAGGACCACGGCAATGTTTCGAATTTCCTACATGACCTGAGCCAGGTGCTTTCACGAGGAATGAGGCTGCCGGCCGCCGCCTCGGGTCAAATCGCGTACCTCAGTTACGGCTCGCAGGGATTGATCATCCTCGGCATTCTGACGCTCGTCGTCGTTTCGTATCAGCTCTATCTCGAATTGAGGCGGGAGCATCCGACGATCCCCTCGTTGCTGATGAATCCTTGTGTCATTCTGGCCCTGGGAATCGCCAGCATTTTTGCCGCTTCTGCGATCACCATGTCAGCAGGGTTCAGAACGGACCATTGGTTGTATGGGCGCTATGTGGATGCCGCATCACCGATCCTGCTGATAGCGGGTACTGTATCGGCCCTTGACCGGCGGCGGATCCGCGCATTCGCGCCTTGGCTGGTAATGATCCTCTGCTTCGCCATTACGCTGTGGTTCTCCTTTGCCGCCATAACTCAGCCTCAGCAGATCGTCTACAACAACATTCCGACTCTGGCGCCGCTCATACACCACCTGCAGACCTTCGCGGGAGTTACCGGAATAGAGTTCGGGGTGATCATGTTGCTAGTCGTTGCGCCGGCATTGCTGTTTGCTGCAGCCGGGAAAAGGGCCGTGGCGCCCATTGTCGCCGTCTACATGCTGGCGAGCATCATCACCATCCTGGAATGGCCCAGAAATCTCGTGGGCCATGACGCCTATCCGGCGCCGGTCAGGCAAATCCGTACGGAAATTGACAGCAGAAACCTTGCAGACAGCAAGATTCTTGTATACAGGGACTCCTTTTCCGACCCAAGCTATGTGCCGATGTCGTTCCGCCTGCAATACTTCCTGGACAGGAACACGGTTGTTGTTTCCAGTGACGCGGGCGCCGCCCCAGCCTGTCCCCGCATCGGCACACTGAAAGACCTTGCGTCTGATGAGCCCGCCATGGGCAAGCCCATACACCTGACGGACAACGTTGTTTTCTGGATACCGCGAGTGCCGGCGGGTTCCGTGAGATGCAAGTAGCCCTGGCCGCGGTCGTGGCAACGCGCTGGTTCTGCGCGCTTGCTCCCAATGGCGGTTCTTCATTGCCGCAGCGTTGAGTGGCGATGCCGGGAAAGACGCGCGCTTCAGTCCGTGCGGCCAATCATGCGGGTATCCGATGCGGTTACGCCGAGCACCCTCACCAGATCGTTCGAAGCCGCGCTCCAGTCCCTGAATCGGGCAGTCGGCGTTGCGCGTGCCACGCCCTTGCTTTTCAATCCGATGATCGCGGCGGCAAGGGCTGCCGCATCGCCCACCGGGAAATAAGTGGCGCCATCCCCGGCGATCTCGTGAAACACTGCAATGTCACTCACCAGCAGCGGGATGCCCAGGCTGCCCGCTTCGATCAGCGGCAAGCCGAAGCCCTCCCATATCGAAGCTTGAATCAACGCGGCGGCCCCGTCGAGCAGGTGTCGCACATCGACGTCGTCCGCGCCCTGCAGCCAGAAAAGC
>Ga0134126_10008504_pt1 | contig 12915 bp, 11 predicted proteins | sample KB31752_FD_96881 | JGI IMG/M metagenome (GOLD analysis project Ga0134126, IMG submission 96881) | Terrestrial soil microbial communities with excess Nitrogen fertilizer from Kellogg Biological Station, Michigan, USA - KB3-175-2 | ecosystem: Environmental > Terrestrial > Soil > Unclassified ...
ATTTTTACTCATGGAATCAAGATAAAACGACCATGCATAAATTAACCCATTACCAGCAGTTTCAATACATCGATCCCATTTTTGCTTATCAATGTTTACCTGCTGCAGATACGTAATTTTCAAATTTTTATTTTTTAGGAAAGAGTTGGGCGAAGTTCTAAAGATTTAGCAGATTAAAAAATTCAGGAATTTAGAGATCTAATACAGGATAGTATTTTGCGTTTATCACCTGCAATTTTTTGGATCGATTAAAAATTTTAATTATTGATATCATGCAATTTATTCCGTTCTTTGATTCAACATATTTACAAACTCCGGCCGATTATTTAATTCGATAAAACATACTACAAAATCTGGAGGAGCGGCCGTAATAATATAATTTAAAATTATGCTATTAATATATCTGCCCTCAATAACACAAAGAAGTAAATATATTTTTGAATTGATATTTAAAAATGAATTGGGGCTAGCTTTTGAGGTAACTACTGATATTGAAATTTTTAATCGTCACAGCCAGGAAAAAATAAACTATTCCTTCTTTCGTCATGGTGATGAGCTGTTCATTAAGGCTTCTCCGCTTTTGTTCGAAAATTTTATCAAGAAAATAGATCCCGGTGTGGACGAAAAATATGAAACCAAAGTTTTATTTCCAAATGATACATCTTGCGATATGGGCTTCGATATTTTTTCGGCAGTATTTTTTATGGTAAGCCGCTACGAAGAATATTTGCCATTTACGCCCGACGCACATGGAATATTCAATGCGACCGAAACATTAGCCTATAAAAATAATTTTCTACTAATTCCGGTCGTGGACAAATGGATCCATCTATTCAAAAATATTTTACAAAAAAAATTTAGCGGTATTAAATTATTACCTGGCCGTTTTAAAGCTATTGTAACATACGATATAGATGTAGCTTATAAATTTAAGGGTAGAAATTTTAAAAGAATTGCAGGTGGAACAATTAAAGATCTGGTAAATTTCAACTTTAGAAATATCTATAACCGTGTACGAACGCTTACTAACCAACAGGAAGATCCTTGGTATGTGTATGACTATCTCCAGGAAACAATTATACGTAACAATCTTAATTCAATTTTCTTCTTTTTGCTGGGCGACCGCTCCAAATACGACAGGAATTTGAACTATAAAAATTCGTTAGTAAAAAAGCTGATCGACAAAGTATCAGTATTCAGTAACATTGGCATCCATCCTTCTTATATCACAACTTCTCACCCTGAAAAAATATTAATTGAAAAAGAAAGGCTTGAAATATTGTCCGGCAAACAAATCGATAAAAGCAGGCAACATTATTTAAAATTTATTTTACCGGAGACCTACAACTCGTTAATTGACGCGGGGATTACGGAGGATTATTCTATGGGCTTTTCTGACTTCCCGGGTTTTAGAGCCGGAACATGCAAGCCTTTTTATTTTTACGATTTAAAAAATGAAAATCAAACCAGCTTAAAAATATTTCCAATAACATTGATGGAAGGTTCTTTCATGAATTCGAATGCTTCAACACATTTAAACGCTTTGCAGGAAATTTATAATTTGGTTGAAGCAGTAAAGAATGTAAACGGAACTTTTATGAGCATTTGGCATAATCATACGGTTAGCGAAACAAATGAATTCGCTGACTGGAAAAAGGTTCATGATCAAATGATACGATTTATCACGCAAATTTAAATATCGAATTTCATTAATCGAATCCTGTACTTTTTTTAATTCGCGTAATTCGCAATCAAATTCCCGGTATTGATTAATTTAATTCTCATTTCAAATGTTGCATAAAATTGATTAATATTCTTTCTTCATTTTGCCAGTTAAGCTCTTCAGAGGCCAACCTTGTATTTTGTTTCCAGAAATTATATAATTCGTTATTTTTTGCAATGTCCATAATTTTTTCGGCAATCGCCCTGGGGTCAAAACCGTCTATAAAATCTCCGGTTTGGTATTTTTCAATTATTAATTTTATCTCGACTGCCTTTGATGATAATACAGGTATACCCGCATGCATATAATCAAATAATTTATTTGGCAAAGCAAACATATGCTGATCGGTAAAATGAATCTTTTCAAAGATGAGTCCCAAAAAGGATTGCCGGGTATATTTCATCATTTCATTATAAGGCAGCACATCTATAAAAGTAACTTTATCAGAAAGGTTTAAATCAAGAACCATTTGTTTAAGCTTGTGTAAAATTGTTCCCTTCCCAATAAAATATAAATTAAATATCTCAGGCAAAAACTGCATAGTTAGCACTGCCTCTTCTGCCCCACGATTTTCATTGATACCGTTACCTTGTATTATTAATATTTTTTTTCCCGGAGGGATTATCACTTCTTCATCTGCTTTGTTTGTTTCAACTCTGTAGGGAACATTCCGTATAACGGTTATAGGAACTTTATATTTATCCTCATAAACCTGCTTTATCGAATTGTTTACCGTAATTACATTTTTTAAACGTGGGAACAAAAACCTTTCTAGAAGTTCCCATATTTTCCGCGACAATTTTTTATATACACTTAGGGTAAAATATTCACGACAGTCATACACCAGTCGCACTCTTTTTAAACGCGAAATAACAAAATTCGGAAGCAATGTATCCAGGTCGTTTGCCCATAACACATCAGCCTTTTTAAACAGTAAATAGAAAAACAATTGCATATTAAAAACGAGATACATCAAAGGTCCGCGCCTGAAAAGATTTGGAAAACGAATTATTTTATAATTGAGTTCGTTTAACAGGAAGGTATTCTTACTTTTTCTGCCAATCAGTAACACATCGTAACCCATTTTGCGAAAAGTATTACACTCTTTCTGTACACGCTGATCAGTAACAATATCACTAATAACTGAAACGACAATTTTTTTATTCAAGGAAATTGGCAATTTTTAATTCACAAAAGTTGAACAATTATAAGCAGTTTTGTGTACTTATTCTTATTAAAATATTAAATAAATTTAATTATAGCATTACTTTACTTGACAGATAAACATCTTCATATCGTTTGCCTCGATGTTCCTTACCCTCCCGATTACGGCGGTGTGTTCGATCTTTTTTATAAAATCCGGGCGCTCCATAGCCTCGGTATAAAAATTCACCTTCATTGTTTTGAATACGGGCGTGGCGAGCAGGAAGAACTTAAGAAATATTGCGAAAGCATTTTTTATTACAAAAGAAAACATTTTTTAAAAAGTTTTTCTTTTCGTTTGCCCTATATTGTTAGTTCCCGGGCAAACCGGTTGCTATTAAATGAACTTTTGAAAGATAACCACCCCGTTCTGCTCGAAGGAATTCATTGTACATACTTTCTATTTACGGGAGAATTAAAAAATCGAGAAATATTGGTAAGGCTACATAATGTAGAATACGAATACTACCAGGAACTTGCAAAAACAACAAATAATATTTTCAAAAAACAATATTTGAATTTAGAAAGTTTTCTATTAAAAAAGTATGAAAATAAAATAGCCAATAAATGCATGTTTATTGCGGTAAGTGAAAAAGACAAGACAACTTATCAACAAAAATTTGCTGCGAAAAATATAAATTATCTCCCGGTATTTTTGCCTTTTTCTGCTATAATTTCCGAAACTGGTTCCGGAACTTTCTGCCTCTACCATGGAAATTTATCGGTTCCGGAAAATGAAAAGGCAGCCCTATGGCTGATGAAAAATGTTTTTGATAGCCTCGACATTCCTTTAGTTATTGCAGGTAAAAATCCGTCCAAAAAGCTGGTGGCTGTTACACATAACAATGATAACTTTTGCATTGCCGCAAATCTTTCCGAAAAGGAAATGAATGACCTTATAAAAAAAGCTCATGTACACGTATTGCCTTCTCTCAATAAAACAGGCATAAAAATAAAATTATTGAATGCCCTTTTTAATGGCAGATACATTCTTACCAATCCGGCTGCCGTTGAGGAGAATAATCTTGAATCAATTTGTGAAATTGCAGAAACCGCATCCGACTTCAGAAAAAAAATCACTGAATTATTTCAAAAGCCTTTTTCACAAGAGGAAATCGACGAAAGAAAGAACGTTTTAGAGGGCGTTTATGATAATCACGCGAATGCGTTACAACTTATCCAATGGATATGGTAGCATTGTCCCACACTTTACCACGCTCTGTTTTTATTGTTCTTGCAGGAAATTTATTAATAACAGGATAATCGTGTGTAGCCATTATTATAGAAGTTCCATAATCCCTGCAGATATTAAAAAGAAGCTGCATAATTTCATCAGACGTTTCGGGATCAAGGTTTCCGGTAGGCTCATCGGCAAGAATAAGTTTTGGAGAATTCAACAAGGCACGGGCAATATCAACTCTCTGTTGCTCGCCGCCGCTCAATTCAAAAGGCATTTTAAATCCTTTTGTTTTTAAGCCAACTTTATCGAGTACATCAGATATTTTTTCATCCATCAGTTTTTCATCTTTCCAGCCAGTAGCTTTCAAAACAAATTTCAGGTTATTATTTATGTTCCTGTCTGTAAGCAACTGAAATTCCTGGAAAACGACTCCAAGGTTGCGTCGCAAATAAGGCACTTTCTTCCAGTCAAGTTCCGTAAGGTTATACCCCACCACGGTACCTTCTCCTTCTCTTAATGTAAGATCACCATACATCGTTTTTAAAAGACTTGATTTTCCAGTGCCGGTTTTACCTACCAGGTAAACAAACTCGCCACGATTTACGGTTATGTTCACATCCTGCAGAATGAGCGAATTTCCCTGATAAATATTTGCGTTGCGTAATTCAACAATTGCATCGGCCATATGATAATCTAATTAAAAATTAATTCTCATTAATGCGGCAAAGTTAATTGTATAATTATATTTTCTTTAAAAGAAATAATACACAACTGTTAAAAAAGATTTAATTACAACTAAAAATTTAGTTGTTAAACTAAATTTTTAGTTTATATTTGTCCTCAGAAAGAAAAAAATAAAAGAATTATGAAGACATTGACTAAGGCAGAAGAACAGATAATGCAGGTTATATGGAAAATGGATAAAGCATTTTTGAGGGAAATTATAAATGAATTGCCCAATCCTAAACCGCACCAAAATACTGTTTCAACAATACTTAAAATATTGGTAGAAAAAAATTTTGCGGGTGTAAACCTTATCGGTAGAAACCATCAGTATTATCCCTTGGTGAATAAGGATGTGTATTCCAAAGGGAGTATGAAGTCTCTAGTAAAAAAATATTTTGATGGCTCCTTTTCCAATGCAGTTTCTTCAATGGTAAAAGAAAATAACCTGAGCATTGAAGAACTGGAATTGCTTTTAAAACAATTAAAAAAAAGTAAATAAAACTTATGATAACGCTTGCCTGGTATTTACTAAAAGTAATTATATGCTCCGGCATCTTGTGCGGCTATTATTATTTGGCCCTCCGCAATAAAATCTTTCATCGGTGGAACCGCTTCTATTTATTAGCAGCAGTTGTATTATCGCTGATCGTGCCTGTTATGAAAATAAATATTTTTCAATCACCCGGAGAAGGCAATGGCGCTGTAGTAAATATGCTAAAAACTATAAATAGCAGCGATGAAATTATCATTGAATATAGCCGGCACAATGGGCTTCAATTAAGTTCAGAAAATATTATATCGGGAATCTATCTTTTAATTACACTTGCATTCTTGTCAATTTTCTTTCTTGCTTTATACAAAATATACAGGCTAACGAAAATTTATCCCGGAACCAAAATGAAAGGTATCAGTTTTATTTCTACTGATGCCAAAGGAACTCCTTTTTCATTTTTTAATTCAATTTTCTGGAATAATGCCATAGACATTTATTCACGGCAAGGCCAGCAAATTTTCAATCATGAAATTGCGCACGTAAAAGAAAAACATTCTTATGATAAAGTATTTATGAACATCCTCCTCATTTTTTTCTGGATGAATCCTTTCTTTTGGTTGATAAGAAAAGAATTGAGTATGATACATGAATTTATTGCCGATAAAGAAGCCTTGGAAGACAGTGACATTAATGCTTTTGCCGAAATGATATTACAAACAGTTTACCCCGGTCAACAATTTTTATTAACTAATAATTTTTTTCATTCACCCTTAAAAAGAAGAATAACTATGTTCACAAAAAATAAAAACCCAAAAGTAAATTATCTCAGCAGGCTATTAGTTTTGCCTTTGGCTGCAATTGTATTTTTCGCCTTCACATTAAAGATGAAAACTATTGATTCTTCAGGTTTTTACAATGGCAAAACGATTACAGTTGTTATAGATGCCGGCCACGGTGGAGAAGATAACGGGGCAATTGCCGCAGATGGATTAAAAGAAAAAGATATCAACCTTTCTATTGCCAAAAAGATCGCAGAATTAAATACAAATGATCACATTAAAATTTTACTCTCCAGGGATAATGACAAATTAATTCCATTAAAAGAAAGAGTTGAATTTGCAGAAAAGAACCATTCGGATTTATTCATATCAATTCACACAAACGCTTCAGATGATGGCAACTTAAATGAAAATGGATTTTCTGTATCAATAGATAAAAATAATTCTGATAAAAATAAATTACTCGCATCCGCATTAATACAGGAATTAAAGAAATCCTATACGACTGACGATTTCGTTGGCCTTCGAAAAAATGGTGTTTGGGTACTTGATCACAATATTTGCCCGGCAGCACTTATTGAATGCGGCTACTTAACTTATCCCGCAGATGAGGCATTTATTACAAATAATCATAACCAGGAAAAAATTGCCAGAAATGTTTTAGATGCAATAGAAAAATATGCTGCACAAAATTTTTCTGTCAATAGCACTCCGGTTATAACACCAGAAGACACTGTACCTGCCACAACGCTCATACAACAACTGGACAATCAGAAAGGATCGGATATTCTATATATTGTTGATGGAAAAATTACTAACAGGAACGAAGCTTTCGCCATCAACCCAAAAGATATTGGGAGCATAAATGTTTTGAAAAATGAAACTGCAATAAAACAATATGGAGAAAAAGGAAAGAATGGAGTTATTGTTATTACCAAAAAAACAAAAGCGATTTCAAGTTCTGTGATTGAAAAAACTATTAAGCCCGATCCTGTTTATTTTGTTGATGGTAAAGAAATTCCAAAAGATAAATTGAATACAATTTCTCCTGATGCTATAAAATCAATTAGCATATTAAAAGGCGACAACGCAATTAACAAACATGGCGACAAAGGTAAAAATGGTGTTGTTGAAATATTTTTGAAGACTCCTGTAATTTCCCAACATGATACAATTCCGAATAAAGTCTTTACTAAAGTTGAAAATGAAGCGGCATTCCCCGGAGGACAGGATGCGTGGGTAAAATATATTTCAACAGCCATTCAGGCTTCAATGGATTCTCTTACTGAAAAAGACTTTGGAACATGTGTGGTGAAATTTATCGTAAACACTGATGGCAAAATTAGTAATGTGGAAGCCACCACTATGAAAGATACCCGTTTGGCGGAGGTTGCAATGAATGCGATTCGTACCGGGCCAAAATGGATTCCCGCATCCCAAAACGGAAAAACAGTTGCAGCGTATAGATTGCAACCGGTAACACTTACAAATCCAGAAAAAAAGTAAATCTTTGTGTTAGAGACTTAGAAAGTTTCGGAAAGTTTTAGACTTTCCAAAAGCTTTTTATGCGTTAAAAAATTAATTCCCCTTTTGCATTTTTAATAACCAAAGTTTTTTTATCACTCACTTCTACCCTTCCTATAATTTGTGCCTCAATATTAAATGATGATGCCTCTTTAATAATTGTTTCAGCAAAATTTTCATCAGTATAAATTTCCATTCTGCAACCCATATTAAATACCTGGTACATTTCCCGGTCATCGGCGCCGCTTGCTTCCTGTATTTCTTTAAAAATTGTAGGTGCTTCAAACAAATTATCTTTTATAACCTTTACTTTTTCAGGAATATATTTTAAACACTTCGTTTGTCCGCCACCGCTACAATGTATCATTCCATATATTTTATTAAAATTATTGCTGAGCAGTCTTTTAATTAATGGAGCGTAAGTTCTCGTAGGAGAAAGAATATCTTTTATATCTGCTATCCTGTTTTTGCCGATGTAAACTACATCATCACTTAAAGAATTATCATAACTCTCTTTATAGTTTTCTGCGTAATATTTATTTAAGATATCATGTCTTGCAGACGTTAACCCATTGCTTCCTATGCCACTGTTATATGTACTTTCGTAAGTTGCTTGTCCAAATGATGCCAGTCCAACAATTACATTTCCCGGTGCTATCTTTTCATTAGAAATAATTTTTGACTTTAGCCATCTTGCCGTCATGGTTCCGTTAACCGCAACCGTTCGTACCACATCGCCAACATCGGCCGTTTCGCCACCGAGATAATGAATATTGATGCCATAAGTTTTCATCAAATCAAAAAATTCCTGTGTGCCATTGATAACCTGCTCCAGTACTTCGCCAGGAATAAGATTTTTATTTCTGTCAATAGTTGAATTAAAAATGATGTTATCATAAATGCCTACGCATAAAAGATCGTCAAGGTTCATCACAACGGCATCCTGCGCAATGCCTTTCCAAACAGATACATCGCCGGTTTCTTTCCAATATAAATAGGCAAGAATACTTTTCGTTCCTGCGCCATCTGCATGCATTACGTTTATAAACTCGCTATCTCCGCCAAGATAATCAGGATAGATTTTACAAAATGCTTTTGAAAAAATTCCCTGGTCGAGATTTTTTACGGCAGCATGAACTTCTTCTTTTTGGGCAGAGACACCGCGTTTGGAGTATAAAGACATTAATTAAATTAATTGGTTAACCAGTTAACAGTAAAAAGGTAAAATTAAGGTTGAAGATTGATATTCCATTTTCAAATTCAATTATCATTTATCTTGCGCACATCTTTATGAAGGTACATCGTGATATAACTAACTTGCCCTTTTTTAAAAATGCCGTTGTCACTATCGGAACTTTCGATGGTGTTCATACGGGGCATCGCCAGATAATTAATCAACTTAAAAAGGAAGCGGCCCTGGTGGGAGGCGAAACTGTAATAATCACTTTCGATCCGCATCCACGTATGATTGTTCATAAATCAAACGGCGAAGGCATAAAATTACTGACTACACTGCCTGAAAAAATTGAATTACTGGAAAAGCAAAATATTGATCATCTTGTAATTGTTCCATTCACGTTGGAATTTTCTAAACAAAGCGCTGAGGCGTATATAAGCGATTTTTTGGTAGCGAGGTTTCATCCGCATTCTTTGATTATTGGTTATGACCATCGCTTTGGAAAAAACCGGCAGGGTGATTACAAACTGCTGGAATCTTACCAGGCTACCTATAATTTTTTGGTAAAAGAAATTCCTGAGCATGTATTGCACCATATAATCATAAGTTCCACCAGGATAAGAGAGGCACTTAAAGAAAAAGACCTTAATACCGCGAATGAATATTTAGGCTATTCCTATTTTTTTGAAGGCAAAGTAATTGAGGGAGACAAAATAGGAAGAACGTTAGGTTATCCTACTGCCAATATAGAAGTTGGCGACCCAAACAAACTTATTCCGGCAAATGGCGTTTATGCTGTAGAAGTTTCGTTAGCCGATCTTTCAAACCCAAAAAAAGAAAACATCGCACATTTTCAAGGCATGATGAACATAGGCACCAGGCCTACAGTTGGCGGGACAAGTGAAGTTATCGAAGTAAATATTTTTGATTTTGATAGAACAATTTACCAGGAAAATATCCGGGTATATGTAAGATTTTTTTTGAGAGACGAAGTAAAATTTAATGGGCTTGACGCCTTGAAAGACCAACTGGCTCTTGATAAAATAAATTCGTTACAATTATTAAACAAAACTTAATTACTAACACCTGTATTAATTATTTTATAAACCATTTCTTTCATAAGTGACCCGCCAGATGTGCCATAATTTTTTATTCCAATACTTTTTAAATTGTAATAGTGAAGCAACATTATTACCTGTTCAGCCTCTGCATAAGAATAATTCATGAGCATATCCATAGCCTGCTGTACTAAAAACGGGTTGTTATAAAATATCGGCCTAAGCGCTTTTTCACTCTTGTCATTCATCTGGTAAATAACCAAAATTTTTGTGAAGTAGTTATAGAGAGAAGGCAGCACCAACTGTATGGGCGCCGCTTTGGGATTTGCTTCAAAATACTGTATTATCCTGATTGCCTTTGCCAGGTCCTTTTTGCTAAGTGCATGTTGCAGTTCAAAAATATTATACTCCTTGCTAACGCCAATGTATTTTTCAATATCATCTTCGGTAATATTTTTTTCGGCGCCGAGGTTAATAGAAAGTTTTTCCACCTCATTGGCAATCCTGCTTAAATCGTTACCTATGTGGTCGACGAGTAGTGTTAAAGCCCTTGGTGTAATCTGGTATCCTTTCGATTGTACATAGCCGTTAGTCCACGAAGGCAATTGGTTTTCATAAATTTTCTTTGATAAAAAAACCTCTCCGTTTTTTTTAATAAGCCTTGCGATTCGGCTTCTTCCATCAATTGTTTTACCCTTATAAGATACTACGAATACTGTTGAACCTAATGGTTTTTCAATATATCCTTCCAGTTTATCAATATCTTTCATCTGCTGGGCTTCTTTCAATAAAACAACCTGCCTGTCAGCAAACATCGGGTAGCGTCTGCAGGAGTTTAAAACGTCCGCCCAGTTAGCATCTTTTCCGTAAAAAATACTCAGGTTAAATTGAGCATCAGCCTCACTCAAAATTTTCTTTTCGGCATAGTCCATCACCTCATCTATATAGAATTCTTCTTCTCCTTCCAACCAATAAAGTGGTTTAAAGATATTTTTTTTCCAGTCAGACAGAATAGTTAATCCACTCATCTTTCAAAGATAAAATTTTACAGTTATTCAAAAACGTATTGATTAATATTTTGAAAAATTATAAATTGTGAGTTGGTATGGTATTGGAAAACATATAATGTATATCTTTAAAAAAAATCTTTAATATGAGTTACGAAAATTTCCCTGAAGGCATTCCCCCGGAAGAAAAAGCGCCGTTGGTAAAGAACAACAATAATCGCAATATTTTAACCGGCATACTCATTGTCGCCCTGCTGGGTACGTGGGGTTATATCATTTATGATAAAAATAAAACCAAGCAGGAAAAGCAGGACCTGACTACGCAATTGGTTAATAGCGATTCTTCTAAAAACGAATTGCAACGCGAATTAAATGACGCCGCCTTGCGACTTGATGTTCTTAAAACGTCAAACGTTAAAGCTGACAGCCTGCTGAAGACAAAGGATAAGGATATCCAGGATCTTCAAAGAAAAGTGCAAAATATAATAAATGATAAGAATGCAACCGCTTCACAATTGGCTGAAGCAAAGCGATTAATTGCTGAATTAAAAGGAAATATTGAAACATACACGGCGCAAATTGAAGAATTAAAAACCCAGAACACACAATTAACGCAGGAGAAACAACAGGTTACGCAAGAACGTGACGTTGCCAATAAGAATTACGATTCAGCGAACCAGGTTATTAAACAAAGAGAAAATGTAATTGATATTGGTTCTACTTTGCATGCTTCCAACTTTAGCATAGTTGGCTTAAAAGAGAAAAGCGGTGGCAAGGAAAAAGAAACAACAACAGCAAAAAGGGTTGATAAACTAAGAATATCTTTTGATATTGATGAAAACCGGATCACGCAGACGGGACCAAAGGATATTTACATTTGTATTACGTCTCCCGATGGAAATCCTGTGACAGTAGAGGCGTTAGGTTCCGGAAAATTTAAGATACGGGATGGCTCCGAGATACCATATACTGAGAAAGTTCAGATAAATTATGTTCAGGGGCAAAAGCAGCCTGTTACGGTAGAATGGAGCCAAAATAGCAATTTCCAAACCGGCAATTACAAAATTGAAATTTATAATAATGGCTTTAAAATTGGTGAGGGAGTGCGCTCGTTTAAGAAAGGTGGACTGTTTGGATAATAAATTATAGTATAGCTATTTGATCAAGGCAAAACGCTTTCCGTGAATAATGGAAAGCGTTTTTATTTTGGGAATGAACTTTACAACGCAATTAATAAATTATATGATTTTCGAAAGGCGGCCCAATGCATTTTTCAAACTATGCCCGATATTATTCAATAAATCATTTTGAAGCGACTGGTGGCTTTCCTCCTTCAGGCACAAAAATTAAAGCCGCAGAATTCATGCAATAACGTTTGCCCGTAGGAGCAGGACCATCATCAAACACGTGCCCGAGATGAGAGCCTGATTTTGAATCAACGACTTCCCAGCGCACCTGGCCGTAGCTTTCGTCTTTAACAAGTTTAACTGCACCGGGGTTTATTGGGGCATAAAAACTTGGCCAGCCTGTACCAGAATCGAATTTGGTATCCGAACTAAACACGGGCTGCAACGACGCAGCAGAATAATAAGTGCCTTTTTTATAAAAATGATCCAAAGCGCCTGTACCTGCCCTTTCGGTGCCTTTTTCACGCAGAATATAATATTGTTCCGGAGTCAATCTTTGCTTCCATTCACTTTCCGAAAGTTTCATGGGAAAGTTTGCAGTTTCAGAAACTTTTTGCGGATCAGGATATCTAACAGCTGATTTTTTGCCTGAAGTACTTTCTTCCTGGGAATTCTTGGTTTGAGACTGGGTGCAATTCGTTAGCAATAAAGAAAAGACGATTGACGACAGGTATATAATTTTTCTCATGATAAATATTTATATCCATATACGAGACAAAATTATAAAAAGGTTTCTTAGGAAATGTTAAGAAGCTGACAATTGCGAATCCGTCGTTTTACAGACCTAAATTATTCTGCTTTATTAATTTGAAAACCTGCGGAGAATTGCCGCCTTCAACTTTGAGTATATACATTCCG
>Ga0134126_10008505_pt1 | contig 12915 bp, 11 predicted proteins | sample KB31752_FD_96881 | JGI IMG/M metagenome (GOLD analysis project Ga0134126, IMG submission 96881) | Terrestrial soil microbial communities with excess Nitrogen fertilizer from Kellogg Biological Station, Michigan, USA - KB3-175-2 | ecosystem: Environmental > Terrestrial > Soil > Unclassified ...
AGGATTGGGAAGCGACGGCCAGTAGGAAACCAGCATTGTGCCTGTGAGTCCGAAGACCTGCCGGCGGACCGCGCCCGGAAAGAGCGCGGTTGTTTGAGAGTCCTCGAGGGAAGGGACATCCGGTGCATGCAGCAGCGCCTTTCATCGCCCACCGCTAACGGCAAGCTTCTGATCATCGTCATACCCTTACTCCGGCCTCAACGTGACTCGAGAGGAGAAAGGGAACATTGGCGACACCAATCAACCTCGGCTTTGCCCGCATCGGAGCAAAACGCGAGCTAAAGAAAGCGATAGAGTCCTATTGGTCGCTAAAGACGACCGCGGAGCAGTTGTTATCGACTGCTCGTGACATACGGAAGCGGCATTGGTCCTGGCAGTCCGAAGCAGGCATCCCGGAGCCGCCTTCGGGTGATTTCTCGCTTTACGATCACGTACTCGACACGGCATGGATGTTCGATGCGGTTCCATCCCGGTTCCGCGATCTGAACTTGAGCGGCGATCTCGACCTTTATTTCGCCATGGCGCGCGGCGTTGCCGGGCAGACCGCAACACAGGCGCTGGAAATGACGAAGTGGTTCGACACGAATTACCACTATCTGGTTCCGGAATTCACAGGCGCTGAAAATTTCCGCCTCAGGCGGAACCCGCAGGTCGAAGCGTATCGCGAAGCAACGGCACTTGGCCTTACAGCGCGTCCGGTGATCCTCGGTCCGGTATCGTTTTTGCTCTTGGGTAAAGCAAGGCAGACCCATGCCGACAGGGCGGCTTTGCTCGATCGCTTGCTTCCCGCTTACGAGGAACTGCTGCGCAGTCTCGCAGCCGAAGGCGCGGTGGCCGTGCAAATCGACGAACCAGTGCTTGCAACCGATCTGGACGATGCCGCGCGAGCTTTGTTGACGAAAGCGTTTACCCGTATCTCGAAAGCCGCTCCGCTCAAGATATTGCTCGCTACGTACTTTGGACCGCTTCGCGATAACCTCGAACATGCTTTGCACCTTCCGGTTCACGCGTTACACCTCGATCTCGTGCGCGGGCTGGAGCAATTCGACGACGCGCTGCAACTCGCGCCGCAAAGTCTGACGCTGTCGCTCGGCCTGATAGATGGCAGAAATATCTGGAAAGCCGATCTCACGCGTGCTTTGGAACTGGCCGAAAGGGCGGCTGACCGCTTGTCTGGCGACCGCCTCATGGTTGGACCCTCTTGCTCGCTGCTGCATGTTCCTATCGATCTCTCGAACGAGTCCGCGCTGCCTCCCGATATCAAGGACTGGTTGTCATTCGGACGTCAGAAGCTGGCGGAAGTCGTCACCATCACGCGCGCTCTCAATGAAGGGCGCTCCGCTATACGCGCGGAGTTGGACGCCAACCGCGATTCGTTAGAGAAGCGGCGCCGTTCGGAGTTAGTTCACAATGCCGGCGTCGGTAGACGCCTGCGCGCGATCCGGAACACAGACTTCGCTCGCACGAAAACCTTTGATGAGAGAAAACCATTGCAACAAGCCGCGCTTGGTCTTTCGCTATTGCCTACAACGACCATCGGCTCCTTTCCCCAAACCGAAGAACTGCGCCGCGAGCGCGCGCGCATGCGAAAGAACGAGATCACGGCCGAAGAATACGAGGGCTTCATCCACCAGGAGATCACCCATGCTATCCGCGAACAGGAGAAATTGGGACTCGACGTTTTAGTTCATGGCGAAGCGGAACGCAACGACATGGTCGAGTATTTTGGCGAGCTGCTGAATGGCTTCGCGTTCACCGAGAACGGATGGGTGCAGAGTTACGGTTCGCGGTGCGTAAAGCCGCCCATCATCTACGGCGACGTCACCAGGCGAGGCACTATGACAGTTCGGTGGTGGCAGTTCGCCCAAAGCCTGACCGCTCTTCCTGTCAAAGGCATGCTCACTGGTCCCGTGACCGTCCTTCAATGGTCCTTCGCGCGCGACGACCAGCCTCGCCGCGATACTTGCTTCCAACTGGCGCTGGCGATTCGCGACGAAATACTCGATCTCGAAACGGCTGGTTGCAAAGCGATTCAACTCGACGAGCCGGCGCTTCGGGAAGGACTGCCGCTGCGTAAAACCGACGGACCGGAGTATCTCCGCTGGGCCGTCGACGCGTTTCGTCTGGCGACCGCCGGCGTTCGGGATGCAACACAGATCCACACCCACATGTGCTATGCCGAATTTAACGACATCGTGGAGTCCATTGCCGCCATGGATGCGGATGTGATCTCGCTCGAAAGCGCGCGCTCGCAGATGGAGTTGCTGGAAGCGTTTGCCGGCGATCGATATCGGAACGACCTGGGGCCGGGCGTCTATGATATCCATTCTCCGCGTGTCCCCTCTTCCGAAGAAATGCTGGGGCTTCTTAAAAAGGCGCTCGCAGTCATACCCGCCGAACGCCTGTGGGTCAACCCCGATTGTGGGCTTAAGACTCGCGCGTGGCAGGAAGTAACGCCGGCCCTTCAGCATCTGGTGACGGCGGCACGGTCATTGCGTCAGATCCTTTCGGGAAAAGCAGGACGGATATGAGCAACATTGGACTGTTCGGCGCTGCCGGCGCAATCGGAAAGAGCATCGCCGCGGCTCTCCGGGTCGAGTCCCGGCCGTATCGTGTCGTGGGGCGTTCGCGAGCGGGACTCGAACAAGCCTTCGGCGGCGATCCTCTAGCCGAAATTGCGACTTGGAATCCGGATGATCCCGCATCCGTGCGCGCGGCGGCGCATGGCGTGGACACACTCGTTTACCTGGTGGGCGTCCCGTACAACCATTTCGAACTGCATCCACAACTGATCCGCAAAACGCTTGCCGGCGCAATCGATGAGGGCGTGAAGCGGCTGATCCTGATCGGCGCCGTATATCCGTTCGGGCGCGCGCAAACGGCGCGCGTGAGCGAAGATCATCCGCGCGAGCCGCACACGTTCAAGGGCCGGATGCGGAAGGAGCAGGAGGATCTGGTGATGGAAGCCGGAAGCGGCCGAAAGATTCAGACCACGATTCTGCGGCTGCCCGACTTCTATGGGCCTGGCGTGGAAAATAGTTTCCTGTTTCGGGTGTTCAAAGCCGCGGTGACCGGCGGAACCGCCGATTTGATTGGCCCGATTGATACTCCGCACGAGTTCGTGTTTGTTCCCGATGTGGGACCTGTCGTGCTGCGGTTGGCCGAATCCGATGGCGCGTTCGGCCGGACCTGGAATTTGGGGGGAGCCGGGACAATCACGCAGCGCGATTTTGCCGAACGTGTGTTTCGTGCTGCCGGACGCAAACCGAAACTGCGCGTAGCCGGCAAAAACATGCTGCGCTTAATGGGCCTGTTCAATCCATTTATGCGAGAGCTGGTTGAAATGAACTATCTGTTCAGCGATCCCATCATTATCGACGATTCGGCGCTCACGGCCTTTCTGGGCGGCATCGTCAAAACATCCTACGATGAGGGCATTCGGCGCACGCTGCAAGAGATGCCGCAAGGAATGCCTCAGGAGGCGCGCAGCACATCGTAATGCCCGCGCCTGGCCCCGGCCACTTTTGAGGGAGCGTACTATGCTTTCCTGACCAATTCGACCTCGAGCGTGATATCGACGTCGTTGCCGACCATAAATCCGCCGTTGTCGAGTGGCATGTTAAAATTCAGATCGAACTGCCGCCGATCGATTTTTCCCGTTGCTGTCGCGCCGATCCGCTGGTGCCCCCAGGGGTCCTTCACCTCCTCCGTCGTCTCGACCGAGAGAGTAACAGGCTTTGTTACGCCGCGAATCGTTAAATCTCCATTCACCTGAAATTCATGTCCGCCTTTGTGCTCGACTTTATTCGAGTGAAAGGTCATCACTGGATGTTTTTCCACATGGAAGAAATCCTCGCTCCTCAGATGCGCGTCGCGCTTTTCGTCGTTTGTGTTCACGCTGGTGACATCGATATCCGCAATGACACTCGAATGTTCCGGATTGGAAGGATCGGCCGTTACGGTTCCGGATATCTTGGCGAATGCCCCGCGCACATTCGAAATCATCATGTGCCGGATTTTGAATTGAGCGCTCGAGTGCGCAGCGTCGATTTCGTAGGTTACGGCAGGGCCTGTAGTGGATGCTGTACTGCTCATTGAATCGGAATCTCCTCTCGCTTGTTTAGCACTATACTTACTTTAAGTAGTTAATTCTCCTCAGTAAAGTAGGCACTTAAAAGTAACCATGGACCTTCAAGAGCCAATCCTCCATTCGAATACTGTCGAGAGCTGCCCGATGCAGAAATTGCTAAGCATACTGGCCGGCCCGTGGACGTTCTATATCCTGCATGTGCTCCGGACAGAGGGGCCAACCCGCTTCGGCGCCCTCCGCAGACGCATCCCTGGCATTTCGTCGAAGGTCTTGACGGAACGGCTGCGGCTTCTGGAGCAGGAGAAATTCATCTATCGCCACTATGAGCCGACAGTGCCGCCAAAAGTTACATACGGACCGGCTGAACGGTTCGATGAGCTGGGCCCAATCCTTTGTACGCTGGCCCGATTGGCGGAGGTTTGGTACGGCGGACAGGCTCTCAAAATAAAAGCGCGGGAGGCCAGTTCCGAAGCGGCTAATCGTCAACTCCAGTAGAGGAAGCACATGGATTGGAAAGAACACGGAGTGAAGATTGTCCGCGCGGACGAATTGGACCCGAATACGCCGCAAACGGCGGGAATGTCCCGCGCCGCGGCAATCACTCACGCACGTACGGGCGCCACCCGGCTATGGGCCGGAACGGTTATCGTTCAGCCGGACGCAAAAACCGGGCCTCATCATCATGGCGAATTGGAAACCGTGCTCTATGTCGTGCGGGGAAGAGCCCGAATGCGCTGGGGAGAGCGTCTCGAGTTCAGCGATGAAGCCGGACCCGGCGATTTCATTTACGTTCCGCCCTATGTGCCGCATCAGGAAATCAATGCAAGTCCGAATGAGGCGTGTGAAGCCGTCGTTGTCCGCAGCGGACAGGATCCGGTAGTGGTCAATTTGAATCTGGAGACGCCGGAACCCGCCGGCTCCGGTAAGCCCGGCGCGCCGTTCCATCCGGACAAGTAGCTCCGGCGCTTTACCCTTTGCTCTTCGCGGAGCCCCAGTCCCCTGCCGTCAGTGCGCGAGTTTGGGTGTCGATTGGGGAGAGAGGTTCGATGTCGCGCGAGACCGACCCTTGCAGGTCGCGAAATTTCCGCGCCGATACGAATACTCGATTTTCCAGGTTCCAGACAGCGCTATTGTACGCTTCCACCGCGCTGTTCAGCTCCTTGCCCATTGTGGACATACCACCGTGAATCTGGACGATCCGTTCGTAGAGTTCCTTTCCCAAATCGCGAATGCGCTCGGCGTTTTCGGTGAACTCGCGTTCACGCCAGCCATGCGCGACAGCGTAGAGCAGGGCAATCAGAGTAGTCGGGGTGGCCAGCAGCACGCGCTTTTCGACGCTGTAGTTCAGCAATTCTCCATCTTTCAGCAGGGCTGCGCTGTAGAGTGATTCGAGCGGGAGAAAAGCAATGACGAAGTCGGGCGACCCCGGCAATCGCTCCCAGTACGCCTTCTCGCTCAACGCTTTTACGTGCGTTCTCACCTGGCGCGCGTGGTCCGCCAGGGATTGTTCACGCTCCGCGTCGTCCTGGCACTCAGTGGCGCGGAGATAGGCCTCCAGCGAGACCTTGGCATCGACAACGATGTCGCGCCCATTGGGTAAATGCACGATCATGTCCGGCCGGAGATTGCGCTCGCCAAAGAGTGTCTGCTGTTCGTCGAAATCGCAGTAGGCAAGCATTCCGGCCATCTCGACGGCGCGGCGGAGCTGGAGTTCACCCCAGCGGCCGCGCTGGTGCGGAGTACGCAGCGCAGTTTTGAGCTGGTCGGCGGCATCGCGCAACTGCATCTCCGATTGCATCAGATTCTGAATCTGCTGCGAGAGGCTTCCGTAAGCCTCGGCCCGTGAGGTTTCGAGTTGCTGAACATTCTGATCGAAGCGCAGCAGGGTATCACGTACCGGCGCAACGACGCCTTCCATCTGTTCGCGCGACCGATCGAGAAACATCTGGCTATTGCTCTGCAGTGCCTCGGAAGCAAGGGCTCGAAAACCTTGTTCCAGCTTCTGCTGGGCGTCATGCAGCAACTGAACACGCTCCTCGGCGGCCTTGCGCTCGGCTTCCGCGGTCCCGGTCAGTTTTGCGCACTGAATCTGCGAATCCTGGGCGACGCGCCGCCAGCGCTCTGCTTGTTGCCACTGCCACACGGCAACTGCCAGCAAGACCAGCAGCCCCGCCAAACATACCAGCGCCAGAACGGTCACTTCTTAAATCCAGTCTCCTGCTTGAACATTTCCAGCGTGTTGAAGACAATCGGGCAATAGACCGCGCGATCCGGCATGTGCCACATACGGCTTAATAGCGACCCGTTGCCCTTCACCAGGTGCGGAAAATGCTGGCAGGTCTCCGGCCGGCCCTCATATACGGAGCACAGCATTCCGTCCAGGAAAATACATCCGTCTTGGGTCCGGCGAAGAATCACTCCCTCTTCCTTCGATTGTTCGGTATAGTCGCGAAGAAACTGTTGTGGTTTCACTCCAAGGAAGCGCGCCAGACGTTCGACGTCACGTTGATTTAGCTGAGTGGTCGCGACACGACAGCAATTCGCGCAGGACGTGCAGTCGATACGATCTTCCGTTGCTTGCGCAATTGCCTTAAATCGCCGCTCGACAAAATTGTGCCGTTTCAGCCAGGTACGGAAACGCAGATTTTCATCGCGTTGCTTTTCCCCCATTCGCTGGATCTGCACAAGATCTGTTACCACGCTTTCAGTATCGCAGCTAAACAAATGTGGAACTGTATGTTCGTGGCCTGGGCGAGCCGATAATCAAAGAGTGAGCGATCAACTTTATCTGTCCATCTGGCTTCCCGGAACCCTGTCCAATTGGCGGACGCGCTATTTCGAAAAGATGCTGTCGCTTGTTCCGTTTTCCCAGCGGGAGCAGCCCCAGTCCACGCTGATCATCCAAGGTGTCAACGTGACGGAACCCCCGTTGCTCGAAAGGCCGATGAATGGTCCGGTCCATCTCTCGGATGTGAGCGAAATCCTGCGTGATTTCCAGGGAGACGATGTCGCCTATCGTCTCGAAAGCTGGTGGGACCTATGGCAATATACCGGTGACGATTGGGAGATCAGGCCCGTTCGTATGGGGTTGTGCTGCTTTGGAAGTGAGTTCGACAACGGCGGATCGCTCTCGACAAACCAGCAGGAGGATTTACGGATCGACTTTGGCGTGGATACGCTTTTCTTGCCGGATCCCACGCTGACAGGCAGCGGCCGGCTTGTGGAATCGAACGTTAAGAGCCTTCTCAAACTGGTGCACGATATAGAGGATGAGTTGCCGCTCGAACGCCGCGCGCTGGAAACCGAGTCGGGCGAAAATTTCGCGGACAAACTAGCTCGCATGATGGGAGGAGGAGAGGCCCGCCCGCAGTAGAGCGTCTTTTATCGACCCGTCCCACCCGTGGCGCACAATTTATCGTGCTGCTGCCGATCTTAAGCCGGCCGTCTGCGAGTGCGGCATCGGCGAGCCGTTAGGGCAACTCGATCGAAAGCGCTAAAACCCGCTGATCGCGTAGGGCTTCGACGTGAAAGTGACGCCCGCCGAGATGCGATTCGCATACGTCCTCTGCAGATCGCCGAATTTCGGATATTGCCAGCCCGAGTAGGTGAAATTCAAGAAGCATCGCTCGGTTAATTGGTACGCGGCGTTCAGGCTAAATGTCGCGGCAGTGTACCCCGATGCGGTATTGGCTACGCTGCTCAACCGGTTCACGCCGCCGGTGCCGCCCAGCCTCAGTCGGCGTGAAAGCTGTATCGCCAGGTTCGCCGTGCCGTAAACATTTTTAGAGGTGAGATAAATTCCGTTCCCGCCAATAATGCTTTGCCCACCCATCAGCGACAGTGTTGAATGCTTGAAATTGCGGGAAATCGTGCCACTGAATATCGGCGACGTGGTCGTTTGTGAGAATCGGCCCTGCTGGAACTCATCGCTTGGGACTCCGCCGAAATCCAGGCTGGCGATTCCCGAAGCCATTATGCGCGACACACCGGCGCTGGCCCCGGCTGACCAATACTGATTGAAAACGTGCGCCCAACTACCCGTGACGGATCCGATATCGGAATTGCCGGCGCCCCTTGAATAGCCGAACCGAGTATACGAGACGCTGCCCGTCAGAGAATCGCGCCGCGTTACCCGATATGTGGCGCCGACGGTTGCGTCGCCTCCCACGTAGCTGGTGAATTGTCCGGGACGATAGTGCAACGTGTAGAAGTCGCCGCCGATGAAATAGGTGACGCGGCTTAGCGCGTGCCAGCTCAACGTCAGGGATGTAGTGTTGGCAAGTGCGCTGCTGCTATAGGGTTGAACGGAGGGAAACAACCCTCCCGAAGAAGGGTAGAAGTAGTTTTGCCCGGTATTGTCAGAGTAGTTGAGGCTTTCGGTTGCTGTAAAGCTGACGTACCGGCCCAACTGACGAACCAGGCTAAGGCCCAGAAGCTGTTGAGTTGCGTTCGTATATTGTGAGCGGCTGTAGCGTGTGTACGAGCCGTTATAGAAAGCGCTGAACGCGCCGCCGCGTATCGGGTGAACGAAATCCACTCCTCCGCCGACTTGTGCTCCAGCGCCGCCGTAATCGGTCACGATGCCGCCCGTCCGGCTGGTGGTTTGATACGGAATGCCGGAGTCATAGATGCCATTCAGCATCCCGTAGAAATTCAAGTAATCGAGGAGTGGCCGCGACGTGGACGGCTGTGATCCTCCTTGGCCCCGCGCCTCATCCGTCTGTTGGCCGATGACGGCGGCTCCAGGGGGCTCTCCGAGTCCCGCGTAGCCGGGTGACTGCTGCGCCGGCAGCAGAGAACAAGAGAATAATGCTCCAGCGAGCGCCAAGCCGATTTTCAAACAAATTCCTCCGATATTACAGCAAATTAAGAGTTTGACTAAATGTGAGGGAGGCTGTCAAGCCGGCGGGCGATCGCGAAGGAACAGACGCAAGCCGTTGCCGCATCGGCGTTTTTATCATCGCTGGCCTATCCCATAGGCTCAGCGAAAGCCGATTGATTGTGACAATACCAGAAAATGTGCTGCAGCACAATGCGGAAGGATTTCGGCCGATTTTGGACGCTAAAGAAGCAATATTCAAGGCGTGACCGCGCCGCCGCGAAAAATCGGCCGATCGCGGGAGATAACCTAGGATCTATCTATTCCAATGGAGCCCATCAAGACCGTTGGCATCATCTCGAAACCGAATATTCTGCACGCGCCCGAAATCGTGCGGGGCCTGCTCGAATGGCTCAGGAACCGGCGCGTCGGGTACCGCTGCGATGAAGAAACCGCGGGGTACGCCGGGGAGCCCCCGTTCTTTCCGCGCGATGAGGTGCCCGATGGCGCCCAACTCGTGATCGTTTTGGGCGGAGACGGAACGCTGCTTTCTGCTGCCAGGGCCATCGGCGGCAGGGATATCCCGCTGTTCGCCGTAAATCTGGGCGGTTTGGGCTTCCTCACTGCCATTACGCTCGACGAACTTTACCCCGAACTCGAACGAGCCTTCCGTGGGGAGACACGCATCGGCCGCCGCCGAATGCTCGATTGCGAGTTAATCCGCGACGGTCGCGTGATCGGTTCTTATTCCGCGCTCAACGATGTGGTTGTCACGAAATCGATGATTGCTCGCATGATCGATCTAGATACCTACGTCGACGATCATTTCGTTGCGGCGTATAAGGCGGACGGACTCGTCATCTCGACGCCCACGGGCTCAACGGCATATTCACTTTCAGCTGGCGGCCCCGTGATCTTCCCCTCGGTGGCCTGCATCTGTCTCACGCCGATTTGCCCGCACACGCTGACGAACCGGCCGGTGATCGTCTCCGATAGCAGCACCATCCACATCCTTTCGCGCAGCGAAGATGGCACGTTCCTGACCATTGATGGGCAAGTCGGTGAACCTATTTCGAAAGGCGACCGCGTCGTGTGCCGCTCGTCCTCGAAAACCATCAACCTGATCCGGCCGCCCAAAATGCTGTTTTTTGACGTGCTGCGCGAAAAACTCAAATGGGGCGAGCGGTAAGCACATGATCAGGCAGATTCGTCCGGCGGCAGCAATATAAACAGATGATGGCAATCGAGATTTCCGCTTATGGATCGCCGGATGTCCTGAAGCCGGTAGAGCGCCCGAGGCCCATACCGTCCGAGGGAGAAGTGCTGATCGAGATAGAAGCCGCGGGCGTCAGCCGCGCGGATGTGTTCCAGCGCCAAGGCAAATACCCGCCGCCCGCCGGCGCGTCCGACATTCCGGGGTTGGACGTGGCGGGGAAGATTGTGGCGACCGGCCCTGGCGCGGGTGAGTGGCAGGCAGGCGATCGCGTCTGCGCGCTTCTGACCGGCGGCGGCTACGCGGAATTCTGTGTAGCTCCGGCGGTACAGGTGCTCCCGATCCCGCACGGCTGGAGTGCAATTGAAGCGGCGACACTGCCGGAAAATCTGTTTACCGTGTATGACAATCTAATTACGCGCGCTCGCTTGCAAGAAGGCGAGACCGTTCTAATCCATGGCGGCACGAGTGGCATCGGCAGCACGGCCATTATGCTGGCGTGCGCGATTGGCGCGATTCCGTACGCGACGGCGGGCAGTGACGAGAAATGCCGGGCATGCGAAACTATTGGCGCGAAGCGGGCGATTAATTACAAGGCGGAGGATTTCGTCGAAGCTGTGCGGCGATTCACTTCTAATCGCGGCGCCGATGTGATCGCAGACATTGTCGGAGGAGCTTACCTGGAGAGGAACATCGAAGCGCTCGCCCTCGAAGGGAGGCTATCGTTGATTGCAACTCTCGGCGGCGCAGCGGGAGCGCTACCGATTGGCAAACTGATGTCGAAGCGAGGAACGATTGTTGCCTCAACCATGCGCGCACGAACGCCCGTGCGGAAGGGCGAAATTGCGAGCAGGCTGCGCCGCCACATCTGGCCCTTGCTGCCGGATAAGAAAGCGATCCGGCCGCTAATCGATTCCAGCTTCCCGCTAGCGAAAGCAAGCGCCGCGCACGAGCGCATGGAGAGCGGCAATCATATTGGAAAAATTGTATTGACGAGGGAAACGTGATGGCTTTCGCTATTGTGGCGCCGATACTTGTCTCGGCGAGCGCGCGGGTGCGGCATGCCGCACCCCTATGGGCAGATGCCGGAAGCCGTAGGGTCGAGGCATGCCTCGACCGAGGCGCGTCGCCCAGCACAGTTCTGTCGTTGCCAGGTGATAACTCGTTGTGAAGTCTCTGTCCGCTCTTTTCACTGTTTTGACAGGCCTGCTGGCGCTCCATGCCGCGACACCCGTGTCCTCGATTCGTTTTAAGGACATCGCGAAGGAATCCGGCATCGATTTCGTTCTTCACAACTCTCCGACCCCCGAAAAACACATGATTGAGACCATGGCGGGCGGCGTCGCTGTATTCGACTACGATGGCGACGGCCGTCCGGACATTTTCTTTACCAACGGCGCCGCCATTCCGTCGCTGGCGAAGACCGGTCCGCAATACTGGAACCGCCTCTATCGGAACGAAGGCAACCTCAAATTTCGCGATGTGACCGAGCAGGCCGGAGTTGCCGGCGCGGGCTATTCGATGGGCGCCGCGGCCGGAGATTACGACAACGACGGGCATACCGATCTTTTCGTCGCCGGAGTAAACCGAAACATCCTCTATCACAACCTCGGTAACGGCCGCTTTGAAGATGTCACGGAAAAAGCCGGCATCAAAAGCGGGAAATGGGCCGTCGCCGCGGGATGGGTCGATTATGATAACGACGGCAAACTGGATCTGTGGATTGTGCATTACGCGAAATGGACTCTCTCGACCGACCGTTACTGCGGCGATCCTGCGCGAGGCATTCGGATCTACTGCCATCCGAAGTATTACCAGGGCCTCGCCAGCACGCTCTATCGCAATAAGGGAGACGGCACATTCGAAGATGTATCGGAGAAGGCCGGCATCGCCGCGTTTCCAGGCCGCGGCATGAGCGTCGCTTTCGCCGATTACGACCACGACGGCTACCAGGATGTTTTCGTTACCAACGACAATATGCCGAACTTTCTCTTCCATAATCGCGGAAACGGAACGTTCGAGGAGATGGCTCTGCTCGCCGGAGTGGCGCTTCGCAGCGACGGAAAGCCGGTGGCTAGCATGGGTGCGGATTTTCGCGACTACGACAACGACGGACTTCCCGATATTTCTTTCACGGCGCTGGCGGGAGAAACGTTCCCTCTTTTTCGCAACGCCGGCAAAGGAGAGTTTGCCGATGCCACCTATGCGAGCAAAATAGGCGCACTTAGCCTGCACCACAGCGGTTGGGGCGAAGGCCTCTACGATTTCAATAACGATGGTTGGAAAGACCTGTTTACGGCGAATTCGCACGTGAACGATCGCGTCGAGTTATTCGAGCCCGCCGTTTACAAGGAGCCGGACACGGTATTTGTGAACCAGGGAAAAGGCGTTTTTGCCGATGTCTCGGCTGAAGCCGGGCTGGACGCGGTCGCGGCGCACAGGGGCTGTGCCTTCGCCGATTTCGACGGTGATGGACGGATCGACATCGTCGTTGCCTCGCTCGAAGGGCCGACAGAACTGTGGCATAACATCAGCCCCGAAACAAATCACCGGATCACGCTGAAACTAATCGGTACAACGAGTAATCGCGACAGGATCGGCGCGCACATCCGCATCGGCAACCAGTACAACCATATGACGACAGCCGTTAGCTATGCGTCTTCAAGTGAGGACGGCGTACATTTCGGACTGGGCCAGATTGACAAAATCGATCGAATCGAAATTGTTTGGCCGAGCGGCAAGCGTCAGGTGCTGGAGAACGTGAAGCCGGATCGGGTGCTTACGGTTCGGGAA
>Ga0134126_10008506_pt1 | contig 12915 bp, 11 predicted proteins | sample KB31752_FD_96881 | JGI IMG/M metagenome (GOLD analysis project Ga0134126, IMG submission 96881) | Terrestrial soil microbial communities with excess Nitrogen fertilizer from Kellogg Biological Station, Michigan, USA - KB3-175-2 | ecosystem: Environmental > Terrestrial > Soil > Unclassified ...
CTTTGCTCCTCAGGATGACAAGGTTGGAAGCGTGGATCAGGCCAGGAACCAGTCCCACTGTGCTTCGGTGAGGGGTACCACGGACAGGCGGCCGATCTTTACCAGGGGCGAGTCGCGGAAGATCGAGGCGGCTTTGATCTGGTCGAGGGTCTTGGGGTTCTTAAGGCGCTTGCCGACTTTCACTCTCACGATGGGGACCTTCGGGTCCGTAGCGTTGACGCTGGTGACGGTGCCGGTTCCCACCGCGCGACGCTCGTCGCCGGTGTGATAGAAGATCCACTTCGCGCCCTTTTTCAATTCGCGCAGATGCTTGACCGCAGTGGGATTGGTGACTCCGTCCCAGGCGGTCTCCTTGTCGCGGAGGAACTGGTCGAAGGAGTATGCGTCGGGCTCGGTTTTGAATAGGAACATTTAGTACGACCTGTTTGGGGCTCGGGGTCGGGCCTCGGAAGGTTGACCTCGCAGCCGTCCAGTAAACGGTAGAAACCAACTACGAGAGAATTATGCACTTTTATCCGGGGGACTGCCACTGCCAGCATTCGGCGCCGATCTTCACGCCCCAGGAATTCCCACTCCGCGAACGGGGCGAACGCCTGGGACAATTGCTGCGGGCTCATCGCCGTATATTCCGACTGTCGAAGCAATTCCAACTCACCAGAGACCACACGGATTCGGTCTACGATGATCCTGAGCCGTTCGTCCCGCGACTCGCGGGAGAGGACCCCATCGACGAACGAGTCCACAACCCGGCTCCGCTTGGTCTCCAGGGCGTTGAGTTCCGCTTCAAATCGCGCAATCTTCGTCGCGTCTCTCTTGCTTTCGCCGCGCATTTTCAACTGGCGAGCCATCCGCTTCGCGAAGTCCGGTGAAGAGACGTGACGGGAAAGTAGCTCGTCAATCTGGCGGTCGACCGTCTTTCCCAGCATGTAGGGCTCGGAGCACTTCGGGCCCCACTTGCCAGGGTCCTTCCGATTCCGGCAGACGTAGTAGACGCGGCTGTGATGCTTCTTCGCTGCGACCGTCCTCATTGGAGCGCCGCAGGTATCGCAGAACAGGAAACCGTTGTAGAAAAGGCCGTGCCCTCCGCGTTCGCGATGATGGCTTTCCCGCTTTATATCCATGATTCGACAAGCTGCCTCCCATCTCTCGGGCGAGATGAGGGGTTCTTTAATCACCTGGACGCGGATGATCTCTTCCGGGCTGCGCGGAATCTTCTCACTCCAACCCTGACGCCCATCCGCTCGCGTATGGCGTTTTGCAGGGTCACATTTCTTGTCGTAGACCTTCCAACCCTTGAATATGGGATTGTGCAAGAGGTCGAAAATGGAGACCTGAGAGATTCCCGTCCGATTGCAGATGTCGCTGTACTTTATGACGCCCGAGAGCACCATCTCGTAGGCTTGCAAGACCCGCCGCGAATCCTCCGTATAGAACCATCCGCGCTGCTTGTCGTACCCAACGCCAAGCGGGAGCGTTGAGGAGACTTTCTTTCCCGCCTTGCGCTTCTCTTCCTTCCCGCGCCAGCACCGCTCCGCGATTTCGCTCCGCTCCAACCCCGCGATTGCCGCCCGGATCGTCCCCATCAATCGCCCGGTCTTTTCCGAGAAATCGATCGGTCCCTCGGGCAGATACAACTTGGTGCGCGAATCCGCGAATGCCTGGAGAAGCGCGTAGTCGGAGAACTTCTCCGGGCGCATGAGTCGGGAGAACTCGCGAGTGACGACCGCGCCAATGTCGGGGGCCGCTATCAACTCGATGAGGCGCTGAATCTCGGGAGCGAGCAGAACACTTGCGCCGCTCACGTCTGAGAGTTCGATGGTCTTCACGATCTTGAGACCATACCGCGCCGCCGTCGAACGGTTGACACTTCGTTGGGCGGGAATGCTTGCCCGGTCGCTGGACGCCTGTGCCTCGGTGGACACTCGAATCAGTTCGATTGCATTCGTCATTTTTCGCCTCTCTTCAAGCCACCGCTTTCCACGTCGGCGGACTTGAGCGGCTATATAGTACCGGTGTCCTCGGATACCAGTCGCAATTCTGTGGTAATCCTCGCCTGAAGCAGCTCAAGATGGGGAGCCACTTCCTTTTCGCTAATGCCAACCAGGTGACAGGCGATTTGCAGGGCGGACCGGAGGTCGTTCGCGAGAATCGCGGCCTGCATTTTCCGCATCAATTCTGCCCGTTTTTGAGAGATTTCCAGCGCCGTCGAAAGCAGACTTTCGTCAACCATTTGGTCTCACATAATGATGAAATAAGAATGACAGCCCCACGCTAGCAATACACCTCCGGGTATACGTGTGATCGCTGTCACAAGGGGGTAACCGAGAGGATACATATTGACGATATACAGTTCGGCTCCGGGGAACTGCGAGTCCATTGACGTTCCACAACAGCATCGACTATGGTGGACACGGCTATCGCTGCGGAATCCGTCTCCCGCGCCCTGGCCCTTTCCACCCGGGGCGACCATTTCATCGGTCGCCCTTTGATTTGGCGTGAGGCTAGGCGATGAACTTGCGCGAGAGAAGGGAGAGAATCGCTTCGAAGACACCGGCGCGGGTATCGTATTTGTCGACGTATTGCTCAATGATTTCAATGGTTCGCGGGAGCAACTTGTAGGTCATCCCGATGCGATCGTCAGCGCCTGGAATGCCTCTCTTCAATGAAGCGTTCAAGGGGATGGGGTGGAACTGAATTCGAGAGAGGAGTTCAGCTCCGACCTGGATTGCTCGCCCTTGAGAACCGTACGGTGGCGACATTTCCTTAATATCATTCACAACATATCGGGGAAGGATGAATCTTTTTGGGACCGTCTCCGCTTCGGACACTCTCACCCCAAAAGAGGCGCGGCCCTTGCTTGTCTTTGTCATGGGCGCACTATACCCCCAGGAATATAAGGATTCAATGACAAAAGTCGCTCCTTTCTTTGCATTAGCAAGAAAATGCCCCGGGGTCTAATCCCCAGGGCATCGATAGCGCGTAAATTTGAGTTTGCTTACATACCCGCCATAGCGGGCGCCGGGATCGTGGGAGGGGAAGCCGTGTCCCCCATCACATCCGCTTCGAGTTGCTTGATGTCCGCCTCGGCGGTCGCTTCCAGGTCGTGAGCAGCGGAGACGAGGTTCTTCCACGCAGCAAGGATGTCCGCGACGTGGGTCTGCTGCATCAGGGAGACAAGGCTCTTAAACGCGATGAGCACCGCCTCATCCGCAACGAGGTTGGTCAACCCCGAGTCCGCCGCAGCGGTGACCGCCGTCCCCAGGCCCGCGATTGCAGACAGGAACGCGCCGCCATCCTTGATGGACGCCGTGACGAAAACGCGGACGCAATCCAGGAGCGTGAGCAGTTTGGGCAGGACATCGGACGAGAGCTTCTTCGCGTCTTCCGTGACCGTGATCAGCTTTGTCATCTTCGAGAACAGCTTGCCAACTTCCTTCGGAATCCAGGTCAACCCGGCCCCGATCTTCTTAAAGACTTCCGAGAGATTCATTGCCTTCCTTTTCGTTAAATACCGCTTGGTTGATGGTTGAGCCAGTCACTTTCCCCGCTTCTCTTCCCGCTGGCGGAGGTACTGCACGTCCTGGCTAATCTGTTCCGTTCGCTCGTCCAGACGACGGACGATCTCCGTCAACTGGTCTTTCGTCACGACCTGGGATGGCTCCGGCATTGAGCGGATCTTCTGGATGTCGAGCCGGATTGCGTCCAACTCGGTCTCCTGTGCCGACTGCGCCCGGACTGTCCCCAGGGCGAAGCACAGAACGCCTGTGGCAATCGCAACGGCGACGGGAATCACGATGTCTTTGAGAATCGCTTCCTGTGTTTTCTCCACTCCGCCCTGCGCCATAGTTCACGCTCCCGGAGACATTCACTCACAGGAACGTGCATGACACTAGATGGACCGCAGCGGTCCAGGTCTGGAGGTTTCAGCGACGAAGCACTCATCGAACCGAGGTATGGATTGCGATGGTCAGGGAGGTGAGGTGCTAATGGCGCAGGTTAGCGGTCGCGGCGCGGCATGCGTTGCGCTCGGTGCGCCGTGGCTCGGCACGCTCCTGGGCGCTCAACGAGCGACTCGGCGGTAATGCGTCCATCGAGATTGTTGCCGGAACCGCGCGCTGCCGTACTGGTTATCGGCGTTTTGAGGGATGGTCAAATTTGGCTCCGCCAAGCCTCTGAAGGGATGGATGTTATATTTCTGTGGTCCACCTATGTGAAATTTATGAGGGTGATCCTTGCGAATCATCAGACTCATCTTGCTCTCTTTGCTGCGCGGCCTCAAGAATATGTCGATCATTAAGGCGGTCCTCGATTCCGCTTGGGCGCATTGGCGATTGGCAGGTCTGTGGGCTTTTTCGAGTGTGGTGGGTAGTTTCATGCCCATTTGGGGTGCGTTCTTCCTGCTGCGGCTACATCGCGCTCCCTTTTTGTGGGTCGACTTCGCGAGACACGGGGAATTCGGGCTATACGCAGCAGCGCTCCTCGCTCCATCGATCCACCAGATTCTGAAGAACAGACGAAACGAAAGATTTCCGCTACAGACAGGCTCGGTGTTGCTTGCGTTGGTGGGCATCCTTATGGCGGCGTTCATTTATGCGGGGACCAATCCTCAGCTGGCGGTGAATGCAGCGCAGAAACTGGATCAGATCGACGAAAGCTACTTGATGCAGGTCTCTGGGGCTCTTCTTTTGATTGCGTTTTCCTTCTGCTTTTTCGTCACATTGATCGATACATCGGTTAATGATCCAGATCTAGGCGTTGCAGACAAAGTGAACCAGGCGTTTCTACGGGCGGCAGTGGCGGTAGAACAGCCCGAATCTGCCCCAGAGTCCGATATTCCACCTCAAGACCAAGGCGATGCACCTACCACAACTAACGATGATCTTCGCCAGAGGTTCAACGCCGACCGCGCACAGGTGAACGCTAATGGCGAATGAAGAGTACATCTATTTCAAATGTCTTGAGGTCCAACAGCCGATCGGATCGTTTTATGTTGGCGCAATGCCGTTCGGTCAGGTGACGTTTATTTCCTATGCGGACGTCAGGAGGATCGAAGCACGGGACGTAGAGCGTTATATCGGGATTCAGCGGCCCCTGGAAAGCTCAAGGGTGAAGGAGCTGAGGGGATACGTGACGAATATAGACTCTTCGTTTCCGACTAGCGTCATCCTTGCAGTTGACGGAGCAGATGCGCTTTATGACCCCGAAAGCGGGATTATGCGTCTCAGAAAGGACGTCGAAGTCGCCAAGATTATCGACGGACAGCATCGAATTGCCGGTCTCCTCAATTACAAAGGACCTGCGTTCCAGCTGAATGTCACGATCTTTGTGGACATGGAAATCGAGGACCAAGCTCATCTATTTGCAACGATCAATCTAAAGCAGACAAAGGTGAACAAGTCTCTCGCATATGACCTGTTTGAATTTTCCACAAGGCGGAGCCCGCAGAAGACCTGTCATACGATAGCGAAGGTCCTGGATATCCGAGGAGGGAGCCCACTCTATCATCGGATCAAGATTTTGGGCCGAGCGACGGGAAGGGGTATGGAGAACATCACCCAGGCGGCGGTGGTCGAACGCCTCATCCGGTATATCTCCACAAATCCAATGAAAGACCGCGATGACATTAGACGCCGGATCCCGCTCACGCCCGCTTCGCGAATTGACCAGGTCGAAAAGAAGCTATTCTTCAGAAACATGTTCATCTCCGATCACGACGAGGACATCCTTTTGGTGGTTTGGAACTTTTTTGTCGCCGTGGCGGGACGGTGGCCAACCGCTTGGGATTCCACCATGCCGGGATGGATCCTGAACAAGAGTACGGGATTCACCGCGCTGGTGAGATTGATGGCTGATATCTATCTAGACATCGGCGACGTGGGGTCTGTTCCTTCCGTCGAAACCTATCGCAAGTACTTGGACCGCTCAACAACCAAAGATGAATTCTTTGTGAAGGACAACTTCCTGCCAGGGACATCAGGGGAAGCCGGGCTCTATAAGTACTTGGCTTCCGAACTCGGGTTTCAATAATCTCTCGCACTGTTGTCTGGTGGAGGATTAAAGCAGTTTCATTGCCAGTTTTTGTCGCGAGAGCCATTCCGAAGGGGCGAATGCACGGAGAATGCGATGAAGACCAGGGGAGAATCGGCAGCGAGTAGGCGCGTCTTAGCCTTTGTATTGATCGGCGGCCTTGTTTTGTTTGCTATCGCGATCTTGAATACCAACAAGACTCGACACCCTCAGCAGAACGACGGACCAACAACAGACCTCTCGCAATCCATCAACGACAGGCAACAATCCAGGTCACCTGCCTCCGGGGATGCTGAATCGGTGATCCGCATTAGCGCTGAAGATCTCATCGCTGATTTCCAACGAAGTGAAGCAAATAAAGAACAGAGAATCAAGAACGAAAGCCTTTCGGCATATCTAAACGACAAAACGCAAACCGCAGAGGACCGATATAGGGGCAAGAGGATACAGGTCACTGGAATTGTGACGGGCGTGTTCATTCCTTCGATTGAAACCTCCCGCCGACTTTTGGCGAGCAGAGGGACAGGCATCTCCGATGAACAAGGGGGAGCTGGCTCATTTATCACCATGGGTGGGCCTTATACTCACTCGGTGGAAGAGACCCTGTTCCTGCCCGGGATCGAGGCGTGGTCTAAAACAGGAGACTCTCTACAGCCCACATTCGGACAGCCGAACATCGAGTCGTTTGCGGGGCGGCTAGTTGTAGGCAAAGAGGTCTCGATCCAATGCGCATTCAGATCTTCAAGTGGTTCTTCACCAACCGAAGTCTCTATCTCTTTAGAGGATTGCATCTTGGAGCCCTCGCCGCTACAACCAGCGCATACGGCAGAGTCACCAACCCCGGAAGACCTTACGCGCGCGATGAACGAGGTTGACTCAAGCCCTGAGAACAAGTCAAAGCCGTACCCCGTGGACAGCGATCTTGAGAGTGATGTGCAGCGAGCCTTGAGCGCTTCCAAGGCGCTGAAAGACGCCGTCATCACCCCGGTTTCACTTCATCGCGAGGTTACCCTCTCAGGAACGGTCGTGGACGAGACCTCCCGCGAGTTGGCCGAGGAAATCACCAGCCGAGTGTCGGGGGTGGTAGCGGTGCACAATAATCTGAAAATCGAGGGGCGCGAGAAGCCTCAATAGATTCCCCCTGGACCTCGACAGATGACGTTGAACGTTCCGGACCCGCTCGTGCTGTACATGATCGTTATTGCCGTGGTGCTTTGGGAACTGATGTAGAAGTTTCCAACGTTCGATGTTGGGGTTGCGGTGCATTGAGGAGTCGAGGTGTACGTGGTCGAGAACGTATGACTCGCGCTTGTGGTCGAGCCGGAAGCCGTTCCGCTGGAGGTATATGCGCCCGCGTTGCTCAACCATCCCGACGTGTCAAGACGAACGTCGCCATATCCGCTGGTGGCCGTGGCGATACCTGGGAACTTGAAAGAGGTCGAACCCGTCACCGCGAACCATTGAGACGGAGACGCGCCGCCCGAGTAGACGATCATTCCGCCCGTACCCGAGGTGGCTTCGTAATTCACGCGGACGACGCCGGACCCCGCCGCGTCGATGTAGGTGTCTCCGCCCTGATACGCCTTGACGTGGTCGATGTTGTCGGTTGCACCATTCAGCGCCCAATTATTGCTCGTGTCCTTGACCATGTACCACTGGCTAGTTCCGGTCCAGTCTTTGAAGACGTAAGCCTCCTTCTGCGCCGCCGTGAGACCCGCCCAAAGAACGGAGTCGATCTCCGCGTCCGCCTGATTCTTGACGGTGGTCGTTCCGCCGAGGGTCGAAGTGCCGCCCACTTGCAGGGTTCCGTTGAACTGAGCATTGCCCGCGTTGTTGACGGTCGCGACCGTGGTGGGAGACGCGCCGCCAGAACTGAATGCGACTCCACCAGTCCCCGAATTGCTCGAACACTGAAAACAGACGTTGCCGGTCCCCGCGCCATTGATGGCGGTCGGGTTATTCCCGCCCGCAGTGTTGTTCTGCTGAATCTGGATGCGCTGCACGTTGTTGATTAGGTCTTGATAGAACCAATTGCTCTGGCCGCTCGCGCCGTCCGTCAATCCCCAAAGCCAGTTGTAGACCGTGCTCGATGTCCCCTGGTCAACTTGGCTCTCCCACTGGAGACCCCGCACGACGCCGGACCCGGTTCCGAGACGGAGATGGTTGGTAACCGTTGCGTCCTGCTGGCTCGCGTACCAATCGCCCTTCATGCCGTTTTGTGTGTGGTGAAAGGCGTCGATGAAACTGTTGCGGCTTCCGTAGTCAATGAGTTGGTTGGTGTAAAGCGTCCCCCCGGAGAGCACGAGGTTGAAGGATGACCCGGAGTCCGCCTGGTACTGGATGTTTGAGTTCTCGTTCCGAACTCCCAGGAAGGTGTTGTTCACCGCGTTCGCGCCCAACTCCACCATCTTGTCGCACCCCTCGATGTCGCCGCCAATCCAGGTGTTGCCGTCCGCCGCCTCTGCATAGATTCCGACGCCGCTTGGGAAGCCCTGTCCAAAGGCGGGGCAGTTGATGTGAAGACGCTCGAAGGTGGATGCGTTCGCGAAGTCTCCGATTGCGGAACCCGAATCGTGTCCCACCATGTCAATTCCCATCGGGTAGGAATTCAGGTGAACCGCCCGGAACGTCCCGCCCGTATAGTTGCCGGTTCCATCGAGCAGCATCCCAAGTTGGACAGACCCGGAGATGCCCTTCCCGTTGAGTTCCACATCGTCCATTTCGATGTCCTGGGTCCGATAGAACGCCATTGCGACGGCTAAGTTCCCACCTGTATTCGTGTTGATGGACAGGTGCTTGAAGTGAACCCGAGACGTGTTATTGGTAAAGGTCGAGTCTCCGACCCTGATAAAGATTGAGTTGCCCGAATAGACGAGCGTGGTGACACCCTGTCCGCATCCTTCGATGTCGATGTCCGTCACGGTTGACGGAATGATGAGTTGGTTGGTTCCGAAGTTCACCGCATTACAGGGCAGGAGAACGGTCGAACCGCTGTTGGTGAAAGTGAGGTTCGACGCGACGGTCAACGTGGCCGGGAGGTATACTCGATCTCCCAGGTGACGGGCGTCGCAGATGAAGTTCCCGACATATCCAGAATTCAGACCGCCGTATGTGAGGCACTGGTTGAGCATGGCGTCTAAGGTCGTTCCCGTGAACTGGTCCACCTGATAGATCGCGCCGATGCGGATTCCCTGGATGATGGGAGACGTGACGGACTGCGATGCTGACAAATACCGCGAAAAAACGGAATCGAGGTTGCCACTGGAGACGCCAGATTGTTCGAGAAGTTGCCCGTGGTCGCGCTCAGGCTATTGGTTGAGGTCTGCCCGTTCACGTTGAGGTTCCCCGTGCCGTCCGTGCGGATTCCATAGGTGGGTCCCACGGAGGTTCCAGTACCGGTCGTGTTGTAGGCCGAGAGTTGCCCCGCCGCGCCTGGAGAGACGTTGCCCGTTCCGGGGTCGCCCTTGTCGCCCTTCGGACCCATCTGCACCAGCGCCGTGGGCTGCGCATCGGGCGTGTAGTTGTCATCCATGCTCCAGGCGGACCCGGTGGGCTGCAGGCACTTCATCGCCGGAAAGATGTTGTTTGGAACGACGCTCGTATCCTTTACCACGCCCTTGTAGCAAAAGTGCGCCTGGTTCGTGAGCGCGGTATCCGCCGTGGTGCAGATGGACCCGTCCGACGCTGTTGTAATTGCACCGTGGACGATCAAGCACTCGGCGGGCTTGTAGAGAATCACTCCACCGCCGCCCATCTGCGGCTGTATCGGGTTCCCCGCGAGTGTGACTGGATAGAAGTCGATGACTCCAGCCTTGAGCTTCTTCCCGCCGCCGTCCGCGATGTTGTTTGCGGTGATCTGCGTCAATTGCCCGCTCGCCTCAACACATGCCAGGACGAGGAAGAGCGCCGCCACAATTGCCCAACGAACCAGTTTCATTCAGTTTCTTCTCCTTACCTACACCTGTGGGTGTACTCGCGAGACGCACGAAGGCTAGTTGACCTTGTGGGTCTGCGGCATCCATCGACTCGCTGCTCCGTTGACGCCAACGTAGCGGGCTTGAACTTCGTAAGCGACGCCCTGTTCCACGCCAGCAAGGGTTGTGGAACTCTGTCCGGGTTTCAGAGTCTCGACAGTCCACGCGCCCGCCGCGTCTGCGCCTCTCCATCGAATCTCTACATGGTCGATTGCTACCTTTGGCATCGCGTCCCCTTATCCGACCGTGACGATTGTTCCGCCGTGCTGCGAATCCGAGACAACGACGAACTGAGGCGCGGGAGGCGCATCAATCCACGACTGCCCGGTAATCGAAGAGACGAGAAGCGGAAGTCCGGCGTGGTATGTTCCCGTGCTGTCGATGTATCCCGCGTCCGCCTGGAGAACGGCTGGCGCCGCATCAACTGCCGTGATCTTCGCCGCGAGGTCGGAGGTGGGTTCGATCTTGTTCACGAGCATGGGAATGGAGTCCTGTCCCTGGACTCCGAAGAGGAAGAGGTCTCCAGGATTGACGCCTGGGGTTGGCGTAGCAAGCGTGAAAGTGGAAACGACGCTGTCCTGCTCGAACGTGACTACGGAGACCTTGGCGGACCCGTCCTGGCACCGGAACCTCATGGCATAGGTCTTCGTCGCGTCAGCGACCGTCTGCGGTTCATCCACTGTGATCTGCGCGACGTTCCCGCTGTCATCCACGGCGACGGATTTCACTCGTCCCCATCCCAGGCCCACGGAGATGACATCGGAGGCGAAGTAAACGAGGTCGCCCCGATTGCAGATGAGATGTTCCACGTCCGTTGTCCAGGAGTAGGTGTTGGGACGGAGACGTGCGACCGCCAGATGGTAGCGCCCCAACTTCCAGGCCATCGGAGCGCTTGCGCATCCGGGGATCTGCAACTGCTCGAACTTCGTTGCATTCGCCGAGTCGAACCCATCGTCATAAACGACCAACTCATCCTGTTGGTATCCCGCCTCGGGGTTGATGAACTGGACCCGGAGCGCGTGAACTACGTCAACAAATGTCCGGTTGCCCTGGAAGCCTGCCGTGTTGCGCGGAGTGAATATCTGGACGGGGACCGTCTGCGCCACATCGCGAACGACGCTGTACTTGCCATTGACCACGGTGAAGCTGGCGCGTCCACAAGCGCAGATGATCTTTAGCAACTCGAATACCGTTGTGACTTGGTCGTTGATGTAGTCGAACGTGAACCCCTTGGCGTCGCACTCCGCGCCCCACTCTTTCAACCCGTCATCGTCGATTCGGGACGGGTCCACCCGGCGAGGATTCGCGGGGCAATCCTTGAGAACCCAACGGAACAACCATGCGGGGTTGCTGGACCTCTGGTCTGTCCATGCCGTGCCGTCCCATATCGGGATGACCTGGGACGCCAGCAGGTTGAATTGGCTGACGGTTCCATTGAGTTGGTCCGTCGCCTTGATTCGCATTGCCAGCTTGGTCGTCGGCGTTGTGGAGGGCGTCGCGTACCGGATGGTGCGGAGAACCGACCAAAGCATGTTGCCGGACTGCGAGTTCGCATCAGCTCCGCTGTAATCGCTGGATTCGCGGGTGACTCTGACGTTGTACTGCCCACGAAGCGCGAACTTCCAACGGACCCCGACGCGGAACGACTGCCGCGCCGAACTGGAGCAGATGAGGTCCGTCCCGTCTGTGTGTGCGCCGGGGTTGGTAATCGTGAGACCACCCGCCGTCATCGCGTTGGTCCAATTGCCCGACGGCGCTCCGATCTGCGGCGTCCCAAGTCGCGCCGTCCGCATCTCACCCCCTCCCGAGATGTTGAGAGTGGCGGTCGCATAGGTGTACCCGTTCCCGGCATAGGTGATGATGACCTGGTGGACGCCATAGATGAATTGGTTGGGTCCGTTCGCTCCCACGATGCCTGTCTCGACCTTTGCCGACGCCCCGTGACCGTCTCCCTGGATGCTGACGCTCGCCGTGATTGGACTGCTGTATTGTCCGGGGTCATACACCGGGATTGCCCACACACCGCCGCCGTCCGCTCCCACATCCCCCAGGGACTCGAATTCGATTCGGATCTTGCAGGTCGCCGTGACGGAGTTGTTGTTCTTGTCGATGCCGAACAACCCGGACGCAAAGATGAGGTCGAGACTCCCTTCGTCCGCGTTCGCGCCCGTGGTGTGCGCCGCGGTATCCCCGTCAGAGTCCATCTCATTGCTCGCCGCGATCTCCAGGATGTCTTGTGTGAAGATGCTCGGCGCGGTCCCGGTTTCGTAGTTCACATTGTCGAAGTTCGAGAGGTCGTCGGTCCCAATCTTCAACTCTGAGATGTCGAGGTTCCCATATCCGAGGTCGAAGAGAGCGCGGACGTATTGGTCATCCCCGCTCAACTCAGTGAACGAACGCGCGGCCAACTTGGGAAAGAGAAGCATGGTTCCGAAGACGCATGTAATCGCTCCGTATGGGTCCGCCGAATTCTGGACGCCTGAGATGCCCTGGAGTTGGGTCGGGGACGTTTGCTGGCCGATTCCCGTTGCGGCTGGAGGGCAGAGCGCGTTGATGAGCAGGGAACCGCCGATGCCCACGACCGCCGCCGTCGCATAGGCCGCACCCATGCTGAGACCCTGGATGGCTTCGGGCAACCATGCGACGCCCGTTGCAGCTGGCGGGCAGAGTCCGTTGATGAGCAGGGAACCGCCGATGCCCACGACTGCCGCCGTCGCGAAGGCCGCGCCCATGCTCAAGCCTTGAATGAACTCCGGGAGCATCATCTGAATTGCGCCCGGGGTCGCGATTCCGTATGTGAGAACGGCGAGAGCTGCGAACGCGACGAGGCGGAAAATCATCTTCCATCCGCCGCCGCCCCCGCCGCCCTGGGGGAACCGCATCACATGGACGACCGTGCCGGCATGTGGCCGGA
>Ga0134126_10008509_pt1 | contig 12912 bp, 10 predicted proteins | sample KB31752_FD_96881 | JGI IMG/M metagenome (GOLD analysis project Ga0134126, IMG submission 96881) | Terrestrial soil microbial communities with excess Nitrogen fertilizer from Kellogg Biological Station, Michigan, USA - KB3-175-2 | ecosystem: Environmental > Terrestrial > Soil > Unclassified ...
CAACTGACCCTGGTGCCCTTCGCGCCCACCCATCATCGCGCTGCTCCATCTGCGATCGTCGTTCAGCAGACGGAATCACGCTCAGCACCCGGCTTCAACCGAGTTTTGCAACACTATCTGCCATGTGCGGACATCAAATCTTCGAAATCTCGGCAAGTGCGGCGGCGGCACGGCTCTCGAAGACGGTCGCACCCTGTTGCCGCGCGATGGCCCGAGCCGTGAGGAAAGCTTGCCGCGCTTCAGCGGTATTGGCGCGACCGAGGGTCAGCAGACAGGTGCCGCGCTGGCGCCAGATCTCGGCGAGATAGAAGCCCACCTCTGGCTCCTGGTTGGAGGCGAGGGCGCGGTCGAACAGCGCCATTGCGCGCTCGCAGCTCCCGGTCCCCAGCATCACCTCGCCGGCAAGGCCAAGGAGATATTGCACGCCCGGACCGGCCGCCGCCGCCCGCGCGATTTCCTGGTCGAGCAATTCGGCGCTTTCCGCGCGCTCCGCGCCACACGCCCAGGCCAGCAACAGGATTGCGCCTGCCCGATACGGCGGAAAGCCGTACTTGTCGGTGAGGGCGAGCGCGCGCTCGGCCATTTGCCCCGTCAGCTCACGATCGCCACCAATCTGATGGACCATGGCGGCATTGTAGATCGCATGCACGAGACTGTAGGGGTGATCGAGCGCTTCGCCGAGCGCGATCCCTTTCTCCGCTTCCTGCCGCGCTACTGGCATCTCGCCGGCGAGCGAAGATGCCAGCCCGATGATGATATGCGCGCAGACACCGGGATCGTGTCCGCCGAAGGCGGGTCCGAGATGTCGATGCCGCGCCATGTCGTAGCTTTCTACGCCCATGCGGCCAAAATCCCGCGCCGCTGCGACTTCGCCCCGGAAGAAAGCGGTCGACCAACGGCAATGATGGGCTTCGAGCAAGAGATCGCCATCGCCCGAGTGCTGCGCCAGCGTCACCAATTCGTTGGCTTGGTCGCGCGCTAGCGCCGTCTTGCGGGCGAGATTGGCGCTGAGCCACAGCCCCCATTTCGCCTTGTAGGTGGCGACCGCATCGTGCAGCGCCATGCCGATCTCAGCGGCTCGCCGATAGGTATTTTCGACTTCGGTGCTCTGAGCGCCGGTGACGGTGGTGAAGGCCGGCCCGAGCTTGAGCAGAAGCGCCAGTTGCCGGCGCCGGCGTTCGTTCTCGTCGGCGAGTTCCTCTGCCAGCTGGAGACCCACCGAATAGTGGGCTATCGCCTCGCGATAGGCCGATCGCGAACCGGCGCGATCGCCGGCCCGTTCGCGGTAGCCGCACGCCCGAACCGCCAGGCCGGCCTGGGCGAAATGACGTGCGAGCAGCTCCGGTTCTTCAACGGCGATATCGGGAAAGCGCTCCTCGAGCGCAGCGCCGATCCGCTCGTGCCAGTAACGCCTCCGACTCAGCAGCAGGCTTTCGTAAGCGGCGTCGCGCACCAGTGCGTGCTTGAAGCTGTACTCGCGGTTGTCGCCATGTCCTTGCGGGAAGACGATGCCCGCTGCAACCAGCTTCGAGAGCCCGGCCTCGATCTCGGCGCTTCGGTCGGGTACCACCGCGTCGAGCAGCGCAAAGGCGAACTCGCGGCCGATCACCGCGGCGATCTGCGCGACTTCGCGCGCTTCGCCGAGACGGTCGAGCCGCGCCATCAGCGAATCCTGCAAGGTCGAAGGGATCGCCGAAAGGGTCGAGCGGTCGGCGCGACCGGGATCCGGCTCGGTCATTCCCGATTCCAGCACCGTCTTGGTCAGCTCCTCGGCGAAGAGCGGCACGCCGTCGGTCTTGGCGACGATCGCCGCGACGGTTTCGCTGGATAAGCCGTGCGCGGCAGCAACTCCGGCGATGAGTTCGGCGCATTCCGCGCGGCCGAGCCGGCCGAGCGTCAGCAGCATCGCATGCGGCCGCGCGAGCCAAGGCGGCGCAAAGTCCGGGCGCGCCGTGACCACCGCGAGCAGACGGGCCGCGCCAATCCTATCAGCGAGACGGGTCATCAGGTCGAGCATCGTGGCATCGATCCATTGCGCGTCCTCGAGGAGGAGAAGCACCGGATTATCCGCGCCCAAGCGGACGATCTCGTCGACGAGGAAGCCGATGACCGCGGCCTCGCGTTGCGCCGGCGTCAGCGTCTGCGATGGCGTATCGCCGATCGAAATCGACATGAGCTGCGCCAGCAAGGAGAAGGCGGCATCCGACGCCGGCCGATGCGCGAACAACGCGGCGAGCTTCTCGAGCCGCGTGCTCGGCTGGTCGGCGGTTGCAAATCGTGCCGCACGCGCCAGGTGCTGAAGAACGGGATAGAGCGCGCTGTCGCTATGATAGGGCGAGCACTGCAGATGGATGCGCGCGTGCGGTTCGCCCACGAGCGCATCCTGCAGCGCCTCGATTGAACGCGATTTGCCGATACCCGCCTCGCCGATGACGGTGACGATTTGGCCTTCGCCCTGCCGCGCCAGCCGCCATCGGTCAAGCAGCAGACCCATTTCGTGCGCTCGTCCGATGAGCGGCAATTTGCTCTGCGCACGGATCGCCGCGAAGCGGCTTTCGGCTGCTGCCTCGCATGTCACACGCCATACCGGCACCGGGCGCGCAAATCCTTTCAAAGGGTGCTCGCCAAGCGCTTCGAGCTCGAAGAGCCCGGCCAGCAGCTGCCGCGTTTGCTCGCTGACGAGGACTGTGTCGGGCGACGCCAGCGCTTGCAGGCGCGCCGCCAGATTCGGTGTTTCACCGACGATGCTGTGCTCTTGCGCCGCGCCGGTGCCGATGATCTCGCCGACGACCACCAAACCGGTGGCAATGCCGATCCGCACCCGCAGCGGCTCGCCGTCGGGACGACAGATGCCGCGTACCTCGGCGATCAGCGCGAGAGCCGCGCGAACCGTCCGTTCGGCGGCGTCCTCGAAGGCGCGCGGAAATCCGAAATACGCCAGCACGCCGTCGCCCATGAATTTGGCGACGAAGCCGCCGAACCGTCCAACGGCGCCGGCAGCGGCGTTTTGATACCGCCGGATCAGCGCGCCGAGCAGTTCCGGGTCGATCGTGCGCGACAACTCCGTGGAGCCGACGAGGTCCGCGAATAACACCGTGACCTGGCGCCGTTCTGCCTCGGCGGGAGCCCTCGCCCCAGGGCCGGCCGTGGCGACCTGTTGTGGCACCGTCGGATCGGCGGCCACTCTTGCCGCGATCGCCCTCATCATCCGTCGGCGATTGCCCAACGACATGCCAAGACCCGCCAGATCGGCTTCGCTCAGCTCCGACAGCACGTCGAAGTCGATGTCGTTCGCCTCGAACGTGTCGGCATATTGCTCAAACTTGTGCGCCAGCAACCAGGCGCGAAGATCACTCATCCCACGAAGACCCTCAGGCGCTGGAGGATGCCGCGATCGGCGGGTGCCACATCATAGCAGATTTGGCGCGAAACGCGTCCCCGCGGGCTCCGAAGCGGATGTCCCGAGAATGATGCGGAAGCGCAACGGCGTCGTGCCTATATCCGCTCCCGGCACAACTGCGACATACCTGGTTACGAGCTGTGAGTCTGGTCTCGTCGCCCAAGCAGAACTCTGGGCGTACGCTTCGGTCGGAGGGAAAATGTCTTCGCTGCAGCGACCAATCCTGGCGCGGGGACCAGACCGGAATTGGTTAGCTCAGCGACGACACGCCCGGCGACTTGATGCGCGTCCCAGGCGTCCACGGCGGGAACCATCTCAATGATCGAACGACGAACTATGGCGCCGATCGGGCCTACCTCTGAATGGAGGCGGATTTTTGCGGCGGCCCAATCAGGTATCCGGCGCTCTCCCCTCTTCCACATCCTAATTCCTTTTGGGTCGATCCCAAGCAGGCGCGCTAACGGCCTCCCCCACCGGCTGCCAAACATGCCTTCGCTAGCCGCAATCAGCTCCGCACGGGTCATGCACCGAACGCTGTCTTTATCCACTGCAGGCGTCCTTAGGTATTGGTGGACTATAGTCCGTGGTTTCTTCGGCTACAAGCTGGCCCATCTTCTGAAATGGACGCTGGCGCTCTCGTGGCCCGAAACCTGCGGCGCCTTCGGGTGAAGGTGAACCTCTCGCAGGAGGCCCTCGCCGTCGACGCGGCAATTGACCGGACCTACGTTAGCCGCTTGGAGCGCGGGCTCGAAAACCCGACGGTGGCCGTGCTGGAGCGGCTGGCGCATGCACTGGATGCGGAGATCAGTGAATTCTTCGTACGCCCGCGACCCGGTGAGCCGGCTCCCAAGCCCCTTCACGGAGGACGACGTCGCCGATCTGCCGGGCGGTGACCATGGTCAGCGCGCTCCCCTATCAATGTCCCGTCAACTCGGCCAACGCTGCGATGGCGATCAGTCGCAGTCGACATATCGCCCCTTGATCAAGCTGTGAAAATGCCCTACCCGGGCGCAACCGCAGAGCGACGTCGGCGAGCCCCGGCGCTGGATTCGCCCGTTGCAGGCCGGTTCACATCATCCCTGCTTTGGCCTATCGCCGTGAGGGCGGCAGCAACGAGGCGCTCGAGCCAATCGCTGGATTTTTGCCTGCTGTCGGAGGACCGGATTATTGAGGGAGTCGCGGCGCAGAGGACCGGGGCTAGGACGACTGCGTAGAGTTGGATCGGCAAAAGAGGCGGCAGAAGCCTGGGTGTGAGCGGTTCGGCCCAGGTAAACAGGACGTGGGCCAGACGTGCCTGAAGCCGCGCTCCCTGGACAAGGTCATCGCTTCCCAACCTCGCTTCCAGGAGATCGATCAGGCGCCGATTGTTCGCGAATGTCGCGGGCCAGGCAGAGCAGGTCGAGAGTAAGGCGCGAATAGCCGCCGCGACCTCCTTTGGGTGGCCCTGGAGCGCCGCTTTGGCGTCCTCGACGAGGGGGGCCGCTGCCTCATCATGGACCGCGGCGGCAAGCGCGGCCTTGTTGCCGAAGAAATGAACGATGCTGCCGATGGCCGCCCCCGAAACATCGCTCAGCTTGGCGAAGGAGGTTCCCTCAAAACCATTGTTGAGGAACAGCGCCCTCGCCTTCTCCAAAATCAGGCGGCGCTTGGCGGCAGTGTCACGCATGCGAGCACTCGACGAGGCGATTGGAATAACATTCTAGTACGGCATTCTACACTTCGGCGCCAGAGGTGATCCTCTGAAGTTGTTGACCGCACTGGTTGCGCTCCGGCGCAGGCAGATACCTCTATCTCTTCGGGTGCATCCGCACCACGAATCCCGCGCCAGAGACTGACACAACTCTTGGTTCACATAGAAAATCAGGTTCTTCCCGAGGTCCGTTAGCGGCGCGACCCCTCGGACAAAAGACTTCGCCATCACACGTCTAAATTGCGTGACTAGGGGCTTCCTTTGAAAGGAGTTCGCCCTCTCCGCGTGTCGTGACGGCCTTCTGCGGTCATGAGCGCGAATCGCAACAGCCCAGGCGCCCGGAGCGAACTGTCCCGTTCTGCTGCCGACGATCCCGCCAGGGAGGCCGAGTCGTCGACCATGCCTTTGCACCGGAACCACACAGCCGATGCCTCCCTATTGGCGCTGGCCCAGCTCCTGGGTCGGCAGGTTGCCAAGGAGCTGATCCGAGGTGTCGCTCGTGAGCCATCACCAGAGCATCCGGAAGAGGCAACATGACTATGGCTTCTACGAGCGACAAGTCGAGCCGACGCCGTGCGGCATCATCAGCGCCTTACCTGGCGACCCAAGAGGCGCGCTTGTCGGTCGCCCAGGCCGCCGCGCGCGCCGGCGTCAGCAAGCGCACCATCAAGCGCTGGATCGAAGCCGAGCTTCTTTCGGCGATACGGCTTCCGTCCCCCGCAGGCCGAGGACACCTGCGCATCCGTCTCGGTGATCTCGAGGCACTGCTCGCGCGCGGGACTCTGTAATGGGGCACTCTGTCACGCTTTGTCATCAATTCGTTCGGGTCTTGGGAAGATGCGGCTGCGTAATTGGCGCCCAAAAATTGTGCTACGTCTTCCCAAGACTGGATGGTTTGTCACGCTTTGTCATCCCAAGGCACGATTCCCGTTGGCAGGAAATACGTCCCATGAAACTCGAGCAACAGCATCTTAGCGTCTTCCACGATCCCAATGTTGATAGCCTGACCGTGGCCTTGCAGAAGTTCGAGGCCCTCCCTGACGAGACTCTGTCACGCAAAGCGCGGTTGCGGGCCGCGGTCGCAATGACAGGGCGCCTGCTACACCTGCGCCCCGAGGAAATTCCGGCGCAGGCGACTTTCCTCATGCGCCGCTTCGGCCACCTAAAGCACCGCCCGACCGGACTGGCACCGAAATCGCTTGCGAATTGCAAAACGGAATTGCGCTACATGGTGCGGACGCTTTACGGGCGCGGCCGACGGTCTCACCTTCGGCTACCGTCTCCCGAATGGATTGCAATGCGCGACGATCTGCCCGATGAGCGGTGGGGATGGAAGTTGTCGCGGCTCATGGGTTTCGCCTCGGCGGAGGGCGTCACGCCACAGCAGGTTGACGACGCCTTCATTGCGACTTTCCGCGCGGCAGTTCACGAGTCGGGCGAAGTGCCAAAGCCAGAGCAGCACGTCCGCATGGCCATTCACACCTGGAACCGCTTGGCCGATTCTCTCCCCACCCTGGGGCTCACACCGCTCACGATACCGCCACGTCGTCGCACGGGGTGGACGATCGAACCGCATCGTTTTCCTCCGTCCTTTCAGCGGGAGGTGGACCGTTGGATCGAGCGTCATTCCAAGATCGACCCAGAAGCTGAGGATGGCCCCATCCGAGTGGCGCGTCCTGCCACGCTCAATTTACACCGGCACACTCTCTACAAGGCCGCGTCGGCCCTAGTGTTCGCCGGCCGTCCGATCGATCAGGTGACGTCGCTCGCCTGCCTCGTCGAGATCGACACATTCAAAACCATCATGAAGCACCTGCGCGAACGGCGAGGCGGTGAACCTTCCCAGGCTCTGCTTACCGTGGCCCACATCCTCAAATCGGTGGCGCATCACCACGTGAAAGCGGATGCTTCCGAACTAAACCGAATGAAGCGAATCTGCGCCAACTACCAAGTCAATGATGGCGGCCGCGCAAAAAGCCGCGATCGTCTCGCCAACTTTGAGGACGATCGGCTCCTGGGGGCACTTTTCCGTCTCCCGGATCGTCTGCTCAAAGAGGCTGAATGCGCGGAAACTCCCGAAGCCAGAAAGCGGGTTCTGGCACAAGTCGCAGTCGCAATAGAAATCGAGTGGCTTGCCCCGCTTCGGCTCGCGAATCTGGTCAGCATCAACCTCGAACGGCACGTCCACGCCATCTGGGTCAAGGGGGAGCGGCGGTGGATCATCCGGTTTGACCGGCATGAGACGAAGAACCGTGCACTGCTCACCTACGAGCTCCCGGAAGCTTCTGTTCGCCAGATCGAGCGGGCCTTCAATATCTATCGCCCGACAAATGGCTGGCTGTTCCCGGGTGGAAGCAAGTCAGGTCACAAACTTCCGTCCACCTTCGGGCGCCAGATCAAGCTCGCAGTCGAGCGGAACCTCGGCGTGCCGTTTAACGTCCACCTCTTCCGCGGCCTCGTCGCGACAACGCAGGTTCGGGAGAGCGAGAATGGTTTTGAGGTAGCGCGCGCCATGATCGGCGACCGTAACGACCGGGTGGTGCGCAACCACTATACGCACGCGGCCGAGCGTCATCTCATCGCCAAAGGGCAGAGCACGATCCAGCGGGTTCGGATGCGCACAGCGCCGATCGCGACTCCGCGACGTTGAGGAGCCTCATGATGCCGAGAAAGGGACAAGAGGGGAAATGCCTGCACGTTCGGGATTGGCCGGAGCTCGACCAGAAGCTCTGGCACGCCGCGCTCGCGACTCGCGGTTTTGAGAACGAGGAACAAAGCCCGGCCTCGAAGTGGCGGCGGACCACCATCCAAACCAATCGAGAAGGTTACGGCCGTTGGATTGACTATCTCCAGCATTCCGGGCACGACTTGGACGAGACACCTACTCAACGGGTCACCCGTGCACGCGTTAGGAGCTATCTGGCCGAGCTGGAGAAACAGGGCGTTTCGATCCGCTCGCGCTGTAACCGGATCTCAGAGCTGCTCAGCGTCCTCCTCGCGATCGCCCCCGATGCGGATTGGGGCTGGTTAAGGCATCGCTTCAAGGTGCTCGATGCGCAAGCCAAGGATGCCCGCCGCCGGCCGGATCCGACTGTGTTGGCCGGCGACATTCTCGACCGCGCCTTCAAGAAGCTTCGAGTGATCGAGGGAACCCCGGATTGCCAGCGTGACCTGTATTGGGCCCTCGCTTATCGAAATTGGCTCATGCTCGCCACGCTCACGCTGGTGCCGCTGCGGCGGCGCAACTTCGCAGAATTGTCGCTCGAACGGCATCTGCGCGTTGCCGGCCAGGAGTGGCTGGTCGAGATACCGGCCAGAGAGGCAAAAGGTGGCAAGCCGCTCATAACGCCAATCCCCCCCGCCCTGCATCCCCACATCCGCTTCTACCTTGAGCAGGTGCGGCCGATGCTGCTGAAGGACAAGCGCTCGGACCGGCTATGGATCACAATTCTGCACGGCCCGATGATGCCGCATAGCCTGTTCATCATGATGACCAACTTTACCCGCGAGGTCCTCGGAAGGGCCATCGGACCACACCGATTCCGGCACATCGGAGCAACCAGCATCCTTCTGGCTGCACCGGGCGAGATAGAAGTGGCGCGCGCCTTCCTTTGTCAGGCTGATTCCGGCACCACACACGACCACTACATCATAGGAGAATCGATTGCCGCCAGTCGCCAGCGAGCGGCCGTTGTGGCGAAGCTTCGGCGCACCCTACCCGGTGAGCACCGCCGAAGAGAGCCGGATCACCCGTCCCCGGAGTCGTAACACTATGATTAGATCGCTGGACGTCGCCGGAACCGCTGGCATATCCGTGGCTATGAGAATGGGGTTGCGGACAGTGAGCCGGCCTTCCTCGCGCGGCACAAGTCGAAGAGGAGTTCAGTATCCACGATATCGTCGCCCTTCTCGGGGAGATCGCGCCCGGTGCAAGCGCATCGAAGCTCTACACCGGAATCAAACGTCCCGGATCAGACCCAGACGTGTCGCTGCCGCCCTCAGCAACTGAGATTCTCGGAACTGCCAAGGAATGACCTATATGCGCGCCGCCATTTACGCTCGGTATTCTTCTGACCTTCAGCGCGACGCCTCAATCGAAGACCAAGTCCGGATCTGCCGCACCCGCATCGAAGCCGAGGGATGGCAGCTGGCCGCTACCTATACCGATCACGCCGTCAGCGGAACCAGCCGGCTGCGGCCGGGCTATCAGAAGCTGCTTGAAGGCGCGCGGGCTGGGGTCTTCGACATTGTCGTGGCCGAGGCGCTGGACCGCCTGTCTCGCGACCAGGAGGATGTGGCCGCGCTCTACAAGCACCTCTCCTTCTCCGGCGTGAGGCTCGTCACCCTAGCGGAAGGGGTGATCAACGAGCTGCATGTCGGCCTCAAGGGCACGATGAACGCGCTCTACATCAAGGACCTCGCGCAGAAGACGCGGCGCGGTTTGGAAGGTCGGGTCCGCCAGGGGCGCTCCGGCGGTGGCCTCTGCTACGGCTACGAGGTCGTGCGCGAATTGGACGCACGTGGTGAGCCCGTCCATGGCGGACGGAAGATCAACGAAGCGGAAGCCGCTGTCGTCCGTCGCATATTCAGATCGTTTGCTGCCGGCAAATCACCGCGGGCCATCGCGCATGAACTCAATTCTGAGAGCGTGCCGGGCCCGGGCGGTCGCCCCTGGGGCGACACCACCATTCGCGGACACGTTCTCCGGCGCACCGGGCTTCTCCACAACGAGCTCTACATTGGCAAGCTCGTCTGGAACAAACAGCGATACGTGAAGGACCCGACCACCAGCAAGCGGCTCGCTCGGCTGAACCCGGAGTCCGCTTGGATCGTCCAGGAAGTTCCTGACCTCCGCATTGTCGACCAGCCGTTGTGGGAACAGGTGCAAGCGCGCTTGGGCCTTATCCGGAACGCACCCAGGACGCAGAAGGCGCTCGAGAAGAAGTTCTGGCTGAAGCGGCGCCCCAAGCACCTGCTGACCGGCCTTGCGCATTGCGCCACCTGCGGCGCCCCACTGGCATCGGTGGGAAAAGACTATCTCGGGTGCAGCGCCGCGCGGCGGCATGGCACCTGCCAGAACCGCCACAGCATCCGTCGTGAAACGGTCGAAGGCCTCATTCTGGACGGTCTGAAGAACCAGCTGATGGCACCCGAGGTGGTTGCGGAGTTCGTGCGGGAGTTTCACGCCGAGCTGAACCGGCAGCAAGGACGGCTTGAGCTCGGTGCCGTGCAGAAGCGGCGCGAACTGGACGAGGTGACCCGCAAGCTCGCCGGGCTCATCGAGGCGATTGCCGACGGTCTTCGTGCTCCTGGACTGCAGGCGAGGCTTGATCAATTCGAGAAGCGGAAGGCGGAACTCTCTTTCGAACTCCAGGAGGCCACGCCGTCGCCTTTGCGCCTTCATCCGAACCTGTCGGAACTCTACCGCAAGAAAGTCGCGGACCTGCAGCTGGCCATCGCCGATCCTGCCACCCGGAGCGAAGCGCTCGAGATCCTCCGGGGTCTGGTAGAGCGCGTCGAGGTGCACGCCGGTAAAGACGGTATCCGCATCGGCCTGACCGGCGAGATTGCGAACATGCTGAAGCTCTCCACCGGAGTGGAGAGCGTCGCGACGGAGCCTCATCGGAGTTCGATAAAGGTGGTTGCGGGGGCAAGATTTGAACCTGCGACTTCAGCAAAATTAGGGTCATAAGCCGCTGATTTAGCTGGTGCCGACGCGCGGGCTCGAACCGTGGACCTACCGATGCGCAGGTTTGCACCACGGCGAGACAAGTGCGGCGAAACCGCCTGCCGTGGCCAGTCGCTGGTTTTCCGTATTATTTCCGTAGTCCACGGTGAAGAAGGCGCAAGGCGCCGTAAGCCCTTGAAAAGATTGGAGCGGGTGAAGGGAATCGAACCCTCGTCGTAAGCTTGGGAAGCTTCTGCTCTACCATTGAGCTACACCCGCATCCCAAAACAAGTCTAGGCGATGCCCGGCTTTCCCATCAAGCGCCCGCTTGATCGAGCGCACTGAGCCGGCCGATGAGCGCCGCGTTGAAAGCTTCGGTCGCCTCGTACATCACCCAGTGTCCGGCACTCGGGATGATGGCGAAGAACGCATCCGGCTGGAAGGAGCGCAACATGTCCCGGCGGTCCTCGACCCAAGGATAAGCCGTGATGTCGCGCCCGCCCCAGATGCCGCCGAGGGGTGCCTTGATCCGCGGCAATACCGGCCCCAGCAGGTTCTGTGGGGCGAAGATACGGCTTTTGACCCGGGCGCGCGCAACGTTTTCGCATTGCAGGTGCACCGCGAGATCGTCGATGCGATCCTGGTCGGCGAACATCAGGATACCGAGATTGCCGCGCTGCAGCGCCGAAATCTCGGCCCGGCTCATATGCCGGCGCGGCGGCCGCATCTCCTGCATCGGCGCGCGCTTCAGCCCCATGCTCGCGGAACCGACCAGCGTCATCGAGCGGAGCCGGCCGCCGCGCGAAGCGGCAATATGGCTGCCGAGCATGGCGCCGAACGAAAAGCCCGCGAGGTCGAAGCGCTCGCCCGGCCCCAACAAGAGATCGATGCCGCGAGCGATGATCTCGGCGAGCCCGTCCGGCGTCACCGGATGCGGCGCATCGGCCGAGTCGCCGAGACCGGGCAGGTCGGCGGCGATGACGCGATACCGCTCGGCCAGCGGCTCGATGTTGCGCAGCCAATGCGTCCAGGAGCCGTAGCCGCCGTGAAGCAACACCAGCGGCGGCCCCGCGCCCCATTGTCGCCAGATCATGTCGCCCGCGCCACAGGGCGAGCGCGATTGCACAGCTGCCGTATCGAGCCGATGCAAAAGTTCGAAGGACGGGTTCATCTCGGTCGAAAACAAGGGATCGAGCTCCGCTCGCCGGCAGGGTCACGAGACTTAGTGGCCGCCGGCCCCAATGCCAAGGCCCGGTGGCTTGACGCGCCGCAGCAGCGGTACAAAATGGTTAGATTCACGGGTTAACGCGATGGAGGGGCCGATGTATGCGGAGATGACCCGGTCCATCAAAGTGACCGTCAAGCCTTTCTATCTGGAGGATCAGTCCTCACCCGGCGAGAATCACTACGTTTGGGCCTATCACGTGCGCATCGAGAATCAGGGCCAGGAGACTGTGCAGCTGCGCCGCCGCCATTGGCGCATCACCGACGGGCTGGGGCGCGTGCAGGAGGTTCGCGGTCCCGGCGTGGTCGGCGAGCAGCCGGTACTGCAGCCCGGCGAGAGTTACGAATACACCAGCGGGACGCCGCTCAGTACACCTTCGGGCATCATGGTCGGCAGCTACGAGATGGAGACCGACCGGGGCGAAAGCTTCGCCGTCGCGATCCCCGCCTTCTCGCTCGACAGCCCTCATCAGTCGATCCGGCTCAACTGAGTGGGCGGCGGCCCCTCGCACTTTGGAGCACCCATTCTCATGACGTCAAAACCCGGGATCGGCCCCGTCGCCACCAAGCCGGTCGCAAGCCGCAGCGCCGCACCGCGCCGGCCGTCGCGCGCGCAGGCCGAAGCGGCGGTAAAGACACTGATCGAATGGGCGGGCGACGATCCCGCGCGCGAAGGGCTCGAAGGAACGCCAGATCGGGTGGTGCGTGCCTTCGAGGAATATTTCTCGGGCTACGAGACCGATCCGGTCGAGCTGCTGCAGCGCACCTTCGAAGAGACGGACGGCTATGACGAGATGGTGGTGCTGCGCGACATCCGCTTCGAAAGTCATTGCGAGCATCATCTGGCGACGATCATCGGCAAGGCGCATGTCGCTTATCTGACGCAGAAACGCGTCGTCGGCATCTCCAAGCTCGCACGGCTCGTCGAGG
>Ga0134126_10008510_pt1 | contig 12912 bp, 21 predicted proteins | sample KB31752_FD_96881 | JGI IMG/M metagenome (GOLD analysis project Ga0134126, IMG submission 96881) | Terrestrial soil microbial communities with excess Nitrogen fertilizer from Kellogg Biological Station, Michigan, USA - KB3-175-2 | ecosystem: Environmental > Terrestrial > Soil > Unclassified ...
CGGGCGTTTGAGTGGCGTCTAGGCATAGATGGCTCGCACTTGATTTCGTTGGCCTGCCGGGCGTCGCCATTCGATGCTGTGGCGTCCCCTGAGCCGCCCCTTGCCCACTAAGGCCACTCCAAGCCATACCCTGACACTGCGACCGATTCTCTGTGCCGTTGTCTCTCCGGCTGTTTGGTGACGTTGCCTGCCAGGCTGAGGGAACATTGCTAGGGCTATTAAGGCCCCTAACAGTTCCACGATAAGCGCGAGTCCCATCATTCACCTTTCAGAATCCATGCCAAGATATCGGCTATGTTTCCATCCTCTGTCACACCTAATTGCTCTTTGTATTCATCGGACCATGGGTCATCCATACCGAATCGTTTAACGTACGGTTGCGAGGGTTCCCAGTGCGGTCCGTCGTCATACCAAATATTGGAATGGGGGCGCGTACGGTAAATGATCCTACCGCTATGAGTATCCCGATCGAATCCTGTTCGTTTCAGATGAGGACTAGAGTCTTGCGTCAATGTCGATGCATCGCTCACGGTGCCCGCCAGACTCCAATCATTACGCCGCAATGCTTGCAGCGCGGTAACCATCGCGAACGCTGGCGTGAAATCAACTGTAGGCCATCCTATGTGAGACTTGCGAGAGAGAGGATAGCCAGGATTGCGCCCCGGAGGATGGAGAGTCCATCGCTGGTATTCAGCATCTATTCGACTGATGTTGGCAATGAAGTCCTTTGCCACGAATCCTCTTGCCTTGAAATGAGGACTCTCACCATTCGCAATGGCTTTCCTAGCCTTGTCATCCCAATACACGCCCGGCTTGAACAATGTCAGATCATGCTTAGCTTGATAGTCCCACTCTCCCAACTGGCTGGATATGGGTAGCGTTGGATGTGGCGTGAGGAAATACACGGCATCGGTGGCCACCATGGCAACGGCTGCCTTGCCGTTGGGATGAGTGGCTATGGCATCTAGGATCATCGTGCGGCACATTGCCGTGATTCGACTGGCATAGATGGGGTTACCGAATACAGGTTCCCCTACCGATTGCGCGAACTTGCCGTAAGTGCTGTTATAGACTAGTTTTGCGGCCTTCCCTAGAGGGGAAGTTTTTCTCACCTCTAGCCGTTTCTGATACAGCCCTTCAATCTCAGCCATAGGTGGCTTGCAGCTACACGGCCGATACTTCACCCATCGTTGAACTTGCTGATACCCTTTATTGTCAAGAGCTTTAATTAGCTTGCATCGCTCAGCCGCTTTTAGCTCATCCCACCAATACCATCCTTCGGTGGCCATTGGCCGGGAAATTCCGCCATCACTATCTCTGTGAAGCATCGCACCAATGTATTGACGCTTCTCTCTTCCGCTGGAAACGTTGGGACTCCATACGTTTGCATAGACGAGACATAGATCGCCATCGTCAACGATAGGAATTCCCTCGCCTCTGGAATACTCGCCATGCAAAAGACAGGGAAGTTTTGCGATGACGGATGGATAGGCTGAGTTGATATCGTATTCATGGCTATCGCCTGGAATTATGCCGTGTAGCATTTGCTCAAACCAACCGCCGAAATAGCTCATTCGTGCGGCTTCTATCATCTCTAGCGAGGCTGCCTCGTTAATCTCTTTCCCCGTTGGCACGCTTTCATTCTTTAGCCACGCTTGGGCAGCCTGTCCAGGGCCGAACCATTTGCTAGGTGGAAGCTCAATGCCAATACTCTGCAAACCAGTGTCAAGCACTGTCATCACACGCGAGAGGACAATGTTTTCAAGACGGTTATACTTCCGCATGTCATCGTCAAGTGTGGCAATGCTTCGCTTTTCTTTACCCTCTTGGATGGTGGCGAATTCTTCCGGCGTGACAATGGCGGTACCTTCCGCCCAATCTTTCGGATTGATGACTGTCAGGAAACTAGATTGAAAGAATCCTCCAACGTCATTGATATACATCCATGGAGCTTTGGGTTTGCATTTGCACGATGGTACGGCGCAGTTACAGAGTTTCGGACGAATTCTTAGCCGTTTCATCGCAAGCATATCGAATTGCCACCCGCCGTATTCCACGGGATGCGGAGCTAGATGGCTGAGAGGTTTACGTCCCTTCACACCTTTACCGGCATCGTAGCGCTTCCGTAGAGCCCTTCCCTCTGCTGTGAGAAGCATCCACGCTCGATCTTCCGGGAGTGTCTTTAAGATTTGTGTGAAGTCGTATCCCAGGAAGAAGCCAACGTATGCCGTATCTGGCTCGTATAGTTGATATAGGAAGTCGAATACCTCCCACCATTGCAAGCCATTCGGATTCTCGATTTGCTTCTCTCCGACTCCGAACAGCACATATCGATGCTCGCCATCGACTGTCATGCCTTCCCCATCTACGCCAACGAATTTGATTGCTTGGCGTCCGCGTGGATGGTGTGTGACCTTCCCTCGACCATTGACATAATGATTAGCCGATGTGACCCGTTTGATGGGTCTAGTGGTATCCAAGGAAGGAGTATTCTTTGGGGCTTTCTCGAATCGCATCTAACCACTCATCCTCAGAGGCATTGACTGCCCATTTCAATTTAGCCATTGGAGGAGCATACTTGATTAGATTGGCTTTGGCTTTCGCCGGATTCCATTTAGGGCTAGTGCCAAAGAGATCTTGTTTTCTTCTATTGACTGCATTGACTAGCCGTTGACGTTCGCCGTGATATTGGGGGAATTGCTGAGGGTTGGAGAGGCTAGGTCGCTCAGGTGTGCGCCCGTGACCTCTGGCGGATTTGAGTGATTCGCCACGCTCGTAAGCCGCTCGGGATACTCCACCCCTTTCGAGCCTACTGCGATAGCCAGGGCTTAGGTCTTCCCAGCCTTTTCTAGCCATGGTGGCTGCCTTTAGAACTGAGGTTTGGAGACTTTCACGGGGCTAGGAATACGCATGTATTCACAAAGGGTCAGTGAGTTGACTACCTTGCAGAATCCGTCGCAGTCAATGCAATGGACTTCTAATCCCTCGAAAGTCTTTATGAGGCATAGCGTCGTATCGGCTTCCGCGAAACTCTCCCAATGCCCACACTCTAGAATGACGTAATAGCCGCGATTTCTAATCCAATCGACAAGCCATTGCGGACGTCGGTAGCGCGGAGAGTGGGAACCCCCCGCCGCGATAGGTGCGGCGGGGGATTCCGGAGACCTCTTGAATTGCATTACTTGCGAACTTCTACCTTGAAATCCTTCATGGGGTTGAGCTTGCGACCGGTAGGAATGTCCTTGACGTAAGTGATCCGTACCCACTGATCCGGCTTGACGTCTTCCATTGCCGTATTGAGCTTGTAGGACATCGGGAGGGCGTAGAGGTTGCCGTCCCGTCCGACGAACAGGAAGCGGTCGAATGCCTCCTGATCCTCGGTGCCGGGGTCAATGTGTTCGGTTCCCTTGTATTGCCCGACGAACTGATCCCCAACGGTGTCAAAGATGACTACCGTTGCCGATTCGTCGACGATTGTCTCGAATTCCCAATCTTCTGGAACGGTGGTGACATCGGGAGTCTCTTCGATTTCTTTCTTGGCTTTGCCGGTCATTTGGCGTGTCCTTTCGGGAGTGTGCACCGTGTGCCTCGGGTGGCTGGCGGTGCGGGTGTGATCTCAGTGTACGCCCTGGTCAGGGGCTCGCCAAGTGATCATGACACCGCAGCGTCAAGATCATTCTTTACAGGATGTAACAAGATCATTAAGTGTCCTTGCAGGTCAGAGGTGCTATACTGGGCATACCAATGTGTTCCGGGTTGACACATTGTAATGACAGGGGGCGGGTGTGAATGGCAATGAATGCGGGTCTTTCAAGCCCCATATTGGCGCACTATGTCGAGTGGCCTCCGCTCCGTAGTGTTTGGGGTGGCCTTTCTCCCGCATGAATGTCATTCCGCCCGCCCCCGTGACGAGAAAAGGACTGCCAATGAGTTTGCGAGACAAAGCTAAGGCTGTAGTAGAACTACCTGACCAACTGAATAAGATGACTGTAGTTGTCATCACAATTGGCATTATTAGTGTCATCGCTTTCATGATGGCTTCTCTTGCGATGGGAAGGACTCATCATGCCGATTGACATGTCTGCTGCCACCGTAAAGGCCCCTCCACGCAAATCTGCCGCGTCGCGAGCATCTACTGCTACTCCCAAGTTGGTTGAGTACAAAAGTCCCGTAGAGAAGCGTACAGAGGGTTTGAATGGCCTCGGCCAGTTGGGCCAGGGTCTTTGCCTCATGATGGGCCAGTATGCCGATGCGGCAGCCATCGGTATGCATTGGGGGCCGGTTGCCTCCGAACTGGCCAGAATTGCAGACAGCAACGAAACGATAGCCAAGCCTATTGACTTCATGATCGAAATCGGTCCGTACGGCGCATTGCTAGAAGCCGCAATCCCATTCGTTCTGCAAATCCTCGCCAACCACAAGCTAATCAAGGCTGAGGCAATGCTGGGCTCGAATGTCGTGACTCCGGAAGTGCTTGACGCTCAAATGAAGGCGCAGGTAATGCGGACGCAGGCTCAAGCTATGAGAGCGCAGCAGGCAGCGCTAGCCGATGCTCAGGCTGCACAGGCTGAAATGGAAGAAATGATGCGTGCCCAACAGCCGGTCGCGGCGTGACAACGCCTCTTTTTGAGAGTGAACGGGAATCCTACGTCAGTGAAGGCGGGATTCTCGTAGTAGCACGGCGTACATTTGCAACGGAATACTTTGACTATGATCCGGGCGAACATGTTGTATTCGGTGGGCCAACTACACATGGAAAGACAACGCTTGCATTCGATCTATTGGAAGTGGTTGCCAAACCATCATTCCCTGCATATGTCGCTGTGTCAAAGCCGAGAGATCCTGTCACTAGCAAGCGTGGAGAGGCATTAGGGTTCAGATTTGTCAGCGAATGGCCTCCACCTGTTCGTATTCAAGAGATGTTCGGAGGGGAAAAGCCTCCGGGTTTCATTGTATGGCCTCCATTTGGTGACTTGAATACTGACATGGAGCGTTGTGCAGCCATCACTGAAAAGCTTTTGATGGAACGCTATGCCCATGGTGCCAGCAAGAAAAACAAGGGTGGAATCCTTGTAATGGATGACACCATGATCAAAGCTAAGATCATGGGTCTAGACAAGCCAATGGTTACCATCCTTGCCATGGCTGGCGCTATGGATTCGGGTCTATGGATCTTCATTCAGAAGCCAACCGATTCCGGCCGTACGGCGGTATGGGGTTACGAACAGGCATCACATCTATTCTTCACCAAAGGCGGGGACGATCAAATGCTAAAGCGATACGTGGAAATCATCGGCGAGAATGGTCCTATCGCTAGGCGAATCATTCCCACTCTCAAGCCGTATCAATTCCTCTACGTTCACAAGGTAACGGGCACGATGTGCATTGTGGATGCTAAGCCGGAGGGAAAATAATGACTACTCGTGTACGTCATCTTTTCAGTAGTAAACATCACTATCGAAAGACTACAGCCGTTGGCTCTGGAACGGCAGCGCATAAGAAGGCTGGAAAAGCAACCGTAGCGAAGCGCAGCAAGTCAACTAAGACTGCAATGGTAACTAAGGTAGTCAAGCGACGGAAGAGTAAGTGATGACTACTCATCAGCCGTATTGTCAACATAAGGCATTAGGACACACTGACGCTGCAAAGCGTTTTTGTGACACATACAATCTCCACAAGATTGGGGCGGGTAACGGAGCTATTGGGAAATGGATTGCAATTGCTCTGGCGGATGGTCGATCGGATGACACGCTTTATGATGACAAGCGAGCAGCCGTAACCCATCAAAGAGGCAATGAGCAGTGGTATGCATTCATTAAGATTATTCCGCCGAGCATGAATGTATGTGACGCGGAAATCATGCTCTCAGTTCATCGTCGCATGTATGACGCTGGTCTGAGGATGACTGATCCTGACGACAGGCATGGCGGTAAGGATCTCATCAAACGTGCCTCGGTAGAGGATCAATTGGCCCTGACACGTGGTGTCGCAACGGGTCTCATTTTCCCATGGGAAAGGAATTAACTTGCAGCCAAATCCGAAGGGTGGGACGACGGACCCTAAGGCTCCCCCGCCGCGTCCGTATCCGTTCCCCGTTGGCGTCTACGAGTCGGGTGTGCAGGATTACGACCAGACTGCCACGATGATTGCAACGCCATTCCAGATGCCCCTTTGGAACATCTCTCCGACGGGATGGCTCCGGGGTCTTTGGTTTGATTTCACCATGACAACCGCAGGCAATGCCGCGACAGTCGTATTCAATCCCGATCCAACTGCGGGCGGTTTCTCGGGCACTCAGAAAGTCATTCTGTATGACCTTGGTGGAGAGGTTGTCTTTGCACTGGCCGGGTATGAATGGCTCGTGATGAACAAGTTCGGCGGTTACTTTGAGGTTGGCGATCCCCGCGCGGATGTCAGTTTCTCTCAGACTGCCGGTGCTGGCGGTACCGGAGGCTCTTACCACTACCTTCTGTACTTGCCTCTCGAAGTGGTTGCACGGGATGGCCTCGGGGTGGTTCAGAATGAATCCAAGCCGGGATGGAAGGTTGAGCTTTGGATGGATTCCAGCGCTCAGACCTATTCGACTCCACCGACCACTCTTGGCTCTCTGCGTGTGCAGGGCTTCCCGGACTCCTACACTGAGCCGGCCGGTGCTGCCCCGAATGGACGACCATTCGCGCAGACTCCTCCGCTTCCTGGTTCTCTCCAGTATTGGAAGTCGGAGAATAACCCGCTCCCGTCTGGCAATGCGAAGTATGACCTTACGAATGGCGTTGGTTTCCCCATTCGTAACATCATCTACTACGTTCGGGATGGCGGTAACTCCACGCGGGCGACTGCCGATCCGAACTGGCCTTCCCCCGCAACTCTTTTGCTGGGTAATATCAACTACTTTACCCGGTCAAAGAATCTGTGGATTGCCAAGATGTCCCGCTCCTTTGCGCTCTCCAATCTCGGCGCAACCTCTCCGGCGGTAGACACCGCGCAGGGGCGAGAGAATGGTGTCTTCCCTGTCTGGTTCACTCAGGATATGTCTAGCCATCCGGGCGATGAGCTTCGGTTCAAGTATCTTGACACTCAGGTTAACTCTCTGATTCGTCTGCAAGGTACTTTCGGTGGAACGACGACATTCTTTGCTCTTGTTAACTGGCTGGCGACTCCGAGCAAGAATCGCTATGCGCTTATTTCCGGAAGTGGAGCGTAAGTAAATGGCTACTACGTCGAAGGATAAGACTTCCGGTGGGGCTGAGGAAGTCCAGGGTTCTAAGGCATCGGCGGAATTCGCTACGCAGGATGCGCCTCCAAAGGTGGAGGAAGATACTTCCGATTCGGCTACGCAGTCTTACGTATGGCTTGCGGATGGGTCAGTTTTGCGGGTGAGGAATGAAGATCTCCCTCCGGCTGGTCACCTGACGTTGGGTCATTGGCAGCGTGGGGACAAGGTTTATCTCGTAGTGGCAATCTACCCGGTCGAGGATAAGGGGCAGGTCAGTGAGTAAGAATCAAATGATTACGATTGGCATCACTGCGGTTGTGACGCTCATTGTTGCCAACAAGCTTCGGACTCTTCCGCTCGTGAACAAGCTTCCAACGGTTTAAAGTAATGGCGGAGTCAACTGGTTTCATTCTGGCTGCCGCCGGGATTGCTGCCGCTAATGAAGCCATATTCGCTCCGGTAGCTAATGGCACTCCCCTATGGGTCGACTTCAATTGGCGACTCATACCGGCAACCGCGATTGCAGCCCTTACCCTAGCGGGATTAGAACAGATTTCACCTCCGCTAGGGAAAGGGCTTGCAATGCTTGGATTGCTAGCTGTATTGATTCGGCCGATGGGTAACGCACCATCTCCCGTTGAGAATGCCTCCAAGTTGTTAGGACTGAAATAATCATGACCACACTTCAAAAATGGCTTACGGCACTTGTGGGGCTCGGGGCTGGTTACCTTGTATTCGCCAATCCTGATGCTTTCTACAAGGCAGCTACAGGTGTCCGTTCATTGACGGCAGGCTCCATCGTGGATGTCACCACGGGTGGTAAGAAGTAAATCTAAGGAGCCTTAATGACGTCTCCAATCACAGGGCTATCCGCTCTTGCGGGTTATCAATCGGTTGACGAGTGGAATCAGGCAACGCCAACCGATCGAATGGGTGGACCTGCTAACCCACTTCATGCAACGGGCGCACCCAATCCATACGGGCGCGGCTCACGCATTGGTACGCCTATCGGTCCGGCTGGCCCAGAAAGCAATATCGTTGGCGAGTTTGAATCGTGGGCGTTGACTCCGGCGGGCAATGAATACGACGACCCGCAGTTTGACCACACGCCTAGCCGTAGGGCCGGCCCCGCTCCACGTGGAGTCATGTCCGGTCCGATTGATGCCGTATCGCCTACAAGCATTGCATACCAATTGCAGCAGTCATACATGTTGCATGGAATCAACACAAATGCCGCCGCTCACACTCAGCGTAATATAGATGCTGAAAATGATGCGTGGTATACGATGGAACAAGTTAACTCCGGTCATACTGATTTGCAGCCGTCGAGCCGGCAAAGCATGTCATCCGGCTTCATGTGGGGTACACGCGATAGAGTGCAATCATTTGCACAACAAAATGAATTCGGATTCGATAGCGCACACGTTCACAGACGATACGCTCAGAGTCCTATTCCCGGTAACTTCATGTGGATGAAACCGGGCGGACGTCCAATGGTCAAGGGACTTCCGGGACCCGCACGCCCCGCCATCGGCCCTGATTCCCCATTTACGGGCGATGACTTGGGCGCATCATTCAGCATCGATGGTGCCATGTTGCAAAACGTTCCGACCGAATACACTCCTCCACCTCAGCCTACGCTAGCCGCTTCCGTTAACTCCGAGCAATTCGACTCGGTAGTGGAGTGGTATTAAATGGCACTGGAGGGAACCCTTAATACACCATTCGGCGCAGTTAAAAAGAAAACTGCACTGATTGGCGCTGGTTTCGTCGCTGTATTGGGTGGCATCGTCTACTGGCGAGAGAAGCAATCCGGCGGGCTCAATTCCAGCAATGCCAATACAACTGGTGAGATTGACCCTGCGACTGGCTTTGTCTATGGCACTCAAGAGGATTTGAACGCCCTAGCCGCGCAAGATGGAGGATCACTCAATACCACGGTGCAAGGAGGTGGAGGGGGCGGGGGAGCAGCGAGCATTCCGCCCGGAGGGACATCCGGAACGGGATTCACCAGTAATGGCGAATGGTCGCAAGCGGTTATTGAATACATGACAAACAATAACCTTGTGGAAGATCCGACGCAGTTGTCTACCGCATTGGGCAGATACATTACGGGTGGATTCATTGATCCTGACAAAGACGCGGCATTGTATAGCCTAGTTCAGCAAGCAATCGCAGTGAAAGGCTACCCGCCGGTTACGGGTACGCACGGTTTCCCTCCGGCTATCAACACGCATCCCGGGACGACAACTCCACCGGTAACGAATCCACCACCCACGCCACCTCCGAAACCCCCGCCTAAGCCATTGCCTAAGCGTCGATATGTTGTCGTGGCGCAATACGTCACAGGTCATGTCGTATGGAATTCTACGCTGTCAGGCATTGCAAGCCGATCGGGGCGCAGCGTCTCTCAACTGGCTAGCTGGAATGGAATCACGAATCCCAATATAATCCATACCGGTGCACACATCTGGATTGATCCTCCGACCGGCTTTAGCGGCTCGGTAGAGTGGAAGGGTTAGGCATGTCAATCAAGTCGATTCTCAAGCCGGAAGGCTCGACAGTGGCAGGACTTGCCACGATCGGCACGGTATTCGCTGTGTATCAACTGAATGCCGGCCCCGTAGTCCAAGCTGCCGCAAGTGACCCGAATCACCCTGCGCTTGAAAACTCGCGCAAGAAAGCGGGGTATACCTCCTTTGCATTAGTTGCGGCACTGGGCCTCATTACCAGGGATGCGAATATCATCATTCTCGGTGGAGGCACTATCATTGCGATGGAGCTTTCATATCGTCACGCCATCATGGCGCATCCACAGAGCATGACTATGCAGAACCCATCCCCCGCAACGGCATACGAGCCTGCCGAGAATGTCATCCCGATGTATCAGCAGGGGGAGACAGCGTAATGGCTGTCAATGGTAAGGCTCTGGCTGCCGTTGGTATCGGAACCATATTCGTATGGTCAGGTATCAGGGGCGGCTCAGTGCTGGGAACCATTGGCGACCTAGTTAAAGGCACCAAACCGAGCGGCACCGTAGTAAACCCTGTGGCATCCACCGCGACCCCTCAGGCAACCGCAGGGGGTCAAGCAGCGGCCGGTGGACCTCCGATAGGGGGTCAAGGCTCTCAACCGGCCCTAGGCTTGGCAGGGATTGCCGTTCAATATCAAGGACACGCCTACAGATTCGGTGGAGCTCCGGGGCCGAACCTGGCTAACCCATGGGATTGCTCATCCTTCATGAATGCCATCATCGCAATCAAAGGAGGAAGAGCAATCCCGGGGTATAGCCCCGGTAAATACACTGGAAACACTCATGGTCCGTCCACGGCGCAATGGATGATATGGACTGGCATGACAACCATTCCACGCTCGCAAGTCCAAGCCGATGACATCATCTTGTGGTTCGGTCATATGGGAATGGCAATTAGTCACGATGAATTCATCAGTGCATTGAATCCAACTCTAAAGACAAGAATTGGGAGTATCGACGCAGGGGTCGGCAGAGGTCCAATCCTTCGGATTGGAAGGCTGAAATAATGGCATGGTTTTATAACCAAATTGCGACACATCCCGGCGTTGATCCAAGCTTGGCCAATGACACACACTCGGGCAAATTATCTGAGTACGAATTTTTTCAATCGACTGATTCAAAGGCAATAACTTTCTACACCTTCTTTACTACTGGCAGCAATCCGCCTATGTTCGGACCTTTTGCTACACTCGCCGAGGCACAGGCTAAGGCAGCGCAGAATAAACCTCAATCCGCCGGAGAATTCACACAGAATCTTACCGGTGGCGGGAATCTGTTCGGTTTGAGTGACGCCTTCAATCTAAACGTTACTCAATGGCTCATACGAATTGGCGAGATTGCATTAGGTATCGTCTTGATTGCAGTTGGTTTTGCCAAGCTCACAGGGATAGATAACAAGATTTCGACTGCTGCAAAAGTGGTCACTAAAGTCTAGGTGAGGTAAGTATCGTGGGCATTGAGGATCACACCGTACAGGTTCACGTTACGAACCTCGACCAAATCAAGAATTTCGCCGATCCACCCGCAAAGCCACCATTCGTCAAGAAAACAACGCTAAAGACATGGATCATCGATCCGGCGGGCACTAATGGCCCTAAGAATGTCCAGATTTGCGACTACGAACCGACACGACTGCGAATGGCAATTCAAGTCATCGACGTTGCGGTAACACTGACACGTGAATCGCCCACAACCTCTCCCGACACATCCACGGCTAGCAGCGCTCCACAGGGCCTCTATCTACCGCCAAACGTCGCCGCTCAACCATACGAATTCTTCGGACCGGATGCCTTCTGGCTCAATAGCCTGACCGCAGTAACCCGAGTGACTGTCATTAAGGAATACTGCTAAATGCCAAGAGTCGCACTCCGCGTAACTGCCGTAGTGACATTAGACGGTAGTGGTGGAGGTACGGCTAAAGTAGGGCCATTGTCGGCAAGAGAAGTATGGTATCCGGACAACGTCGCCATTAGCATTACCGGTGCAACCAAACAAGCCAAAGCCACAATGTATATGGGGCCTGATACCACGCAATCAAACTTCCGGGATAACTCCACGTTTGCATCGGGCGATAGCTCTGGCGCATGTAATGCCGACGTGGTGAAATCTGGTATGTATATCTGGGCAGTATGGACTAACGGAGACGTAGGAAAGCAAGCCATCTTGACAGTAACAGGACTCAAAGATGTCTAACACGCTTCCCCCTCCTCCGGACAGACCGGGACTAGGCAACACATTCAAACGACCGATTGACCTCCTACAAATTGGCAATACAGGCGGCCCCGGCTTAATAATCGCCGATACTGTCCCGACAGAGCTTAACAACTACTATGGCTCTGGATTGGGCATTCCTCTCGCTCAAGCCTATATTGGAATACTCAATTCCAATGGGGACTATTTCTATATCGTAGCCGGAGTCAATGCCGGTACTGACGTATTTGCAGGGGCCGGCGTAGTCATCGGAGGTGCGGTACGCGAGCTATTGCGGGGGGAGTCAGGGCCAGGGCTCGCAACACCTGTCAAAACCTCCCTGAGCCCTAACGGGGGGCACGTATTCCTCGGCTCGAATTCCTCCGGAGCATGGTCCGCACTTAGCAACAACGGCGTATTAATCGTAGGAGAATGGCTCTCATTCTTTGCTGGAACTGAAATCAACTACGGGGGAGCGTCCGGGGTCAGCCTCTCCCGTGGACCACTCCTATTTGTAAGAATCACAAGCAATGTTGCTCAACTGGCCAACGTCAATGAACAGTTTCTATTTGACACAGGAAGTTCATATACTTTTACCAATGGTCGAGCATATCTAGTAACGGTATCAGGGCAAGTTAATTCTACGGCAGTGCAACGTGTTCGCTTCCGTGTACGCAAGAATACACTTGCGGGCACTATTCTCATAAGTTGGCCAACCATCAATATCGATTCTGCCTCAACCGATGTACCTGTATATGTTCAAGGAATCATTGTTAATACAAGCGGCGCCGATGTTACGACCAAACTCGCAGTAACAACGCAAGGCACTGCCGCAACAGTAATCAATTACGATGGCCAAGCTGCACCGACGCAAACGTTCATACGAGCGGAAGATATCGGCGATACTAATATGTATAGTGGTGTGAGCCTCTAATGACTGTAAACGACACAGCTAGCGCATTCGCATCGACAG
>Ga0134126_10008513_pt1 | contig 12910 bp, 7 predicted proteins | sample KB31752_FD_96881 | JGI IMG/M metagenome (GOLD analysis project Ga0134126, IMG submission 96881) | Terrestrial soil microbial communities with excess Nitrogen fertilizer from Kellogg Biological Station, Michigan, USA - KB3-175-2 | ecosystem: Environmental > Terrestrial > Soil > Unclassified ...
CAGGGGCAGCATCCACCGGGGTCGGGTGTTGATGCCCCGGCTCTTCCAAGTTCGCGGCAGCGGGAAAGTCTGCTAGGATCGCGCGGCGGCGCGACGCTGCTCACTCACGACAAGCGAGGCCGCTGTGGCAAGACACAGCGATAGCGAGCACAGGCCTCAGGACATTCTCGGCGAGCCCGAGCCCGGGCGCGCTCGCTCGGGCAGCTGCGCCCGCGCCGATTCCACCCTGTCGCCGGCGCGCGAGATCTGGCGCGTGCGGCGCGTCTCCACGCTGTCCGCCGTCGCGGCGTCGAGACTCCGTGCGGCGTCCGACCTAGCCTCCCGCCCGATGCCGCATCTCCGCGGCTTGGCGCTCGCGCGATGGACCGATCTGGTGGCCGCCGCGCTGGTCGGCGTGGCGTATTACCTCGGCGCCGAGCTCGCATTCTCGGTCGGCACGCTGTCCCACCTCTTCGCCCCGCTCTGGCCGCCCAATGTCGTCCTGCTCACGGCACTCCTGCTGGCGCCCTACCGCACATGGTGGATCTACATCGTCGCCGCGCTGCCCGCGCATGTCGCCGCCGAGACGCAGATGGGAATGCCCGCTCCCGAATGGCTCGGCGCTTTCATCTGCAACGCCGCATTGGCGCTCGGCGGCGCCCTCGGTTTGCGTTTCACGGTGAAGCAGCCGCCGTGGCTGGGAACGTTGGCGGCGGCGCGGACATGGATTCTCATCGTCGCAATCGGCATGCCGGCGCTTGTCGGGCTGGTGATTGGAGGCGGCGCCATCCTCAGCGGCGGAAGCATCGGCACGCTCGGCTTCGCCAAGCGCTGGACGCTCGCAAATATCGCGAGTGGCTTGACGCTCGGACCTCTGCTCGCCGCCTGGATCGGCGCCGGTCTCGGCTGGACGCGCGCGCCGCCAAGGCGCTGGGCCGAGGCCGCTCTCGTCTTCGCCGGCCTCGTCGGCAGCGCCTATTTCGCCTTCGGCGCCGCGGCGGAGAACTGGCATTTCCCAGCTTACGCCTGCCTGTTCATACCGTTGCTGCTCTGGGCAGCGGTCCGTTTCGGCGCGCTGGGCGCGACCGGCGCGATCTTTGTCGTGACGGTGGTAGCGACCAGCGGCGCCATGCAGGGACGCGGCCCCTTCCTCGGCACGTCGGCGGAAAACACCGTGCTCTCGCTGCAGATCTTCTTCGGCGTCATGTCGGCGCCCTTCATCATCCTGGCCGCGGTAACCGAGGAGCGCGCGCGCGCCGCGGCCGAAGTCAGCCTTGCCGAGAGGAAGCTGCAGTCGATCCTCGACAACACGCCCGCCAGCATCTACGCGCGCGACCTCACCGGGCGCTACATACTCGCCAACCGCAGCGCCCGCCGCATTGCGCGGCTCCCGCCCGACTTTCTCGGTCGGACGCCGAAGCAAGTGCTGTCGGAGACGTTTGCGGCGGAGAGTTCGATATCCGACCGATTGGCGCTGGAAAGCGGGCAATCGATCACGCGCGAGGAGCGCATCGCGCTGCCCGAGGGCGATCGCGTTTTCCTGACGACGAAATTCGCGTTGCGCGACGAGAACGGCCTGACCTATGGCCTATGCGGAATCTCGACCGACATCACCGCGCGCAAGCGCGCGCAGGAAGACTTGGAGGCAAGCGAGGCGCGGTTCCGCGCCATGGCCGAGACGGTGCCGGCCATCCTGTTCACGGCCGACCGCGACGGAGGCTGGGAGTATGCGAATCAACGCTTCTTCGAGTTCACCGGCCTCTCGCCGGCCATGGCCGGTGCGCCCGTATGGTCGGAGCTGGTTCATCCCGAGGATGCCGCGCGGGTCGGCGCTGGCTGGCGGCGCTCGACCCGGACGGGACAGCCGTTCTTCGAGGAGCTGCGTTTGCGCGGGGCGGATGGGCGCTACTACTGGGTGGTTGCGCGCGGGCGCCCGATCGTCGATTCGCAAGGACAGATAGAGCGCTGGTTCGGAACCGCCGTCGAGATTGACGAGATGAAGCGGGCGGAACGCGAGCTCCGCCAGACGAATACGCGCTTGAGCGCGATATTGGCCAGTATCAGCGACTTCTATTATACGCTCGATGAAGATCTGCGCATCACCGCGATGAACCCGCAGGCGGCGGCATATGCCGGCGTCAAAGTGGCAGAGGTCCTTGGCCGCGACGTCCTTGACGTCTTCCCGATGTTGCGAGGCACGCCGCTTGAGGCGGCCTATCACGAGGCGCTGGCTACGCGCGCGGTCGTGCGTGTGGAGTTCCTCAGTGTGATCCATCCCGACCGCTGGCTCGACGCCAGCATCTACCCGCTCGACGCCGGCATCAGTGTGTTCAGCCGCGACGTCACCGAGCGCAAGCGCGTCGAGCAAGACCTGCACGACCTCAGCGGACGCGTGCTCCAGTCGCAAGACGAGGAGCGTCGCCGCATCGCACGCGAGCTGCATGACGGCACCGCGCAGAATATCGCCGCCGTCGCGCTGATCCTGCGCCGCCTCTCCGAACTCCCTAATGCGCGCGCCGACGAGGTCCAGAAGCCGCTGGAAGAATCATTGGCCATGGTCGACCAATGTCTCTCCGAAATGCGCACACTCTCCTACCTGCTCCATCCGCCGCTACTCGACGAGATCGGGCTGACGCCGGCGCTGCGCTGGTATGTAAGCGGTTTCACGGCGCGCAGTGGCATCAAGGTCAGCCTGCAGATCGCCGCGGATATCGGCCGGCTATCCTCCGATATCGAAACCGCGCTCTTCCGCGTGATCCAGGAAAGCCTGGGAAATGTCCACCGGCATTCCGGCAGCAAGACGGCGACGATCAAGCTCCGGCGTGCGCGCGAAGACGTCGTGCTGACCATCGCGGACAGCGGCACCGGCATCGCGACCACATGGCCGGCGGATTCCGGCGAGGAGATGCGCTCGCTAGGCGTCGGGATCGCCGGTATGACCGCGCGCCTGCGGCAGCTTGGCGGGACGCTCGACGTGCGATCGTCACACCGCGGCACGACGGTTCGCGCCGTCGTGCCGCAGCGCCCGGTCTGATCAGAGACGGCGACCACCGGCCCGCATCGTGCGAAAATTTATCGTGAGGCGAAAAATCGGGCACCTGGCGCTTTGCGAGGACGGTCACGCGCGCGGGGCCGATTGGCATCGGTGCCATGAGGAAGACTGGGTCTCGTCGCCAAAGTAGCCGAGGTGGCACCAGCCGGCAGCCGATCAGCGCGTAAGGTGATTTTTCACCGTTTCTAAGCGAAGGGCCCGAGCGAATTAAGTCGCGCCCGTGGCTAGCATAGAGGTGTGGTTCGTCGCGTCCGTTCGGCCAAGGCGGATTCGCCGACGATGCCCGGAGGGGCCGCGCAATTGCTCCCACAGGTGCGCGGCCCCTGTTTTTTTCCGCTTGCCGTCCTCGCGATGATGCTCGCCGGCGCCTCGGCCGCACCTGCTCCGCGCGTCGACCGTGATCACCCAACCGGCCTTCAGCGACCACACCGCACGGGATCGATCATCCGTCGTTCAGGAGCGTCCTTGCTGAGTCGATTTCTCGAGCACGGCGCCAAGCTCGTCCCGTTGCCATGGTTTACGGACGAGCAGACCGTCGCGAGGCGCCTCGCTATCGAGCAGGAACATCGGTGAGTATCTGGTGGTGTAGACGACCGCGATGACCGGGTTTATCTGGCGCGCGAGCCTCGCCAGCTCCGGGCCGTCGCCCGTGGTGCCGGCGACGATGTCGGTGAACAGGATGTCGACAGAGTGCCGCTGGAGCACGCCGAGCGCATCGCGATCGCTTCCTGCGGTGATCGCTTTGTAGCCGAGCGACTCCAGCAAGACGACCGCGCTGTCAAGAGCGGCGGGGTCATCATCCACAACCAAAACAGTCGCGCGATAATCGGCTGCCATCGAAACTCCTACGCTCTCGGTGGCGGCGCTCCTTGCTCGGTTCGGGCTCGTTCTTCGGACAGGCGGCCCTTGATCGCTCGTTTGCCGGCCTCGCCTTCCAGCCGCCGCCACGTAAAGAAGCAATCCATTACGGCGCCTGGTCGGTGCAAACCATGAGCCGAGTGGCGGTATGTCCTCTGCTCCCAGGAGCAAGCACCTAAGCACGGAGTTCCCCGCCGATCGACTTCGGGGGTTGACCCCAACGCGCTTGCGCCTTTCCCCTACCTCCCGCAATGATGGTCAGACCAAACGCATGAATCTGTCTGTAACCAGACATTCAGCCATAAAAATCACACTTGTGCATCGGATTTTCTATTTAAACTGGCGCCGCTCTGTAGTTTGGCTGGCGCGCTAAGCCTCGAGCAGCCGATCGAGGGCCGCCCGAATGGCTTCGTAGCATTCGCAAGCGCGGGCTTCGAGCCGGTGCCGGTCGACGATGGTCACGCGACCGTAGTGATACTCGATGATGCCCGCCTTCTGGAGCGCACTGGCGGCGACGGATACACCCGCGCGCTGTACCCCGAGCAACATCGCGAGAAATTCATGCGTGAGGGGAAAGCTGCCTGTTCTCGCGCTGTCATGCGCGATGAGCAGCCAGCGACAGCAGCGTTGCTCGATCGAGTGAAGACTGTTGCATGCTGCCGTTTGGATGAACTGCATCAGAAGCGCGTGCGCGTAGCGCAGGATCAGGTCACGGGACCGCGGGCTCAACGCCATTTCCTCGCCGATCACACCCGGACGCACGCGCAACGCGGTGCCCGGCGCTTGAACGACGACATCGACCAAGACCCGATCGATACCGACGAGGGAAGAGAGGCCGACCATTCCTTCAACCCCGATGGTCCCGACCTCGACCACCGACCCGTCCCGCATTGCCTTGACGAGCGAGACCAGCCCCTGCTCGATGAAGTAAATGTGCTCGATGACGGTGCCGGCGGCATGGACCACCTGCCCGTGCTCAAGTTCGATCGCCTCGAGGTGGGGCGACAAACGGTCATAGCTGTCGGCGGGCAGTGCCGCGAGGAGCCGGTTCCCTCCCTGAGGCCGATCGCGCGCCTTATGCGCCATCCCAGCGTTCCTCTGTCGTGAAGACCAACACGGGTAATTTTTCGATCGCCGCGACGTAGCTGAAGACGGATCGCACAGTCCGCCCACACTAATACGTTGCGACAGCGGAACGGTATAATCTATAGTGGAAAGAGCCGATAAATGAATAGGTAAATTCTGAGGGCCTCGACCGGCGACGCGTCTACCCGGCGGCGGGCTGCACGGCGGCCCGACGCCTCTGCGACATCGACGATGTCCTCAGCGATCGGTGGGGACGCCCGCGACGGCTAGAGCGGTTGCCGCACGGGCCGGTCTGCGGCTGTCGGCGTTGTGGCGGGCACCATAATCGCCTGGAAACGATCGAGCGATACCACCGCACGGACGGTGGCGCCCTGCCCGCCCGAGTGGATCGTCAGCTCACCACCGAGTTGATGGAGACGGACCCGCATACCGGAAATACCGAGGCCAAGAGAGGCGATGTCGGCGTTGGAGCCGTGCTCCATCAAGATGCCCCGGCCCTGGTCGGCGACCTCAAGGACAACCTCCTGCGCCGATCGCGTCAGGCGAATCTCTGCAGTGGCACTCTCGGAATGGCGATGGATATTCGTCAACGCCTCCTGAAGCACGCGGAACAAGGCGCTTTCGACGGGCCGCGGCAGCCGCTCCATGTCATCCTGAAGGGTAAGCCCGATCGTGATGCCGCTGCGGTTCTCGAATCCGCGCACGAGCCAGCGAAGCGCCGATGGCAAGCCCAACTCGTCAAGCAACGGCGGATGCAGAAGGTAGGAAAGAGTTCGAATCTCCTGCAGAGACAGCTCGATGAGCTTGCGCATGTCATCGATGAACTCGCCGGAAGCGTCGTCGAGCACGAGCCGGCTCGTCAAGCGGTCGATATCGAGCAGCGCGGCCACGAGATTCTGCGCGGTGGTGTCATGAAGCTCCCGCGCCATGCGCCGCCGCTCCTCGTCCTGGAGGCGCAAGAGGCGCTCGGCCAAATCGCGCAGTCCCGTCTCCGCCCGCTTGATATCGGTTATGTCCCCCTGCTCGATCACTAGGCGGCGCGCGCCGGCGTCACCGAACCGGATGGTGCGCATCTGGAACCAGCGCAAACCTTGGGGACCCGGACGACTGTAGTCGAGGCGAAAGCCCTGACGCTGCCCGCGCAAGACCGCGCCGATGGCCTTCACCGCTCGCTCCGCCTCGGTCGCGTCCGGAATCGCGGCGTCGCAGATCACCGCATAGTCGGCACCGACGCCATGGTCGGCTTGGCGAATGTTCGTCTCCCCGGCGACGCGTCGCCACGCGGCATTCACGGCGATCACGACGCCGTTCTCGTCGAGGATGGCGATTTGCGCCGGCAGCGCGTCCATGGTCAGCTGCAACAGCTCTTGAGTGCGGCGTGCCGTAACCTCTGCGGCCTTGCGCACGGTGATGTCGCTGAAGAAGACACTGAGGCCGTCGGCCCACGGATAGCAGGTGACGTGAAACCATCGGTCCGGAAAGGTCAACGATGGACGTTCCATGCGCAACGGACGGCGGCCGCTCAGCACGTCGCGCAGACGCGTCTCGATGTCGGTTCCGACGAGCTGCGGCGCGACCTCCCACAGGGTGCGCCCGACCAGGCGATCCGGCGCCTCCTGGTAGTACGCCGCCGCCTTCGGATTGACATAGGTGATACGCCACTGCCGATCGACCGTGAAATAGGCCTCATCGATGCCGGATAGCACCGCCCTGAGTCGGTCGTTCGTGCCGCGCAGCTCCGCGTCGGTTTTTTTCAGGTCGTCGATGTCGATGGCGGCGCAGAACCACCGGACGATCTGACCGCTGGCATCCCCGATCGGACGCGACCGCACCAGGAACCAGCGATAGTCGCCGTCCCTCGCCCGCAGGCGAACCTCGTTCAACAGCAGATCGTTGGGATCTCTCAAGCCGTGCAGAATGCGGGCCTCGTCATCCGGATGCAGCGCGGCGCTCCAGCCGAAGCGCAGCGCCGTGCCGGCCGGCATACCGGTGAAGTCATAGAAACGCTCGTTGACGAATTCGCATTCGCCGCCGGCGGCGCAGGTGAACAGGATGCAGGGAGCGGTATCCGCCATCACCCGGAACCGTTCCTCGCTCGCTGCGATGCGCGCGCGGAACGGGCGGTCGATCCGCGCGCCGATTACCAGCGCCATGCCGATAGCGGCGGCCAGCAGCAGCCCTCCGCCGCCACAAATGAGCCAGGATGCCCGGCGCATCGGCGCAGCGATGATGTCCTGCGGCACCCCTACCATCACGGTCCAGCCGGATACGCTGGACTTGCTCTGCGCGACGAATGCCGGCGCGCGCTCCGACATGATCTGCTCGAAGCTCGGCGAGCTTGGATCGCCTGGCTCGAGTTTGCGCGCACCGCCGGCATGGAATGTGATCGGCGTGCCCCGGCGATCGAGAATGGCCGTTGTCCATCCCGGCGCTATGCGCTGGTCGAGCACGCGCGCCCAGCTCTCGCTCGAATTGGCGAGCGACAGGACATACGCCACGCGGCCGCCGGCGATGACCGGCATGCCGGCGCCTACGGCGGAACGGTCGGCCAGCGGCGCATAGTGGAGATCCGTCATCGCGCCATGCCGGCTCTCGACAATCGTCGAGAGCACCTGCGTCGCTGGCTCGCTCATTGGTGGGAGCGGCGACCCGTAAGGGCGAAGCGTCGTCGACAGCTGATGTCCTTCGGGGTCGAACAGGACGATCCAAGAGCCGGGCGGCTTGGGCACCTCGACCGCCTGCTCGTGGAACCGCTCGAGGTCGCCTCGGTTGAGCGCGTCCGACACGGTCAGTCCGGTCAGGAGAGCCTGCGCCGCGGCGATTTCCTGGTCGACCGCGCCGGCCGAAGCGCGCGCAATTGCCTCGGCTTCTGCCTCGATGCCGGCGCGGTCATGCACCGCCTGCGTTATCAGGAGGATGGCGGGGAGGCAACCTGCCAGGAGCATGCAGGCGATCGCCAGCAGCAAGACAGAAAATCGCACCGGTATCCGCGCCAGCGCGGCGCTGCCCGACTTAGTTGAACCTTGCTCGCGTAGCCCTGCCCCGTCCAAAGAACCCCACCCGGCGGTGTTTGCCGTCAAGCAACATCGCCTGCCGCCGCGCTGCAAGTCGCGGTACTAAAAAGGTTCAGTCTGAACAGTTGCTTGCCTTGAAGCGGCCGACGCATCGGCAGTGACGCCGCTCCTCGCCTCTCACGCCACGCCGGAAAAGATATCATACATGGCGAGACGACGTAATCCACATTGATGGTCTTGGCTACGGCATATCAATGCGCCGCATCCTGGCTTTACCCGAGAGCTTTTTCCGGCGTGTCGATGCAGAGTGATGACATTCCCGATGAGGCGTCATCGATCGCCTCAGCCTCGCTGGTCGGCAGTGCGCCGACCAGCTTTTTTTGGCGGCCCGGCAAGAACCAGCGAGAGCGAGCTCCTGACAAATCGACGGGCTACGCTTCGATGACGCTGTTGCGAATGGCGTAGCGCACCAGCTCAGCGATGGAATTGATGCCGAGCTTCTTCATGATCGCGGCGCGATGCGTCTCGACCGTCTTGACGCTGATGCCGAGCAGCGCCGACACGGCTTTGTTGCTGCGGCCCTCGGCAAGCAACTGCACGATTTCGCGCTCGCGCGCCGTGAGATGGTTGAAGCCCGGGGTTCTTTCATGGGCGTGGCCGTGCTTGAGATAGGCGTCAAGCATGGTCTTGGAGACCTTCCAGGTGAAATAGGGCTTGTGCTCCGCCAGCGCCTCGATGGCGGCGACGATCTGGCGCGACGCATCGGATTTGAGCAGGTAGGCGCGCGCGCCGGCGCCCAGCACGTCGCGCGTCAGCTCTTCCGTCTCGTGCATCGTGAAAATGAGGACTTCGGTGTTCGGCAGCGCCTTCTTGATCTGTCGCGTCGCTTCCAAGCCGTTCAACTCCGGCATGGCGAGATCGAGCACGACGACATGCGGCGAGAGCTTCAGCGCGAGCTCGACCGCCTGCCGCCCGGTCGCTGCCTCGGCGCAGACCTCCCAGTCCTTGCGGCCCTCCAGCAGCTGGCGCAAGCCCTGGCGGATCATTTGATGGTCGTCGGCGATCAATATCCGAAGCATGCTTCGTTCCGCCTGCCTAATCGCGCCTCAGTCCGGAATTATGCGCCAATTGCTCGCGGTAGCAAATCGTTCTCCCTGTGAGACAAAGAGGCATACGCATACGCTGCCCGGCCGCGAGCGTCACCGGCTTGGCACGCGGAACGTAGCCACTTTGTGTGCTGTGCCGCCGACAATGCGCTTCGGTGGATTTGGTATGGGCTGATCATCGCCGTTTCCCACCGGCTTGGATGTCACGCTGTCGGCGAGCGCCGTCCGCAACCGCGAAAAGCATCTCGGCGATGGATCGGTGCCCCTCGGTCGAGCACGCGCTAGGAATAGTGTGGATCGCCGGAGGTGCGATGCAACATCGGGTCAATTGTGGATGGACGACATCAAATGACCGTACCCACCGAGCGGGCTCGCGGGGCTATCCCACGGTAGGTGCGTCCCCGCCGCCGCGGCGCAACGACCGACCCCGCCCGCCGGGGCCGTCCGGTTTTGAGCACGGCGGCAAGGCCATCGGCATTCTCGCGCATGGTGGGTGCCCACGGCGCGACGCCAGCGCGGCTTTCGGCATGCGCCCGATACCACACCCCCCGGATATTTTAGCATTTCGCCTGACGGCATGGACGGAGAGGTTGTGCACGACCGCGGTCGCCGCCACTCGCCGAGCGGTGACTTTACCGACCTCTCAAGCCACCACATCCGCTGCGCCCGTCAATGTCCCGAGCGCGTTTACTCGGCCAGCCTCGCCACAAGGTCGCGCGCGAACTGCGACAGCGTGTCGTCGCGCGCCCCCATGATCACGATGCGGTCGCCCGGTATCGCGAGCGCGAGCAATGCCTGGCCGCATGCCGCGCGCTCGGCGAAGGCGTCGGCCCGTCGGCCTGCCGCGCGCACGCCCGCGACGATGTCTTGGCTGGTCACGCTGCGCTCGACCGTACCGCCGAAATAGATCGGGTCGGGCATGACCAGGATGTCGTCCCCATGAAGGTTGTGGGCGAAGCAGTCGATGAAAGCGTCCTTCATCAGCCGCAGCGGCCCATAGCCATGCGGCTGGAACATCACCAAAAGCCGCCCGGGAAAAGCATGCAGGGTCGCTAGGGTCGCGGCAATCTTGTCTGGATTGTGGGCGAAATCATCGATCACCGACACGCCGCCGGCGACGCCGACCAGCTCAAGCCGGCGGCGCAGCCCGGCGAAACCCGCCAGCGCCGCGGCCGCCTCCTCCATCGTGACGCCGCACGCACGGACTGCGGCAATCGCGGCGAGCGCGTTCGCCACGTTGTGCCGGCCAGGCACGGCGAGCCGCACCGGCACGGATGCTGTGCCGCAGCGCGCCAGGAAGGCGACGCCATCGGGTGCGGGGGATATCTCGAAAGCGAGCAGATCCGCCTTGGCGCGGCCGAGACTGTAGGTCACTCTCCGATCCGCTGGCAGGCCGGCGGCGAGCGTCGCCGTCTCGTCATTGTCGAGATTGAGGACGGCGAGCTGCGATTTGCCGATGAAGTCGCCGAACAGACGTCTGAGCTCGGGAAGCGATTTGTGATCGAGGGCGATGTTGTTGACGACCGCGACTTGCGGCACGTAGTGAACGATCGAGCCATCGCTCTCGTCGATCTCCGCCACGAAGAGATCGCCGGCGCCGACAATGGCGCTGGCGAAGGGCGCGTCAGGCACGACGAAGTTCTTCATCACCGCGCCGTTCATCACGGTGGGCTGGCGCCCGGTCCGGTGCAATATCCAGCCGATCATTCCCGTGGTCGTCGATTTGCCGCTGGTCCCGGCCACGCCGATGCTGTCCCGCGCCGCGTTGAACAGCTCGGAGAGCAGCTCGGCGCGCGTCATGAGATGCGCGCCGACGGCGCGCGCCGCCTGGACATCGGGAACCGTGCTCTCGACCGCTGCCGAAGTGACCACGGTAAGGTTCGAGCGTGTAATGCCGCTGCCGTCCTGCGGGAAAAGCTTGATGCCCTGGGCGCGGAGGAAGTCGAACTTCTGCGCCGTGCGTCCCTGGTCGAGCGCGCGGTCGGAGCCGGCGATCGCGCAGCCTCTCGCGCGAAGAATGAGCGCGAGCGGCAGCATGCCGCTGCCGCCGATCCCGCAAAAGAAATAGTGCCTGTCTCGCTGCATCGGCGGATGCTACAGTCCGCGCCAGGCCGCCACAAGGGAACGCGTCGTCGCGGGAAGAGATGGGCCAGGACAGGGTGAGAATAGGCGTGGTCGCTCCCGCCTCGCGACTGGAGCAGACGACCGCTGACTCCGTCCTGCAGCTGGCGGAAGCACTCTATCCTGCTCGCCCGCCCGAATTGTACTTCTCACCGCAATGCTTTTTATCGTCAGGCCATTTTGCCGGCGATGACGAGACCCGCGCGCACGCTTTTCTCGAGGTGGCGAATGACGAGCGCTTCGACGCGCTGTGGTTCGCCCGCGGTGGCTACGGCTCGTGCCGGCTCGCCGAGCGCCTACTGCCGGAACTGACGGAAACGGCGCGGCGCAAGGCCTATCTCGGCTACAGCGATGCCGGTTTTCTCCTTGCCGGGATGTACAAGGCGGGGTTCACCCGGCTGGCGCACGGGCCGATGCCCGCCGATATCGGGCGGCCGGGGGGCGACGCTGCGGTCAGGCGAGCGCTCAGCTTTCTGGTCGAGGGCGCGGCGGATGCGCTGGAAGCGACGGTCTCGCCCAACAAGCCGACGGCTGCCTTCAACATCACTGTCCTGAGCCATCTTATCGGCACAATGCTCGAGCCCGACCTTACCGGCCACATCGTCATGCTCGAGGAAGTGGCGGAGGCGATGTATCGCATCGACCGTGCGCTGTTCCAGATCACCAGCCATGCCGCGATGCGCGGCGTCGCCGGCATCATGCTTGGACGATGCAGCGCCATTCCGGCGAATCAGCCCGACTTCCAGCAAACCGAGGAAGATGTCGCGCGCTATTGGTGTCGTCGCTCGCACATACCCTATCTCGGCCGCGCCGATATCGGTCACGACACCGACAACAAGATCGTGCCGTTCGGGCGCTGGAGCGCTCGCGGCTAGAACGCTGACGGCCGTCATGGGTAGGCCCTGTGCCCCCTAGCTCTACGGCGAGCTTGCCGCGATCAGCAAGATGATGGAGCCTTGCTCGAGCACGGCCGGCTAAGCCGTGCCGCCGACGCGAAACGCTAGCGCCTTCTCATCTCGCATGCCGAAACATCAACGATCAGTGGGGCGTGACGTCAATCGAATCCGCTGCCGACCACTGTCTGGCCTCGCGCGCGTCACGTCCCGATTGGTCAAAGTCATCGAGCGCGCCCCGGTGCGTCTCCTTGCCGCAGCACGCCACCATCCCCGCCGCGACCGCCATCGAGGCAGCGAGCGCCATCGAAGCGACGCCGAGGCCGGGCACGAGCGAGGCGATGCTGAGCGCCTGCGCCGCGAGCCCGCCGAGCTTGCTCGATCCAGCGACCAGCCCTGTGCCGCGCCCGCGCACCAACACGGGATAGTTCTCGGCCGCATAGGGCAGCAGGACCGCGATGATGCCATTGACGCCGACCATTAGTCCCGCGAGGAGCAGCAGGAGATGGTCGTTCACGAGCGCTAGGCCTGCGTCGATCAGCGACAAGCCGAACAAGCCCGCGGTCGTAACCACGGTGAGCGCGAAGAGCGTCCATTTCGTGCTCCACCGCCCGTAAAGCAGGGCGACCGCGAACATTGTCGGCAGCGCCACCAGCGCCGAGCGGAAGAGCAGCACGTTCGAGCCCGCAACATCGAGGCCGCGCAGCCGGAGCTCTGCCGGGAGCCATAGTAGCAGGCGGAAATTGACCAACCCCCAGGCGATGCCAACGTAGTTGAGCGTCAGCGTGGTAAGGCGGAAGG
>Ga0134126_10008514_pt1 | contig 12910 bp, 11 predicted proteins | sample KB31752_FD_96881 | JGI IMG/M metagenome (GOLD analysis project Ga0134126, IMG submission 96881) | Terrestrial soil microbial communities with excess Nitrogen fertilizer from Kellogg Biological Station, Michigan, USA - KB3-175-2 | ecosystem: Environmental > Terrestrial > Soil > Unclassified ...
ATCGCCAGCCGCATCAAGTCTAAGCTCGAAGAATTCAACGTGCGCGGCTCCGTAGTGCAGATCAATCCTGGCCCGGTAGTGACCACTTTCGAGTACAAGCCGGAAGCAGGCATCAAATATAGCCGTATTACGACCCTGACGGAGGATCTCTGCCTCGGTCTGCAGGCCGAATCGGTGCTCATCGAACGCCTGCCCGGCAAGCCGACAGTCGGTATTGAGGTGCCGAACACTCGCCGTGAAGTCATCAGCCTTCGCGCCATCCTCGAATCCGACGAATTCCGTGAACCGGCATCCAGGATGACGATTGCACTCGGCAAAGATATCAACGGGCGGATTAAGGTCTCTTCCCTTGAAACCATGCCTCACCTTTTGATAGCCGGTTCCACCGGGTCAGGCAAAAGCGTGATGCTTAACGGCATGATCATGTCGTTTCTCTACAAGGCAACCCCGGACGAGGTGCGGATGATCATGGTAGACCCGAAGCGCGTCGAACTTGGCATCTACGAGGGAATTCCCCACCTTCTAACGCCGGTAATTACGGAGCCGAAAAAAGCTACCAATGCGCTTCGGAACGCCGTGCTCGAGATGGAGCGCCGGCTGAAGCTGCTTGCCGCGCAGGGGGTCCGAAACATCGATCAATACAACCGCAAGATGGCGCAACTGCGGCAGGAGCCGCGCAGCTTATTCGATGAGGCGGAAGACGATGACAATCTGAAGCCGCTTCCCTACGTGCTGATCCTCATCGACGAATTGGCCGATCTCATGATGCTCGAGCGAGCCAATGTCGAAGAGTGCATCACCCGACTGGCGCAAATGGCGCGCGCGGTCGGCATGCACCTGGTGCTGGCGACGCAGCGCCCCAGCGTTGACGTGATCACCGGATTGATCAAAGCGAATTTCCCGTCCCGCATCAGTTTCCGCGTGGCAACGCGCGTCGACTCGCGGACGGTTCTCGACAGCATGGGCGCGGAGCACTTACTAGGCAAGGGCGACATGCTATTTCTGCCGCCGGGCTCATCGCGGCTTACGCGCGTGCACGGCGCGTTCGTGACCGAAGCAGAAACGAATCGGGTGGTGGATTTCTGGAAAGAGCAGGCGTCTCCCGAATACGATGAGAGCTTCCTTCTTACTCCACCTTCCGAGGAAGACGCTGAAGAGGCCGAAGCCTTCGACGGCGAGCAGGACCCCATGTATGAGGACGCGGTCCGGGTAGTGGTCGAAATGGGCAAAGCTTCGACCTCAACCTTGCAGCGGCGCTTGCGGCTTGGCTATGGCCGCGCAGCGCGCATCCTCGATACGATGCAGCGTGACGGCATCATCGGCCCTCCCGATGGAAGCAAGCCCCGGGACGTATTGAAGCGGCCGGATTGGTTGCGAGAGGTAGAGGGACAGCTGCGGTGACCGGCGGGGTCAGCGGATTTCAGAGCCTGATTCTGATCGCGTGGACACTTGGGTTCGCCGGCACGCCGCTCGCTGCCGCCAATTCTGTAAAGATCGCTGAGGTCACGCCGCATGTACTGGTTTTCGCAACCAGTTCGGGCAATGCCGTTGCCTCTGTAGGACCCGATGGAGCTTTGCTCGTCGGAACGCCGTCGGTCACCAGCACACCGGAAATCAGCAGCATCCTTGCGAGCCGCACAAAATCGGCCGTTCGTTACGTTGTGATTGCGCCGGAAGACCTGCATCATTCCGAAGGCGATGCCGGATGGGGCAGACGTGGTGCGTTTGTCGCCATGCAAGAGAAGGCGCTGGAACGTTTAGGAGGACACGCCATGGGGCCGCCCAAACCGTTGCCACCCCGCCTGGTCGCGATCGGAGTCGACCGGCCGCGAATAGCCTTTTCGGACGTGTTGACGTTTGACGTGAACGGCGAAGCCATCCACGTTGTCCATCAACCGCCAGGCTATAGCGACGCAGACGCGATTGTGCATTTTCACGTGGCAAACCTGGTCTATCTGGGCGAAGTGTTTCCGGGCGACGGATACCCGGAAATCGATCCCGCGCAAGGCGGCCAGTTAGATGGTTTCGTCAAGACGCTCAGCGAGTGGACCGGCGAAGACCTTCACGTCGTACCCGTCAGAGGAGACGTGATGAACGGTACGGATGTGAGAGCATTTCGGGATATGATTGTGAGCGTTCGCGACCGCGTGAAACGCATGCTCGAGGCAAGTCAAAGCGAGAGCCGGATCATAGCCGCGCACCCCACACAGGACTTCGACGCGCGATGGGGGCATGGGCGCGTGCAGCCTGACGCATTTGTGCACGAAGTGTATAGCGCGCTAGTCGCCAGGTGAACAGCGTCCAACTGTAGGACCGAGGCTTTTTACGCCGTAGCTGCTAAGCGCCGGACAGGTGCAGAGCGGCGCAGACGTTCCGCGTTGACGACCCTCGGAGTCGGGCGACCGCAGGGGCAAAGCCGGCTGCTGATTTCAGCAGTGAAACCGGTGTGAACCAGTCTTCCCGCCGGTGTTCGCAAGTCAAGTTCCCGGCTGAACAAAGCAGGCTCAACCCCCGACTGCAAATGCCAGCCGTCCTGAGCCTCGCAATCCGCGCCGAGCAACTCGCCGTCCTCCGTTACTAACAGTTCGTAAACCGGGAGGCCGAACGACTGCCACAGGAGAACGCGAAAAGCATCGCTTACCGGCACTTCGCCGCAGCTCGTAAGGATGAACACAGCATGGTCGACGCTGTTGAAATCGATCTGCCCGGCCTGCATCTCTTCCGACAATTGCTTCAGCCGCATCGCAGAGCCGATCAGGACCTGAGGACGGAACGCTTCGAGTTGCAACCATTCATTAGCGGCAAAGACTCTTACTCCATCGAACACCGGCGCGCCCGAAAGCTGTGCCTGACGGACTTTGCCCGAAATTGCGAACGGAGATTTGTTTCGTTCCCCTTTTCGCGGACGAACTGGCAAGCCAAATGACAATCGCTTCATCTCGGGCGTCCTGAAACAAAGTATGGGAACGGAGCCAACTTGCCGTACAGGTTAATCCGAGGCGGTCTGGCTCACGGTGAATGCGGTGCGCGGCTGGTGCACCCGCTCGAGATTTTGATTGAGAATTTGCGTGGCTTGCTGTTTGTCGAGCCCAAGCTCATACAGAGCCGTCGCCTGCTGCTCGAGAATGGCGGCTTGCCAGCCCCGCGGGAAGAAGCTGGAATCGGTTCCGAACAGCAGCCGGCCCACGCCGATGAGGTCGATACTGCGGCGAAAAACGGAACGCAGGTCCAGGCCTTCGTAGGCCATCCAGCGATTCGTACTCGATGTGTCCAGATAGACATTCGGGCAAAGGTCTGCGAGCATCAGAGCTTCACGAAACAGTCCCGCGCCGAAATGCGGAACGATGAAACGAATGCGCGGAAAATGCAGCGCGACCGGATGCACGTCCAGCGGATTCGAGAAGCGCATGTCGAATTGGCTGGGCAGGCTCAGCTTCTTGCGAACACCTACGCTCAACGCGCCGCAATGAACGAACACGCTCAGCAGATGCTCGGAAGCCAGCTCGAACATCGGCAGCAGCCTTGGATCGGCGATTGAAAACTTATGCATGGCCGGAAACAGGCAGATGCAATGAAGGTGCGGATTCAGCGCGGCGGATTTCACGCGATCCAAGGCATCCGTTTGCAACGGGTCAACCATGAAATATCCGAAGAAGCGTTCCGGGGAGGCGCTTACTGCGGCAGACACACCGGCTTCATCGCCCGGCGCGCTCCCAATTAGACAGGCGCGGCGAACTCCATAGCGGTCGAATTCGGCAAGCCAACGCTGTGCGAGCTTGGCGGGGTCGGGCGCGGGTATGTCCCAATTGAGCAGGCGTCCCAGCGCATCGATATCCGTCAGTTTCTTTTGACGTGCGAGTCCCCGGTAGAATTCGCGCGAAAAGAAGTGAACATGCGCATCGTTAACCGGAAGATCGCCCCAGGGCGTTTGGGCCATAATGCGTCGATTGTAACGAGTGTCGAGATCATTCACCGCGATAGCGGCCGCACGGTTCGGGAATAGCGCAACCCGGTTGACGTGGCGATCTGAGAATTTGAAAAATGCTTCATCATGTCTCACCGCTTCTGGTGGAACGTGAAGCATGGTGGGGCACATCGAACAATCAGGAAGCGAGTTAACTTCCGACAACGAGAGGAGGTTCCATGTTCAGGAAAGTCGGAATTCTGGCGTTGATCGTATCGGCTGGGATAACAATTCTGGAGCCCTCGACGGCGACAGCGGCGGACCGGCATGACCGGGACGGATATCACGATCGGCGCGACCATCGCGACCGGGATCGACACAGAGACCATGATCGCGACTGGAGCAGGCACGAATGGCGCGAGCATGAGCGGTGGGACAGGCGGCGTGACCGGGGGTATCTATACTTCAATTTCAGTCCAGCTCCGCGCTATTACGACTACACGCCTGCGCCCCGCTACAGGTACAACGCTTATCCGTACACGAGCTGTCCGTATTAAAGGCGGAAACGGGCTCGCGATCGCTGCACGCCGGATGTCCGTTTCCGCACAGCGGCGTTCCGCGAACGAGATTTGTAGTCGCAGAACAGTCTTTACATTACATGCGCTTAGCTCAGCCTCGCGGCTACCGCTTACGTGCATAGAGAACCGCCGTGGAAGGTGTGCCCTCAGACCTGAAGTTTGTCCTGCGGAGCCTGGCGAAGAGCCCTCTCTTTACCGGAGTAGCGGTCCTTTCGCTGGCGCTGGGAATCGGGGCGAATTCGGCAATTTTTTCGCTGCTCGACCAGGTGATGCTGCGCAGTTTGCCGGTCAAAGATCCGCAGCAGCTTGTATCACTCGATTGGGATGGCACGTTTTCCGGGTTCGCGTGGGACGCTCACACCTTCTCTTACCCGATGTATGTTGCGTTCCGCGATAAAGCCGGCGCAGCTTTCAGCGGAGTGATCGCCCGATTCGGCACCCAAATCGACGTGGGCTGGAAAGGCGCCGCTGAACGTGCAAACGCGGAGCTGGTCTCGGGCAACTACTTCCAGGTGCTTGGAGTCGGAACAGCGCTTGGAAGAGCGCTCACACCCGGCGACGATCTGGCAAGAAATGCGGAACCCTATGTCGTTCTCAGTTACGGTTACTGGCAGAAGCGATTTGGAGGAAGCCAGGGAGTACTGAATCAGACCGTTTATGTGAACGGTCACCCGATGACGGTGGTGGGCGTAGCACAGCGGGGTTTTAAAGGAACCGATCCAGGCGCGCTGGCGGAAATTTTCGTGCCCATGACGATGAAGGCTGTCGTCACGCCGACCTGGGACAAAATAGACGATCGGCGGGCGATATGGCTGAACATACTTGCGCGCCTGAAACCCGGAGTTTCGGCCGCACAGGCCGAAGCCGCGGCGACGATTCTATATCGCCAGGAACAGCTCGAGGACCTCAAAGTAAATTCGCACGCCACCCAGAAGTTCCGGACAAGATACCTCAAGAACAAGTTCGCCCTGGTAGAGGCCGGGCGAGGACTCTCCAGCATTCGCGATGAATTCTCGACGCCTCTGCTGGTGTTGATGGCCATGGTCGGCACGCTGCTGTTAATTGCGTGCGGCAATGTTGCCAATCTGCTGATAGCGCGCGCCGCGGCCAGGCAAAAGGAGATCGCCGTCCGGCGATCGCTTGGGGCGAATACGCTTGCCGTCGTTCGCATGGTCCTGACCGAAAGCCTGGTTCTTTCACTTGCCGGCGGCGCGCTGGGCCTGTTGGTTGCCTCCTGGAGCGGTTCCATTCTGATGCGGATTCTGCCGCTCGGCACAATCGCGCCACTGGTTTCCACGGCGCCACACCGGCGCATTCTGCTTTTCACGTTCGCGGTGAGTATCCTGACGGCTGTTGTATTCGGCCTGCTGCCGGCGTTACAGATCGCCAAGCCGGACCTGGTACAAGCCCTGAAGAATGAGACGCGCTCTGTCATTGGAGGACAACTGCGGCTGCGAAAGGGAATGGTCGCGGGCCAAGTTGCGCTCTCTCTGTTGCTTCTGATCGGCGCGGGCCTGTTCGCGCGGAGCCTCCACAAGCTGATGGAGACCGCCACCGGAATGAGAACGGATCACATCCTCAGTTTCTCCATCGATCCTTCGCTTTCCGGTTACTCCGATCAAAAAGCGCGGCATCTTTTTCAGGATCTCGAAGCGCAATTCGCGGCCCTGCCTGGCGTACAGGCCGTCTCGGCAGCGGAGCAACCGCTCCTCGCCAACAATCAGGAGATGGATACAACGCGCGCCGAAGGTCATCCGTATAAGGAAGGCGAAAACCTGAATCCGACAGTGAATCATGTGCTTCCAGGCTTCTTCTCCACGATGGGCATTCCCTTGCTCGCCGGCCGGGAGTTCACCGCGCGGGATCTTTTGGCGCCCCGAAGGTTGCGATTATAAGCGAAAACTTTGCGCACTTTTTCTTCCCCAACCGGAATCCCCTGGGCCTGCATATTGGCTTTGGAGATCCGTTAAGAGTAAAGACCGACATCGAAATTGTCGGCGTGGTCAAGGATGTCAAACAAATCGATCTGAAGAAAGCACCGGGAAATCAGGTCTGGACGCCTTCTCTTCAGAGTGAACATCCTTCGAACATCACGTTCTATCTCAGAACTTTTACTGATCCTCAAGTGATGTCATCACAGGTTCGAATGACGATTCGGCGTATCGATGCCTCATTGCCGGTTTTTGACGTCAAAACGCTCGCCACGCAAATCAAGGAGACCCAGTATATCGACCGGCTCATCAGCATGTTGTCCGCGGCCTTCGGGATCTTAGCCACTCTGCTTGCGGCGGTGGGGCTTTACGGTCTGATGGCGTATACGGTTGCACGGCGTACACCGGAACTCGGCATTCGAATGGCTCTCGGCGCACAAAGGCGCAACGTGCTGAAGCTGGTAATGATGGAAGTCTTTGTATTAATAGGAATAGGAATCGGAGCGGCCCTTCCCGTGGCGCTTGGGCTTGGGCGTTACGTGGAAAAGCAACTTTTTGAAATTCATCCGGCCGATCCCGTAACACTGCTAGGAGCGACCGGCATTCTCACGGCTGTCGGCGTCTTGGCAGGATATTTACCCGCACTCCGGGCTACCCGCATTGATCCCGCAATTGCATTGCGTTGGGAGTAGTTAACTCGTTAAACGGAGCAGCGGGTTACCCGGGTGCGGGCGAAACGTTTAAATAGCCCTTCGACGACCAGCAAAAAGGCTGATCAAGAACAGGACGATGAAGATAATGAAACAGATTTTGGCGATTCCGGCCGAGGCCGCAGCGATACCGCCGAAGCCGAGAATGGCCGCGATGATCGCGATCACCAGAAACACCCAGGCGTACCAGAGCATGTAGTTCTATCCTCCGTATACATCAGAGCAACTGCACTGCCAGAAGCGCGGGAGCTCGAATTTCCAGCCCAAGCAATTCTAATCTAAGGTGTTAGGCTGGGCTGAATGAAAAAAGCCGGCGGCGTAACAAAGCCGCGGATACTGAATAAATTTCGCGTGGACGGAAGAAATGCATCACTCGGCGCCGATTACTTCAACAAGTTAATCGTTCCCCTACAGTTGGGCGCGCCACAGTGGCAAACGACCCGCTCCACTTTCTTGTCGAACTGGTAATCCACCGTAAGCTCCTCGCCGGTGTTGATGTCCCGGCGGCTCATGTAGAGAATATGGCCGCGGATAATGCGTGCCACCAGGTTTGGATCGCACGAATGATTGATATACTCGGCGCCGGAACCGCCCACCGAGCCGTCGATTGTCCAGTAATTATCCAGCGTGAACAGATATATAAGGTCGCTGGCTTCGGCACGACGCTTCGTCTCACGCCGGCTGATTCGCTCGCCCGTGTACTCGATTACCTTCCGGTTGCCGGGGATGAATTCGGCCGCGTACACTCCCCAACGGTGAATCTTTGACGACGCGAGCCTCATGCCGAAACAGGCATATGTAGCGTCTATGCGGCGATTTCCGTTCGCCCCTGACGTTCCATTGGCAGATATGCTTGTCGCCATGATCGTCAGATTAACGGATATGGAGAGGTTTTCGCCACAATTCGAGGCGACTTTACTGTATTTTTTGTTTCAAAACAGAGATGAGTTCCCGGACAGCGTCGGCGCTCTTTTTTAGCGCGGCCTTTTCATCATCTTGCAGTTGGATTTCGTAAATCTTTTCAATGCCGTTCTTACCCAGCTTCACCGGCACTCCCACGAACAGTTCGCGAATTCCGTATTCGCCGTTCAAATACACCGCGCACGGAAGCACCTTCTTCTTGTCCTTCAAGATAGACTCGACCATCTCCGTGGCCGAAGCGGCAGGCGCGTAATATGCACTGCCCGTTTTGAGGTACTTGACGATTTCAGCACCGCCGTCGCGGGTGCGCTGTACCAGGCGGTCTATGGTCGCCTTGTCGATCAGCTCTGAAATCGGTATGCCGCTGACATTCGTGAATCGAACCAGCGGCACCATGCTATCGCCGTGGCCGCCCAGAACCATGGCTGTGACATTCTCAAACGAGACTTTCAGCTCCTCCGCAATAAAGGTACGGAAGCGCGCGGTATCGAGGACACCCGCCATGCCGATGACGCGCTCGCGTGGAAAGCCGGAAACCTTCAGGGCCGTCCAGCACATAGCGTCTAACGGATTTGTTACCAGAATGAGGATCGCGTTTGGAGATTGCTTAACGGCTTGTTCGGTCGCGCTCTTCACCACTTCATAGTTCGCCAGCAGAAGATCGTCGCGGCTCATGCCCGGCTTGCGCGGAAAGCCCGCGGTAATCACCACGATGTCAGATCCGGCTGTTTCTTCATACCCGTTCGTACCCGTGATTCGGACATCGTAACCCTCTACGGGCGCCGATTCGAGCATATCCAGGCCCTTGCCCTGAGGCACGCCTTCAACTACGTCCACCAGAACAACATCCGCCAGCTCTTTCATGGCTATCTTTTGCGCGGTATTTGCTCCAACATTACCAGCGCCAATAACAGTTACTTTTTTTGGCATGCCTCGCTCCTGAGTTTGTAAATTGCCCGGGTCATGATGCGAGCGCGACGAGAATCATCGGCTAGTGAGAATCTTCCACAGATGGTGGCGCGGCGCCGCCCGTCTGCCCTGCAATCGAAACCGCAGTATATCAACAGCAAAATCGGAGCCGGTCCCGCGCTTCAGCCGCGCGGTAATCTGGTTGTTCGGTGTTTCTAGACACCAGAGAGGAACGCATGAACGGTCATACGCGGAATCACCTTCTCACGTCAATTGCGGGATTCCTTCTTCTCCCGCTTACTTTCGCCAACTCTTACGCTCAGGGCCTATCTTCCTCAGCTTTGAATGCGGTTTCTTATGGCTCATCGCAAACCGTGTGGAGTACCAGTACGGTTCCCTCGAATAACTACGGACCCTATATTCCGGCAGAAATGGGTGTCCAGTTTGAAGTCAGTCAAGCCGGCCAGATTCAGGGCGTGCGCTTCTACAAGGATTCCCAAAATACAGGCACTCATGTCGGGCATCTCTGGACTTCCGCGGGGAAGCTGCTGGCGAGTGTCGTATTTACAAACGAATCGCTTTCCGGCTGGCAGTCGGCTATGTTCTCCACGCCCGTTACCGTTCAGCCGAATCAGCTCTATGTGATCTCGTATTACTCGCCAACGGGAGCCTTTTCGAGCGATTTGAATTATTTCAGGACCTCGCATACTAGCGGGTCCATAACTTTGCCGTCCTCCTTACAGACCGGTGGGAACGGAGTATACAACTTTGGGGCGCAGGGCTCATTTCCGAGACAGACTTACGAATCCGCCAATTACTGGGTGGATATCATCTTCGCTCCCCAGCTTGCGACCGGATCTTCAATCAGCATCTGGAGCAGCAATGCAGTTCCGGCGAACACTTACTGTCCATATATACCTGCCGAAATGGGTGAGCGCTTTCAGGTTAGTCAAGCCGGACAGATCCAGGGCATGCGGTTCTATAAGGGTTTCCAGAACACCGGTATTCACATCGGGCATTTGTGGGATGCGCGAGGCGATCTGCTCGCCAGCGTCACTTTTACTAACGAGTCTTTTTCCGGCTGGCAATCGGCGAACTTTCCGGCGCCTGTAAGTGTACAAGCCAATACGACTTACGTGATTTCGTACTGGTCAGCGACGGGAGCTTTTTCAGTAGATCAGAATTACTTAAATAACCCATACACCAGCGGGCCCATCACGTTGCTTTCCTCTGCGCAGGCCGGCGGAAACGGTGTCTATAGCTGGCGTGGGCAGGGCTCGTTCCCTACGCAAACCTATAAGGCATCTAATTACTGGACAGATGTTCTTTTTGTTCCTTCGACCACAGCGCCACCGCCCAATCCTCCTCCTCCGCCGCCACCACCACCACCGCCGCCTCCGCCTCCGCCGGGATGCACCTCTCCCTACACGTATCCGAATACAAGCCGGTCTCCTTCACCCGCGCCATCGTGTCCGCCGCCCTTGCCGCCCAATCCAAATCCTCCCGGATCCACCAGCCAGGATGACGGACCTGTTCACGCGTGCATGTTGATTCAGGATGGCGTTCGCTACCAGGCCATTCAGGTTACAGGCGTGTCCGGAAATCTGCCGCTGGACTCGCAGCTATACTTCGGAGCGGGCTGCAGCGCCAATCAATTTGCCGACGAGATTTTCTTTGGCCAGCAGGAACCTTTCTTCGGTAGGATGACGTTCTGGTTTATCCATTTCTGGGATGAGCCGGCGACCTCGGCGGTATGGACGGTTGGGAATCTGACCACGCACTGCATTGACTACAGTAAAGTGCCTGACTGCCAGTAAGAAATGCTGCTTCTCGCTTCAACTACGGACAGCAGCAACCATTAGTTGTTTGCCTCGCGAAGGCGTTACGGAATTGCGTGAACAACATCCACGGGAGTGAAGGCCGCAGGCTGGACTACGCCGAACGCTGGCTGCGCGACGGTTTTGCGGTATGCCGGCCGCCGGCATTTTGTCAATCGCTCGAAGTGGAAATGACCAGGGCGAAGCGCTTCATCGATCGCGCGAAGGAGCAAGGCATTCGCCTCACTTACACGCACCTCATGGTGCGCGCGGCTGCCGTTGCGCTGGCTGGTAACCCGGAGTTGCACGTAATCGTTTGCGGCAACCGAGTCTATCGCCCGGCGCGAGTGGACATCGGGCTCTCGGTTGCCGGTGAAATGTTTATGACCCCGGTCCTGGTGATTGAGGGCGCGGACCGGAAGACGTTGCGGACCATCGCGGACGAGATTGTAGCGCGCACGCCCGAGATTCAGGATGCCAGCCGCAAGATGGCTTCGCTTCTTCGCCACTGGGGCTGGCTGCTGCCGTTCGGATTTCTGCGGAGGGCCCTGCTGCGTTTGCTGCGGCAGTTCCCACAATTTCGCCACAGAGGCTCCGGCACCTTCCAGGTCAGCATTGTACCCGGCGTAGACACGTTTGCCACGCCGGTCTTCAACACTGCGGCGATCCTAACCGCCGGTTCCGTGCGTGAGCGCATTGTAGCGGAACACGGCGTTCCCGTTGCGCGGTGGACGGTACACTTGACCTGCTCAGCCGATCATCGTGTCTGGGATGGCAGGGCCGCTCAGCAATTTCTGCACGCCGTGCGCGACGTCCTGGAGACCGGCGCGCTCGAGTCCGGGCTGGCGACCGAATCGGAGGCTGAACTGCGCTATGAATAGCAGTGAATGCGCTATTTTGCACTCGCCAGCGATTACGACGGCACTCTCGCCGAAGAAAGCATTGTTCATCCGGACACCTTGGCAATGCTGCAGCGGCTCAGGGATGCCGGCCGGCGCCTCATCCTGGTAACCGGGCGGCTGCTGCCGGACCTAAAGGCAGTATTCCCGGAATTCGAAGTCTTTGAACAGATTGTTGCCGAGAACGGCGCTGTTCTTTACAACACCAGGAGTAAGGCGGAAACGGTGCTGTGCGAAGCCCCGCCCGAGGAGTTCGCGGCAACCCTGGCCGGCAAGGGAGTGGGCCCGCTCGAGATCGGGCGCGTGATGGTGGCCACCGTTGACGATCACAAGCAGACGGTTCTCCAGACCATCGAGGAACTCGGGCTGGAGCTCCAGATCATCTTCAATAAAGGCGCCGCAATGGTTCTGCCGTCCGGCATCAACAAGGCTACCGGCCTGAATGCGGCGTTGCGGCAACTCAGCCTGTCTGTCCACAACACCGTCGCCGTAGGCGATGCCGAAAATGACCACGCATTCCTGAGGGTGTGCGAACGCTCCGTGGCGGTCGCGAATGCGCTCCCCGCTCTGAAATCCAAGGCAGACCTGGTGACGAACGGCGCAAGCAGCGCCGGAGTAGCCGAACTGATCGGGCGGTTGCTGGACGACGACCTGGCGAGCGTGCCTGCCAGAAACAATCGCGACACGATTCTGTTGGGCGAGACGGCCGGCCGGCCGGTCCGCATGCCCGCATATGGAACCAGTCTCTTGATTCCGCCCGGTGTAGATACTGAGACTGCGCTGCTGATCACGGGACTCATGGAGCGTTTGTCGGCAGCCGGCTATCAGTTTCTGGCCATTGATCCCAGCGGCAAAAGGCAGGCGCCCGAAGGCGCGGTCATATTGGGTGACAGGAAGCGCACTCCGACCCCCGATGAGGTCGTGAAGGCCCTGTCAAGCGCCGGCCAGAGTGTCGTCGTGAATTTGCTCGGGGTACCTGTGCTGAAGCGGCCCGCCTTCTTCGAAAATCTCCTGCCGCGCGTGCGGGAGATGCGCCTTCGCACGGGGCGTCCTCACTGGGTAATTGTCGATGGGGCATATCATCTGATGCCGGTGATGCAGCGCGCCATCGAGGATGGTCCGGTAAAAGGGCCGGCCGGAGCCATGCTGATCACGATGGATCCCGGCGAGATCCCGCCTGGCGTTCTGTGTTCGATTGACACCATCATCGCGAGCGGCAGTGGGCGCGAAGACGCTATTCA